>Ga0315338_1000139_pt1 | contig 318757 bp, 243 predicted proteins | sample ASW8metaG_FD_204518 | JGI IMG/M metagenome (GOLD analysis project Ga0315338, IMG submission 204518) | Ammonia-oxidizing marine archaeal communities from Monterey Bay, California, United States - ASW #8 | ecosystem: Environmental > Aquatic > Marine > Coastal | place: USA: California | collected... | reverse complement strand
CCATCCGCGGCCCCCGCACTCTGCTACCATCCAGCCCCGCCGCGCCCCATCCCCATTCCTGCCTTCGCCACCCCGTGCCCTACGCCCACCACCTCCGCGTCCGCTACGCCGAAACCGACCAGATGGGTGTGGTTCACCACGCGAACTACATCCTCTACCTCGAGGAAGCTCGCACGGCGTACATGGCCAGCCTTGGCTGTCCGTACAGCACGCTCGAGCGCCGTGGTGTCGGCCTCGTCGTTCGGAAGCTCAAGATTCACCACCGAGCGTCGGCGCTCTATGAGGAAGAGCTGGTCGTCGACACGCGCATCATCAGTCTGCGTGGGGCGTCCGTGACCTTTGGCTACGAGGTCCTGCGGGTCGAGGGTAGGCAGCGGTTGGCATCGGCGGAGACGGACCTGGCCTGTATCGATCTGGCTCGCGACGGGAGGCCGCCGCGCGCCCTGCCCGATGACCTGCGAGACCTACTCTCCGGCGAAGCGGGCTGACGGGTCAGGCCGGGTGGATTTCGTCCGGGTCGTCCTCGACGAGTCGCAGCCCGGTTTCCTCGGTCGGCTCCTCGGCCACCTTGGGGTAGGCCGGGGCCTTCATTCCATCGGCGACCTCGAGGGGCATGTGGAAGATCGGCGGCAGGTCCTCGAGGACCCTGTTGCTACATATGGGACAGGGCTCGCCGTCGGCCATCTCGTTCAGCTGGGGCGGGTCGCCGATCGGTCGGGAGCAGTGGAAGCAGAGGACGTCATGGGCGGTCATTCCGTCCGTATCGGCCAGGATCGGCCTTCAGCTTGACCGGGGGCCTGCCCGAAAGGTAAACCTCACGTCGACGGAAGATTTCCAGCACTTGGGTGGCCCGAGAGCCTGCTGGGGCCTATACTTTCTACACGCCCGCACGGCTGTTCGGTGCGCCCAGACCCTGGCTCCTGCCTCCCCAGAAGCCGGTCATGGGCATCGAATTCCTCCTACGCGGGTCTTTTTCGGACCTCAAAGAGCACTAAATCGGTGCCCATTGAGCCGATCCAACGCCAGCGATGTTCCAGTTCACCAAACGCACCGAATACGGCCTGATCGCCCTGGTCCACCTCGCGGACCGGGAGGGAGAGGTCGTGAGTGCGCGTGAGATTGGCGATCACTACGGCCTACCGCCGCGGCTCCTGGCACAGGCCTTCAAGGACCTCCAGCAGGCCGGACTGGTGACGTCCCAGCGTGGCGCAACCGGGGGCTACAGCCTGGCGCGCCCGGCCCAGTCCGTAACCCTGGGCGAGGTCGTCTCCGCGGTCGAGGGGGTACCGACCCTGACCAGCTGCGAGGTTTCCAAGCTGACCCGCGCATTGCCCGAGACGAGCTGCGAAGTGAAGCCGCTCTGTCCTATCCGATCACCCCTACAACGACTGCGCGAAGGGCTTTGGGCGTTGCTCAACTCGACCACCCTGCGCGCACTCGCCGACTCTCCGTTCACGACCGCCGACCTCCTGGCCGCACCCTCCGACTGAAGACTCCGTGAAGACACCGATCTATCTCGACTACCAAGCCACGACGCCCGTCGATCCGCGCGTCCTGGAGACGATGCTGCCCTACTTCAACGAGACGTTTGGCAATGCGGCAAGCCGCAGCCACGCCTTCGGCTGGACAGCTGAAAAGGCGATCGATCGGGCGCGTGCCCAGGTCGCGTCGCTCATCGGCGCATCGCCCAAGGAGATCGTCTGGACCTCCGGCTCCACCGAGGCCATCAATCTCGCCATGAAGGGCGTGGCCGAGATGTACGGCTCGAAGGGCAAGCACATCATCACGACCCAGCCGGAGCACAAGGCCGTGCTCGATACGGGCCATCACCTCGAGAAGCACGGCTTCGAGGTGACTTACGTCAAGCCAGATACGAATGGTCGTATCAGCGTCGAGTCGATCGCAAGCGCCATGCGTGAAGACACCATCCTGGTGGCCGTGATGTGGGCCAACAACGAGGTTGGTACGGTCAACCCGATCCGTGAGATCGGAACGCTCTGCCACGAGAGAGGCGTCCTGTTCTTCACGGACGCCACACAGGCAGTTGGAAAGATCCCCGTGGACGTGGTGGCCGACAACATCGACCTGCTCTGCCTCTCGGCTCACAAGATCTACGGCCCCAAGGGCGTAGGTGCGCTCTACGTGCGTCGCCGCAACCCGCGCGTTCGCCTCGTGGCCCAGATGGATGGCGGCGGACACGAGCGCGGCATGCGTTCGGGGACCCTGAATGTCCCGGGAATCGTCGGGCTCGGCGCAGCCTGCGAGGTCAGCGAGCAAGACATGCAGAAGGACGCCGAGCACTCGCGGTCCCTGCGCGATCACTTCGAGAAGCGCGTCTTCGCGGCCCTCGACCACACCCACATCAATGGCGATGCCGAGCACAGACTGCCCCACTGCTCGAACCTGTCGTTCAGCTATGTGGAAGGCGAGTCCCTGATCATGGGCATCAAGGACCTGGCCGTCTCGTCGGGTTCGGCCTGCACATCGGCCAGCCTCGAGCCGAGCCATGTGCTCCAGTCCATGGAGGTCGGCGATGAGCTGGCCCACAGCTCGATCCGCTTCGGCTTCGGCCGCTTCACGACCCGTGAGGAAGTGGATTTCGCGGCCGACCAGGTCATCGAGGCAGTGACGCGATTGCGCGAGCTCTCTCCCCTCTACGAGATGGTCCAGGAAGGGATCGATCTCAGCAAGATCCAATGGCAGGCAGAGCACTAGCCTGACCCAGACTTCACCCAGAGCACCCGGAACTACTTAATCGAACGATGGCTTACAGCGACAAAGTTCTCGACCATTACAACCAGCCCCGCAATGTGGGTTCCCTCGACAAGGCCTCCCAGACCGTGGGCACCGGCGTCGTCGGAGCTCCGGAGTGTGGCGACGTCATGAAGCTCCAGATCGAGGTCGAAGGCGACAAGATCGTGGACGCCAAGTTCAAGACCTTTGGCTGCGGTTCGGCGATCGCCAGCTCCTCCCTGGCGACCGAGTGGATCAAGGGCAAGACGGTCGACGAGGCCATGCAGATCCAGAATACGGAGATCGTCGAGGAACTCTCCCTGCCGCCGGTCAAGATCCACTGCAGCGTGCTCGCCGAGGATGCGATCAAGGCTGCAATCAAGGACTTCAAGAGCAAGCAAGCGAGCGAATAGACACCATGGCTGTTGATATCACTGAACGCGCAACGGTCGAGCTGCGCCGAATCATCTCGGAACAGAACATGCCGGATGGCACGGCCTTGCGCGTGGGCGTCAAGGGTGGCGGCTGTTCCGGATTCAGTTACACCCTGGGCTTCGACGATCACGTGGCCGAGACGGACCAGGTGAACCAGGTCGAGGACGTGCGAGTGGTCTGCGATCCCAAGAGTTTCCTGTACCTGAATGGGACCGTGGTCGACTTCGAGGACAACCTCATGGGCCGCGGCTTCAAGTTCACGAACCCCAACGCATCGAAGAGCTGCGGCTGCGGGGAATCCTTCAGCGTCTAGCCGAGTTGCCATGTCAGAGTCAGCGAGCTGCGGCTCCTGTGTAGATTGCGGCGCCCAGCTCGAGACGCCGCTCGTCTGCACCAGCTGCGGGCACCTGTTCACGAACGAGCCGGCCCCCGGTCCCTTCCAGACCCTCGGGATTCCGGTCACCTACGCGATCGACGCGAAGGCCCTCAAGAAGCGCCTTCTGCAGTTCTCCCGCCATGTGCACCCGGACTTCTTCGGCACTGCAGACGCGCAGCTGCAAACCGCGGCGGAACGCAACAGTGCCCAGCTGAACGACGCCTATGAGATCCTGTCCGACGACTTTCGGCGGGCGGACTGGATCATCAAGGAGCTCAAGGGACCGTCGGAAGCGGACGAACGCCAGATGCCCCAGGCATTCCTGATGGAAGTCCTCGAATGGAACGAAGTGCTCGAGCAAGCTCGCGCCGAAGGCCCCGATTCGGCCGCATGGGCAGCACTCGACAGCCTCGATTCCGAGTTACGCCAGGAGCGCGAAGCGACCATCGCCAAGGTAGCCGAGGCCCTCGACCCCGTGCCGACCGAGGGCGCAGAGACCCTGGCTCAAATCCGCCGCCGGCTCAACGCAATCCGCTATCTGGATCGCAGCCTGGCACAGATCCGTACCATGCGCGTGGGCGCATCGGCCCGCTAAGGAAGAGACAGCGAGAAGATGGGATTCGTCGAACTCACCGTTCTGAACAACCGCCCGAGCGAGCGCCGCGCTCTCGGGATTGACCTGGGCACGACCAACACCCTGGCCGCGGTCTGGCACGAGGGTCGCCCGATCGTGTTGCGGCCCGAAGGCAAGAGCGGGGTCATGCCCTCGGCGGTCAACATCCGCGAGGACGGTGATCCACTGGTCGGCAGGATCGCCCGGGACCAGGCGGTCGTCGATCCGACCAACACGGTCTTCAGCGTCAAGCGCTTCATGGGCCGCGGCCTCGCCGACGTTGAGGCCGACGCCCAGTACTCGCCCTACGCCCTGAGCGAAACCGAGCGCGGTGTGGTGCAGGTCGAGATCCACGGCAAGAAGTACACGCCCCAGGAATTGTCGGGCCTGATCCTGCAGAAAGTGCACCAGATGGCGTGCAGCGTGCTCGGGACGGACATCCACGAAGTCGTCATCACCGTGCCGGCCTACTTCGACGACGCCCAGCGTCAAGCCACGCGCGATGCGGCCCGTTTCGCGGGGCTCGACGTGCTGCGCATCATAAATGAACCCACCGCAGCCAGCCTTGCCTACGGCCTCGACCAGAAGTCCGACGGCCGCATCGCCGTGTACGACTTCGGCGGCGGAACCTTCGACGTCTCTCTGCTATCCATCGAAGAGGGTGTGTTTCAGGTGCTCGCAACGGCTGGCGACACCCATCTGGGTGGCGACGATATCGATCGGGCATTGATCGAGCTCATGCGCATGAAGCTCTCGGACGAGCTCTCCCATGAGGACATGGCGGAGCCGGGCTTCCTGCAGGCCGCGCGGCTGGCTGCTGAAAAGGCCAAGATTGCCCTCTCGAGTGACCCGGAACACGAGATACGCCTGGTCATCCCCGCGTCCGGAGCGCACTGGCACCACACGATCACGCGTGCCGACTACGACGCCCTGATCGACCCCCTCATCGAGCGCACGCTGCAGGCCTGCCGCCAGGCTCTGTCCGACGCCGGCCTCGAGCCGGACGACGTCGACGAGGTCGTACTGGTCGGCGGCTCCACCCGCATCCCCCTTGTGCGCAGCAGAGTCGAGGAATTCTTCGGTCGTAAGCCGCACACCGAGCTCAATCCGGACGAGGTCGTGGCCCTGGGCGCAGCCGCGCAGGCACACGTTCTGGTCGGCGGAACGCGCGAATTGCTCCTGATGGACGTCACGCCACTATCCCTGGGGCTGGAGACCATGGGCGGTGCAGTCGCCAAGCTCGTCGAGCGAAACTCGACGATTCCCTGCAGCGTCACGGAGGGATTCACAACCTATGCCGACAACCAAACCGGCATCGACTTCCGCATCCTGCAAGGCGAACGCGAGATGGCGGACGATAACCGCACCCTGGCGCGCTTCAAACTGAGCGGCATTCCGCCCATGCCCGCTGGCATGGCCAGTGTAGGCGTACGCTTCCACCTGGACGCGGACGGCGTTCTGACAGTCACCGCCAAGGAAGAGTCCACGGGCGCAAAGTCGACGATCGAGGTCCAACCCATGAATGGCCTGACCGACGGCGAGGTCGAGATCATGCTCGAAGAATCGATCACGAACGCCCAGTCGGACTTCGACCGACGCCGGATCGTCGATCTGCACGCGGAGATCGGCAGCATGATCCGCGCCGCGGAGAAGAATATCGAATCCGCACGGAGCGAGCTCGACCCGGAATCCCTCGAAGACCTTGGATCGGCCCTCGCCGCCGCCCGCGCGGCAGGGCAGAGCGACACCCTGGCCAAGATCCAGGAGACGCGCGACAAGCTCGAGCAGGCGACCCTGCCCCTGGCGACACTCCTGATGGACTCGGTCGTCCGCAACGCCGTCGCGGGCAAGCGGCTGGACGAGCTCTAGCCGGCCTCCCTCGAAGTCCTGCTGCGGCGCCGACCGGTACCGACAGCGCCAGGCCCACCGATGTCCCCCGTCCTCTGCAGCCTCCTGCTTGCGTGTCACGCGCAATCCGTGCCCGCGCCCGCTCCGCGACCGAATGTCGTGCTGGTCATCGGCGACGATATCGCAGTCGCAGACATGGCCAGGGTATCGACCCCCAATCTGGATTCCCTGGCAGCGGGCGGAGCCCAGTTCACGCGCGCGTACGCGAACCCCACCTGTTCGGCTACACGGCGGACGATCCTGTTCGGGAACTGGCATGGCACGGAGAGCGGGTCGGTCTGCGCATCACCGACGCCCAGGACGCCCTCGCACGGCGTGTTGTCTTTCCCCGGACTCATGCGTGATGCCGGCTACAGAACCGCATTGTTTGGCAAGTGGCACGTAGGAGCCAATCGCGTCGGACCCTGGGAGACCGCGCCACAGAGCCACGGATTCGACACGTGGCGGGCCGGACTCGCAATGAACGTGAAGCAGTGCGGCAGCAATAGCTACTCCGACTGGATCAGGGCCGACGACGGTGTCAGCCGGCACTCCAGCGAGTACAACACGATCGCCATTCGCGACGCATTCATCGAATGGTGGACGAATACCCCGGGGCCCCGATTTGCCGTGGTCGCGTATCAGGCGGCGCACACACCATTCAATCGGCCGCCCGCCTGTATACTCCCACGGGACTACTCACCGGTTGAAACTACGCGAGGGCAGTTCGAGACTGTCGTGGCCTCACTGGACTTCGTGATCGGCGAGATGCTGGCAACGGTCGACCTCGACGACACGTGGTTCATTTTCGTCGGGGACAACGGTACGCCCAGGACCGCGGCGCCCATCCCCGCACGCGCCAAGGCCACGACCTTCGAGCGTGGAATCCACGTCCCCCTGTATCTCGCCCATTCCGCACTGGCACCGGTCCGGAGCGCGGCCCTGGTTCACACGGTCGACCTGATGGCCACCGTCGCGGAGATCGCCGGTATCACGATTGCGACGACTCTGGACTCACGCTCCTTTGCACCCTGCCTGACGGTCCCCGAGTTCGAGCCCCGCGGCTGGGTCTTCTGCGCGGCGGAGCAGTACGACGACCGCTGCATCCGAACGGCACGATTCAAGCTGCGCATCGCCCAGGGCGTCGAGGAGCTCTACGACCTGCAGACGGATCCCCACGAATCGAGCCCCCTGGACCTATTCGAGTCCAGGTACCGCACGATTCGAGACGAGCACCTGGAGCTGCTCGAGAGTCTGGGCCGCTAGCCCGGACCCTTTACCAGGACTCGGGCTACCCAGCCGGACAGCGCGACTACTGGGTGAACGTCACCGCGTAGCCGTTCGACAGGCCAAAGGTGTCCGGGTCGGTGTTGTCCCGGAACCAGGCCTGGAAGAAGCGGCTGGCGCCGGCAAAGGTTCCACCGAGGATCTCGTTCCGCACCTCGAACGAAAGGACTGACCCCTGGGCCTGGATCACCCGAGAGCGGAAGAAGGGCTTCGCGACGCAGCGAACCTTGCTACCGAACGGGATCTGAGCCTGGGTGCCGCTGTTGATGAAGATGCCGTGGACGTTCGGCGGGATCGGATTGGCGATGATGACCAGATCATTCGCGGCAATGCTGCTCGTTCCGGACCCGGTCATCTGAGCGATCAGACCGGTCGAGTTGGGAGTGGCCGGGCAGTAGGTCTGACCGGGCTGTCCCACCTCATTGGAGAGCACCAGCTTGTACTCGTTGCACAGCTGCGGGTCGCCAGCAAACATCTCGACCATCAGGAAGACATCGACGATTCCGACCGTGCTATTGGTGAACGAGACCTGCTCATCATCGGTCGATGTGATTGACTGGTCGACCAGCACGCCGCCACAAGCGTCGAAGAGCATCAGGTCGACGTCGCCGTCGTCATGAAGGAATAGGGCCTGCATGAAGACGGTGGTCAGGGGAGGCACGCTCACCTGGTACCAATCGACATCGGTCTGGGAGACGAACAGATCCGAAGTCTTGCCGCGCACCAGGAGAGTGGCCGTCGGGCAGTCATCGTTCTCCTCCAATGCGTCGTCCGGATGCACGGTGCAGGGATCGATGTATTCGGCGATCTCGAGGGTGCCAGGGCCCTCGTTCGGGCCAAAGCCGCCGACCTGGATCAACACGGTCTGGCCAGCGTTGAGGGGCGCCCGCACGGTGCCCATTGCGCCACATCCGTCGTTGCCGCCCGCCAGGCAGGTCGCGCCACAGTCGCTGCCATCGTGCACGGCGAGCGTCGAGGGATAGGGCGTCATGCAGGTGTCGAACATCCACTCCTTGGTCGCGGGAGCGGTCCAGGTGAAGAACATGTCCCGGATCACCGTGCTGCATCCCGCGGGCTGGAATCCGCTCGATCCCGCGCCTGTTGTGTCGTAGGCGAACATGCCCGGCGCGCCGCCCAGATCGATCGGATCGTCGCAGTCGACTCCGGTCGGCAGAATGCCATCGATCGTCAATGTACCGGGCCCGATCCGGGCGCCGAATCCGCCGGTCTGAATCAGAAACGTCTCGCCGCCGGCCAGCCCGATCAGGTCGACCGAGCTCTGGAATCCACAACCGTCATCATCGCTCAAGAGACAGGTGGCCGCGCAGTCACCGCCCGTGTAGACCGACAGGCGCGTGTCAAAAGAGGTCAGGCAAGTCGAGACACGGAAGTCCCCCGCCATGGGCGCGGTCCACGTAAAAAACACGTCGTGACCGATACCGACGCCGCAGCCGCCCGGGGCCGTGAAACCGCTTGTCGTCGCGGCACTGGTGTCAAAGGGGAAGTCACCCGTCCCCACCAGCAGCGCGGGCGTGGCGCAGGTGTCGTTGGCCGGAGGCGGGGTGTCATGCGTAATCGTGAGCGTTCCCTGCCCGTGATTGTCGCCCTGCTGCAGGTTCGAGTCGCCGATCTGGATGAAGTATTCGCTGCCCAGCTCGAGCACCACTGACAGCTCACTCGTGAATCCAGCGCAGCCCGGTCCATCGTCGTTGCAGGCGAGAGGTGTGAGATTGTCGCAGTCCCCGTCACCATCCGGATTCAGCCAAACCGCGATCTCCGTATCGAAGTTGGCAGCTCCGCAGGTGGAAAAGGTATGTGAGCCGGCATCCGTTGCCTCCCACACGTACCAGACGTCGTCGGAGATCGTCAGGCACTGATTCAGGATGCCGCTCGTGGCCGGAACCCCAGTGTCGCTACAGACCGCGGTATCGAAAGCGATCGCGCCGGGACCGGCGGGCAGCACATCGGCATTGGCACAATCGTCCGCGCCATTCTGGGCGATCGCAATACTTCCGAGGACCGTCCAGCTGAGAAGATTACTGAAGAGTGTCCGCATTCTAAGTGTCCTGCTTGGTGAGGATCGAACGCCTGATTGTGCCCCGATCCGAACGAGCCTTCGTACCATTTCCCTGGTCGACCGTAGCATGCCAGAATCGCTTCCGGAACCTCGCCAATCGACCGCCTGACGCGCACGGCGAGGCAGACTCAACGCGAGGGATCACTGGGGACCTCGTCGAACGCGTCGATGCCGCATTTGCGCCCTGAATCACTCGGTGAAAGTGACTCCGTAACCACTGGATAACCCGTACCCGAACGAGTCTCCACCATCCCGGAACCAGCACTGGAAGTAGCGCGTAGCTCCCTGCAAGATCTCCGGCACGGCGCCATTGTCGATGTCCCAGAACAGGTTCGTGCCGCTGGCTGACATGATGGCTGAGCGCCGGATCGGCCCGGTCACACAACGGACCCCGTTCCCGAACGGAATCAGTGACTGGCGCGGACCGTGAAATATGAGGCCGGGGACGCCGCTCGGAATCGGACCGGCAACCAGAATCAGGTCGTTGGTATTAATACTGCTCGACCCGTCACCCACGATGCGGCCAACGAATCCAGACGAGTTGATCTGCGCCGGACAGTAGCCAAAGCCCGGCGTGCCCGGCTCGAAGGAGACCACGAGCTCGTACGCGTTGCAGTCACTGGAGGCCGACGCGAACATCTCGACCTTGAAGTGTACGTCGCGTCCCGTGTGGGTCGTGGCGATCAGGAGCTGTTCGTTGTCGGTACGTGACAGGCTGGCTGCGACCTCGGCGCCACCGCAATCGGCGTACTGACGCAGGTCGATGTCACCATCCGCGCTCGTGAAGATCACCTGCACGTAGGCCCTGGTAAAGGTTGGTACTGTCAGCCGATACCAGTCATCGTCGCCCTTCGTGACGAGCAGTCCGCTCAGGCGGCCCGCACCGATTGGCACGCTCGCGTCACAGGTGTCATTCTCTCCAGCCAGGTCATCAGGCAGCCCGGCGCAAACGCCCGGCTGAGCCACGGCACCCGCGGCAATCCATGAAACGACCCCAACCAATAAAAGTGCAGAAACAAGTCCCCTATCCAGCACAGCGCGCCCCCTCTAAAATGCAAGTTCGTCAACAGCGAGTCATCACTGCCGACCCTATCAGAGAAATCGCTCCGTAGATAGCGCCTGGCGGGCGGAAAACGAAGGAAGCAGAAGTGGCTCCCGGGGCCTATGCTTCCGGGGCCTGCCCGCCACCATGCGAAAGCCGCCGCTATTGCTCAATTTGGGATCCATCCTGGGCCTGCTCGCCCTGCTGCTGATCGGCCTGCACGAGGGAGGCTGCGTCCAGGTCGTGATGATCACCCATGCCTTGAAGACGAAGCTCACCCGCGCCGACGCAGACTACGATCGGCTCGATTCACACCGCGAGCGCGCCGCTGACCGGGGCGACCACGCGGCGGGGCCCGCCGAGGACGGCACCCGACCGGCCGTGATCGACGTTTCGAGTGGAGAGGTCTGGCCGGCCTATCGGGGGGCGCGTGGAGATGGCGTCTCGCGCGCAGAGGCCCTGCTCGACCAGTGGCCCGAGGAGGGCCCCGAGCGCCTCTGGCGCCAGCCGATCGGCGGCGGGTGGGCGTCCTTCGTCGTCGCGGGCGGCCATGCAGTGACGATCGAGCAGCGCCGGGCCAACGAGGCCATCGTTGCATACGATCTCGAATCAGGGCGCGAGCGCTGGATCCACGAGTACGCGGCAAGATTCAACGAAGACCTGGGCGGTGAAGGCCCACGTGCCACGCCGGTCATTGCCAATGGCGCTGGACATCCTTCCGTCATCGCACTCGGTGCCGCCGGCGAACTGACCTGCCTCGACCTGGCCGACGGGAGCCTTCAATGGCGGCGCAACGTGCTGCAGGATGGCGCCGCCGGAAACCTGATCTACGGATTGGCCGCATCGCCGATCGTGGTTGGAGACCTGGTGATCGTCCAGACGGGTGCTCCCAAATCGCAACACCTCGTGCACGCATTCAGGACAGACACGGGCGAACCGAGCTGGTCCGCACTCGCGGACGGTGGCACCTACGCCTCCCCCATGCACGTGCGCCTGGCCGGACGGGATCAGTTGCTCGTGGCCACCGATAGCCGGGTCGTCGGGCTCGACCCTGGCGACGGAGCACTCCTCTGGGAAATCGCGTGGGCTGTCATGGGTGGGCTGACGATATCGCAGCCCATCGTGATCGACCCGGATCGAGTGTTGCTGTCGGGAGGCTACGGAGAGGGATCCGTGTTGATAGAGGTGAGGCCGTCCGGGGACGGGCTCGAAGCGCACCCGGTCTGGCGCAGCAGTCGTCTGAAGGCCAAGTTCAATAGCCCGGTCGCGTTCGATGGCCACGTGTACGGCCTGGACGAGGGCACACTCGTCTGTCTCGACCTCGAGGACGGTGCGCGCAAGTGGAAGGGTGGGCGCTTCGGCTACGGTCAGATGCTACTGGCGGGCACGCGCTTGATCATCATCAGCGAGTCCGGTGAGCTCGCGCTGGTCGAAGCCACGCCCGACGAGTACCGGGAGCTGAACCGTTTCGACGCGATCGAGGGCACCACATGGAACGTCCCGGCCCTTGCGTCCGGGCGATTGCTGGTTCGAAATGCTGCCGAGGTGTCGTGCTTCGACCTGCGGCAACTCTAGCCCCTTCGCCAGGCCCGGAAGCGATCTGCCTGACGGGCGACGACGAGCTCCGCAGCTAGCAATGCCCCGCCGGCCGCGCCGCGGACCGTGTTGTGGGAAAGGGCCACGAAGCGCCAGTCGAGGATGGAACAGGGCTTCAGCGCCCCGATCACGACAGACATGCCGCCACCGATGTTTCGGTGCAGGCGAGGCTGAGGCACTTCCGGTGGCGCGAGAAAGACCGTGGGGCGCTCGGGTGCACTGGGCAGGGAGCACTCCTGCGGAAGCCCACTGAAAGAATCCCAGAGGGCGCGCAGTGAAGCCTCATCCGCACGGCCCTCGAGCTCGACGGATACCGACAGAACGTGACCGTCGAGCACAGGAACCCGATTGCACTGGGCGCTCACGACAATCCCATGCTCGCGGATCGTTCCGTCTCGCACGTCGCCCAGGATCTTGGCCACCTCGCTCTCGAGCTTCTGCTCTTCGCCCGCGATGAACGGAATGACATTGTCGATCAGGTCCAGGCTCGCAACGCCCGGGTAGCCGGCGCCGGAGGCCGCCTGCAGGCTGACCACCTGCGCGCGCTTCACGCCCAAGGCGCGCTCGAGCGGCGCCAGTGCCAGGCTCAATCCGATGGCCGCGCAATTCGGATTGGCAAGGATCGCACCGCCTGATTCGGGCAAGAGCTTCAGATGCTCGGGATTGACTTCGGGAACGAGCAGCGGGACGTCGGCGTCCATGCGATGCGCCCCCGCATTCGTGACCACCAGGACTCCGTCGGCGGCCAGGGAACGCTCGATCGAGCCCGCGCTGAGCGCGTCCAGCGCAGAGAAGACGATCGGGCAGTTCGACCGGGGCGCGCAGGACTGCAACTCGAATTCGGCCAGACGCCCGGGTATGGGTTCGCTCTGAACCCAGGTGACCGACTGCCCGTAGCGCTGCCCAACCCGTCCCTCCGAGGCGCACAGAGCCACCACCTCGAACCATGGGTGTTCCGCCAGCAGGCACACGAAGCGCTGCCCGACCGAACCCGTGGCACCGTACACGGCGACCGGGATCTTTCCTTGCAGTCCGGCTGCGAGAGTCACGGCGTCTGAAGGAGGCTTTGGCCATCCATTCCGGCCGACGGTTCGAGATCGAGTAGCTGCAGCAGTGTCGGGGCCACGTCGGCCAGCCCTCCCATCTTGCGCAGCGAGGCTCCCTGCAGGTCCCCGGAGCAGAAGACGATCGGAACCGGATTGAGCGTGTGCGCGGTGTGCGGCTGATCGCTCTCCGGGTCCCACAGCTGCTCCGCATTGCCGTGATCCGCCGTGATCACCACTGCGCCACCGCGCTTCTCCACTTCCGGCACGATTCGCGCCAGGCACGAATCCACCTTGCTGACGGCGCTACAGGCCGCGTCGAAGATACCGGTATGGCCGACCATGTCGGCGTTCGCGTAATTGATGATATAGACGTCGACCTCGCCCTTCTGAACGGATTCGAGCACCCCGCGGGTCACACCCTCGGCACTCATCTCCGGTTGCAGGTCGTAGGTCGCGACCTTGGGACTCGGTACGAGGATCCGCTCCTCTCCGGGGAGGGCAGCTTCGCGACCGCCCGAGAAGAAGAAGGTCACGTGCGCGTACTTCTCCGTCTCCGCGATGCGTGCTTGCCGCAGGCCCGCAGCGCTCACGAGCTCCGGGAAGATGTTCTCGAGATCGGGCCGAGCAAAGGCGACCGGAAACGGAAAATCGGCCCGGTACTGAGTGGCCGTCACGATCTCGAGTGGAACGAAGCGTTTACGCTCGAAGTCATCAAAAGAGGCGAAGCCGAGCGCCTCGCAGATCTCCCGCATGCGGTCGGAGCGATAGTTGAAACAGATCAGCCCATCGCCCGCCTCGAGGCGCCCGGCCCCGGCCTCACCGATGACCATGGGCTCGACGAATTCGTCTCCCTTGTCCGCGGCATAGGAACTTTTCAGTGCGTCCAGCGCCCGATCGTGGCGTTGCCCATCGCCCAGCGTGAGCAAGTCGTAGGCACGCTCGACGCGACCCCAGCGCTTGTCACGATCCATCGCCCAGAAGCGCCCGACTACCGATGCGATGCGCCCCACGCCAGCTTCGCGAAGGTCGGTCTCGAGTTGTTCGACGAAGGCCAATGCGGAGCGCGGCGGTGTGTCGCGACCGTCGGTGATCACGTGGACGAGAACCGAGTCCGGATCCAGTCCGCGACGCGCAGCCATCTGCACGAGTGCGCGCAGGTGCTTGTCGCTCGCATGCACCTGGCCGTCGGATAGCAGACCGAAAAGGTGCAGCCGCTTGCCCTCGCTCCGGACCCGATCCATCAGGCCGGCGATGGCCGGGTTCTCGAAGAACTGCCCCGTCCGGATGGTCCGATCGATGCGGCTCAGGTCCTGAAAGACAACTCGCCCGGCGCCCAGACTCATATGTCCAACTTCACTGTTGCCCATGACTCCCAGGGGCAGGCCCACGTCCTCACCGCAGGCATTCAGCAGGGTGTTCGGAAAGCGTCCGAGGAGCTCCTGGAAGTAGGGCGCATGGGACCGGATCGCATTGTGCTCGGATTCGGCACGGTGCCCCCAGCCATCGAGCACGATCAGCAACAGCGGGCCCTTCATGAGCGCAGCCCCATCGGATCAAGGGGCGCGCGGTGCGGGAGGGGTTGGCTGTTTAGCATGACGGATTGCGTGGTGGGCGGGCCCGGGGCGGGCGCGCTCCCCTGGTCCGGGACAGGCGCGACCCACGCCGGGAAGCAGGCGATTCTACGGCCCTCCTAGCGCAGCACTCAGCCTTCACAGAAGCAACTTTTGCCAGAACGGCAGGCCCCGGTTCGTTTTCGGGATAATTTGCCTAAACACATTGCTTGAAGTCATTTATGCATTTTCCAAAGCCCCCGAATGAGCAAGATTCTGGAGTTTTCTCGCCGAATTGCCCGCCGGTCGCACGATCTTCCGGATACGTACGCGGGGTCTCGACCCCCTCCATTATTCATTAACCGCCCCATGCCCACCGCCGAGGGCCCAGAAGTCGGACGGCCGTGAAAGTCGCGTTCATAACCCCCGAGCTCCATTCTTTGGTCAGGCGCACTCAGCTGGCCGAGGTTGCGGAGCAACTCCCGACGACCCTGCGCCACGCGGGGGCCGACGCGCGCGTATTCCTGCCCTTCCACCAGGATATCGCGCCCGAAATGCTCACGGGCCTGAAGGTCGTGGGCACGGTCGAGGTCAAGGACGATGGAGTCCCGACGACGCTGACGGTCCACGAGGGCGTGCTGGGCGAACTCCCCGTCTACCTGATCGACCATCCCACAGTGTTCCGCACGCGCCACCCCTACGGCGACGGTTCGGGACCCTACGTGGACAACTGGCGGCGCTACGCGATCTTCTCGCGCGCAGTGCTCGAGGCCATGGAACTCACTGGCTTCTCTCCGGACATCATCCACTGCCTCGACTGGTGCGCGGGCCTGGTGCCGCTGATCCAGGAGCTCGAGTACATCGGTCGCGACCATGCGGCAGCCCGGGCAGGAACTTACTTCGCCGTTCACAACATGGCCATGCAGGGCGCCTTCGAGCGCGAGGTCCTGCCCAAGATCGGCATACCCCACAGCTACTTCCGCGCGATCGAGGGGGTTGAGCATGCGGGCAAGGTCAACTTCCTCAAGGCCGGAGCGGAGTTCGCGACAATCGTCGGCACCCAGTCCCCCGCCCAGGTCGAGCGCGTTCAAGAGCTCGACGGTGGGAACGGGCTCGAGGCCACCTTCCGACGCCGCAAGAAGGAGCTCATCGGACTCCTCAACGGGATCGATTATCGCGCGTGGGATCCGAGCAACGATCCACTTCTGGCGCAGAACTACTCGGCCGAAGACGACGACCTGGCCGGCAAGCGCAAGTGCAAGGCTACCCTGCAAGCGGGGCTCAAGCTCGACAACGGACCGCGCACGCCACTCGTCACGATCATCGGGCGCTTCGACTCCGACAGCGGCTTCGACGTCCTTGCCGAAGCCCTGACGCCCATGCTCGAGCGCAACATCGAGCTGGTCCTGATGGGACCCGGGCAGGTGGAAATCCTGGATCGATTGCGCACGGTCGAACAGACCTTTGCTGGCCGCTGCCGGCTGATCGACGCCTACCATGTGGGGACTGCCCACACCCTTCTGGGCGGTGCCGACGTGCTCCTGCTCCCGGGACACTTCCACTCGTCGAATGCACTGTGCGCGATCGCCATGCGCTACGGCGTGGTTCCGATCGTCTACTCGAAGAGCGGCCTGGAGGACACGGTTCAGGGCTTTGAGCAGGATCCCGAAGCCGGGCTCGGATTCTTGTTCGACAAGTACAGCTCCGAAAGCCTGCTGGATGGCGTCGACGCGGCACGTGGGCTCTACAAGAAGGCGGCCGACTGGAAGACGCTGGTGCAGCGCTGCCTCAGGCAGGATTTCTCCTGGCAAGAGAGCGCTCGCAACTACCTCAAGGCGTACCGTAGGGTAACCCGCCGTACCAAGGAACGGCGACGCGCCTGAGAACGGTCCGCGGGCGCCATTCGAGAGCGCCAGTGACTTGAGTCTCCCCAGTAGCAACAGGATCGTCGGCCTTGATTTCGGGGGCAGCGCCATCAAGGGCGGCGCGATCACCCGCTCGGGCGAGATCCTGGAGCAGACCTCGATCCCGACGGAGCTCGAACTGGGCCCGAGCAGTGTGCTGGATCGCGCTGCCGCATTTGCGCGCCGCCTGGGTGCCGGCGCCGACACGCCAGTTGGCATCGGTTGCCCCGGACTGATCGCACGCGAGACTGGCACGATCATCGAGAGTCCAAACCTGCCGCAGCTCGAGGGGCTCGCCCTGGCGCAGGACCTGGCCCACGGCCTGGACCTGGCGAGCGACCTGGTACGGCTAGAGAATGACGCGAACGTGGCCGCCCTGGGCGAGCTCTGGCTGGGCGCGGCGCGCGGCCGGCGCAACGTGCTCGTGCTGACCCTCGGCACCGGCATAGGTGGCGGACTGATCCTGGACGGGAGTCTGTACAGCGGTCCACACGGTCGCGCGGGCGAAATCGGGCATGTCTCGATCGAACCATCCGCCCCACCGTGCACGAGTGGAGTACCCGGTTGCCTGGAGGGATTCGCTTCCGCAACCGCCGCCACCCGGCGAGCCCACGAGCGCGGCTTGCCGCTCCAGGACCCCGGAAATCTCGAGCTGCTCGCCGACATCGCCCGCGCCGGACCCGGGCCCGAGCGCGAGCTGTTCGGTGAGATCGGCCGCGACCTGGGGCACGGTCTGGCCCTGACCAGCGTCCTGCTCGATCTGACGAGCTATGTCTTCGGAGGCGGGTTCTCTGCCACCCTGGACCTGCTCGAGCCCGGAATTCGGATGGGCCTGGAGGAGCGCTCCTTTGGCCAGCGAGAGACCGAGATCCTGCGCGCCGAGCTCGGACCCAGCGCGGGCTGGATCGGCGCAGCGAGTCTGCATCGCAGCAGCTGACGCGGTCTCGCGTCCGGTGCCCCGCATGCTGGCAATGCGCGTGGGGTCGTTACAATCCGTGGCCGATGGATACGCAGGTAGAATCCGAGATCCTGGCCATCGTGGGTCGGCGCGGCCTGTTGCGCGATCGCAGCGCAAGAATGGCCTACGAGAGCGATGGCCTGACCCTCGAGCGGCAGGTCCCGGAGCTCGTGGTCTTGCCGCGCTCGACGGCGGAGGTCCAGGCCGTGATGCGCGTACTGCAGCGCCATGGGATTCCGCTGGTGCCCCGCGGTGCGGGCACGGGCCTCTCCGGTGGAGCGACGCCGGTGCCGGGCGGCGTGGTCGTCGGCCTGGCTCGCATGCGCGACATCCTGGAGGTCAATGTAGAGGACCGCTTTGCGCGCGTTCAGGCCGGCCTGGTCAACATCGAGCTGACGCGCTCCTGCGCAGCACACGGACTCTTCTATGCGCCGGACCCGTCCAGCCAGATGGCCTGCACCATCGGCGGAAACGTGGCCGAGAACTCGGGTGGACCCCACTGCTTCCGGTATGGCTCGACGACACGCCACATCCTGGGGCTGGTTATCGTCACGCCCGAAGGCGAGCTGCTCGACCTCTCCCATCCATCGGTCGATCCCGGCGGCTACGACCTGGCCGGGCTGTTCGTCGGCTCGGAGGGAATGTTCGGCATCGCGACCGAGGTGACCGTACGCCTGACTCCGGTGCCGCCGGTGATCGAGACACTGCTCGCCATCTTTCCCTCACTCGACTCCGCCTGTGATAGCGTGACCGACATCATCGCCGCGCAGCTCGAACCCTCGGCGATCGAGATCCTCGACCGCCTGACCATCGAAGCCGTGGAAGCGAGTGTGTTCGCCGCCGGCTATCCCCAGGGCGCAGAAGCCGTGCTACTGCTCGAGATCGAAGGATCCGCAATCGAGGTCGAGGAGACGACCAGGGGCATCCTGCCGATACTCGAGCAGCACGGCCAGATCGAGCTGCGCAGGGCGCGTGATGTGAAGGAGCGGGCCGCCCTCTGGGCTGGACGCAAGGGCGCCTTTGGTGCCATGGGCCGCGTCGCTCCGGATCTGTACGTGGCCGACGTCGTGGTGCCCCGGACGCGCCTGCGCGAGATCGTGAATCTCGCGACCCGCATCTGCGCAGAGCTCGGTCTGAAGATGTCGAACGTCTTCCATGCTGGCGATGGAAACCTGCATCCGAATATCTCCTACGACCGGCGGAATGCTGACGAGGTCACACGGGTGCTCCAGGCCGGCCGCCGCATCATGAGCGCGTGCATCGAGGCCGGAGGATCCCTGACCGGCGAGCATGGCGTCGGACTCGAAAAGCGCGCCGAGATGGCCCTGCTCTTCACGGACGACGACCTGGCGACCATGGAGCGAGCACGCGCTGCCCTGGATCCAGAGCGTCGCATGAACCCCGGCAAGCTGCTGCCCATTCGCGGTTGTCGCGAGATCCGCACTCCGGCGCCGGTCGCGCTGCCCACGGATGGGACACCATCGTGACATTGCTTCCGGCAAAGGTGACGGAAGCGCTGGAAGGTGAGGGAATCCAGGTGGAGGAGAGTCTCCACGCCCCCACCGCCCTGCCGCGGGATGAAGCACAGGTCGTGCGGATCCTCGAGCGCGCGAGCGCCGATGGCTGGCGCATCCTGCCCGCCGGTCTGGGTAGCAAGCTCGCCTGGGCCCGGCCCGAATTCACGGCCGGCGAGTTCGATTGCGTCCTGTCGACCCGCCGCCTCGATCAGGTCGTTGCGTACGTTCCCGGCGACGGGACGCTGACGGCCCAGGCGGGCTGCCGCATGGGCGACCTGGCGCGCCATGTCAGCGAGCACGGGCACTACCTGACCCCATGCGTTCCACACCCCGACGAGGCGACGCTCGGCGGTACGCTGGGCGCCGGCGTTTCCGGGCCCGAACGCATCCGCTTCGGTCCCGTGCGACACCATGTGCTCGGAATGCGAGTCGCACTCGCCGACGGTACCCTCGCATCGAGCGGCGGTCGCCTGGTCAAGAATGTGACAGGCTTCGATCTGCAACGCCTCTACTGCGGTTCGCGCGGAACCCTCTGCGTCCAGCTCGAGGCCAGCCTGAGGCTATTCTCCATGCCCGAGGCCGAGCAGGTCTGGCGTCTCGAGTACCCGACCATGGAGGGTGCCCTCGAAGCCTGCGCGAGCTTGGCGGCCCTGCCGATCCGCCCCTACGCCGTGCTGGTGACCTGTGGCTCGGCGCGCGACACCTGGTGCCTGGAGGTTCATATCGGCGGGCACGGGCGCCAGCTCGGGGAGGAACGCGAGCTGGGACTGAACAGCCTGGGGGGTGCGGACCTGGCCGTCTTCGAGGGCCCGGAAGCGCGCGCGCAGCGCGAGCGTGCCCAGGCGAACATCCACCCCCATGATCGGGCCGCGAGCCTGCGCATCACTTGCCTGCCGTCCGGGCTCGCGCGTGCACTCGGAACCGTCGAACGGAAACTCGACCTCGCCTTCACGATCAGCGCCCAGCCGCAGGTGGCCCTGATCGACATATCCTTCGATGCGGATGCGTTCTCGGGCACGAACCTGATCGATCGCGTCGGCCGTCTGGCGCGCGCCCTGCGCGAGGACGGTGCACGACTCGAGGCGCGGGCCATTAGCCGCGAGGTACACGAGAGCCTCGCACCACGCCTGGAACAAGAACCCGCGCTGGATTGGATGTTTCGACTGGGCCGCAGCTTCGATCCAGGGGGCGTGCTCGAAAGCCCACTCTTCCCGGGCCTCCGCGATCGGCCCGTTCCGTCATGAGCGAGCTTCCCAAGACCGGCGCCGAGGCTATCGTCGACTATGCGCGAAGCCTGGACTGCATCCATTGCGGCCTGTGCTTGCACACCTGTCCAACCTACCAGCTGACCGGTTCCGAAGCCTCGAGTCCGCGCGGCCGCATCCACCTGATGCGCGCGGTGGCCGAAGCGGAGCTGGAGGCGGACGCGAGTTTTGCCGAGGAGATGGACTTCTGTCTGGTCTGTCGACACTGCGAGAGCGTCTGCCCGGCGGGCGTGCAGTTCGGCACGATGATGGAGTTCACACGCGACGCCCTGGAGCGCACGCGCAGTCAGGGGCTGCCAGAGCGATTCGGACGTTGGCTGGGATTGCGGGTCATCCTCCGGCGTCGCGGCGCCCTCCGGCTGGCCGTGTCCCTGCTGGGTCTGGGACAGCGTCTCGGATTGCTGCGCCTCGCCGCTCCCCTGCTTGGCGCTCGCGGGCGAGCATTGCTCAGTTTCCCGCGCGTTCCGCGGCGCAGTGAACGCCGGCCCATGGCAGCGCGAATCGAGCCTGCGGGCACGCTTCACGAGCAAGCGGCCTTGCTCGTGGGCTGCGTCATGCCGGAGATCCTCGGCCGGGTTCATCGGGCCACGGCCCAGGTGCTCGGCGCATGTGGCGTCCAGTGTCACACCTCACCGGACCACGTCTGCTGTGGCGCACTTCACGCGCACAACGGTGATCTGGCAACGGCGCGCGAACTGGCGCGGGAAACGATCCAGGCCTTCGACGAGCTGCCGACGCAGACCGAAGCTCCACTGCCCGTGGTGGTGAACAGCGCCGGCTGTGGCGCACACATGAAGGAATACGGGCGACTCCTCGCGGACGATTCGACCTGGGCCGAACGCGCGCGCAGTTTCTCAGGACGGATCGTCGACCTGACCGAGTACTTGACCCGACCAGAACGCCTGGAGCGCCTTGCGGCTCAGATGGAAGATGCGGATGGATCCGCCGGCCCCGTGACCTACGACGATCCCTGCCACCTCTGCCACGGGCAAGGGATCAGGAACGAGCCGCGCCAGCTCCTGGACGCGATCGGCGGGCTGAATCGCACGGAGCTGGAGGGCGCCGAGAGCTGCTGCGGTTCGGCGGGTATCTACTCCATGCTACGCCCGCTCGACAGCCAGGAGATCCTGGCGCCCAAGCTGGACGCTCTGCGCCGCAGCGGCGCACGCACCCTGGTCACGGCCAACCCCGGCTGCCAGCTTCAATGGCAAGCGGGTGTCGACGGGTGCGGGCTCGAGGTTGAGGTGGTCCACGTCGCCGAGGTCCTCGCGCGTAGACTGGCCGCGCGATCTAGCCGGACGCGCCCGGAGTAAACCCTTCGAGCAGGGTCGAAACGGATTCGATCGAGCCGGGTATCCCCTGGGACCACCTGGCGTACAGGACGCAGCCAAGTGTCCCGAGCGACAGGTTGACGCGCAGCGTGTCGCGAAAGGCCTTGGTCTCGTCGATCATGGCAAATTGCCGCTCGATCACGTAGTGCGTGTCGTATCCAGCCCAGACCACCGACCCCAGGGCCACGGTCACCTTGCCACCGTCTTGTCCGACGAAGCGCAGGTCCCCGAATCCGCGGCGACCGAACTGGGTGGTCAATACCTTCTCAGCCAGCTCGCGCGGATACCAGACGAAGGCTAGCTCCCACGGCGCCTGGCCGACTGGCCCCAGCTCGACCGCATTCCAGTCCACCGGCTTGTATTCGCCGCCGAAGTCCGACTTTCCTGAATCACCGCCGCGGCCGCTTCCGTGGCCGCGCCCGCGCCCGGGTCCACCGCGACCGCGTGACGGTCCTCGGCCGCCGCCGTGACCCTCAAAACCCTTGCCGCGATTCGCCTCTTGCTTCTTGGTGATGGGATCCCAGACGAGCGCTTCGTCGGCGCGCCCATCCGTCCAGGAATCGGGATCGGACAGGACCACGACCTGCTCGCCCCGCGCCAGCTGCATCGCATCGACGACCGCCATTCCATCGGGCAACTGATGGTCTACGAAGCGCTCGTCCAGCAAGGCGTCCCCATCGATATCGGTCATGCGAACCGAGAACAGGGTGAGCGCGGAGATGGCGATCAGGAACAGTCCGCCGGCGACAGCAAAGACTGCCGGATTCGACTCGCGGGCTTGATCCTGGGGAGAGGTCATGGGTGATTGAAGGGCAGGCCTACCGCTCGGGCCCTACGTGGAATGGAGCCAGGAATTTCGCGATTTCCTCCTGGGTAACGACTTCATCCGAGCGCTCGCGTCCTGCAAAGAGAATCAATCGCCCCTCTGAGCCTTCGGCGGTGAGCTCCAGCGCCAGGCTCGGCTGGGGTCCCATGGCCATTCCCCAGGAATCGGATCTCCATCCGTTGTCGACGTGGACCGCTTGCAGGTCCCGCCCCTGGATCCGCATCGGGACATGGTCCTCGTCGTCGGGATCCACCAGCTCGGGAATGTCGCCCTCGTCGCCATCGTCGTCGTTCGGGACGTACATGAACACGACGAACAACGCATCGGAGCCCCGGCGCCCCGGCCCCCGCTCGGTGCTTTCCTCATCCTCCAGCTCTTCTGGATCGTCATCGTCCTCCTCCTCCTCCTCGTCCTCCCGGCCACGACCCTCCGGATCGCCGAATCCAGAAGCAGTGAAGAGGAAGAACTCGATCTCCGAGAATGGTACGACCTGGGCGAACTTGAGGTCGAAGTCCTCCGAGAGTTCGTCGTGGGGCAAGACCTTCGCCAGGCGGTCCAGGCGATCTTCACCCCGGGCGCCGGCCTTGTACCAGGACACGAGTCCCCAGCCAGCGCCCAGAGCAGTCAGGAGCATCAACAGGCAGCCGCCGCCGCAGAACCACAGCCAGCGCGGGGCTCCGGACTTGCGGGCCGGAAGAGCGTCGAGGTCGCCCCAGTCTTGATCCGTCATTTGTCGATCCGTGCGGGTCTCGGCCCAGTCGAGAGAGCGGGTCTCCGACGGCGTTGCGTCTGCGTCTGCGTCTTCATGGACTCTCGGTGCATCTAGGTCCAGTCGTAGAATCCACGCCCGGTCTTCTTGCCCAGATCGCCGTCGGCCACCCGTTGCCTCAGCAACTGCGGCGGCTCGAAGCGCGGCCCCAGTTCGCGGGTCAGGTACTCGGCGATGGACAGGCGCACATCAAGTCCGACCAGATCCGTGAGTTTGAGCGGTCCCATCGGGAACCCATAGCCGAGAACCATGGCCTTGTCCACATCCTCGACACTCGCAACGCCGGTCTCGACCATCCGGATTGCCTCCATCCCGATCGCGATTCCCAGGCGTGACGAGGCGAAGCCGGGAGCGTCCCGGACATCGATCGGTTCACGACCCATTCGACGCGCGAGGTCGAGCGCCAGCTGAGCGAACTGATCCTCCGTGGTCTCGGCGCGCACGATCTCGACCAGTTTCATGATGTGGACCGGATTGAAGAAGTGCATGCCAACAACACGCTCCGGAGAGCGTGCCGCAGCTGCGATGTCGGCCACGGATAGCGACGAGGTATTCGTGGCGAGCAGGGTCGTGGCGCCAACCTCCGCCGAAATATCCGAGAAGATCGACTTCTTCAACTCCAGCTTCTCGGGCACGGCCTCGATCACCAGTTCGACGTCCTGCACGGCGCGCGCCATGTCGGTGGTACCCTGGACCAGGGCCAGCGCGGCCTGCTCCTGCTCGGCGGTCACCTTTCCGCGGGCCACGCCCTTGGCCAGATTCGAGCGTACAGTTCCCAGGCCGCGCTCGACGGCCCCCGGATCCACATCGAACAGACGCGTCTCGATCCCGGTCATGGCCAGGATCTGGGCGATCCCGTGGCCCATCGTGCCTGCACCGATGACGGCCGCTCGTTCAATATCCGTTGCCTGTATCGTTGCCATTCTCGATTACTCCCCGGGGATCAGAACGATCTTCCCGCTGACACTCTTGTCTTCCAGTAGTTGGTGAGCCGTCTTGACCTGCGAGAGAGGCATGACGCGGTCGACGACCGGCCGCAGGCTTCCGGCCGCGACATGGCCGAAGATCTTCGGTAGCGAGTTGCGCGGTCCCATGGTCGACCCCAGAACGCTCAGGTTCTTGATGAACAGGTGAGGAAGCAGCAGGCCGACCTTGGGGCCGGTCGTTCCACCACAGGTGACGAGTCGGCCATTGCGGGCCAGGCAGGCCATGGCGCCCTTCCAGGTCGCCGGTCCGACGTGCTCCACGACAACGTCGACCCCCCTACCCGCGCTCCACCCGGTCACCAGCTTGGGCCAGGCCTCATCGTAGTGATCGAAGACCTCGTCGGCCCCGAGCTCGCGACACAACGCACGCTTGGCATCGGAGCCCGCCGTCGCAACAACATGGCAACCGGCCAGCTTCGCGATCTGGATCGCGGCCGACCCGACGCCGGAGGATCCCGCCACGACCAGCACGCGCTCCCGCGCCTGAATCTTTGCCCGGGAATGAAGCAGTCCCCAGGCGGTAAGGAAGACCAGGGGCACAGCAGCGGCCTGAACCGGATCGACCCCATCGGGAAGGGGCAAGACGTAGTGAGCCGGAAGGACGACGAACTCGCGCGCGAATCCGTCGCAGTGTTCGCCACGGATCTCGTAGTCGTCCGCCAGGTGGTCCAGTCCACGCTCCACGGCAGGTGATGGCTGGGTCGTATAGCCAGGCTCGAGCACGACGCGCTGGCCGACGGACAGTCCCGCATCCTGGACGCCGGCGCCGAGCGCCACAATCTCACCCGTTCCGTCGCAGCCCGGAATGCGTGGCATCGGGATCGGCAATCCAGGCATCCCGCGCCGCACCCACAGGTCCAGGTGGTTCACGGAGACGCCAAGCACCCGCACGAGGACCTCTCCGCTCCCCGGTTCAGGGCGCGGCAAGTCGACGATCTCGAGCACGTCGGGCGAACCATGTTCGCGGATGTGAACAACTTGCATGTTTCAGCCAGGACCCTTCATCGGGAATCGCAGTGGGCGCCTGTCAACGGCCCTTGAACTCCGGCTTGCGCTTTTCGACAAATGCGGCCACGCCTTCGCGTGCGTCCTGTGATGAGAAGAGGCGCGCCTGCAGCTCCCGCTCGACCACCAGGCCGGCTTCCAGGGGAAGCTCCAGACCACTCTTCACCGCCCGCTTGATCAAGCCGACACTCATTGCGGCACGCTGGGGCGAGCAGAATGAACGCGCGTAGTCGAGCACGGCTTGCACGAACTCCGCATCATCCTGTGCCTCGATCTGGCGGTCGACCAGGCCCAGACCCTGCGCCTCCTCGTAGTCGAAAGTACGCCCGCTCGCCATCAGCTCGATCGCACGCGAGGCGCCCACAACCCGTGCCAGCCGTTGGGTGCCGCCGGTTCCCGGCAGGACGCCCAGGTTGACCTCCGGCAGACCACATTTGCCGGAACCGGTCCGCGCCACGCGCAGATCACAGGCCAGGGCAACCTCGAGGCCGCCGCCGACACAATGTCCGCCCAGCGCCGCGATCACGAGCTTGGGCGTGTGCTCCAGACGCAACATCGTCTCGTTGGCATGCAGGCAGAAGGCGTACTTGAAGGTCGGGGTCACGGCCCCGAGCATCGATATGTCAGCGCCGGCGCAGAAGAACTTCTCGCCCTCCCCGGCCAGCACGATGACCTGCACATCGTCGTCGAATCGGGCGCGCAGGACAGCCTCGTCGAGGTCCCGCATCATCTCGTAGCTGTAGCCGTTGGCCGGAGGGTTGGTGAGCTTCAGCAGGGCCAGGCCCCCAGCGCTTGCATAGCTGACCTTGCCATTGGGCAGCGCCTCTGCGATGCCGAGCGACGCCGGCCGCTCGGGCTCTGTTCCGGATTGGGTTTCGGGCTTGGTCATGGGAAGCCTCTGCGGGGCGCACGGGAAAGGCCGGAGGTTGTACCAGAAGTACCTCCGTCCAGATCCCACCGTGCCCCGGAAGGCTCAATCCACGAACACGTAGCGGTTCTCGGTCGGCGGGGTCACCGGCTCGCCGCCGGCAAAGACGGCCCCCACCACCTCCCGCAGCAGGGTCACTGGCTGATCCCCACGCTCGGCCCCGACCAGCTCCTCGTACCCGTCCCCTCCCGTGGCAAGGAACGAATTCGTGGCCAGCTCATACTCCCCATCCGGATCCAGGGGCCGCCCATCGATTGTGATCGCGGCGAGCTGGAAGTTGCGACCATCGCGGCGCAGGGTCAGGGACATGCCGCTGACCTCTGGTCCACGCCTCCCGGCTCCCTCGACGGCCCGGCGCACGCAAGCTTCGAGCTCACGCCCACTCAGATGCAGGACAACCAGGTGGTTCGAGAACGGGAGCACATTGAACAAGTCGCGCCGGGTCACGACGCCCGCGTACAGGTCAGCACGGATTCCACCGCGATTCTGAATCGCCACGTGGGCTCCGGTGGCGCTACGCATGGCGTCGCAGATCAAGTTGCCGGCGGGAGACGACGTCAGCCGACGGTCAGCTCGGAGCATGGGCGCTGCCAGGGATCCGATGGTGGCATCCAGAGCCTCCGAGCCCCGCTCGAGCATGGCCTGGCACTCGGCCCGCAGCTCGTGATTCTGGTCTTCGGCCTGGGGCTCACGAAAGAGGTTGACCACCCGCGCTTCGAGCTTCACGACACGCTTCTCGACCACGTCGAACCACACGTCAACGCGCCCGATGGCGCTGGCCTTCGAACCCGCCTGCACGATGCGCGTCGAACCTTCGACCAGCCCCGTCGGCAGCAGGGTATGGGAATGTCCGCCCACGATCAGATCCAGGTCGGGATGGGACCGGGCCAGCTCCCGGTCCCCGTTGACGCCCAGATGGGTCAGCGGCAAGACCCAGTCCGCCTCGGCAGCGAGCTGCGCGCGCACCTCGCTCAGGACCGCCGCAGGCTCCGCGAATTGCCACTCGCGTGCGGATGGATGGGTGATTCGCGGCGTGTCGGCGGAGATCAATCCGATGACCGCTATCCGCATGCCGCCACGATTGAATACCCGATGGGACGGCAGACCCGGCACGGGCGTCCCATCGGCGCGCCGCACATTCGCAATCACGGCCGGCAGTGCCACGGAAGAGAGGCTCTCCTCCAGTACATCGACGCCGTGATCGAACTCGTGATTGCCAACGCACATCGCGTCGTAGCCGACGAGGGCCAGGGCGTTCAGAAAGTCCCGCCCCTGATGGAATGCCCCTTCGGGTGTGCCCTGTGACCAATCGCCCGCGTCCAGGACGAGCAGCTCGGCCGATGTCGCGGCCGCCTCGCGCCGGACCTGGTTCACGTACCCGCCTATTCGCACAAGGCCCCCGGCCAGCGGCGGATTCGGTACACCGGCACGGAAGGCTGGACGGGGCAGGACCTGACCGTGCAGGTCGTTCGTGTGCAGAATGATCAGGTGCAGCCCTCCGGCGCGCTCCCCGTCCGAAGGGGTTGCAGCGCCGGGAGACTGGGGGAAGCTAGATCCGGCCGCAGTGCCGGCCGCTCCGCCGGCAATCAGAGCCAGCAGGCCAAGCCAGATTGCTGTACGGCGCAGGCGCCAGAGGATCGAGACGGTGTCACTCATGGTTGATCGCGGCTCACGCCTACCCGAGGACCGTCTCCCACCTGGCCCGGTTGCGGGTCGCCCGGCTGATCCCCGGACTTCTCTGTCAAAAAAACGCCGCCGGCAAATCCTGCCGACGGCGTCGTGATCGTGGTCCAGCCCATCCTGACCCTTGGGGCAGGACTCGCGTCAGCCCTCGAAGGCCTCTTCCGAGAGGTGTTCGCGCTTCTCCTCAACGTCCTTCCACTCGTCAGCGTCAGCGAGCGCGTCCTTCTTGTCCGTGATCACCGGCCAGGTCGCCGAAAGCTTGGCGTTGATCTCGACGTACTCGGCCCACTTCTCGGGCAACTCGGTCTCCTCGAAGATAGCTTCGGTCGGACACTCGGGGACACAGGCACCGCAATCGATGCACTCGTCGGGGTTGATCGCCAGGAAGTTCACTCCCTCGACGAAACAGTCCACGGGGCACACGTCCACGCAGTCGGTGTACTTACACTTGATGCACGGCTCGGCAACGATATAGGCCATTGGCTCCTCGACTCCTGATGCTCTGGAAGGGGGTTCGACGGCCCACACGATACCAGCTGGTGCAGGCCGGCTGAAGAAGTCGCCGGGGCAACTTTATTTGCCCGATTTCGGGCCATGAATCCGCGCTCGGCCGGGCCGCTTGGCTCAGCTCTTCCCGAGCACCTCGACCAGGCGCGGAATATCCCGGGCCGGGGTCGAACAAAGGGCGACGCGCACGGCGCCCTTCATCGGCACGACGAAGACTCCCTCCTCGCGCGCGGCCGCGGCCGCTGCCTGGGCGTCATCCTTGAAGACAGCCACGAAGAATCCACCCTCATAGCGAGGCGTGCGCAGGCCCACCTTCTCGGCTTCCCGGTTGAAGACCTCGACCCGCTCACCGATCAATGCTGTCAATCGGCTGCGCTCCGCGTCCGCGCGCGCCTTGAGCTGCTCGTCGGTCAAGAGCGTGGTGATCGCCAGGATGCCGAGATGGTTACAGTTCGACCAGGTGCCCCGGCACGAGAATGAGAGGGCATTTGCAATGCGTGTGCGTTCGGCGTCATCCGCGGTCACCGCGATCAGTGCTCCGACGCGCGAACCATACTGGGCGAATGCTTTGGACGCGCTCCACGCGAAGAGCAACGTGCACTGCTCGTTGACAGTCTCGAGTTCGGCCAGCCAGGCATCCGCGCCATCGGCGCCGTAGCGCGCGTAGGCCAGGTCCAGCATGAACGTCACCGGCGCGCGCTTGCCCTCGCGGCAGAGGACCTCGGACACGCCTCGCCATTCACCCGCATCGAGCGTGTAGCCAGTCGGGTTGTTGCACGGAAAGTTCAAGACCACGAGCGCACGCCCCTGGCGTTGCACGAGGTCACGCAGGCCCTGATCGAAGGCCTGCAGGTTGAAGCGACCGTCGCCGTCGAACATCTCGAACGTCTCGACGGCACGGCGCGTGTGAGTGGCCAGGGTCTGGTAAGGACCCCAGAAATAGCTCGGCGTGAGTAGGGCCTGGCCCGGTTCCAGGAAGTTGACGATGCCGTGATGCACGGCACCCGTTCCCCCGGCCGTGGCCACGGCCACCGAACGCTGGGCGAGCAGGCCCGATCCCAGAGTGTCGCTGATCACAGCCTTCAGAAAGCTGTCGTCGCCTGCGATGGGAGCGTAGGCGGATGCCTTTTCGGGCGCGATGCTACCTATGGCCTCGAAGACGGCGGGCATGACCGCCAGGCGCCCATCGTCTTCCATCAGGGCCCCCAGGGTTGCGTTGATGACATCCTCTCCCGCCCGGGCACGCTGCTGGGCCTCGGCGTTCAAGGTGAAGATCGGGTCATCGCCGGGGCGGTCGGAGGCCTCCGGAATCAAACTACTCATGCGTTCGGTAGTGATGGTTGGGGTCACGCGGGGTCCTTGGTCGCCGGGTCAAAGATCAGTCGAGTCGCGACCGGGCCGAGCGCCAGTATAGACGCCAGGACCCGGGTAGCAGGGCCGCAAGCCTAACCAAAAGGTCTCGAGCACGGCGCCAGGCATGGCTCTGGGGTATCGGGAACCTGAACTGGCGGGTCCCGGAGCCGGCGGGTGGACGCCTCAGCGCGCTCGCGGCGCGACCAGGCCTGGCTGTGACTCGGTGAGCCAGGTCGAGACAACCGACAGGGCCAGCTCCTCCGACCGGCTGAGGTCGCGATCCCGGATCGTGGCGTGGTCGTAGGACCGGATTCCACGTAGGGCCAGGAATCGATCGAAATAGAGCCTGGAGAAGGCCCGCCCCTGCATGAAGTCGTAGGCCTGCCCTACCGCAAAGTTGAGGTCGGGTGCGAACGGATCGAGGCGCAGGGCTTCGAGGCCGGTATGGATCGCCAGTCGGTGCCGGTCTGCCTTGCCCATCTCGAGAATCTCGCGCCGCGCCGCCAACCCCTGGGGAGTCTCGGGCAAGAGCGCCAGCACCTCGCGGAAGAGGGCCTCGGACCGCCGCAGGTCCTCGTCGCGTTTCGAACGCAGGTCGCGCACCAGGGGCTGCAAGCGTGTGGTCTTCAGGTCCAGCAACATGCGCTGTCCGAGACCACGCCAACGCACATTCCACTGGTCATAGAAACTGCGCGCCTGTCGGTCGCCGCTCATCAGCGCTTGCCTCAGGGTCTGCATGGCCTCCGGGTTGCGCACGGGTGCGGGCGCGTCCGGATCCCTCAGCAGACGCAGGTCCTCACGGATGGCGCGCAGGAAGACCGCCGCCAGATCGGCACGGCGCGCAAGGCGATCAACCTCGGTAGTATCGAGGCCGGCCGCTCCGTTGCTATGGGCCCGGAAGAGGGCCATGGCGCCCCGCAGCTCGCGTTGCTCGCGCTCCACATGTGCGAGGACATGCCGACGCACGCGAAAACGAGAATCAGCGAGCATGGCCACGAGCGCATCCGCGGCCGCCTCATTCAGCGGCCGAATGAATGGCGACGCCTCGAGCGCATCATACCGTCGGTGCAAGTCAGCCAGGTCGGGGCCGCCCTCCACGATGGCGAAGAGACCGCGGCTCTCGTAACTCTGCAACGTCTCCCGCACCAGGAGATCCACGTCCGCCTGCAGCTCGAGCAAGCCAACCAGCAGGATTGCCGCATCGCCGGAGGCCGAGCGGAACATCTTCTCGATAGCGCGCGAATCCACGTCGCCGAAAGACCGCCCGCCATCGATGGCAGTACCCGCCTCGAAATCGGATGCGGGCAAGATCATCCCCCGGGCCGCGTCTGACGAGGCGCTGAGAAGAAGGATCAGGAAGGGGACGAAGAGACGCATCTGCCCCAGCCTACCCGGCCACAGACAAGCCCGGTGAGCCGGGATCCGGAGGCCCATCCAGAGTCCGCTCCGGGCAACCATGCCCTGGGGTCGGCCGCGATGGATCAGACCACTGGCCAGACCACGGCCGGGTCTCGGCTGCGGGCTCCCCGGCCACCGGACGGGGCGTGGAATGGAGATCGAGCGCGACGACCGGCCCGACGCCCCCCACCCGGCGTCCCTCGTAGCCGAAGGGAACTGGCTGGGTTTCATGTTGTTTGCGCCGTGGCTCAGCGACGTAACTCCGTGCGCGTCTGGCTCTTGCGGCACTGCGGCCCCGGCCGTGGCCCCTGGGGTCCCGGGACTCGACGGTAAACCCGTGCGACTGGCAGACCTCTGCTGCGACCACCAACACTCAACCCAGTCAGTTTCGAAGATAGACATGTCGCCGGAAGGGTCCCCCACCGACGATTACCTACCGCACCCGCACCGGACGGTTTCACTGGACCAGCACATTGGCCGAGCCGCGCGGAGGCCGATGAGAGTCCCGGACCCTAGGCGAACGGTCCGCCTGCCTCCGGCGCGCGATCGGTCGTCTCCGTCGCGCCTTCTTGCGACCCGCGCTCGACGAAGTCCCAGTTGAGCACGGTCTTCGAGGCTTCGCTGACGAGCGCCTCATCCGCCGGCGCTGGATCGGCCGCGTGGGCGGGCTCCGAGGGTTGGGCCGGCTCCCGCGCGACGGGCGGCAGCAGATCGAATTGCGGCCGTACGGAGAGCACCGGCTTCGGGGCGGGTACATCCGTCGAGGGTCGCTCGATCAGACGCTCGCTGATGATCGGGGCGATGTGCGGCTCGTCATGGACCTTTGCATCGGTGGTCCTGGGCGCGATCGAATCGGGCACCTCTCGTTCGGGCACCTCCGGGGTGGCACGGGCTGCGAGGAACTGGAAGCGACGCGCATCACCGAAAGAGCAATCGACGGCGCCGGCGAGGGCCATCGTGTTGGCGTCCGCGACCGCGGGCGCCGTCGAGAATCCCGCAGCCTCCAGGGCCTGAATGCTCGCGAGCGGAACACCGGCGATCTCGAGCCGCGGCGTGGGGATCGGCTCGGCGGGCGGGGTCTCGGGCTGGACCTGGGCTTCCGCGACCGTCGGTTCACCGGGCGCGGACTCCGGAGAGTCGCCTTCGGCCCAGCGCTCCATGACCTTGTCGAGAATCTGCCGTTCGGCACGACTCAGGTACTTGCCAAGGGCCGGCTTCGGGGCCGGAGCTGGAGTCGCCAGGGGCTGGGCAGAGGCGCGCGCTTCGACCGGCGGGGCCACGCTGGACCGGACGGTCGCGATTGGCCCATCTGCCTTGCGAGGGTTGTGGTCCTCGGACACGCCGGCCGGGACGCCACCCGGAATACCTATCGGATCGCCGGTCGACTCAATGGCAACGGCCTCACCATCCTCGGGCTCCAGGAATCCGGCACCTACGCGACCCGCGAGGTGACGGCCCTCTCGTCCGAGCCTGCGTGCCACGGCGGGCGGCACGTCGAGCAGGGCGGCCACGACCTCAGCATCGAGGGCGAGGAATTCACGAACGTCGCGACAGCCAGCCTCGCGCAACAGGCGCAGGGTGCGCGGACCTTCAGCGTGCAGAGTGCACAGCAGAGCGAGGGCATCCATATAAGGGCGTCTCCGTCATTGTGCGCACGGATGGCGCGCACGCTTCCGGTCTGTGTAAGCAATCCCGAGGGCGATCTCCAGCGCCCTTTGAAGATCCCGGGCGGCCGCCGGGGGGGCCGGCGCACAGGGTCCCGAAGGCGGGACTGCACCCGGGCTCAAACGGACGCCGGGAGCCCGCGCGAGCGTTCCAGCATCCACTCGTCCGTCAGGGCAGCGAAGTCCTCGCAGGCGCGGGACGTGGGGTCGAGCACCTGGACCGGCAAGCCGACGGCAGCCGCTTCGCGCAGCCGAACGCTGGTGCGGATGACCGTGTCGAACATGACGTCACCGAAGTGGGTGAAGAGTCCGGTCAGGAGGTCGCGGGAAAAACGGCTCTTGCGATCGAACAGGGTCGCGACGGCGCGCAGATGGTGCTCGGACTCCTGGCTCTGGGCGACCTCTTCGAGGATTCGCTGGGCCTCGATCGCCCCTTGCAATGAGAAGGCGCCGACCTCAACCACAAGCAGGGCACTGGTCGCTGCAAACAGGGCATTGGCGCAAAGAACACCGTCTGCGCGCGGTGGGCAATCGATCACGATCCAATCGAAGTCCTGGATGATCGGCGCGAGACAGGTCTCGAGCTGACGCTCAGCATGCAGGGCGTTCTCGCTACGTTCCTCGAATTCGCGCAGGCGCCCGCGACACCCGAGCAGCTGAAAGCCGCCCGGCACCGTCGACATGGCCTTCCGCGCCGGGACACCGTCCAGCATGACCTCGGCCACGCTGGGACAGTCATCACCCAGGCCACCGAGCCCGAGCGTGGCGTGGGCCTGGGGATCCAGGTCCACCAAGAGGACCCGTTCGCCCCGTGCGGCGAGCGCGCCGGCCGAATGGATGGCCGTGGTCGTCTTGCCGCAGCCACCCTTCTGGTTCATGAGCGCAATGATGACCGGTCCGCCTTGGAACGCGTTGGCTCGGGTAGTCATGGGTTCGGATCCTACAGCACGACGGGTCCGCCCCTGTGCTCGTTTTTTGGAGGGATCGTGTCCACACCAGCGGAACACGGGAGTCCAGGCCCAGACCGGTGGAACGAGCGCTCCCGATGCCCCCGCGTTCAGCCTTGGGACAGCTCCCCAGGCTGGGCTGCTAGCGCAACGCCGCGCGGGCCGCGTCGTAAAACGGCTTGGCGGAGCGCGCGTGATCGATCGGATTCCAGCGTGCGACCGCCGAGATCGCCCGGGCGGCGTCACTCTCGGGAAAGGAGATCACGACGGGCTTGCGCATGTGCACGCTCTTGCCCACCGCTGCATCGGCCGGGATCCAGCCTATGAATTCGGGCGCATGGCCAAGAAAGCGCACGGACGCGGCCTGGAAACGGCTCCAGCTATCTTCCGCAAGGCGCTGGTCGGGCGAGCGATTGATGACCAGGCCCACGTGAATATTCCCGTTGACGAGGTGCGCCTTCTTGTAGACGGCGTACGCGTCGGACAGGGCCGTCACCTCGTGGCCGGCAACGAGCAAGAGGGTCGTCGTTGCGGCCAGGTGGGCCAGGGTGCTGTACCCGAGCCCGGCCCCGTGATCGACGATCACCAGGTCGAAGTCATCCTCGAGCGGGCGCAGGGCCTGAAAGACCCGGTCCAGGTCGCGCCGCGTGGGGTTTGCGAGGCCCAGCCGCCCGACGCCACCCGAGAGCAGCTTGACGCCCTGGGGTCCATCGCTGATCGCCTCGTAGGCGTCGGCCTTGCCTTCGAGAATGTGGGCCAGGTCGTACTTGGGTGCTACACCGAGCAACAGATGATCGTTGGCCAGGCCAGCGTCGAAGTCCACCAGCAGGACGTTCTCGCCCCGCCGTGAACGCTCGACGGCCAGATTGGTCGCGACGACGCTCTTGCCCGTCCCGCCCTTGCCGCTCGCGATACAGAGGACCCTTGCCCCGGCCACGCGGGCCACGGGTTCGCGACGAGGGGGCCTGCGCCCGAAGACCTTCCGGGACGCATTCAATAAACGCTGGCGCATGTAGTGGTGTTGTACTCTCGGTGTCCGTCAGCTGAACTTCACATCCTCGCCGATGCGGTGAAGTTTGATCAGATTGGTCGTGCGCGCTATTCCGGGCGGAACGCCGGCCACGAAGACGATCTCCTCGCCGGCCTTCAAGAGTCCGCGGGACTCGAGCATCTCGGCCGCCATGTGCATCATGTCCTCGAGCCCGGGCTCCCGTCCGAAGAGAATGGGACGCACGGCGGTCAACGTGGTCATGCGACGGACCGTATTGCGATTCGGGCTCAGTGCCAGGATCTCTGCGTGGGGTCGATAGCGAGAGATCAGGCGGACCGTGTTTCCGGTCTCCGTAAAACACACGATGTGCTTCAGCTTGAGCGCCTCGGTGATGTGTACCGCGGCCATCGCGACGGCGTTCGAGAAGTCGGGCTCGGACTTGCGAAACTCCGATCGCGCCAGCTGGCGGTAGCGATGAGATTGCTCCACGGCATGGGCGACACTCGCGGCGACCGCCACGGTTTCGATCGGGTAGCGTCCGACGGCCGTCTCGGCGGAGAGCATGACCGCGTCCGTGCCATCCAGGATCGCGTTGGCGACGTCCGAAACCTCGGCCCGGGTCGGGCGACTGGAGTTGATCATCGACTCCAGCATCTCGGTCGCCGTGATCGTGAACTTGCCGGCCTTGAGCGAGGCCTGGATCAACGCCTTCTGCGCGATCGGCAGCTCCTCGAGGTCGAGCTCGACCCCCAGGTCCCCGCGCGCCACCATGACTCCGTCGGAGGCCGCCAGGATCTCGTCCAGGTTGTTCAGGGCTTGCAGGCGCTCGATCTTCGAAACGATGACCATGCCCGGCGCCAGGCGCCGGATGGTCTCGATATCCGAGGCCGACCCCACGAAGGAGAGGCCGAGCATGTCGACCCCCTCCCCGATGGCAAAGTCGATGAAGGCCCGGTCGTCCGCAGTCGGAAGCTCGTACAGGACCGGCGAATCGGGCAGGTGGACGCCCTTGCGGTCCCCGACTCGACCTCCGCGGCGGACCAGGCCGACGATCGCGTCCGGCTCGACCTCCTGGGCCAGAACCTCCACCTGACCGTCCGCCAGGACGATGCGGTGGCCGGGCTCCACAGCCTCCAGCAGCCCATCGAGCTCGACCATCGACTCACCCGGGGCCGCGACTCCGGAGCCCGGGCGCACCCGGATGGTCTGCCCCTCTTCAAAGTCGACCCAGCTACCCGAGAACAGGCCTGTGCGCATCTTGGGGCCGGGCAGATCGCCCAGGATGCCCACCGGAATTCGCCTTTCACGGGACGCCCGGCGGACCTTTTCGATCCGTCTGCGATGGTCGTCGAGGGTCCCATGGCTGAAATTCATGCGCGCCACGGTCATCCCGAGGTCGATCAGCTCGCCGACACAATCCTCGGAGGCCGGACCGATCGTTGCGACGATTTTCGTATGCGGAGGACTCTCATGGTCAACGGCTTTGCGCCCATGCTTGAACTGGCTCAGAAAGTCGGTCGGCATGGACGAGAGCCTACGGTGCCCGCGTGCCCACATAGCCTGATTATTCGCGATTCCTCGCCATACGGACCACTCCCAGCGGATGCCGACCGCCGGCCAGCGGCCTGGCCAGCACGGGATTCAGCGCCCCGCTCGAGAGTCTCGACCGGCGGAACGGTTACGGAAAAGCAAAGTAATCCCGCTATCGGCACCCCATTTTGCTGGAGTGTGATATTCCTGGAAACGGGCGCGGTCCCGATCCAGTGGCCGAGCCTCCTCTCCTCTCGAGTCGCCCCTCCTGCGAGCTTCGCAACATGTTTTCGCCTTCGAGTCTGGGTACCCGGCGCACAGCACCTTCCGCAACGACGGCGGTTCTCTTCGTCGTCGTCGTGGGGCTTTTTTGCTTCGCTATCCTCACCTGATCTACCGGCTCGACGTCAGGTCATTGCGATCAGCGTCGGGATCTCCTGATACGCCGGAAACCGATCGAGCTTGAGCTTCGAGAAGATCAAGCGTCCATCGACGGTGATCTCGAATGCTCCACCGCCCGACTTGGTGAGCTTCACGTCGATCGCATTGCCGCCCAGGGCATCCTTCAATTCGGCAGTCAGACCGACCGCCTGGGGCATGTAGTTTCACTGGACGCAGTATTCGATCTGGATTTCCATCGGGGCTCCGGGTGGGGTGTTGTCGGGCTGCGGAATGGGGATCAGCGCAGGATATAGCATCCCCGACGCCATTTTCAGGGGGGCTGTGGGACATTCCAGGCCCCTGGGGCCAGGTGCGACAAGGATGGTACGAGTGGGTCGGTTGCCGGACGGGGCGCATTCACTAGACTTGGTGTTCTCCGTTCAGGACCGCACGCCTCCCCCCCCAGCCCCCAGACGCTCGGCTTCCGCCAGCAGCGCATCCGCCCATCTCCCCGGGCCCGGGAACCGGCGCGAGGTCCGGCGTGGCACGAAGGAATCCTCAAATCCCCAGCCCCTGGCCCGCGAGTCGAGATCCGCATATGAGAAACGCTCTGTTCACCGCATTGCTGCTGACTGCCCCCCTGCCTGCGACCGCGCAGGTCCAGAGTGACGAAGGAGGATCCTCCGTACGCCCGCCATTCGAATCGCTGATGTCGACCTGGCGCGACGACAATGGCGACGCCTGGCGTCTGGTCGTTGACGAGCGCGCCGGCTCACTGGAGCTGCTGCACGGTGGAATGAGTGAAGGCCCCATGGAGCCACACGGGGACGCGGAGTGGTTCGCGCAGGCGCGGCACTTCCTCGCCCAGACGGCGGCCATGCACCGCGCGGCGCCCGGGACCCTCGTCGACGACTCGGTGGTCTTCCTTCCCCTGGGACAGGTGAACACGACCGACAAGATGACCGTGCGAATGGTTCAGGAAGTGGGCGGCGTCCCCGTCGAAGCGGGCTCGGTCAACCTTCTATTCACGACGGACGGGAATCTGCTTTCGATCCACAACCGCACTGTCGCCGGGGTTGAAAACCTGGACGTCCATCCCTCGATCAGCGCGCGCGCCGCGCAGACGACCGTCACGCGCCTCTTCCGGGCTGCGACGGGCGAGGCACCGACCCAGGTCGACGGAATCGAGCTCGTCATCAAGAGCCACGACGGTCCGGCTGGACAGCGCGCCGATCTGGCGTGGCGCATCGACGCCCGGGCTCCCGGGGCGGACGCCGTGCCGATCAGCTACCGCTACTGGATCGACGCCCAGCGGGGCACGCTCATCGACCGGGTGAATCGCGTCCACCACTTCGACGTCCAGGGCCGGATCACGACCCTGGCCACCCCGGGCACCTCACCGGACACGGCGACCAACCAGCCGATCGAGATTCCGGTTCCCTTCATCGACGTGGTGAGCCCGACTGCGGGAACGGTCACGACCGATGCGAACGGCGTCTTCAATTTCCCGGGCGTGACCACCCCCACGGATGTCACGGTCGCCTACTCGGGCCCGTTCAACCAGGTGCTGAATGACCCCTCCGCCGGCGTCACATACACGGAGACGTTCAATGGGCTGCCCGCCGGTCCGGTGATCCCGCTGGTGATGAACACGGGGCTCAATCCCCTGGACACAGCCCAGGCGAACGCCCTGATAGGCTGCGACGCCGTGCGCGACTATGTCATGGCCACGATTCCGACCGACACGACGGTCGACTTCCAGGTCATCTCGAACACCAACCTGGCTTCGGCCTGCAATGCCTTCTGGGACGGGGTCTCGATCAACTTCTTCCCCGAGAACTCGGGCTGCGTCAACACGGCCTACTCGACCGTCGTGGCGCACGAACTGGGTCACTGGCTCAACTTCCTCTACGGCACGGGCAACGGCTTCGACGGTATGGGTGAGGGCAACGCGGACGTGTTCGCCATGTACACCTACGATGATCCGATCGTGGGCAAGGACTTTGCCGGTCCGGGCAACCACATTCGCAACGGCATGAACATGAATCAGGCCTGCGATGACGCCAGCCCGGCTTGCTACGGCCAGGTCCACGCTGACGGTATGCCCTGGATGGGCGCCGCGTGGAAGATCCGCCGCAACCTCAACGTGACCCACGGGGACACGATGGGCGACATGATCTCGAGCTCCCTTTTCCTTGGCTGGATGAATGCCTACGACCAGCAGGAGATCAAGAGCATCATCGAGGCCCAGTGGCTGACCCTCGACGATGACGATGGCAACATCGACAACGGTACGCCGAACTATGTCGACATCGACGCCGCCTTCGTCGAGCAAGGCTTCTATGGCTTCGACCTCACGTGGGTCACGTTCCAGGGCGTTACGGTCCAGGACGACACCCAGAACGAGACCGGGCCGTACACCATCGACGCCACCCTGGCTTCGACCTGCCACCCGCCCGTGACCGCGGCCTCGATCACCTACAGTGTCGACGGCGCGCCTGACGTCACGATTCCGATGAGTCCGCTCGGCGGCAACCTCTGGCGCGCAAACATTCCCGGCCAGATGGCTCCGAGTGAGGTCGAGTACCAGCTGTCGGCTACCGACAACAATGGCGGGTCGAACAATTTCCCGCCGCGAGATGGGACCATGGACTTCCGCGTGGGCGTGATCACGATCGCCCATGCCACTGGCTTCGAAGCGGCCACGGACGAGGGCTGGACCTCGGGCGCTGCGACCGATACGGCCACGACCGGTATCTGGGAAAGGGATGACCCGATCGGAACCGCCGCCCAGTCCGAGACCGACAACACGGAAGATCCTGGCACGCAATGCTGGTTCACGGAGCAGGGCTCGCAGGGCGGCGGGCTCGGCGAATCCGATGTGGACGGCGGAGAGACCACACTCTTCTCACCGGTCTTCAGCATGCTGAACATGTTCGAGCCGACCATCAGCTACTGGCGCTGGTACTCCAACAACACGGGTGCTGAACCCAATGCCGATATCTTCGTCATCGACATCTCGGATGACGGTGGTCTGAGCTGGATCAACGTCGAGACGCTCGGCCCCGGAGGTCCCGAAACCAACGGAGGGTGGCGCTACCACGAATTCGAGGTGGCGAACTTCACCACGCCGACCGCGACCATGCAGATGCGTTTCGTGGCGTCGGACCTCGCCGGAGGATCGATCGTCGAGGCCGCCATCGACGACTTCGTGGCCGACGACCTCGGACCTGTCACTTGCACGCCGACCGTGCAGTACTGCCTGACCGCTCCGAACTCGGTTGGTAGCGGCGCGATCATCGCCGCGACCGGATCCCAGTCCGTCGCCTCCAACTCGTTCGGGGTACGCATAACGGGTGCGCCCGCCAACACCCTCGGCCTGGCCTACTACGGTCGGATTCGTGCCACCGCCCCATTCGGGGACGGAGTGCGCTGCGTCCGGGGCAAGGTCTTCCGCCTACCGCTCCGAACGACCACCGCGAGTGGTTCCCATGACGAGCTACTCGACCTGACCAATCCACCGCACCCGAATGCGGTGATCGGCGCGGGTCAGACCTGGAACTTCCAGTTCTGGTACGCGGATCCGACGGGACCTGGCGGCACGGGCTGGAACACCACCGACGCGGTCGAGGTCACGTTCTGTAACTGATCGGCCAGCTGGGCCAACAGGCCCATGGGCCTGTTGGCCCGAGACATGCAAGGGGAGCCGCCGGTCCAGGGACCGGCGGCTCCTTTTTCCTTATCAGGGGCCTATCCACCACGCGGCATCCGGGCGACCGATCGGCCCTGACCCCTGCCCCATCGTCGATTGCGGGGCGGCAGGCTGCCCGAACGAGGCACCGGTCGCGCGGGGTCGGGCTGGCCTTGGTACGGACGGCGGGGTCAAAAACCGCCGGCACAGGGGCGGCCGGGGCCCTCGGGCCCATTTTTGCAGGATCGGCCACCGTCTTCGGGATGCAAGATCCGGCCCCTTATGCTATCTGATGTCGCGTGCCCCGGGCCTCCAATGGCCCCAGAGCTGGTTCTCCTGAAATATCCAGCATCACTGTAGGTATGGCACGCAGTCCAACGGGTGGAGCCCAGGTGCTTCGCCCGATTCCCGAGCGAGCCCCCATCGCAGCGGCCGCAGCCCCCAAAATCGACTCAGACCCCATGAAGAATATCACCCGCCTTGCCCTGGGCGCCCTGGCCGCTTCCTCCCTGCTGGCCTTCACGCTTCCCGACGACGCCCTCACCTTCGGACCCGATCAGGGCTCATCCCTGACGAAGACCTTCACGTCGGAGATGACCTTCAGTCTCGACGACATGAACATGACCATCAATGGCGAGGCCCCGCCGATGATGCCCGAGATGGACATGGAGATGACCAAGGAAGATACGATCGTGATCACCGATGAGTACGCGTCGCTCAAGGACGGCACGGTCACGAAGCTCAAGCGTACCTTCGAGACGATCGGACAGGAGATCTCGGTCGAGAGCAGCATGGAAATGATGGGTGAGACTCAGGAGACCAATCCCACGGGCTCCGGCAGTAGCGCCCTTGAAGGCACGACGGTCTCCTTCACCTGGAACGATGACGACGAGGAGTACGAACGCGCCTTTGAAGGTGACGGCGACGACGAGGATCTGCTGGAGAACCTCATCGCGGACATGGACCTGCGCGCGCTCCTTCCCGATGGAGAGGTCTCGGAGGGTGACGAATGGGACGTCGACCTGATCACGTTGGTGGACATCCTGGCCCCCGGCGGCGACCTCGCGATCGAAGTCGAGATGGAGGGTAGCGACGAGATGATGGGCGGTCCCGATCCGGAGATGATGACCAACCTGCGCGAGCTTCTGGGTGACCTGCTCGAGGGCGAGTTCACGGCCACCTACCAGGGCAAGCGCAAGGCGGACGGCCTGACCATGGGAGTGATCGCCGTATCGATCGATGTCGAGAGCGCGCGCGACATGAGCGAACTGATGGCCGAATCAATGGACGAAGCCGACTCCCCCGTTCCGATGGAGCTCGAGCGAGCGGACGTCGAGTTCAGCATCGTCGCCGAGGGCGAGCTGCTCTGGAACATGGCCGCGGGCGAAATCCACGCATTTGACGTCTCGGGCGACGCTTCCGTCGCGATGGACATGGCCATGAGCCTGGACGTCGGTGAGCCGATGGAAATGGAGATGAGCATGGAGATGTCCGGCACCATCTCCCAGTCCGTCCGGGTCACCTCCCTCGACTGAGGCCCAGGGGGAAACCACCATTTTCCGATGGGGATCGTGCGTCGTGCGCGGTCCCCATCGGCATTTCAGCCGGATCTCGACCTGCTGACACCCATGACCCTTGCTCGCTACGCGGCCCAGCGACCGTTCCCGGACTATGCATTCTTGCCGGGGCGCGACGCTCATCCAACGCGCGACCCGCGCGGCCATTCCTACAGCGACCAGCCCGAGGCCCCGGCCGACTACTTCGCACCCGAGCGTTGGGCGGAGAACGAGGACTACCTGTTCGGCGTCGACCTCTACAACCACGGATACCTGTGGGAAGCCCACGAAGCGTGGGAGGGCCTGTGGCACCAGGCCAAGCATGACGAGCTTCAGGCCCAGCTGCTCCAGGGCCTGATCCAGTGCGCAGCCGCGTCACTCAAGATCCCGATGGAGCAGCCGGTCGGCCTGGCGAAGTTGAGCGAGAACGGTACGGCTCGGCTCGAGAAGGTCGCGCGGGCGACACAGGCGCGCTACATGGGCGTCGATCTGTGGGAGTTCATCACCGAATTCCGCAGCTTTGCAAGCACCGTTGGCGCCGAGGTTGACGATCGCCCGCGCTTGATTCTGGAATCCGATTCCTGAGGACTCCTGCGGATCCTATTCGGCGCCCTCGCGGGGACCGCCGACCTGGTCCGACAGCTCCCCCAAGAGTGCCAGGACGGCGGACCTCTGCTGATCCCGCGAGAGCCTCTCGAAGGGCGGAACGTGCAGGAACAAGCAGGGTGTCCGTGTCGCCTCGCCAATCTCGAGCGCACGCCGATAGACGCTCTCACACACGTAGCCTCCCGCGTCGTCGGAGATCCGGACCTCAGCGTCGGCGGCGGCGTCGAGGACCTGCCCGAGGCGCACGATATCCAACCCCGTTGAGATCCTGGATCCGGTTCGACCCGGGAGATCCTGGGCAGTGACCCCGTCCACATCCGGGCGGTCGGGTGCCAGGATCACCCCTGCTCCACGCTCGATCCGAAAGCCGTCTCCCGGATGAACGCCCATGGCGAGGATGGCGATCGGTCTGACGCGCTCGACCAGTCGCTCGAGCTCCTGCGGGCCGCGCTCGAAGCTGACCGGCAGCAGGGCGCCCACCACGCGGCCACCCGACAGGGCCTGGCCATCGAGCTCCCGTGCCAGAAATCCACTGGGATTATCGGAGACCTGTTCGAAAGCGCCGAATCCGGTCAGCAGTACATCCAGCCCGTTCACCGCTCGATTGTAGCCTCTCGGACCCCATATCCGGCCTCCAGACGGTTCCCAGCCTCCCCTCCTCCAGACACTGGCCCGGCACGCCGTGGGTCGGGTTGAGTCGTGGGGTGCGATGCGTAGACTGTGCGCCGCATTTGCCCGCGCCACGACGCCCCCCAACTGCCCCACTCGGAACATCCGGTAATGCCCCGCAAAGACAAGGTACTCGTCGCCAACGGCCAGGGCTTCTGGGGAGACTCGATCCTCGGTCCCGTCCGCCTCGTGAACGAAGGGCCGCTGGACTACCTGACGCTCGACTACCTGGCCGAGGTCACGATGAGCATCATGCAGAAGCTGCGCACGCGCAAGCCCGACATGGGCTACGCGACCGACTTCGTCCAGCTCATCGACCGCATCCTGCCGCAGATCGTCGAGAAGGACATCCGCGTCGTGGCCAATGCGGGCGGTGTCAATCCGCATGCCTGCAAGGACGCAATCCTCAAGGTCATCAAGAAGCACGGAATCGCGGGCGTGAAGGTCGCCATCGTCGAGGGCGATGACATCCTCGAAGATCTCGACGATCTGATGTCGCGCGGCGAGGAGCTCTCGAATATGGACACGGGCGAGCCCCTGTCCAGCGTTCGCGACAGCGTCACCAGCGCGAATGTGTACCTGGGCGCCTTTCCGATCGCCGAGGCACTCGATCAGGGTGCCCGCATCGTGATCACCGGTCGCGGGACGGATCCTGGCCTGGTGCTTGGCCCGTTGATCCACGAGTTTGGATGGGGTGTGGAGGACCTCGACAAGCTCGCCGCTGGAACGGTCGCCGGCCATATCGTGGAGTGCGGCGCCCAGTGCACAGGCGGAAACTACACCGACTGGCGCAAGATCCCGGACATGGCGCACATCGGCTACCCGATCATCGAAGCCAGCGCGGACGGCAGCTTCGTGGTCACCAAGCACGAGGGTACGGGTGGCCTGGTCGACGTGAGCACGGTCGCACACCAGCTGGCCTACGAGATGGGCGACCCCACGAACTACATCACGCCCGACGTCTGCGCGGACTTCACGAGCTTCAACCTGGAGCAGGTCGGCGAGAACCGCGTCGCGGTGACCGGAACCAAGGGCGCTCCCAGGACCCCGACCTACAAGGTCTCCCTCAGCTATCACGATGGCTGGAAGGCGCTCGGACAGCTGACCGTGTCGGGGCCGGACGCCCTGGCCAAGGCCCAGCTCTGTAGCCAGATCGTGTGGGACCGCCTGCAGAGTGATGGATTCGAGTACGCCCCGGAAGAACGCCTGATCGAGTATGTGGGCGCCAACGTTTGCCACGCGGGCATCGCCGTCGAAGGGGCTGAGGAACCGAGCGAGATCGTGCTGCGCCTCGGAACCAAGGGACCGAACAAGGAAAAGGTAAACCGCTTCGGAATGGAGATCGTGCCGCTCGTCACGAGCGGTCCCCCGGGCGTCACCGGATTCGCCGGCGGCCGCCCCAAGGCAACCGAGATCATCGGATTCTGGCCAGCCCTCGTCCGTCAAGACCTGATCGAGACGCGCGTCTCCATCTTCTCCGAAGACACCACCCATGCCTGAAGTCAGCCTGTCACGAATCGCGTACGCACGCTCTGGAGACAAGGGCGAAGGCTCCAATGTGGGCCTGATCGCCCGTTCGGATGCGGCCTACGCCTTCCTGAGGGACGAGCTGATCCCCGATGTCGTGGCGGCCCATTTCGCCGAGATCAATCCGGGTGACGTGGTCCGCTTCGAGGCGGCGAATATGCGCGTGCTCAACTTCCTGCTCTCCGACAGCCTGGGCGGCGGCGGTTCGGCCTCCTTGAAAACGGACGCGCAGGGCAAGACCCACGGCCTGGCGCTCCTGCGCATGAAGCTCGACGTTCCCGCCGCCGTACTCGACGCGACTCCCGCAAGCTGAGGCCATGGACGTCGTCCTCGAATTGCGCGAGAAGGCTCGCAGCCAGCAGCGACGCATCGTCCTGCCGGAATCAAAGGACGAGCGGGTCGTACGAGCTGCGGCCATGCTCGCCTCGGAGGGCCTGTGCCAGCCCGTGCTCCTGGAGATGCCCGGCATGGGAAGCGTTCCGCCGGGAGTCGAGACTGTCCGCCCAGCACGTGACCCACGCCTGGAGGAGTTTGCAGGCGCCCTCTTCGAGCGGCGCAAGGCGCGCGGCATGACCCTTGCGGACGCGCGCGAACGTCTCCTGGACCCGATCTGGTTCGGGGCGGCGCTGATCGCGGCGGGCGATTGCCAGGGCGGCGTGGCCGGCTCCCTCTCCTCCACCGCCAGCGTGTTGCGCGCAGGGTTGCAGATCATCGGCCTCCAGACGGGCAACGCGACCCTCTCGTCCTGCTTCCTCATGGTCCTGCCCGATCGCGCCTACACCTTTGCAGACTGCGGCGTCGTGCCGGATCCGACTGCCGAGCAGCTGGTCGACATTGCCCTGGCGTCGGCCGAGAGCCACCGGCGCCTGACAGGCGAGGCAGCTCGGGTCGCCCTGCTCTCGTTTTCGACCAAGGGCTCGGCCGACCACCCACGAGTGGACAAGGTGCGCAGCGCGGCCGAAGCATTGCGCAAACGCGCTCCCGGCCTGACCTGCGACGGCGAACTGCAGGTCGATGCGGCCATCGTTCCAGGTGTGGCCGAGAAGAAGGCGCCCCGCTCTCCCCTGGCCGGGCGTGCCAACGTGCTGGTCTTTCCCGACCTCGACTCGGGCAATATCGGCTACAAGCTCACCCAACGCCTGGCCGGTGCCGAGGCCCTGGGACCCCTCGTGCAAGGACTCGCATCCCCGCTCATGGACCTGTCGCGCGGCTGTAGCGCGGAGGACATTGTCAACGTCGCCTGTATCGCCTCCATCCTGGCCAACTGATGCGCATCATGATCCTAAGGCTATCGCTCCTCCTCGCTTGTCTTGGCAGTGGCTCCTGCGGACTTCTGTCCTCATCCAGCGTGGTCCCGATCGACCGTGCCGAGCACACCACGCCTTCGGGTGTGCAGATCCACGACCTGACCCTCGGCAAGGGCGAGCCCGCCCGACTCGGCGACCGAGTTACCGTGGACTTCGTCGCGCGCCTCACGAATAGAACAAACATCGACTCGACCTACGATCGTGGCCAGCCGGTGGAGTTCACGATCGGAGAAGCATCCATCGCCGGCTGGAACGAGGGCCTGGTGGGCATGCGTATCGGAGGACGCCGGAGCCTGGTCATTCCGGCTCACCTGGCCTTCGGAGAGAACGGTATTCCGGGGCGCGTACCGGCTGGTGCGACGTTGCTGTACGAGATGGAGCTGCTCGCGATCGCCCGTGACTGAATCCGCCGCGCACCGAGCTGCGATACATACCGCTGAGGTTGTCTCGACTCGCAAGCGTCCAGAAGCAACCATGGCACGATCCCGAAAAGCACCCGAGGACGAGGGTCCCGAGTACGAGCTCGACCTCCATCGCATGCGTGGTGAGCAAGCCATGCGACGCCTGGCCCAGGAAATGCACGGGTGGCGAGTGCGCGGCCTCGAGCGCGCTCTGATAATCACCGGACGCGGTATCGGTAGTGACGCCGGCCCGGTGCTCGCGCCGCTGGTCGAGGCCTGGCTCAAGGCAGAGAGCGCGCGCGGCATCGGGATTGTGAGCTGGAAGTCCACACACGCTGGCGGCGCATTCGACGTGCGCATGAAATGGGGAAACGACTGATGCTTCGACGTGAACTCTGGATACTGGCCCTGGCCCTGGGACCGAATCTCGCCTGCCGAAGCGCCGAGCCGGAGCTCTACGACATCTATCGCGGCGCTCTCGAGGAGCTGGCCGACGCGCATGGCATGTCGGACGAGGCGCGCTCCCAGAATGCGCGGCGATACAAGCGGGTGCGCAAGAGGATCGCCGCCGGGGGCGTGGTGAGTGCCCAGGACCACCTGTATGCGGCGGGCGCCCTGTCCACATCCGACGAGATGAAGGACCTCGAGCTCGCGAGGAACCTGGCCGCGAAGGCGGCCGAGCTCGGTGAGGCGCTGGGAAATATTCTCGTCGCCGAGACGACCGACAAGATTCTCGTCCAGCAAGGCCAGCGCCAGAAGTACGGAACCCAGGTCTACCTCGACCTTCCGACCCAGCTCTGGCACCTCTATCCAGCCGACCCCCTGACGAGCGACGCGGACCGGGCGAGTATGGGGTTGCCCCCATTGGCCGAGATGCTACGCCTGCTCACGTTGCGCAATGACCAGTCCGAGATTGCGAGCGCGGTCTCCGAAGCGATCGGCCGCCGACCGGACGGGGCTCAGTAACCAAAGCCAGGAGAATGCCGTGGAGCGTGTACTCGAACCCGAAGTGATGGATACGCCCGAAGAGGCCGACGGCTACGACGAGATGGACCACTCGGCGCCGAACGCCGCATTCGTGCAGCGCCTTGTGGAGCTGGGCGCCGGCGGGCGCATGCTCGACATTGGAACGGGGCCGGGGCACATCCCGCTCCTGGTTTGCGAGCACGTGGACGACGCCTACGTGGTCGGCGTCGACCTGGCGGAGCACATGCTTCGGCACGCCCGGCGCCACCGAGACGCGTCGCCCTTCAAGGATCGTGTGGAGTTCCAGCTGGGTGACGCCAAGGGACTGCCCTTTCCGGACGCGAGCTTCGATACGGTCTACAGCAACACGATCCTGCATCACATTCCGGATCCGCAGCCCTTCCTGGCCGACGCCTGGCGCGTGCTGAAGCCCGGCGGCACCCTGCTCATACGTGATCTCTTCCGCCCGCCGACGCCCGAGCGCGCCAGGGAGCTCGTCCAGCTTCACGCCGCGCCAGCCACGCCCTATCAGCAGGAGCTGTTCCGCGCGAGCCTGTGCGCAGCGCTGACTCCCGCTGAGCTACGCGAGACCGCCCAGCAGGCGGGCCTCGAGGGCGCCCAGGTGGTCGTCGATACGGATCGCCACATGTCGCTTCAGCTTGCACGAACGGCCGTCGAGAGCTGATGAACACGGGCGCCACTACAATCCGGCCAGACGACATCGCTCTGGTCCTCGGCGGTGGTGGCGCGCGTGCGGCCTACCAGGTCGGTGTCCTGCGTTCACTGGCGCGCAGTCACCCGGAATGCGCCTTGCCGATCCTGACCGGCGTGTCCGCGGGCGCGATCAACACGGCCCATCTCGCAAACTCCAGCGGCACCCTGCTCGAGCGCGTCGAGGACCTTGAACGGCTGTGGCGCGCCCTCGATTTCGAAGGAGTCTTCGAGACCAAGGGCTCGCCCCTGGTCTGGCAGATGATCCAGGCCGGCTGGCGGCTGACATTCGGGCGAGGCCGCGCGCCGCGGCGCCTTGGAATGCTCGACACACGTCCTCTGCGCCGGACCCTGATGCGCGGCCTGGCAAGTGCGGACGGCGAGCTGCCTGGGATCTCGAAGAACCTGGCTGCTGGCGTGCTGAAGGCGGTAGCGCTGACGACGACCCAGTATGCGACGGGCCAGACGACGACTTTTTTCAGCGGCGCGGACATCCGTGAGTGGGAACGCCCACAGCGTACGAGTCAGCGCTGCAACCTCTCCGTCGATCACATCATGGCTTCCGCAGCCCTCCCGCTGGTGTTCCCGGCCGTGGGGATCGATGGGGTCTACCACGGCGACGGTGGTGTACGCCTGACGGCCCCCCTGGCTCCGGCCCTGCACCTGGGGGCAGATCGAGTGCTGGCCATTTCGACGCGCTTTGGTCGCACCTCCGAGGACGCGCGCGAACGAATGTTTCAGGGGCCGCCCTCACCGGCCCAGGTCATCGGCGTCCTCTTCAATGCCATCTTCCTCGACCTCCTGGACCAGGACGCCCTTCAGCTCGAACGCATCAACCGCCTGGTCGACAGCATCCCGCCCGCCGAGCGCGAGGGCCTGCGCGAGGTGAAACTGCTCGTGCTGCGCCCTTCGACTGACCTGGCCAAGCTCGCCAACGAGATGGAACCACGCCTGCCCCCCATGTTCCGCTACCTGACGCGGCGCCTGGGCACCCGGCAATCCAAGAGCCAGGACTTCCTCTCGACCGTGATGTTTCACAAGGATTACGTGCGCCGCCTGATCGAGGTGGGCGAGGCGGACGGTGAGGCACGGTCAGACGAGATAGCAGCCTTCCTGAGCCCCTGAAACTTAGGCTGGCGCGACCCGGCGATGGAGCCGAGAATACCGGGCCACAAACCCGCCGAATGCGGCCGCGGCCCCGCCTCCGAAAGGCCGCCTGACCCCCCGCCATGCCCTTCCCGATTCTCCCCGCCCTCATCGCCGGCCTTCCCGGCTGGACTGCCGCTGTCGCAACACCGGCGCCAGGTCTCCAGAAACCGTCACCCAGCGGGACCTCCAGCGAGGTCGTCCAGATGGACGAGCTTCGGGACCGACGCGACAGTCAGACGAGCCCGGCCCCCGTGCTGGATCAGCGCAAGCTGCGCCAGGCCATGTCGCGCCTGGCGAGCCAGCACGCAGATATCGTCAGCGTGCTGAATGTGGGCGAGTCACGGACGGGCAGCAAGATCGAGGCGCTGCGCATCGCCGCCGGGGAAATCGAGCAAGGTCGTCCCGCGATCTTGATCGTCGCCAACCTGGATGGACCACTGCTTCACACGAGCGCGATCGCCCTTGGACACGCCCAGTCGCTGGTCGAGAATTATGGCACCGACGAGCGCATCACCGAGCTGATCGATCGGGCGACGGTCTACGTCATCCCGCGCTGCAACCCGGACGCCGCCGAGGGCTACTTCGCCTCGCCGCGACGGGAGATCCGGGCCACGGGCCATGGAGTCGATGACGATCGTGACGGACGCTCGGGCGAAGATGATCCGGAGGACATCAACGGCGACGGGATCGTCGGGCAGATGCGGATCCCGGACCCCGATGGGACCTGGATAGAGGACCCGACGGACGCCCGCGCTCTGATCGAAGCCGAGGTAACCAAGGGCCAGCGTGGCCGCTGGAAACTCGTGCGCGAGGGTCGAGACCACGACGGGGACGGCGAGGCCTCGGAAGACCCGCGCCTGGACGCATGGGTGAATCGCAACTTTGCCAGCGACTGGCAAGAGCACACGAAACATGCCGGGCTCTTCCCCACGGATGAGCCAGAGGTACGCGGCCTGTGCGAGTTCGTGCTGAGCCGCAAGGATATTCAGCTCGTTGTCGTCTACGGCGAGCCCCATAACATGGGCGGCAAGCTCGAGAGCGTGAAGGACGACGCCCCGGCCAGCGACCGCATCCCGGCCGCGGGACTGCGCAAGTCCGATGCGGAGTACCTCGAGGAGCTGGGCACGCTGTACCGCAAGTTGACCGACAATGAGGCGGCCAGCACTTCCGACCGCGCGGGGACCTTTCAGACCTGGTGCTATGACCATCGCGGCCTGCTCTGCGTGGAGATCGCCCCCTGGGCCATCCCGCTCGACACGAAGGCCCCAGAGAAAGCGGAGCAAGAGGATCCGGACGAGACGACCACGCTGGACAGCACGGACGATGCGCCGGACGCGGGCGAAAAGACGGACGCCAAACCGTCGGACGACGCCCTGCGCCTCAAGTGGATCGATGCCGAGGGTGAGAACGAGAGCTGGCGCCACCTGGGCTGGACTCCGTTCGAGCACCCTGAGCTCGGGCCGGTCGAAATCGGTGGCTTCGCGCCATTCGGCCAGACGGATCCGCCGGAGAGCCTGAGGGCCGAGCTGGCTGCAAAGGAACTCGAATTCCTGCTGCAGCTGGGCGAGAAGCTGGCCCAGGTCGCCATCGAGGGCGCCACGGCCAAACCGCTCGGCGGCGGGCTGCTCGAAGTAGAGGCCACGATCGAAAACAGCGGCTTCCTCCCACTGCTGACGACCTGGGGCAAGCGCACGCGCTCCACTCGACCCGCGCTGGTCGTGCTGCGCCTTCCCAAGGGCGCCGAACTGCTCGCCGGGCAACGCAGGACACTGCTCAGCGACCTGGCCGGGTCGGGCGGCCACGAGAAGCTGCGCTGGCTCGTTCGGGGAGCGAACGCGGCCGCCATTGGCATTCACGTGGAAACGGACCACGCCGGTGCAACTCGCGCCATTCCGGAGGTGCAGAGATGATCTCGACAACTCTCATCTCGGCCTGGATGACCCTGGCCCCGCTCCAGGCGGCGGCTCAATCGGGCAACGCGGGCGGCGACAAGGCTGGCACGCCGATCGGAAACGTCCCGCAGGTGGAGATCCCCTGGAACCGCCTCTACGACTATCCAGACATCTATGCGCACCTGGATCGCCTGGCCGAGCAGTGGCCCGAGCTATTCACGGTCGAGGTCATCGGGCTCTCCATCGAAAGCCGTGAATTGCGCGTATACACGCTGCACAACCCGCAGACGGGCGCCGCGGCGGAGAAACCGGCCATGTGGATCGATGCCAACGTGCACGGCAACGAGGTCCAGGGCGCGGAGGTCGTGCTCTACACAGCCTCCTACTTGCTAGAGAACTACGGCACGAACGAACGCATCACGGAACTGGTCGACAGCACGACTTTCTATCTGCTGCCGATGGTCAATCCGGATGGTCGCGCGAACTGGTTCAACCAGGCTCACAACGCGCATTCGTCGCGCACTGGATATCGCCCCATCGACAATGACCACGATGGAAGTGTCGACGAGGACGGTCCTGACGATCTGGACGGCGATGGACACATCGTCCAGATGCGCAAGTATGTTCCAGGCGAAGGCACTCACCGCGAGAATCGCGATGATCCGCGCTTGATGGAGCGCGTCCCGACCAATGACAAGGGCATTCGGGGCGACTGGCTTCTCCTGGGCTCCGAAGGCATCGACAACGATGACGACGGTCGAGTCAATGAGGACGGCGCAGGCGGCTACGACATGAATCGTGCCTGGCCCTCGGCCTGGCAGCCCGAGCATGTGCAGCGCGGCGCCGGGCCCTACCCGTTGTACTGGCCAGAGACGCGCCACATCGCCCGCTTCATCTACGGCCATCCGAACATTGGCGCCGTCCAGTCCTTCCACAATGCCGGCGGGATGATCCTGCGTGGCCCGGGAGCCAAGGCCTTCGGCAAGTACCCGACGGCCGACACACGCGTGTACGACGAGCTGGGCGAAGACGGCGAGCGCATGCTGCCCTTCTATCGGTACATGGTTATCTGGAAGGACCTGTACACCGTCTTCGGAGGATTCGTCACCTGGACCTACGAGGGCCTCGGAATCATCTCGTTCACCAACGAGCTGTGGACCAACGATCGGATCCAACCCGACGGAGATGGAGACGGTTCGCGCAGCGAGCGACGGATTGCGTTCGACGATGAGCTGCTCATGGGCGGTGGGCACATCGGCTGGCATGCCTACGAGCACCCCCTGTACGGCGAGATCGAGCTGGGCGGCTTCAAGAAGGACGTGGGCCGGGTCCCGCCGTCATTCCTGATCGAGGAGATGCTGCACCGCAATGCACTCTTCTGCTTGAAGCACGCCCAGGCCCTACCACGCGTCACGATTGAGATGGTCGAGGTCACGGACCTTGGTGACGGCGTGCACGCTATCGATGCCCTGTTCCGCAACGAACACCTGATCCCGACGCGCACGGCGCGAGCGGCCGAGATGAAGCTGGACCAGCCCGACGTCTTCGAGATCAGCGGCGCAAACCTGCGCGTTCTGGCCGGAGGATTCCGGACAGATCGCTTCCGCCCCGAACGCCTCGACCTGGCCGAACATCAGCCCGAACGCCTCTTGCGTGATGAGGGCATCGGTGGACGCGGAACGGTGCGCGTACGCTGGTTCGTGCGCGGCTCCGGCAACGTCAATATCGGCTGGAGCGGACAGAAGGGCCGGGACGTCAGCGAGACCATCCAGATTCCTTGAGCCTCGACCCGATAGGGTATTCATCGCGCCTCCTGAACCGCCTGCCTACCGCCCGCTATCCCCCCACTCTGATGACGAAGACTTCCTGCAAGACCTGCATTCACTTTCGGACTGCGCCCTACCAGGCGCCGCTAACCGGCTGCTGGCACGGGGACAACATGACCGTGACTCAGAAGCCGGCCTATCTCGACCAGCAGCAATCGCCCGGCGACCACCGCGTGATCAATCTGCGCGGAGACTGCCAGCAGCACGAAGCGAAGCCCAAGCGGCCCTCGCTCCTCGATCGCCTGCGTGCGATGGGTGCCGCCTGAGCCCACGGATCCTGGCGCGCCGGACCCAAGCCATCGAGCTGGGCGCGCCGACAACAGCAGGCTCCACGATCTGCGGGTTCAGAATCCCCAGGTCCAGCCGATGCGCAGGGTGAAGTCGGGACCAGTGGCGGCGACCAGGTCCTCATGAAAAGACACCACCAGGCGTGACCGTTCGCTGACGTCGAACGCAAGCCCGAGTCCAAGATCAAGGATCTCGCGATTGATCTCTTCCAGCTCGATATCGCGCGTGAAGGGCGTCGTCAGGAATAGCTGGGCCAGCACTGAACAGGTATTCGACCAGCGGAACTCTGCGCCGCTCTGAAGCTGGACGAAGTCTCGGATCTCGACCCCAGCGTCCACGAGTGAATCCGTCGGGTCGGGCGCGATCAGATCGACGGCGGCAGTCCAGGTCCAGCGACCACGACTCTTTTCCACGAGTACGCCCGCGCCCCAATCGACTCCCCCACTGCCGAATCCGCGCTCTTCGGATCCGGTCGGTAGCTCGAGGCCAGCGCGCATGGCGACCCCAGGCCGCCAGCTTGTGGGCTCCTCGTCCAGAATCGCCGCAGTCACGACCAGGGGCGAGTCCGTGAACCCGAGCCGATCCTCCTCCAGCCCGTAGAGCCGGTCCCCGGCGCGGTCGATGTGCATGGCGTAACGGTCGCGTGGTCCCTCGCTACGTCCGCCGTCGGGCAGGAAAAAGACACCGTGAAAGCGCTCGAGGGTCGAGTCCAGAAAGCCGCTCGTCGTGTAGAGCAGGCCAAGCTCGAGCTCCAGGTCCACTCGCTCGGCCAGGCCGCGCCGAAACAGGACCGAAGAGCGTGAGAGCTCTCCATCGAAGACGACCCGGTCGACTCCAATGGTGTTCGCTTCGTAGATCGAGGTGTAGCTCGTCTGGACCCCGACGGCACTCGTCCCTGGGGCCTGGGTGCGCGCCGTCCTCGGCCGCAGTGCCAGGAACGTGAGTCCCAGGGGGTGCTGGGGACGGGAGGCCAGGGGACCGCGCACCACCTGCCGGGGGTTTGTACCCAGGCACCCGCCGACCATCAGCAGGAGGCCCAGCAGCGGGAATCGGACCGCTACCGCCTTTGTTTTCGTGTCCTCCAAAGGCATGGGCCCGCAAGGCTCAGGATATCCGCCCAGGAGCCCCAGGTTGCTCGCCATCACGGACGAACCTTGCTGGCGACCGCGCCATGGCCCGCCGACCACATTGCAACTTGGTATGAACCATGTTCAATCGGCCGATCCCCGGGCCTGTTTCGGGGGATCGCCTCAAGAGCCCGGCGAACGCCAAGCGATACCCAGGGTCCGAGCCCAGCCGTGGCCAAGGCCCTGATTCTCCCACTGATGACCCGGACGACCGATCTACTCGTGGCGCATATCGCGCAACCGACCTCCACGCCCTCCATCCTGGCCCAGGCCCTGAACGGACTGCCCGGTGAGGTGCTCCATTTCAGTGACCCCAGCGAGAGCCTGAAACACCTGCCCTTGAGCTCCGAGGTGGTCTTCCTGGTCGAGCGCTCCGCCCTGGCGGGCGGCGGCATGATGTGGCTCATCGTCCTGGCCGAAGCGCGTCGCGGCCCGATCGTGCTGGTCGAGGAGGACCACGAACAGGACTCGGGTGCGGCCATGCGTGCCGGCGTCCAGAGTGTCGTCTATGCAACTGACTTCGAGAGCAGCGCATCGGTGGAGTCGCTGGTCCATGACGCATTCGATCAGTTCGAGCGACGCGACCGGCGGCAGAACGTGCGCTGGGATGGCACCCTTCCCCGCCGATCATCTACCAGGCGACCTGACGCGGACGCCGTCGATGCGCCGGGCCTGCGTTCCTTCGTGCGCGATTCCTTGAACGAGTTTCGCACGCCGCTGACGGCCGTCGTCGAGTTCGCGTCGATCCTGGCCGACGGAGTTGCCGGCTCACTGAATTCAAAGCAAGACGAGTACACCCGGTACATACTGGAGGCCTGTACAGAATTGCTCGAGCTGCATGGAGATTTTCGCGAGGGCGCCGAGCAGCGGCTCGGAGCGAAGCCTGTCCAGGAAGAGACCTTCGGGCTGGCGTACGCTATCGAGGAAGCCCTCCTCGGCGTGAGAGGCACGCGAGTCTCCTTCAGAATAGACGCCAACGATGAGGGTCTGATGATCGGTGGTGATCGCGAGGCTCTCGTCAAGGTCATCGCTCGCGTTGCCCAGCGAGCCGCCAAGTGCTCGACGCGTGAGAGTGAGGTTGTCGTGCAGGTGCGGGCCGTCGCGGGGGTCAAGGTCGAGATCGCCGTACTCGACAATGGTCCCGCGCCTACCGAGGGCGACATCCGCCTTCTGAAGGAGGGCACGGTGCAGAATGGTGACCTGAGCAAGAGCGTGACGCAGGTCTTCGGGATAGGCATCGAGCTGGCACGCACCCTCCTGCTACGCCGAGGCAGCCAGCTCGAGCTGACGAGAACGGGAGACAGGGGAGGCCAGCTGTCCTTCTGCCTGTCGCTCGTCGCTGCCTGAGCGGCAGGTCATCGCTGGCGGCCTCTCGCTAGCCGGAGATCGGCACGACGAAGTCCTGGCGCCGGTAGAGGCACTCGCCGCCCGCCCCCTCGCAGACGAAGTAGAGCGCGTAGCCGCGCACCTTGGCGGGCCCTTCCCAGCCCTCGGGCGGGCTCAGCTCGAAGTCGAGCAGACGCACCTCGCCCGTCAGGGCCCCTTCTGGAAGTGGAAGCTCGAACAGGTTGCGCTCGATCTGCCAGCCCTGGGGAACCGCGACCCAGACGACGGTTGGCCCGGCCTCGTTTGTCCAGTGCACATCGGCCTCCGCATCCGGGTGCAGGGCCAGATGAACCCGCACGCTCGCGCGCTGGCGCACGCGCGCTCCCGCGCTTGCAGTATGTACGGCGGCGGCCGTCTCGATTGCGATCAAGCGCTCCCCGTCCGCGCTGATGCGCCGCTGTGGGTCCGGGGCCTGGCTTCCATCCTGACGGATCGGATACTGATTGCTCGGCTGCGCGAGCTCGGCACCAGTCAGCGGTACGCGCAGCGCCACGGGTTCGGTCCCACGCGCCCGTAGGTCAGCCTGAGCCCGGGCGACCCAGTCGTAAAACGGATAGGGCTTGTCGAGCCGTGGCCCGTACTGCTGGATGCGGCGACGCCAGATGTACTGGTTCGGATCCCGATGTAGAGCCGCGCTCCACAGGTCCAGGGCGCGTTGAAAGTCGGTCGGGCGCCCACGGTCCGAGTCATGCCGCATGCGGTAGGCCACGCCGGCGCGGAAGAGGCTCGCCGCATCCGCTGCGTTGGCATCCAGCCCGTGATTCTCGATTGCTCCGATCGCCGCGTCGAAACTACTCGAGCCGCCCCACAACAGGCGCGCGTAGGCCGACTCCAGGCCTGTGGAATCCACCTCCGGACCAAGCATTGAACGGAGCACCCTTGGCCCGGGAGCCTCCTCGCGGGGTGCTTCGAATGCGGCGGCCAGGAATTCACCGATGAGTTCGTCCTCCACGCGGCGCGAGTCCAGGCGCGCCTTGCGAATCACTCCAAACTCGTCCACGGCGAGCACGCTCGGGACGGCGCTCGCACCGGTCAGGTTCAGCGGATCCCATAGAATGGGCCACTCGAATCCCTGCCACTGGGCGAACAGGCGACAACGCTCAGGATGCTGCTCCTGGGTGATGCCGATGACGATGAGTTCTTCCGCTTCCCTCAGGCCCTCCGTGGCTGCGTGCCAGACCGGCACGTGCTGGCGGCAGCCCGCTCACCACGACGCGAATTCGATCAGGAGCAGGCGCTGCCCCCGAAAGCTCGAGAGGCGCAGGGTCTGCTTCCCATCCAGAGTCGGCAATTCAACATCGGGGAAGAAGTTGCCGACCTCGTGGCCGATACGCTGCGCACGGGCAGGCGACGCCGCACAGAGGAGCGTGATGGCCGAAAGGATCGAGAATGCGTGGCGAAGTGGCTGGGCCATGGTGAAGGGCGAGCTATTTGCCGAAGCGGTCGGAGTAAGCGTCCTCGTTAAAACCCACCAGCCAGTTCTTGCCGACGCGCGCCGTCGGCGCGCGCAGGTTTCCGGTGGGTCCCAGAACGGCCGCCACGAAATCAGGATCGTTGGCGGAGCCCTTCCCAAGGTCAAAGGTCAGGACTCGCTTGCCCTTGCCCACCACGACCTTCGAGGCGCCAGCGAACAGCGCCTTTAGATTCTGCTCACCGAATCGCTCCTTGGTGGCATTGACCGTCTCACGGACGGCCACGTCCCGGGCCTCGAGAAAGGCGTCGGAACGCTTGCAGCTGGTTCAGCCCTTGCGGTGGTAGTACCAATCGATGCGCTTGGCCATGGTCTCGGAGTCCTCGGTGCCTTTGGGGATGACTGACGCCTCGCGGGCGGTGTCGAGGGGCAGGGTACCAGCCCGGCGGGCCCGATGAAGCAGATCTCAGCGCGAGATTTGCACGCGCGACGATGGTCCATTCCCTGGCGACCGTTCAGAGGATCGCCACAGCGCCGGCCGCGCGGCCTCAGTCCGTCTTGATCACCTCGGCCCAGCGCCGATCGGCCTTGACCGCGTAGTCGGCCGGCTTCTTGCTCCAGGTCTTGCGCGTGTTGTTGAAGAACGACTTGTAGAACAGCAGGAGATGGCCGTCCTGAATCAGGTAGGACGTCGGATCGATTTCAACCTTGCTGCCGTCGGCCATCGCATAGGCGCACCAGCCACCGTAGTAGGGCTCGAACTTCGCCGGAGACTTCTTGAATAGCTCCATGTTCTCCTTTGTTGCGAAGCGGTAGGTGACGCCCCGCTCGCGGACCGAGAGCTCGGACTTGCCCTTGCGTGGTTTGGAGCCGCCGACCTCGAAGTACGAGACCGGATCGTAGCCGGATATCGCGAGCCCGCCCTTGCCCAGGTTCTGGTGCTCGAGATCAGGTCGATCGCCTTTTTCGGCCACCGTCACGGCTACCGGCGTGCTGTTGCAAGCGACGGAAATGGGGCTGAGGACGCCGATCGACAGGGCGACGAGGGTGGATGTCAGGTTCATTGGATCTCCGGGTGGCGTGCTCGCCGGAACGGGCGGGCGCTGGAATGGGTGAGCTCGTGGGCTCGCCGACAACCTCGTTCGACGATCGGTCCGGAGTGTGACCCGAAAACCAACGGTCTCATTCTCCTACCCCTGCTGGGCAGCCCGCGAGTCCTGAATGGACGCGATAGGCGAAGGGTAGCTCCGCAACTACTTGCCCTTCCAGCCGGCGCAGGTTGGCGTGGGCGTTCGAGACCACGTCGGCGGGGAAGGCTTCGCGCGCCAGGCGCAGGAAGAGTCCCTGGTGGGCCGACTCACTCGGGACCAGGTCGCGATACAGCTGGGCCAGGACCTCGTCCGCTAGCCCGGTCGCCAGCAAGTGAAAGCGTTCGAGGCTACGCGCCTCGATCAACGCGGCGGTCAGCAGGCGCTCGAGCAGGGGATCGACATTCAAGCGCCGGGCGTGCTTCAGCAGGCCGTCGGCGTACGGATTCTTGAGCTGAACTCCGAGCTTGCCACCGCGTGCAACGAGCACGTCCACGACGCGCGTGAAGTGTTCCATCTCTTCCTGCGCGACTTCGGACAGATCGCGCAGCATTCCCGTTCGCCCCGGATTCTTGGCGATCATCGCCTGGGCCGAGGCGGCGGCCTTCAGCTCGCAATGCGCATGGTCCGAGAGCAGCGCGAGCGGATCCGCCGATACGCGATCGACCCATTCGGGCGGTGTCAGGTAGTCGAGAGCGAACAACTACTTGTTTCCCGCGCCCGGGCTCCAGAGCACGTCGGCGCGCCCACCGTCGTTCGTCACGCGAGCCAGCACGAAGAGCAGGTCGGACAGCCGATTCAGATAGCGCACGACCTCTGGATTGACCTGCTCGCCCTCAATCGTCGCCAGCTCGCAGACCAACCGCTCGGCGCGCCGGCAGACCGTGCGCGCCAGATGGAGCCAGGCGGCCGTCTGGGTCCCGCCTGGCAGGATGAAGGACTGCAGTGGCTCGAGCGACTCGTTGACCTCATCGATCTGATTCTCGAGGCGCTGGGTGTATGCCGGTCCCATGCGCATGCCGGCGCCGGGTTCACCGGGAACACACAGGTCGGAACCCACATCGAACAGATCATTCTGGATGGCACGCAGCCATTCCCCGTACGGGTCCTCCACTCCGCCCGCCAGTGCCAGTCCAATGACGCTCGAGGCCTCGTCGACGGTCCCGTAGGACTCGATCCGCAGGTGGTGCTTTGGCAAACGAGAACCGTCCCCGAGTGAGGTCAATCCTTCGTCGCCCGTCTTCGTGTAGATACGTGAAAGGTGAACCATGGCCAGTACTGTCAACGAGAGACGCGAAACCGCGGGTTGCGGGCCGTCGTATCCGAAGGGGAGATGATAGCCGCCATCAGGCCTCGCCGTCGGGTTCTTTCCGCCGCTCGGCGCGCTCGAGGGCATCCTTGCGGCGCCCGGAACGACGGTTGGGCTCGAGCCCAAGGTCCGTTGGCGTCATGGTCGATCCAAGTGCCCGCAACATCAGGTGCCACGCTCGCGCGTCGCGGTTCTCGAGCGGAACCCGCGAAAACACACGCTCGATCGAAGCGGTGATGTCCTCGCCTGCGGACTCGGTCAGGGCCACCTGGCCAGCGAAGACCTCCTTGAGCCGCGCCTTGAGAAAATCACGACCCTCGCCGTTCAGCATCGAGCCACCGGGCTCGTGGCGATGTGAGGAACGCCCCGAAAACAGACTCGAGAGAACGACCGCGACGCTGGCCGCAAGATTCAACGAGGTGTGCTCCGCGGCGGTTCGAATGTGAGCCAGCTCCCCCATCAGATCCGTCTCGGCGCGCGTCATGCCGGTCACCTCGTTGCCGAACACGAGGGCCAGACGTTGATCAGGATCCTCGGCCGAGCCCACGACCGAGCCTTGCAAGTCGCGCCAGTCTGTACGGACCCGGTTGCCGCGCACTCGCGCCGAGAAACCAACGGACGCGGTACAGTCCGCCAGGGCTTCTGGAAGGCTGTCGAAGACACGAATCGCGGCGCTTACACAATCGGCGCCATGGGACATCTGGACGAACTCCGGATGCACGAGCATCGAGGGCTTCTCCGGACTCACCATGGCCAGCTCGCAGGGGCCAAAGTTCTGGCAGATGCGGGCGATCATGCCCACGTTGCGGGGCCCCTCCGGGCGGCAAAGGATGACGCGCTTCATTCGTTCGGTCCCAGTCTCCTGACAAATTCGAGTTGCCGCGCGTCGTAGGCCAGGCCTTCTGCCGGAGGACCCGCGGAGCGCATGATACGCACCTGACCGGACTGCGCATCGCCTGGATCCCGTTCCGGCCGATCGAGACCTGCGACCCCATCCAGAGCATCGGTGATGCCCGGCATCCAGTCCGGGAGGTAGAACTCGACCTCATCGGCGACTGCGTAGGACCTGCCACCCACTCGCAGGCGCCCGGGCGCAACCGTTCGACCGCCGACAGTCACGTGCAAGGCCAGGTCACGACCCGGATCCTTCCGGACCCGTAGCCGCAGTGGCGCCTTCCCTGAGACCCAGTAGGCGTCCCGGCGGCCGGGCAGCCCCTCGATGGATCCGGTCTTGCCGGGCACGTCCAGCTCCAGCAATTCGTCGATCTCGCCGGGCGGGAACACCGCCGTCAGGACGCGCACAGCCTGGCCCGCCCGAGCGTTGACGCTCAGCTGCCACCAACCGCCGCCCTCGTGCTCGAGCCCGGCCCATGGCTCCCGCGCGTCAAACTCGAGTTCTGCGGCCCCTGAAGTCCCGGCCGCAAGACGGTTGCACGGGAGCCAGAGCACCGGCAATCGATCGAAGGAAGTCGCGCCGAGAAAGTAGCGCGTGGGGTCGAAGTCCTCGAAGGCAGGTCCATCGAGCCGCAGGCGCAGGGGCAGGTCATTGCCGTCACCGAACAGGGTCAGTTGCGAGTGCTCCACGTCCAGGGTGACGGAGCCGCTCCCACGGCCGCGAACCGTAGGGTCGCGCGGCAGGGCACCGATTTGCATGGCCCGGGCACCCCCCTGGCCGAAACGCCAACCGACGCGAAGCTGCTCATCGGGATCCAGCCTTGCCTCGATTTGCCAGCTCGCGAGTACCAGTCGATCCGCGAGTGCGCTCACCAGGTCGTCGATCAACGGAGCCTGCCGACCGCCGGACTCTTCACCCACGACATAGGATCCGCCGTCCCACTCGAACAGCCGTGGGTGCCCATCGTTCTCCAGTTCGACGCACAGGCCTTCGGCGAACGCCGCGCCCGCTGACAGGTCCGGGTTCATGCACAGCCCATGTACGGCAAGCCCAGGGTCGGGAAGCGTCGCGCTGCTCAACCCATACGCTTCGAGCAGCACAGCACCCACTGTGCTCGACTGGACCACCCCATCGACCTGGCTCGGCGCGTGGTCCCCCACCAATCGCAGCATGCAAGGCGTCAGCACGCGCTCCGTCGTGAATCGGCTGACCTCGCCCCCGCCTGTGCTCACGTCGGCCGCGGGTACAGCTCCAACGACCCAGACCGTCGCGCTGTCCGCGCGCCCCGTGCGCTCGAGAAGCTCCAGTAGCTCGCCAAAATGCCCGTCCATCTGCGCCAGCTTCCCATCGCTCTTGGCCTGCTGCAGCGCGTGGTGCGCCGCCGAACCCCGACCCCGTCCGAGGCAGGCTTCGAGCTCTACCAGGGCGGCCGAGGGATCCGTGGCGGCCAGGCGCAGGGCCCCGTCGATGCGCGCGTCCTGATCGCGAAAGCGGTTCAATCGCCGCACCAGAATGGCCTCTCCCGGCACACTCGCGGCCCGAGCGGATGCCCGTCGATCCGCCAGGTAGACCAGAGCGTACTGGTTCTTTCGCCCCTTCAAGCGCTCTTCGAGCGGCGCAGCACAGCGCGACCACAGCTCGGCGCTCGACCAGCCCGAGTTGGCGTCGAGCTCGGGCTCGAGAATCGTCTCGAACCCCTGCAGCAATCCTGAAAGGTCGCTTCGTAGCTGGGGCAAGGCAACCGCCGCGAGGGTCCCGAATCCGGCCTCACGAAAGAGCTCGGCCTGGGTCACATGGTCCGCGTTCAAGCGGCCCCTTCCGCGCCGACGTATCGACCCCACACCATGTGACCAGGGTGGCAATCCCGTCATGAGTGTCGCGAGCGCGGCGTTGGTCCCGGTCGACGCGCCGATGTGCTTGCCAAATCGGGTGGAGGCTTCGGCGAAGCGCGCCAGGTTCGGTGTGAGACTGGACGAGACCTCGGCAGCCCCGCCAGCACCGGAAAGGGTCGCACTCGAGACTGAATCGAGCACCACCACGATGACGGTCTCAGGATCAGGCGTCGGGCCGCACGCCCCGAGCATCCCGAGCCCGAGCAGCAGGACCCGGGGCAGCAGGCGCACGACGCCACCATGCACCCCGTCGTTCACGGGTTGTCGCGCAGGGCCGCCAGCTGCACCGGGTCAGGGTTGCCCCCCGACACGATCGCGCAGACACGCAGTGGGTTCCCTGCATCCCGGCCGGCGAGCCATTCTTCGGGTAGCAGGTTCAACACGAAGGCTGTCGCCGCGGCTCCCGCGGGCTCGACGACCTCGCCCGCCTGCACCAGGTGTTTTTGCGCCCCGAAGATGAGCGGGTCCTCGAGCAATGCGTTGTGATCGAGGGTGGTGGCCAGGATCTCGTGGTTCAATTCGCCGCAGGCGAGCGGGCAAAGGCCCTGAACATCGGTAGTGATCTCGTGCAGGATCTCGGGTCGGCCGGCAGCCAGGGCCCGCTCGAGAGTCGCAGCACCTGCGGGTTCGACCGCGACGATTCGCACTTCCTTGCCGAGCTTGCGCCGCAAGGCCAGGGAGCTCCCCGCGCAGAGGCCACCACCCCCGACCGGGATCACGACCAGTTCGACCTCCGGCCACTCCTCGGCGATCTCGAGACCCACTGTGCCGGCCCCGGCGATCGTGCGCTCCGAATCGTAGGGATGCACCTGGAGTGCGCCCGCGTCCGCGCGCTCTGCCACGAGTGCCTCGGCCGCCTCACGCGTCTCCGCCAGGACCACCTCCGCGCCGAGCTCCCGGCAGGCCTCGATCTTGTTCGGATAGGCATCCTGCGGCATCACGATCGTCGCAGCCACACCCGCCCGCCGCGCGGCCCATGCAAGGGCCTTGCCGTGGTTCCCTGAACTGCAGGCGACGACCCCGAGGGCGCGCTCGTCCGGCCCCAGCTGGCGAACCTGATTCCAGGCGCCACGCGCCTTGAATGCGCCCGTCTCCTGCCGGTTCTCTAGCTTGAGTCTCAGCTCCACGCGCCCATCGGTCGTCACATGGGGACGGAGTGGGGTGCGCGAGATCACACCGTCCAGCTCGCGCGCCGCACCCTCGATGTCGATCCCATCGAAGCGCTCCCAGGCGCTGGTTTCATTCGGCGTGGTCTTCGGCATGCTGCGGGAGATTCTAATAGGATGGGCGCCGTGCAGCACGACCTTCCATTCACCTCCCCCTGGTTGCTGGCCCCCATGGAGGGCGTCACGGACCCCGTCTTCCGCGGCCTGATCCTCGGACGGCACGATTCGGGACACCTGGGAGGTGCGTTCACCGAGTTCGTGCGGGTTATCGACACACCTCTGCACCGGCGCGTCCTGCGGCGCCATCTGGGACTCGAACGATTCTCGACGCCCGTGGGCCTGCAGTTGATGGGCAGCCATCTCCCGGCGCTGGCCGGCACCGCCGAACGCGTCGCAGAGCTCGGTGTACCCCTGCTCGACCTCAACTTCGGCTGCCCGGCCAAGGGCGCCCTGCGTGGATGTGCGGGATCTGCCCTCCTGCTCGACCCGCGGGCTCTGGAGGAGGTCGTGCGCGTATGCGTCGATGCGGTCGACGGCAGGATTCCGGTCAGCGCAAAGATCCGCGCCGGCTACGACGACGCCCTGCTGGTCGAGGAGCTCGCGCGAGCGGCGGAAGCCGGCGGTGCGGCGATGCTCACAATCCACTGCCGTACGCGGGCCGAGGGCTACCAGCTCGAGACGGACTGGTCGCGCATCGCGCGCGCCGTCGCGGCGGTCAGGATCCCGACCTGCGGCAACGGCGGCATCGGCTCGAACCAGGACCTCGAGCGCATGCGCAGCCAGACTGGATGCGAATTCGCAATGGTCGGGCATGGGGCCCTCGCCAACCCGTGGATCTTCTCCGGCGGCCAGGTCACGCCCGAACACGCCCTGGGCTTCCTGTTCGAATACGTCGAACGAATGCTCGCGATCGGGCGCCGTCCGCATAGCGCGATGGCCCGCCTCAAGCAGCTGATCCGCGTCTGGAAGGCTGGCGATCTGATCCCCGATGAAGCCACGCGCCTCGCGTGCCTGCGCGAGAAGCAGCTGGATGGACTGCAAGACCGCCTGGCCGACCTGGCTCAGGCTCCGCGCGCAACCTCCGCCAGCAGCGCAACCCCGTAGCCCGTCGCGCGCCGGTTGATGAAGGCCGGGCTCGCGAGATCGATGTGCGCCCAACGAGCATCCGTCCCGTCCAGGTGCCAGTGGATGAATTCCGCCGCGCAGCTCACCTGCGCGTTCGAGCGGTTGGCCACGGAGTTGCGCATGTCGGCCACGGTGCTCGCAAACTCCGGGCGATAGAGCTCGGGCGCGAAGGGCAGAGAGTGCACGAGATCGCCACTCGAGCGGCCCGCGCTGACGATCATCTGCTCCAGCGCAGCATCGTTTGCGACCACGGCAGCGTGCAGCTTGCCGGTCGCGACCCCCTGGGCACCGGTCAAGGTCGCTGCATCGACGATCGTATCCGCACCCAGCTTGCGCGCGGCATAGCTGACACCATCCGCCAGTACCAGGCGCCCTTCAGCATCCGTGTTGTTCACCTCGACGGTCAACCCCGAGTGCATCTCCAGGATGTCGTCGGGCTTGGTAGCCGTGGGTCCGACCGCATTCTCGGCCACGCACAGGAGCGCGCTCAAGCGGTGCTTGTAGCCCGTTCGTGCGAGCACGTTGAAGGCGCCCAGTACGGCCGCCGCGCCACCCATGTCGGCCTTCATTCCGACCATGCCGCCGCGGGTCTTCAAGCTCAGTCCACCGGTGTCGTAGGTGATGCCCTTGCCGACGAGAGCCACATGCCGGCGGGTCTTGCGCTTGGGCTTGTAGTCGAGCACGAGGATCCGCGGTCCTTCGATCGCGCATCGGCCGACTCCCAGCATGCCGCCGAAGCCTCCCGTCTCGAGCTGCTTGCCGGCGATCGCTCGCCTCGTCACACCTGTAGCGCCGCGCAGCAGCTTCCAGGCCTCGCGCTGAAAGGCGGCCGGATTCAGGTCGGACGGCGGGGTATCGACCAGGCGCGCTGCCTCGCGCGACGACTCGAGCGTGCACCAGATCGCCTTTGTCAGGACCAGCGACTGGTTCGCCTGCCCGATGGCCATCAGCGCCACCTTGGCGGGCCCCGGCTGCGCCTTGCCCCGATAATAGAGCGGCATTGCGCGCGCAACCGCATTGGCCGCGGCCAGCAGGTGGTCCGGGTCCTCCAGGACTAGCAGGACTGCCAGCTTCTTGCCCTGGGCGATGCGCGTCCCGGCCACAATGCGCCGGATGCTCTCCGCGTGCGCCGGGGAGTTGTAGCGAGATGTCTCGACGGGCAGCAGGCCCAGGGCCAATCGCTGCGGGCTGGTCCCGGTCCAGGTGTTCACCTCGCGCCCCATCGGTCCGGCGCTGACCTCCTGCGCGAGCTCGCGCAGGGGGCGCGCCAGCTCCTTGGGCAGGAGCGCGGCGACATCCCGCTTGCCCTTGCCGCGCAGGCGTTTGCCGGAGCCGATAACGAGCAGTGAATCGGCCCCCTTCAGGAGGGCAGCGATGTTCTTGGCCGAGCGCATCTGAGTCATGGCGCGAGTATGACGCGCCAGTCGGCCCGCTGCCCGCCCTAATCCACCATCCGCCCGGTGCCGGCGGTCCTTTCGTCGGCCCGGCCGTTGGGCTGTGAATTGGCCCGATAGTTGGTCCGATCGGGAAGCACAAGAAAAAGGGGCCCAGCAGCGCTCCCGGTGGCGGGGCACTATACTCCGCCCACCCGGAGACCGATCCCCCATGCCCAACTGGAATCACAAGCGCAGCGAAGCCCTCTACCAGGTCGCCGAATGGGGCGACGGGCGCTTTGCGATCGGCTCCAACGGCAACGTAAAGATCGCCCCCGACGGCGAGCAAGGCGTGACGATCGACCTGCACGAGGTCGTGCAAACCCTGCGCGAGGACGGGCTCGAGGCTCCGATCCTGCTGCGCTTCGACGCCCTCTTGCGTGCCCGCGTTCAGGAGCTCAACCAGGCATTCCGCAATGCGATCCAGGAGTACGAGTACGGCGCCCACTACAGGGGTGTCTTCCCGATAAAGGTCAACCAGGATCGCTGGGTCGTCGACTCGCTTCTGGCGGCAGGCCGGGAGTACGGCATGGGGCTCGAGGTCGGATCCAAGCCCGAACTCCTGGCTGGTATCTCCCAGCTGAGTGCCGCGGGCTCATTGATGATCTGCAACGGCTACAAGGATCGGCAATACGTCGAGCTGGCGCTCCTCTCGGCGCGCATCGGCCTGAGAACGATCATCGTCATCGAGAAGTACACCGAGCTCGACACGATTCTCGAGGCCTCCAGGCGACTGGGAGTTCGGCCCTCTCTAGGCGTGCGCACGAAGCTCTCGGTCGGGGGCGCCGGACGCTGGAAGGCTTCGGTTGGTGACCGTTCCAAGTTCGGCTTGACCACGCGCGAGATCGTGCGCCTTGTCGAGACGCTCGAGGCCCATGGCATGCTCGACTGCCTCGAGCTACTGCACATTCATATCGGAAGCCAGATCCCCCACATCCGTTCCGTCAAGGAAGCGATGCGCGAGGCCACCCAGACCCTGGTCGGCCTCAGCCGTATGGGAGTTCGGATCCGCTGGTTCGACGCGGGCGGAGGTCTGGGTGTCGACTACGACGGTTCGAAGACCAATTTTGAATCCTCCAAGAACTACTCGCTGCAGGAGTATGCCAATGACGTCGTCTGGCACCTGCACGAGACCTGTAGCAGCGCAGGTATCGAGCCGCCGACCATCATCACGGAGTCCGGACGCGCGCTGGCAGCACACCACGCGGTGTTGATCACCGAAGTCGTCGGTGTCTCCAGCTTTGAGGACGTCCGGCCCGTCTCCGACACGCCGGCCACGCCCGATATCGTCAAGAAATTCGCTGAATTGCGCGGCGACGTCACCGCAAAGAACTACGTCGAGTGCTACCACGACGCTATCGAGCTCCGTGATCAGGCCATGCTGCTCTTCAACACGGGTCAGCTGCCCTTGCCGGATCGGGCGCGTATCGAGGAATCGTACTGGAGCATCTGCAGCGCCGTGCTGCGCATCACGCGCACCCTCGACTACGTGCCCGAGGACCTGGAGCACATAGAGCGCGAGTTCTCGGACACCTACTTCCTCAACTTCTCCCTCTTCCAGTCGATTCCGGACGCGTGGGCCATCGGGCAGCTCTTCCCGGTCCTCCCCATCCACCGTCATTGTGAAAGGCCCAGGCGACGCGCGGTCCTGGCGGACCTGACCTGCGACTCCGACGGAAAGATCGACCGATTCATCGATGCACGCGACGTGAAACGCACTCTCGAACTGCACGACTTCAACGAGGGAAGCCCGTACTACATCGGCTTCTTTCTTGTCGGCGCGTACCAGGAGATCCTGGGCGACATGCACAATCTCTTCGGGGATACACATATCGTGCATGTGGATGCCGATTCGGCCGGCCGACCGACGCTCACACACGTGCGCCCCGGCGATACGGTCGAGACCGTACTCTCGTTCGTCCAGTACCCCGCGGAGCACCTGCTCGCCAGCGTGGACGCGCACGTGGATCGCGCCATTGAAAGTGGACAGATGAGCTCCGAAGAAGCCGCCCAGTTCCGGACGGGCTACGAAGAGTCCCTGCGTGGCTACACTTACCTGAATCGCCGAGCAGCCGCCGGCGAGCCCCCCACCCCAGCAACAGAAGGACAGACGAGTGAGAATCCAGCCCGGCTCCCTGGTTGAGCTCAGCTACCGCATCAGCGGTGACGACGGAGAGCTCTTTGACAGTAGCGACGAGGATGGTCCGATGCTGGTCGAGTTCGGCCGTGAAGACCTCCCGCCCGCCCTCGAAGCGGCCCTGACCGACAAGGAGGTCGGCCACGAGGTCGAGCTCTCATTCGGTCCGGGCGAGGCTTTCGGCGCCTACAACCCTGACGGCGTGGTCGCGCTCGCCAAGTCAGACTTCCCCACGGACGTCACCATGGAGCTCGGCGAGTGTATCGCTGTCACCGTCGAGGACGAGGACGCGGGCACCAGCGAGGAGCTCGAGATGCGCGTGCTCGAGATCCAGGAGGACAGCGTGATCCTCGACGCCAACCACCCACTGGCCGACAAGGCCCTGGTGTTCTGGGTGCGGGTCGAGAGCGTCCGCGAAGGCTAGCAGCCCAAGGTGAATCCAGATGCCCGATGCCGAGGCAGAAGAATTGATGCGCTCAGCTTGGGCGAAGCGTCGAGCCTCCTTCGACGCCCCGCCAGAAGAAAAGCTGGCCTTGCTGACCCGGGCCCAGGTGGACCTGACCTCGGCCGCCACCATGTGCCGGGACCAGGCATCACCCGTCTCACATGCGCATGCGATACATCTGCTCGCAAACGTCGAGGTCGACCTGGGGCACCAGGAACGAGCACTCTCCCTGTGGGAAGAGGCCGTCGAGCTTCTACGCGCGACCGACGATTTTCTGCAGCTCGCCCACAAGGTCCGACACCTTGGAGACCTGCACCGGCACTGCGATCGGTTGAGCGATGCCGATGTGTGCTATTCCGAGGCGTTGACGATCTATCGCGCACACGACGGTGAGGGGAGCCTGGACTTCGCGAACGCGATCAGGCGTATGGCCAAGCTGAAGGAACTCCAAGGCGATCGAACCCAGGCCCTCGCACTCTGGCGTGAGACCCGCGAATCCTATGCCGCCATCGAAATGACGCCGGGAGTCGAAGAGGCCGACGCCTGTATCGCGCGGCTGACCGATTGACTGGCGCCGTCCGCGCGCATAGACCGGAGCGATACCCAGCCCTGGGCCCCGCGCCTGCCTACCTGTCGAGCCAGGCGCGAATACGAGGTTCCAGAGAGCGCAGGATGGCCTGGGCGGCAACCCCATGGCCGGCGGGATTCCAGTGCGGATCATCCTCGAAGCAGGTCGGGAAGACCTCGGTCTGTCGAAAGTCCTCCAGCAGCGAGATGACAGGGTAGTCCACCGTCTCGCGCACCTCATCGAAGAAGCGGAAGGGCTCGGCCGCATGGGGACCCAGGGCCGTGTAGCGCGACCATTCAGGGCTCGACGGGCTCTCGCGATCGCTGTACTGGTAGTTGCGGGGAAGCACGACGAGCATGAACTCGGCACCCCGTTCGCGGCACCACTCGTCGACCTTGGCCACGTTCCCCATCAGTGGGAGGAACCATTCGCGGGTTTCTTCGAGCGGGGCGGCACTGATGAAGAAACGGTCGCCGGGAGGATGGCCGGCGGTCCAGTTCAGGAGCTGCTTGTAGAAGTCGAGGGAGATGGTCTGGGTCAGCTTGAGCAGGAGTGGGGTCTTGTCGTAGAGCCAGTAGATGCCCCGCCGGTCGAGCATGTTCTGGTAGCGCACGTCGTCGCCGAAATCGGTCATGTCGAGGCACATGATGACGAAGTCGGGCTCGTAGGAGTCACCGACATCGACCAGGCGCCGATAGCTGAGCAGGGGCGAGGAGCTGGTCCAGCCGAAATTGGCTACCCGCAGGTCGACTTCCGGAAGGCCCGCCTGCAGGCGCCTCTGGATGACGTACGGGAAAGACTCTCCGGCGCTGACGCGCAGACCAAAGGTGAAGGAGTCGCCCAGAAACAGGACGCTCAGATCAGCGGCGCGGAACTCGCTACTCTCCGGAGCGCCCCGAACCGCGTCGGAATTGCAACCACCGGTGGTCTTGGTCGGACGGTGGTCGATATCCTGAATGAAGCGGTAGTTGCGCAGCCGAAAGAGGTCAACCAGGTGCGGAGCGGCGATGAATTCGGCCGCCAGCCACCACAGTACGAATACCGCCGGGAGGGCGAATCGCCGTCGAGGCCATGAGGCTGCGATACCGAGCACCAGGGTCAAGACCTGCAGGGCGAGCACGACCGTGATCACCCCGTTGAAGGCGCGTGTCGCCTGGCCGAAGACAGCGGAGAATGGCAATGGGCGCTCGGGATGGTAGAGCCGATTGATGAGCTCGATCGACGAGCGTTCCTCGTAGCCACTGCGGACGATCTTCTCGCCGAATAGCCAGAAGGAAACGAGCAGCGACAAGGAGATCACCAGCAGGGAGAGCTGGACAGCCACGAAGGCTTGGTGATTTCGGATCCAGGTGCGCATGGGGGCCCGAGGGGCGGGCCAATCCTATTCGGGCCGGGGCGTTGGCCAAAGATCTCTTCGAAGCCGGATTGGTCGGGCTTGGGTGCCGGCGGCCGGCGCAACCACTCTTCGATACTCCGACGCTCGATCGTTACGCCGGCGCCGGAGCTGGCACACGCTGCGTGCATGGGATAGATTTCGGGCTGTAGGCAGCCGATGAGTACAACCGCAAGCCCGCCCCCTGACGGACGCAGCCCAGGTACCGGCTGGATGGATTCCATCAACGCCCTGAGCGGGCGCCGCTGGCTCCAGGCGAGCGTCCTGGTGCTGGTTCTCGCGGCCGGACTGTTCGCGCGCACCCTCAGGTGCAGCGATGGATTGCCCTACCTGCACCGCTGGGGTGAGCCGAACATCGGGAGTCGCTCCCTGGATATCCTGCGTACGGGCGATCTGAATCCGCACTGGTTCCACTACGGCTCCCCCACCCTCTACCTGCACGCGGCAGTCGACGCCGTGCACTACGTATGGCTCTGCTCCCAGCCGGAGGACGCGCGCCACTCGATTCGATCCCTGGACGACATCGAGACCAAGACCGACACCAAGTACCAGTGGACCTTGTCCCATCCGTCGTTCTTCCTCTGGAACCGCCTGGCGACGGCCTTGATCGGTGCCGGTGCGGTGCTGCTCACCTTCATCCTCGCGCGCCACGTGGCGGGCCCATGGGCCGCGACATTTGCGACCGCCATCGTCGCCGGAGCCGCTGCGCATATAGAGGTAGCGACGACGATCCGGACCGACATGCCCGCCGCCCTGCTGGCCCTGGGCTGCGTCCTCGCGACCCTGCGGGCCGCGGGTGCGCGCCCTCTGAAGACACTCGGATCTGATCCGGTCCTCAGCGGTGAAGGCCGCCCCTCCACCCTGGTACTGGCCTTCATCCTGGCGGGCCTGGCAGCCTCGACAAAGTACAACGTGGTCATCGCCGTGGGCGTGCCCTGCTTCGCCCTCGCTCTGGCCACTGCACGCCGCTCCCCCCTCGCCCGTCCGTGGCTCTGGGCCGTCGCACTGCTCCTGCCCCCGGTCGCCTTCCTGATCGGATCTCCGTACGCCCTGCTCGACCTGTCCACATTCCTCAGTCACGCGGGCGCCGAGGTCAGCCACTACAAGATCGAAGGCCAGGGTGTACGTACCGTCGAGCCCGGCTGGTCACACCTGGTAGCCCAGCTCGGGCAGTTCGTCGAGAACACATCGTGGGTCGCGATGTTGATGTGCGCACTCGGCGCGGTGCTTCTACTCAGACATCAGGTCGGATGGCTCCTGCTGGCATTCCCGCTGGCCTACCTGACGTTCATGACCCGTACGACGGTCGACTTTCATCACAACTTCGTGACCATCTACCCCTTCATTGCGGCCTGTGCGGCCTGCGGTGCGGAGGCCCTCTACCGACGACTGCGCGACCAGGCCCCGGCCGCCGTGGCACCCCTGTTTGCACTCGCTCTGGCCGGAATGACCGCGGCCCACCTGATCCCCCAGGTCAGTGAGGCGCTTCGCATCAACGCAAGCCAGGAGACTCGCACCCAGGCCGCGTCGCTGGCCAGAGACCTGGCCAAGGAACATGGCTGGACCAGGATCGGGATAGCCTCCGAGCTACGAATGCACCGCGTGGACCTGGCAGAGCTCCAGGTCGAATACGAGGTGCGGACCCTGCGCCAGCTCATGGCGGCTGATCCGCCTTTTGATGCGATCGTCTGTCCGACCGAATACACGGCGCGCAAACGACAGAGCGGGAAGCCAAAGGATCGGGTCGATGAGATGAATCGCATCAACCCGAAGGGTGAGGTCCTCGGTTCGATCGAGGGCAAGGCCATCTTCCTGGACATCCGATCGATCAACCCGGGCGTGTCCATCCTGCGCCTGGACCGATCCCGGTGACGGGCTCATTCGAGCGGCGCTCGTGAGCGCGTCGCGTCGTGTGGGATTCCAAGCCAGCGCTCGACAACCCTCCGGCCGGCGTAGATCAGGGGTGTGTCGAGCCACGCGAGTACGACCTTGCAGAGGTAGACCGCAAGGATCACCTGCCATACCGCGGCCCACTCCATGTGCAGTCCCCAGCGCAGGAAAATGCCGTTGACGATGATCGTATCCACCATCTGGCTGATCATGGTCGATCCGTTGTTGCGCACCCACATGTGCTTGCCGCGCGTGACGCGCCACCAGAAGTGGTAGAGACGCACGTCAAAGAGCTGGGCGACCAGGTAGGCGGTCATGGACGCGGCCAGCAGAATGCTCGGATTGCTGAACGTCGCGTGGAAGGCGCGCTGCATGGTCTCCGCATCGGCGATCCCGAAGCGCTCATCGGGAATCCAGATCGGCGACGGTGGTAGTCGAATGGCCACCTGCAACACGAGGAGCATCAGTCCGCTCATCAGGAAGCCAAGCAGCACCATCCGGTTGGCCCGCCGGCGGCCCCAGATCTCGGAGACGATGTCCGTCAGGAAGAAGGTCAGCGGGTAGGTCAAGATGCCTGAAGTGAGGGTCCAGGGCTGCCCGCCCATGATCCAGGCCGGGCCCCCGCCCGGAAACAGCACGAAGAGCTTTGTCCCGACGATATTGGTCAGCACCAGTACCACGACGAAGCTGCAGCAGAGAGCGGTGTACAGGGACTCCCGACGCTGGCCCAGCTCCCCCGACCCGACTGGCGGGGCCCCCGGCCGATTTGAAGAGGTTGCGCTCTCGGAGGCCGAGGTCATGCTGAGCAGGGTAAGCAACGGCGGGCTCGATCCAACAGGTGTCGCCTACTAGAATTCGTGCTCGCCGCCCGGCACATACCCCCGCACCCCCGCAGATCATGAAAGTCATCGAAGAGCTGAAGAAGATGGACGAGGCGCGCTTCCTCGGAATCTATCTGGCGCTCGAGAACCAAGGTTTCGGCCCCATGGACGGCGAGGTGGCACGCGTCATGAAGTTCCGCCCACATGCCATCAAGAAGCTGCCGATGGAGCAGCGTGCCAAGCGTGCCCGGACCCTGCTCACGAGCAGTTCCAACGCGGAGCTCACCTACGAGCTCTTCGGCAGCTACATCATGAAGAAGTGTCGCACCCTCGTGACCGACTTCCTGGACGCGACGGGGGTCGAGCACAAGGACGGCATGATCGACAGCGTGGACAACGCCCAGCCATCGGCGGACAAGCTCTCGAACGCAATCAGCGAGCTGGACCAGAAATACGACAAGGGTGACGTCACCCTCTACCTGTCCATGTGCGCGGAACAGTGGCCGCAGGTACCGGAGGTCGAGAGCCTCTGGCGCCTGCGTGGCTGATCACTGCTTGACGCGCTCGATGAAGTGACCGTCGCGCGTGTCGACGCGGATGCGATCTTCCGGCGTCAGGTACGACGGAACCTGGACAACCATTCCCGTCTCCGTCGTCGCCGGCTTGAGCTGGGCCTGTGCAGTCGCACCCTTGATCGCTGGTTCGGTTTCCGTGACGGCCATGTCGACCGTCAGTGGCAGCTGAATGCTGATGACATTGCCATCGATCAGCATGGCCTGGATGCCCTCGACCCCGTCGACCAGATAGCCCCAGATGCCTTCCAGGTCGTCCTTCCTCAGCTCGAACTGTTCGAAGGTCTGGTCGTCCATGAAGTACCAGACGGAACCATCGTTGTACATGTAGCTCGCGTCGTGCCGCTCGAGGTCGACTTCCTCGAACTTCTCGCCGCTGCGGATCGACTCGTTGAGGACCTGACCTGTGATCAGGTTGCGCAACTTGGTCTTGGCGATCGTGTTGGAACCGCGTGCGGTGGGCGTGGTCACGGCCAGGCCGGTGATCATCATCGGCGCGCCCTTGAATACGATGCAGACGCCGCGCTTGAAGTGGCTGGTTTCAATCATGGGGCGGAGATCATACCGGGTCGCGGGGCAGGCTGACAACGACTGCAGAAGTGGGTTCCGCGCTGGCCGACCACAATTCGACGGATCCCACGCCCGCAACGCAGGCAGGGTTTGCCAGTCCGGCCGTAGACCTGGAATCGATCTTGATACTGCCCTGGCTGCCCCTCGGGCGTCCGATAGAAGGTGTCGATCGATGAGCCCTCGCGCTCGATGGCCTCGCTCAATGTCGCCCGGATCTCCCGGTACAAGCGCCCGACGGCAGCTCTGGGCAGGCGGTCCGAGCGCCTCTGGGGGTGCAAGCCGGACCTGTGCAGGGCCTCGTCCACGTAGATATTGCCGAGCCCGGCCAGGAAAGTCTGGTCGAGCAAGAGTGGCTTCAGGAGCCGCTTGCGAGCCCCCAACGCGCGGCGGAATCCGCTCTCCGTGAACCCGTTACCCAGGGGCTCAGGACCCAGTGCGGCCGTGATCTCGTCACGCTCGCGCACGAATTCGAATCGTCCGAACTTGCGCACATCGACAAAGGCCAGGTCGCCCCGGTCCAGCTTCAGTCGCACGCGCACGTAGGCAGCCAGTCCCGGCTCCAGTGGCTCACCAGGCGTTTCGATACACAGGCGCCCGGACATGCGCAGGTGAACGAAGATGAAGCCTGCAGGAGCGCCGGAGCGTTCGAGGGAGAGGACGATGTACTTCGCGCGCCGGGAGACCTGGACGATCTGAGCGCCGCGCACGCGGCGGCCGAACAATGCGGACGACATGCCGCCCAGGGATCGCTCCCAACCGACCCGCACTCCACGGATCGTGCGACCCTCCAGCCCCGCGCGCACCATGCGTACGGTAGTCTCGACCTCAGGCAACTCGGGCACGGCTCAGCCTCCGACGCCAGGTTCGCGATTGGCCAGGTCCGTCATGAACTCGATCGCGACCCAGAGGGCCATGCCCTTTGGCAGGAACCAGTAGCTGAATCCGATGACGAGCGGCAATCCCACGCCGATCGAAGCCACGGGACCCAGCCCGGTGCCGAAGAAGAGGCCGAGGATCAGGCCGGCCGCGAACAACTCGCTGACGATCGCCGTCAAGTACATCTGGCCTGTCATCGCACCCGCTTCGCGCCGGTAGACGAGGGAGCACTCCTCGCACGATTGGGCCAGACGCATGCGCGCCTCGAAGAGCGGTCCCCCGCCACAGCGCGGGCAGACACGCGCCAGGACCCGACGCACGAAGATCCGCCAGTCGCGGTTGGTGACGGGCTCTGTAGACGAATTCCGGGCCATCGCACGCGGATTCTACGCCGCGCTCATCGCCCCCGCTCGGCCTATTTTGTGACCACGGGGCCGAATACACGCACGAGGGCCGCGGGAAGATCCACGAGCACCGTGTCGAGCATGAGGCCCAGATCGAGGGAGAGCGCTCGCAATTCGCGCGCGAGGGGATCGTCGACGTTTGCCCGCAGAGCCAGGGACGAGGAGGCAGCCCACTCGCTCATGCGCTCGCCAACCCTGGCCGTCTGGAAGTTGGGTCCATCCGAAGCCGCCGCCACACGAGTCGCCTCGTGGACTCCGACCGTGGGGCCCGACCCTGGGTTCACCGGTGTTCCGTTGGCGACAGGATCCTGCTGGATGTCCCCGGCGGTCAGGCCAAAGACTATCCAACCGAGTGCCAGCAGCAGGGCGGCGGCTACCAGCAGGCCACGCTGGGGCCAGCCGGCTGGCGCGCGCTCCTGGGAAGTCAGGGCGGCCAGGATGCGGTCACGCCGCTCTGGCGACGGGACCTCCCGGCATGCGTCCGCATCCCGGCGTAGACGCTGTTCGAGAAGACCATCCTGTTTTGATTCGACCATCACATGCTCCCCTCAGGTTCCAGGGGACCCGTCCGAGGATAGGGCCCCACGGCCGAAACTGCACGGGCGGTCCGTGGGCCGGTCGGCTTCGAGTCCTCCTCGACCTGGAGCTCGTGGGCCAGGCGCGTGCGTGCGCGGAAGAGGATCACCCGGACCGTCGCCTCGCGTTTTCCCATGATCCGAGCGACCTCGAGTGTCTCGACGTCTTCCCCGTAACGCAACCAGAGAGCCGTGTGCTGATCCTTGCTCAAGGCACGCCGAGCCAACTTCCAGAGGTTCTCGTCCTGCTCCTTGCCGCTCAGGATGGCCCCAGGCTGCACCGAATCGACGAGGCCCTCCAGCAACTCCGGTCCCGCAGTCCGCAGCTTGCGCTTGCGGTATGCGCTGACGGCCAGGTGCCGACCGAGGGTGAACAGCCAGGTCGAGAAGGAGCGTCCGGGGTCGTACTTGTCGAGGAACTTCCAGGCGCGCAGAAAGGTCTCCTGAGTCAGCTCCTCCGCGTCCTCGCGGGACGGCGCCCTCAGATTCAAGAATTGAAACAAGGGTGCCTCGAAGCGCTCGACCAGAGCGCTGAATGCAACCCGGTCCCCCGCCCTGGCGCGCCTTGTGAGCTGCTCTAGGTCGACGGACACGGGTGATGCTTCGAGTCATGGAACATCGAGAAATGGGCCTGCGTGAGCGACTAGTGGTGCCACTCTTCGAGCTTGCTCACCTCGTCGATCAGGTCGCGCACGTCGTAGCGGAACTGGATCGAGACGTCGTCCCCGTTCACATTCAGCTCGAGCGCGTTGAGGATCTCCATGGCGAAGGGCGGGACGTCGTGCTGGGTACCCGCCAGGGAAGCCAGCGCGCGCGCGCCATTGAGCACCGAGTAGATGTTCTGGGCCGCATCTGCGTTGGTCGCGATGATGTGCGCCGTCAGGTACAGCTCGCCGCGGGACTCACCGACCTCGAGCTGAAGCCCGCGCGCCATCTCGGCCACGGCCGACGCCCGCTCGAAGCGAGCCAGGTCATCCAGGACGCCCCCGGCGTCGATGACCAGAAAAGACCCGTGGCTCCATCTCGGGAATAGCCGCCGCTCGTCGCTTTGCTGCAGGTTCTTGGCCCTACCGCGCAGGACGTCGATCGCCCGCGCGAGCTGATTCTCGGATTCTGATACGACGGCGACCCGTCGATCTCCGTCGTGATGGATGTAGAAGGCCCCACTATCGCCGCCGCCCTCCCAGCCGTGCAGATCGATGCCGTCGCGGCGGATGCTGCGATACTCCGACTGCTGCTGCAGTTGCGCGAGTGCGCTGTCGAGGACCCGACCGGTTTCGACCATGATCACCGGGTCGTCGCCCATATCGGCGTTGCCCGACACGGTGATCGCGTCCACCTCGTCCAGGGGCTGAAAGCCGAACTTTTGCTCGAATCGGCGCAGGCCGTCGAGGTCATCCTGGTCGACGTCAAAGGCTCCGCCGACCCGCATTTCCTCTCGGAACATCTTCCAGAGATTCGTGGCGCGCAGGGATTCCACGTTCACATGGATGACCCAGGTCGCGTCGGCTGAAATGCGTGTAACGTCGAGGTCAGAGACGGGCAGGGCCGGCGCCAGCGCGACGGGAGTATTCAGCAGGATGGGCAGCAGGAGCATGGATTCCTCGGTGATTGGTTTGATGAACGAGGGCGGATACGCAGTACCCGCACACTTGTTACGCCAACCCGAAGAATCGCTGCCTGAATGCCCGCCCGGGCGGGGCTTTGACGGAGTGTCCTGGATCCGGGGCGACTCCCCGTGATCGCGTCAGGCCCAGACGTCGGTGCCGGAGGCGCCCTCGCGGGTGCGATAGGTCCTGGCTGCCTTGCAGCTCACACCGACGGCCTTGCCGGTCTTGGGATCGAAGCGATAGGAGTGCAGCGGACACACGGCCAGACGTCCATCCGTCAGGGGTCCTGCTGAAATGCGCCCACCTTCGTGCGGGCACAGACTGTCCAGCGCGTGGACCTCACCGTCGACCCGGCAGAGCAGGATCTGCCGACCGCCGGCCGCGGGATCGCCAATGTCGACCTTGCGCGCCTCACCTTCGACCAGGGCCGAGGTACCGGGAACGAGGACGGGAGCCCCGCGAAACAGCTTCAGTATGCGTCCGATCATGGTCGGGCGATGTTAGCATCCGCCGCTCCATGAAACCCCTCGTACTCGTCGACATCGTCGGGTTGACGCGCGCCCAGATCGGCGCCGAGACCCCGCACCTGAGCGCCCTGGCGGCGCGCGGCGTGTGTGCTCCCATGACTGCCGTTCTGCCAGCCGTCACCTGCAGTGCCCAGGCCACGATGCTGACCGGGCGAACACCTTCGGAGCATGGGGCCGTGGGAAATGGCTGGCTGGCCCGCGACACCTGGGAGATCGCCCTGTGGCGCCAGTCCAACCACCTCGTCGAGGGAGAGAAGATCTACGAGGCCGCGCGCCGACTCGACCCCTCCTTCACCTGCGCCAAGCTCTTCTGGTGGTGGAACATGGGCGCCGCCGTCGACTGGTCGATCACACCACGCCCCTACTACCCTGCCGACGGTCGCAAGATCCCGGCCATCTACAGCTGGCCCACAGAGTTCGGCAGGGAGACCGAGCAGGCCCTCGGCGCCTTTCCATTCTTCGACTTCTGGGGCCCCAAGGCCGGGCTGCCATCGAGCCGCTGGATCACCGACGCGACCCTCCGCACCCTGCGCGAGAAACAGCCCACGCTCACCCTGGTCTACCTCCCCCACCTCGACTACGACCACCAGCGCTACGGGCCCGATGATCCCCGATCGAGGCAAGCCCTACGCGAGGTCGATGGCCTCCTGGGCGAGATCGTGGGCGCCGCAGACGACGTGGGCGCAGAGACCATGGTCGTTTCGGAGTACGGAATCCGTCCGGTCCAGCGCCCCATCGCCATCAATCGCGCCCTGCGCGAAGCGGGCCACCTGGTAGCCCGCACAACCCCCACGGGTGAGATCCTGGATCCATTTGGAAGCCGAGCCTTCGCCGTGGTGGACCACCAGGTCGCACAGGTCTACAGCAAACCAGCAGTACGCGACGAGATCCGCGCCTTGCTGGAGGCGATTCCGGGCGTGGAACGGGTTCTGGATCTGGCGGGCAAGCGCGAGTTCGGCCTCGACCATTTCAATGCCGGCGACCTGGTTGCGATCGCAGAGCCGGATGCCTGGTTCACTTATTACTACTGGCTGGACAGGGCCGACGAGCCCGACTTCGCCCGCACGGTCGACATCCACAACAAACCTGGCTACGACCCCTGCGAGATGTTCCTCGATCCGCAGCTCACGGCCCCCAAGCTGCGGGTGATACGACGGGTCCTTCAGAAGAAGCTCGGATTCCGAAGCCTGATCGACGTGATTCCGGTCGACGGAGGCATCGTACGCGGAAGCCACGGACGGCTGCCCGACTCGGAAGACGATGGACCCGTCTTCCTGTCGTCCATGCCATTCGGTACCTGCGGACCGGAGCCCACCCGTGGAAGTGTGGAGATGACCTCGGTCTTCGAGCGGACCCTGTCGGCGTTGCAGCGCTAGCGAGCCCCGCGAAATCCTCAGCGCGCCCGAAACGCCCCGTCGACCAGGGATTTGTCGTAGCCAGACGGAACTTCGCCCTCCGTCGCGTAGCGATAGAGCGACGCGACCCAGATGCCTTGCAGCGTCGATAGAAAGAGTCCGAGTACCCCGCAGCCCAGGCCAGCAAAAACGACTGCCAAGACGACCGAGCCGATCTGCAGGATGAGCGCTGCCACGAGCACGATGGGGATCGCCAGCAGAATGCCCAGCAAGCCGAATCCCAGGTTGGCCGTGACCGTCTCGCCCCAGGTGCGCTTGAAGACACTCCACGAACGCTTGAACGACGGACCGACTCCTTCACGCTCCAGGACGAGCACGGGCACCATGTAGAAGACGGCCAGCGACCAGACGGCTCCGATCAGCCCCATCACGATCCGTCCGACCAGTTCGCTGCGCTCCTGAACCGAGCGGATGAGCATGCCGACCGTTGCGGCGATCACTCCCCAGAGCAGGATGGTCGGCATGCGACTCCACGCTGCCGCAATCGAGGAGCGGACGGTCGGATCGCCACCACGCAGCCGTTCCGTAGCTCCCGCGATCACCGCGGCCTGGAAGAAGATCCCGATCGTGTAGGTGATCACGTAGTAGAAGAAGCCCGCGACACCGAGCATCCGGTTTTCGGTGTCCAGCTCGTCGCCACCCAGGATTCCCAGCCCAAACATTCCGGCCACGAAGGTCAGGAGTACCGCGCCGATCGCCAGCACCGAGAGCAAGGGCAGGAGCATCAGCTCCCGGTCCTGTTTCAGGATCCCGTAGGACTGGATCATCAATCTCCAGCTGCGGGCAATGCGATTCATCTACGGGCGCGGCCTTACGGGAGGAAGGTCAGCGCGAGGGCATCGGTGAGATTGAATCCATGGCGCCCGCCGGACGGATCACGATAGAGGCCCTGGAAATTCCACGTCGATCCCGCGAACACGAACAGGGGCACGTTGGGGATGGCGGTGTAGTCCACGAAGGTATGCATCACACCCTGCTGATCTGCGGTCGCGAGCGGCAAGCGCTGCAGGCCCGAGCCATTGCTGCCCACGCAGCGGAAGCCCTCTCCAAATGGCACCTGTACCGCTGATCCTCCGTAGTAGAACAGACCGCGAGTGCCCGCGGGTTGGCCCGAGGACACGATCAGGAGATCGTTCGCGAATACGCTGGTCGTTCCGTGGCCCGAGATCTGCGCGCCCTTGCCCGTCGAATTGACAGCAGCGACGCAATAGCGGGTCCCCAGTCCGTCGTAGTCGATGCGCATTTCGTCCATCATGACGAAGCCGCCACCATTGCTGCTATTGACGACCTGGACGCGCCCGATCAGGCCACTCTCGGCTTCCCACCCATTCCAGGTCCAGCTGCAGTCGTTGGGTACGTCTACGATTGCATCGTCGATGAAGACGCCCTCGTCGGTAAGGAAGCGCACGTGCACCACCCCCGCCACGCCGTTCGACGCGAAGTACCCGCCGAAGCGCTTGACGTTGCGGCCAAACTTGTAGACGGACGGGCCCTGGGAACTGCCGTACAGATGGTCGCCGGCATAGGGATCGAGATCGCAGAGGAAGCTCCAGCTGGTCTCCACGGTCGCCCCGGGACTCCCGGGAGTGCAGAGCTCCCCGGCCCCCCCGAAAATGCGCTCGGCCAGGCAGATCGTCGCGCCCGCGGGGGCGAGGGTCTCGAATCCTTCGGAGAAGTGCCCCACGAACGGCCGAATCGGCGAGATCTGAGCCCCTGCCTGGGTGACCAGAAGAGCGGCTGCGAGCAATCGGAGGCAGGGGTGTTTCATTGGACTTGCGGCAGGCGGCACGACACGTCAGGGGGCGCGGGCACCCGAGGACCCGAAGGGCACCGATCCAGGCTCCGACGCCGCCCCGTATTACGGGGGAAGAAAGCGCCAAAAAGGGCACTCCTTGGGGTCCAGACCGGTTAGAGACGTGTAAACAGGCTCGCGCCCCCCCGCGGCCGAAGCCGATTCCAGCCCAAATGGGCTTCGGAACAGCCCTGAATCTGGCCGACATTTCAGGAATGCGTAATGTAGCCCCGGCCCTCTCTGGACTTCTCCTGGCCGCCTGTCAGGGCGGTCCTGCGACCCAGTGGGCCGTCCCGCCGCCCACCGGCGCCGAGGTGCTCGAAATCCCGTCCCTGGCCTCCTCCCTGGCCCCCCTGCGTGAGGAATTCAATCGACGCGCCGACCAGGCACGTATCGTGGTCCTGCTCTCCTCGACGGAGGGCCCCTGCGCCCTGGGTGCCCGGGCCGTCCGCGAATCGGTGCTCGAGAGCTATCCGGACGCGGATCTGTGGGTCGCCGTCGTCTGGGTGGACATGCAACCGAGTGACTGCAGTCGCAGCGTCGCCCTGGCCGCGCGGCGTTTCGTGGACGACCGGGTAGAGCATTTTCACGACCCCGCCAAGCGCGCCGGGCGGGCCTTTGCCGTCGGCCTCCTACCCACTGGAGTGGCCTGGGACGTCTACCTCTTCTACCCGCCGGGATCGCGCTGGCTCGACGACCCGCCCTCTCCCCTGACCTGGTCCCACCAGCTCGGGCGCATCAACCCGGAGCACTTCCACCCGCGCGAAGTGCTGTTCGAGAAGCTGCACGAGGCGACCGCCAAGCTTCTGGCCAGCGAGGCCGCCGCCATGTCCGAGCGAGCCCCTACGGTCCCCCCCGGTCGGACCCGCTGGACCGGCGTCTACCCGCCCGTGCCCTGAAGGCACGGGTCGCCGGGATAGACACGCCGTAAGGCCTGCATACGGACGCAGGCCCAAACCTGGCCCCGATCGACGGAGCATATGGAGCCGCTTGCTAGGATCTTCGCGGGGTCGGACTAGACTGTGGGGACTGGCGCGCCATGTGGCGCCCCAGCGAGCCTCCCCGGACGAGATCTCCCCGTGTCGACGCCCCCTGATCCCGCATTCCTGAATCCCAGCGACACCTTTGTTCGGCGCCACGTCGGCCCCTCCGAGGCTGAGGTGCAGTCCATGCTGCAGACCGTCGGCGTGAACTCCATGGGGCAGCTGATCGACGAGACCGTCCCGGCGGATATCCGCATGAAGGGTGGGCTAGAAATCGGACCCGGGTACGGGGAACGGGAGCTGATCGAGCGACTGGCCACCATCGCCGGCAAGAATCGCGTCCTGCGATCCTTCATCGGAATGGGCTATTCCGACTGCATCACGCCACCCGTCATCCAGCGCAACGTGCTCGAGAACCCGGCCTGGTACACGCAGTACACGGCGTATCAGGCGGAGATCTCACAGGGACGGCTGGAGGCCCTCCTGAATTTCCAGACGGCCATCGCCGACCTGACCGGACTCCCCCTCGCCAACGCGTCCCTGCTCGACGAGGCCACTGCCGCGGCCGAGGCCATGACCATGTGCTGGGCTGTCGGGCGCCGAAAGCGGAGCCGATTCTTCGTCGCTGACTCATGCCACCCCCAGACGATCGCGGTCATGCACACCCGCGCCCAGGCCGTAGGGATCGAGATCACGGTCGGTGACTGGCGAGCTGCCGAACTCGACGGATGCATCGGCGCGCTGGTCCAGTATCCCTGCACACACGGAGAGGTCTTTGACTACGCGGACTTCGCGGATCGTGTCCATGCAGCTGGCGGCATGCTGGTCGTCGCTGCCGACCTGCTGGCCCTGGCACTCTTGCGAGCGCCGGGAGAATTTGGCGCGGATGTGGCCGTGGGCTCGAGTCAACGATTCGGCGTTCCGCTCGGGTACGGTGGTCCGCACGCGGCCTACTTCGCCACGAGCGAAGCGTACAAGCGCCAGATTCCCGGGCGCATCATCGGGATGTCGAAGGACACCCACGGCGCCCCGGCCCTGCGCATGGCTCTGCAGACGCGCGAACAGCACATTCGACGTGACAAGGCCACGAGCAACATCTGCACCTCGCAGGTCTTGCTGGCCGTCATGGCGGGCGCCTATGCCGTGTACCACGGCCCCGAGGGATTGACCGCCATCGCGACGCGCGTGCACGGCCTGACTCGCACCCTCGCGACTGGCCTCGAGCTGGGTGGCTTTGATCTGGGCGACCAACCCGTATTCGACACCCTCTGCGTTGGCCTCGGGAAGCGGCCCGCGGGGTCGATCCATGCGGCTGCACGGGAACGGGGAATGAACCTGCGACCGATCGACGATCACCGGGTCGGAATCTCCCTCGACGAGACCACCACCGTCGCCGATGTGGAGGCCCTGCTCGAGGTCTTCGAGTGCACTGGCGCGGACGTGCGAGATCTGGCCGGAAAGGTGAACACGGGCTTCGCCGCGCCCCACGCACGCCAGAGCAGCTTTCTGACCCATCCCGTCTTCCACGCCTATCGCACGGAACACGAGATGCTGCGCTACCTGTTCCGGCTCGCGGCCCGTGACCTCTCGCTGACGACATCGATGATCTCGCTGGGCTCCTGCACGATGAAGCTCAACGGTACGAGCGAGATGCTCCCGGTGACCTGGCCCGAGTTCGGCTCGATGCACCCATTCGCGCCCCTTGACCAGGCCGCCGGTTACACGGAACTCCTCACCAGCCTCGAGCGCTCCCTGTGCGAGATCACGGGATTCGCGGCCGCCTCCCTGCAACCCAACGCGGGCTCACAGGGTGAGTTCTGCGGCCTGCTGGTCATCAGCGCCTACCACAAAGCGCGCGGGGACGAGAACCGTGATGTCTGCCTGATACCCGCTTCGGCCCACGGCACCAATCCGGCCAGCGCGGTGCTCGCTGGCTTGCGCGTGGTGCCCGTCGCCTGCGATGCAAGCGGCAATATCGAGGTCGACGATCTGCGCACGAAGGCCAAGGAACACAGTGAACGGCTCGCAGCCCTGATGGTGACCTACCCATCGACACACGGCGTGTTCGAGGAGTCGATCCGCGAGATCTGCGATGTCGTCCACGAGTTCGGCGGTCAGGTCTACATGGATGGCGCCAACATGAACGCGCAGGTCGGCCTGTGCCGACCGGGTGACTTCGGCGCCGACGTTTGCCACCTGAACCTTCACAAGACCTTCTGCATTCCCCACGGTGGCGGCGGCCCGGGAGCGGGACCGATCGCCATGGCCGCGCACCTGGCGCCATTCATGCCGGGACATCCAATCGTGACCCCGACGACGTCGGACGAGGCCATCGGCGCGGTCGCAGCCGCCCCCTGGGGTAGCCCGTCCGTCCTGCCGATCTCGTGGGTCTATATCGAGCTGATGGGCTCCGCGGGGCTCAAGCACGCGACAGAGGTCGCGATCTTGAGTGCCAACTACATGGCCCGGCGCCTGTCGCAGCATTTTCCGATCCTGTACAGCGGTAAGAATGGACGTGTGGCCCACGAGTTCATCCTCGACCTGCGTCCACTCGAGCGCACGAGCGGTGTCGTCGGCGAGGACGTGGCCAAACGCCTGATGGACTACGGCTTCCACGCACCCACGCTCTCATTTCCGGTCGTCGGCACGCTCATGATCGAGCCGACCGAGTCGGAGTCGAAGGCGGAAGTGGATCGTTTGTGCGACGCGTTGATCAGCATCCGCGGCGAGATCCGTGAGATCGAGGAGGGACAGGCCGATCGCTCGGACAACGTCCTCAAGAACGCACCCCATACTGCGGCCAGCATCGCGGTCTCAGATTGGCAGCATGGCTACTCACGCGAGCAAGCGGCCTTCCCCGTGTCCTGGGTGCGCGAGAACAAGTTCTGGCCCACGGTCGGGCGGGTCGACAACGGGCATGGGGACAAGCACCTGATCTGCACCTGTCCGCCCATGGAAAGCTACACCGACGAACCGGAGCCAGAGGTCGCGTCGAGCCTGCGCTAGGAGCCCATGCCCCCCGACCTCGGACGCGTTTCGGCCGACTACCTGGCCGAGTATGTAGATCGGTTGCAGCGAGCCGTAGCGGCCCTGCCGCCCGCGGACACCTGGTGGGCGCCGCACGCGGCTGCCCTGAGCGTGGGCAACATCCTGACGCACCTCGACGGAAATGTGCGCCAGTGGATCCTGTCCGGAATTGGACAGGCGCCGGACGGACGGGACAGGGCGGCGGAGTTTTCAACTACGGCCGGCGCCCAGGCATCGGAGCTACTGACCGATCTGAGTGTGACCGTCGAGGCCGCTCGAGAGGTCATCGCCGGCATGGGCGCGGACGACATGCAGGGCTCCTTCGAAATCCAGGGCAACCGGATCAGCGGGTGGGAGGCGGTCTACCACGTGATTGAACACTTTTCCTGGCACACGGGTCAGGTGGTCTGGATCGCCAAGTACCGCGCGGGAGATGGGCACGGCCTGGCCTTCTTTGACGACGCAAAGATCAACGCGCAACAGAACCGCCGGCCCTCTGAATGACCCATGTGTAGCACCCGTCCACCCGCGATTCTCTGCTGGCCGGGTAGCCTGGTTCTCGCAGCCAGCCTGGCATGCAAGACGCCGAGCAACGACACTCCGTCCCCCTGGGCGGACTCCGGACTCAGCGCGAATTCAAGTGCGCCCACTCCGGTTCAGCGCTTCTTCGACTGGACAGACCTCTGCTTTGAACCCGAGGAGTACGCTCAGCGACGATCGCGACTGATGGCACGCCTAGCCAAGGACGGCGGAGGCGTGTTCCTGGCACCCAGCGCCGTCGGCCGCTCCCTCGGCGGGACCTTCCGTCAGCTCGATGACTTCGAGTACCTGACCGGGCTCGAGTTGCCTGATTCCGTTCTGGCCCTCGACGCAGATCGAAATCGGGTGACCCTGTTCCTCCCCGACCATGACGCTCGATTTGCGAGCAGCTCCCGTCGCAACGACTTCCCGGGCCGGCCACTCGGCGCGGATCCCGAGATCGGGCGCCGTTCCGGCTTGAGCGATCTGCGCCCGGCCACGGAGTTCGAGGACCAGCTCATCGCCTGGGAGGCGGACCAGCGCCAGGTGCGGTTGCCCCTGCGCGATCTGGAGTCCCCCCCATCGGAGGCCGGCTGGGTTCATCCGCGAACCCCGCTCGAGTCCCTCGCCTCGCACATTTCCCGCACCCATCCAGAGCTCGACCTCAGGAGCGGCTTTGCGCAGATCGCGGCCCTGCGTAGCGTCAAGTCGGCGGCCGAGATTCGCACCGTACGCGCAGCCTGTGACATCACATGTGACGCGATCCGCCATGCGGCGAGGTTCGTACGAGATGGCGTTAGCGAACGGGACCTGGAAGCCGAACTCGAGGCAGCATTCAAGCGCGGAGGCGCTCAACGCCTGGCCTTCGACTCGATCATCAAGTCCGGGCCGAACTCCCTCTGGCCATGGCGCATCCTGGCCGCGCAATACGACCGCCGCAACCGGGTGATGAGGTCCGGAGAGCTCGTCATCTTCGACGTGGGCTGCGAGCTGGATCGATACGCGAGCGACATCGGGCGTACATTTCCGGTCTCGGGGCGATTCAGCGCGACCCAACGAGCTGCGCTCGAGATGGTCAACTCCGTCAGCGACGAGATCATCGCCGCCATTCGCCCGGGCATCACCCTGCGCCAGCTACAAGAGGTCGCCGTAGCCGCCATTCCCGAGCATGAGCGTCCACACATGCAAACCGGCCTCTTCTTCGGGCACCCGATCGGCCTGAATGTAGGCGACGCCATGCCCGATGATTTCGAGCTGCAGCCGGGGACGATCTTCACCGTCGAACCCTGGTACTACAACCACTCGAGCAACCTGGCTGTCTTCGTCGAGGACAACATCCTGGTCACGCGCCAGGGATCCGAGAACCTGACTGCAGACCTGCCGCGTTCGCCTGCTGATCTGGAGCGGCTGATGGAAAACTCGGACCGGTCAGCGGGTCACTGAGCTGGCCAGGGACAGGCGGCAGCTCTCGCGCCCGAGCGGTCGCGCCCCTACGAGTCGAGAGTGTTCTTGTAGACCTCGCCGCCCTTCATGATCAGGAGCAGGTTTTCTGCGGGGGTCTCTAGCAGGCGCAGGTCCTCGAGCGGATTGCCGTCGACGATGAGCAGGTCCGCATAGGCCCCCTCGACGAGCACTCCCAAGGGTCCGTCCTTGTAGGGATTGCGATAGGTCGTGCGGGCCAGCAGCTCGGCCGAACCGGACGTCGCCTGGCGCAACACATCCACGGGCTCGAACCACTTCAGCCGCGCACCGAACTCGAGGCTCTGCTCGTGAGCACGGGCGCCGAACAGGTCCGTTCCGAGCACGATCCTCACTCCGTGACGCTTGGCCAGCTTCATCTCGTTGTCGAGTCCATCCGAGACCTGACGCATCTTTCGCAACTGGTCTTCGGTCAGCCAGTCCCAATCTGCCGGCGGCTCTGTCATGAACAGGTGGGCCTGGGGTGAGAGGAACGCGTCCTTCTCTTTCAGGAGCTGCATCGTCTCGTCGTCGATCAACATTCCGTGATCGATGCACTGCACGCCAGCTTCGAGGGCCTGGCGGATCGATGCCGAGGTGTATGCGTGCACAGCGACGTAGGTCCCGTAGTTCCTGGCGGCGACGACGGCCGCCCGCAACTCCTCGGGTGTGTACTGGATCGTCTCGATCGGATCGAAGGTCGAAGCCACCCCCCCACCGGCCATGACCTTGATCTGCGTGGCTCCCGTCCTCAAGACCTCGCGCACGGACCGGGTCACGTGGTCGGGTCCGTCTGCCAGGTGTACCCATCCCATCCGGTCCCAGGCATGCAGTTCGCCTGTCAGGTATGGATGGGGCTCGTTGGCGTGGCGCGAATCGCCGTGGCCGGAGGTCTGTGAAATGAATGCACCTGAGGAGTAGATGCGTGGCCCATCGATGCGCCCCTCGTCGATGGCCTGTGCCAGGCCGACCGTCGGCCCACCCAGATCGCGAACCGTCGTGAATCCGCGCATCAGCATCCGTTCGGCCTCGTCGCCCGCCACGGCACCGACGTACATCCAGTCCAGGTCATCCCGTAGCCTGCTGGATCCATCGATGATGGAAAGATGGGTGTGCATGTCCATCAGACCGGGGATCACGATCCTGCCGCCAGCGTCGATGACGGAGGCTCCCTCCTCGGTGATTTCTCCGGTCGCGATGCGCTCGATCATCTCGCCCGAGACCAGAATCGAACTTGGAGCGGACAGGGCATCGGACGTCCCGTCCCAGATGCGGACGTTCCGGATAACGGTCCGGCTCTCCTGGGCAGCCAGGCTGCCCACGAGGGTCAGCAACGAGACGATTGTGGTGAGGACAAGGGTCCGGAAGGGGTGATGCATGGTGCCAGTGTATCGGGTCGGCGTGCCGCGCAGATACGCTCCGATGCCCGGGACCGGGTGAGTGCATCGGCCTCGGCCTGGCCAGTTGAGCCGGGCGAGCCCGAAAGACCGGGAGGCCGCGCTGGCCCGGCGGCCGGGGAGGCTGACGAGCTGTGCGACGCCCGATCCCCCCTGGGACCACGCACACGCCGGATTGAGCGCCCCTGGGCGAGCGCAGGCCTCATTTTCCCCGAAATTTTGGTGCGGTCCCGCCGAAGCGCAGGACGATGGCCCGCGCGTTGTCCCCCGCGCGGCCCCCCCAGCGCCAACCCGGCGAGATTTGACGGTGACCCGGAGCACGCCCCCGCTAAAGGGAGGCCCGCCCCCAATCCGGTTACCCATCCAGCCCTCAGACACTGAAGCGATCCATTGAACGAGCATCGAAAGCACTCCCCGCAGCCGCGACACCAGCTGCTGATGGGCACCCTGTTGCTGACCCTGCCCGCAGCAGCACTCCACGCGGGGGAACCCGGCGAAGTCGATTCGATCGAAGTCACGCCGCAGCTCTCCACCTACGCGGACATCGACAGCGCACTGGTCGGAACCGTCATCGCGCCCGTCGGCGGCGAGTGGCGCTATGTGCCGGGTACAGCTGAGCCCTCACCCAAGATCGAATGGACCAAGGCCAAGTTCGACGACACGGCCTGGAATAGTGGACCCGCTCCCTTCTACTTCGGCACGGAGAGCGCGGGCACAGAGGTGCCCGAAATGGGCGATGGAGTTACCAGCGTCTACATGCGCGGTGTGCTGCAGGTGCCCGAGCTGAAGCGCTACGGACGAATCGTCCTGGAGCTCCCCGTAGATGACGGTTTCCTGTTCTATTTCAACGGGTCGGCGACCAAGCGCCGGAACGCTGGCGAGCCGACCAAGACTCCTGCCTTTGATTTCAGCGCGACCAGCGCGCGCAGTATCGCGACGGTCCCGATCCCGCTTGCAGACCTGACGCGCACGATTCGCAGCGGCGCCAACCAGCTCGCGCTACACGGGCTGATCCACGTCGACGACGATCTGACATTCACCCTGGCTCCAACTCTGCGTGCAACCTTTCGACGCTCCGTTAAGTTCGATGTGGAGCGGCGCGACTTCCTGGCGAGCCTGCTCCAGCCCGCCGATGACGCCCCACCCAGCGCACTCCTGGCCTATCTCGAGGGACGCTTCGCGCAGCGAGCCGGCGATCCGGAAACCGCAGCCGCACACTTCGAAGACACCCTGGCATTGGACCCATCGAGCGCGCCAGCCTGGGCGCGGCTCGTCGAGTGCCGGCGCAGCCTCGGCACACTGGCAGATCTGGATCTGGAATGCCGCGCCGCCTTTGGTCGCGACACGACGCCGGAGATGCTCGATGCCTGGGTGCACGTCTGCCTCGAGGATCTTGGTCACACACCGGACGAGGTCGCCGGGGCCCTTCCGGAGGACGTGAGGTTGCCCGCCGGTAGCCTGGTCAGTGACACCACATGGCTGGCCGCGCAGCTGGCCGCCGGGCGCCCGATTCAGATCGATTGCGGACGCGAGCGGGATCACGGCGATCAGGATGATCCCTGGAGCCGCGATCGGTTCTTCTCCTCTGCCAGCATCGACCGTACGAGCCAGAGCGATGGGACGACGCCCCGCACTCTGGACGTGGCGCGCAGCGTGCGTTTGAACACACGCACGCCTGGTGATCTGACCCCCACCTACCGCATCCCGCTGCCCTCGGGTGCCTACGAGATACGGCTGAGCTTCGTCGGCAACGATGGAGACGACTGCGCCCCGGGCGATGCACTGTTTGACGTCGTCGTGGAGAATGCACGCATCCTTCGAGACTACGATCCGGTACTCGAGGCCGGACGGCGGGGTCGCGCGGTTCACAGTTTCCCTATCTGGGTCGCGGATGGCTTCCTCGACCTGGACCTGCTTCCGCAGACGGAGCTGGATCCGTGGATCGCAGGCGTCGAGATCCGGCCCCTCGATGTCCAGTCCTATCACGAGCACGCAGCGGCCTGGGTCTCGGCCCTCGAGCAGCCCGGGGCATTCCCGTTGGTCCAGCTTGCAGAAGCCCGCTGGCGTGGCGGCGACGCGCACGGAGCTCTAGCTTTCTTCGAGCAGGCCGAATCCCTGCCCGATTTCCTGACAGAGCACGGCCAGCGGCTCGGGATGTTGCGCCTCGCCCTGCTTCCCGAGCTACTGTCCTTCGCCTCCGCGGATGATCTGGTTCAGCGCTACCCGCAGGAGACCGAAGCGCGCCTTGGCGCGATCCAGGCCATGGCGGGTGGTGAATCGAACATCGGGATCTATCTGGCTGGCCGGCTGCACCAGGCCGCCGGCCGAATCGAGGAGGCGCTGGGCGAGTTCGAGCTGTTGATCGGGTCTGATTCCGACGACTTGCGGCCCTTGTTGCGCATGGCTCAATGCCTGGCGAGCGCTGGGTTGCCCGAGCACGCCGCTGACCTGGTGAACGAAGCGATATTCGACGCCAGCGAGGTGCCCGATGAACTAATCTCACTCTGGATCTCGCTCAGCCTCTCCAGCCTCGGGCGCGACCCGTGGGATGTGGTTGCCGACCTGGAGCGTATCGGGGCGCCCGATACCCTGGTAGTCGTGCCGACCTCCGAGGAGGTGTCGCGTCCGTGGCACTACAACCTCGCGGAACCGCCGTCCACTTCCTGGTGTCGGACGACTTTCGACGCAAGCAACTGGCCGATTGCGGCCGGCGCCCTTGGAACAGGACATACCATCGCCGCCAGCACGCGTACGCCCTGGAGCACGGACAGCATCTACGCGCGCCGCGAATTCACGCTACCCAGCGTGGCCATGCTCTATCCACACGTGACTCTCAGCGTCCGTGATGCGGTAAACGTCTACATCAACGGGACGTCTGCCGCCTTCGCCGGAATCGTGACCGAGGGCTACATCAACATGCCGGCGCGCGAGAACAGCTGGATCGAGGGTGAGAATGTGATCGGCATGCACGCCTTCAATTCGATCGACACGGGCAGCACCGATGCGGGCATTGTCCAGCCCCTCGGTGACCTGATGTGGGTAGCGCGCGAACTGGGGACCCATGGCGTCCTGCGATTCAACTGTGGCGGTCCGGAAGTCACCACTGCGGATGGCAAGGTCTGGTCGAAGGACCGCTTCTTTGGTTGGGCCAAGGCCGTGGTCATCCCCGAGGACGTCCCACAACCCGAGATTGAGGGCACCGCCGACGACCTCCTGTACACGAGCATGCGCTTCTTCTTCGACGACGTGACGACCACGTGGTACCAGATACCGATCCCCAATGGTCGCTACACGGTTCGCCTACACTTCGCCGAGATCGAATCCGAGAAGGTGGCAGGCGAGCGCGTCTTCAACGTCGCGCTTGAGAAACACCTCGTCCTTCCAGACCACGATATCGCCGCTTGCGTCGGGCTCGCCACGGCCGATATTCATTCGTTCGAGGCGGACGTGAAGGATGGCTGGCTTGACCTCCGACTCTTTGACCTCGACGACTTCTCAGTGATAAGCGCCCTAGAGGTGGAGCGCATCGTCGAGTGAGGCGGCGTTGAGTGCATTCGTTGCCGGCGCCGCCAGCCTGATTGGCTGTATCCTGCTCTCAGCTGCCCTGACGGCGGAGCATCTGGGGCAGCTGGCCTTGCCAGGCTGCGGTGCGCAGAGCGCCTGTGCCCGGATCGCCGCGACCCCATGGGGCCATTTGCCGGTGCTCGACTGGCCCGTGGCATTCCTGGGCCTGTCCTATTTCATTGGCCTCGCCCTGGCCTGGTCCCGTTGCCGAGCCGGGATGCCCACGCTCCTGCTTCAGGTGGTGCGCCTGGGCGCGGCCGTCTCGCTGCTGCTCACCGGCGTGATGTTCGTCGAGGGTCTGGTATGCGGCTACTGCCTGGCCACCCACGCCGCTCACCTCCTGTTCTGCGTACTGGCCCATCGTCTGCCGCCACTCCGCACGTCTGGCACAGCTGCCCTGACTCTCCTGGCGGGGTCGATCGCTGCAGCATCGATCGGGTTGTTCTACTGGCAAGACGCTGTCGAGACGCGCACCGGTGACGACCAGGAACGAAACCTGGCCGACTCGATGGCCGAGATCGTCGCCGCCGGTCAGGTCGATGCTACGGCCAGCGATGAGCACGCCGCGCGCTTTACCGCTGGAGCCGAGCGCGCCGCCGTGCGCATCGTGGTCTTCTCCGACTACCAGTGCGACGACTGCAAGCGGATCCATGCGGACCTGGAGCGGCTACTCGAGACCCACGACAACGTGGCGGTGGACCCGCGCCACTTCCCGATGTGCTCGGACTGCAACCCGAGCACGAAGGAACGCAACCTACACCCCAACGCCTGCTGGGCGGCACGCGCCGCCGAGGCCGCGGGGATCCTGCGCGGCACACCTGGCTTCTGGGCCATGAGCCGCTGGCTATTCGAGAGGGACGGCGAGTTCACCAGGCCGGAACTCGACGCATACCTCGAGCGCGAGGGCTTCGACGTGGCGGCCTTCCGCAGTGCGATGGAGGGCCCGGAGACCCTGAAGCGGGTGAAGGCAGACATCGACGAGGCCCTGCGGCGCGGTCTCCACTTCACACCCATGCTCTTCGTGAACGGTGTCGAGCTTCGCGGAGTCCTGGCACCGAATGCCGTGCCGCGAGCGATCGAGGAGGTGCTCGTCACCCAGCCCGAACCCGCGTCGGTGGGCGCCGACGTGACCCTGACCGCACTCGAAAAACATGTCGCCGACTGGAAGAGCCAGCCGCGACGTCACACGGGCGCCGAATTCCGATCCTGGCGTGCAACGCCATCCAATGCTCGCGTTCAGATCGTGGTCTGGGGCGATTACCAGGAGCAACACACGGTCACGGCGGATCGAATTCTGCGCGCCTGGTCCGATTCCCACTCCGACGCGTCCTACGTATTCCGTCACTTCCCTGCCCACTCGGGATGCAATTCGAGCATGAAGCGCATCATGCACCCGAATGCGTGCATGCTGGCCCAGGCCGCCGAGGCCGCTGCCCTGCTCGGTGACGAGGCTCAGTACTGGCAGATGCACAGCTGGCTCCTGGACCAACAAGAGGCGGGCGTCTCGCTCGCGGGCGTCCTGCAGTACGCCACCCAGCTGGGCTTTCCCCCTTTCGGCTTCGAGGAGGCGATGAGGTCTCCGTCGGTGGCAGAGGCCATCGAGACCGAAGCGAAGCAGGGCTTCCCGATGCTCAACCGTGGCGTCATTCCCGCCATCTACATCAACGGACGGGTCGTGCCACGCTGGCGCCTCGATGGAGAGAACGTCCTCGAGACGATCCTCAACGGCATAGACTGAGTATCCCAGGCCAGCGCATGCGCCGGGTCACTCGCTCGTCACGTCCAGCTCGCCAATGCCCGAGAATTCGAATTCGCCCCCAAAGGAGTGGCTCTCGCTGTCCAGGTCGGCCGAAATCTCCAGGTCCATCGCCATCTCGTAGTCGACCGACAATTCCAGCGCACGCCCGAATCCGCCCTCGAGGTCCCAGAGCAACTCGCCCTCACCGGATGTCTCGCCCGCAACTTGCGCGACGTCCACCGAAACGGTGACGGGAACCGGAATGTCGACCTGCGAGAGCAGGGCATCGACAGCAGACTGGGCGATCGAAGCCAGGTCCGCCTCGATCTCGAGATCGATATCCAGGGTGATCACGGCGAGCTCCCGGCCGTCGACCTCACGCAAGCCGGCAAAGGTCGCATCGATGCTGCCGTCGACCCATTCCTCCATGAGCTCGAGCGCGCGGTTCTGGTACTCGGCGATCATGTCGCTGAAGACTTCGGGATCGAAGCCGTCCAGCTCCGGCATTCCCTGATCGGGGGTCATGGCCAGGTTGCCACCCGGCATGATCAGTCCGAACAGACCCGCGAGCTCGACTTCCCACTGGTCCCCCTCCTCCACGTCGTCGGGCGGAAGCAATCCGGACAGGTCCATGCCCATGTCGAGCCCGTCGAGCAGGTCCTGTTCAATGTCGCCATCCTCCGCGGCGCTGACTGTGTACTCCTCGAGATCCTCATCCCAGGTGAAGAGCACGGAAGCACCGACAAGTTCACTCGACGAGGTGGCCTCGGTGGATTCGGAGGCGACAGCAGCGTCAACTTGCACTTCACTCTCGCCGGCCAGTTCGTCAAAGGTGCGCTGCAGCTGGATCACCTTGCCGTCGTCGACCTCGACGAAGTCGTCGGTCACGACGTAGGTCATCGTGTTCTCGATCTCCATCCCGACGTCGCCGATCATGGGCGTCATGTCCTCGCCGTCGACCTCGATCGACATGTCGTCGAGGGCCATCTCGGTCGTGTACACGAACTGACGCGTCAGACTCGATCCCTCCGCAGGTTGAAATACGAGTTCGCTGGAGGCCGGCTGGCCAGCAAGCAATGCGAATGTGCACAGGGCGAGGATTGCGTCGGTTTGCACGAATGCCCCTTCGGGGTCAGTTGGATTCGGGTCTCGGAGCGGCGATCCAGCCCGGAGCGGGCTGGCCAGAGGCGCCATCATAGGGATCCGTCAGGAATCGTGCGACCGACCCAGGCTCGGCCCACGCAGTTCCTGGGTCCCCCACCAGTCTGCTAGGATAGGGAACGCCGGGAACCCTACTGGTCCAGCACAAGATCGGGAGTCCGTATGAACACATCCCCCCGAACGCGCAGACGCCGCCCCAGGAGCTTATCGGGCCAGGGCCATGCGCTCGGACTCCTGATCGCCGGATTCCTGGGGCTTGGAATGCTCTACGTGGGCTTCCGGATCGGGCGCACCAGTGAACGCTCTGGCGATGCTTCGCGCTCGCAGTCCGTGGCGCCAGACCCCAGGCCAGACCCGCGCGAGCTGGCACGCTCCCTTGAAGAGCCCGATCCTCGCCAGCGAGTGCCGCAGCGCGGATCGGAGCCCGACGCTACCGCTCATCGCGCCGTCGACGAACGGGTGAATGCAGCACTCCCCGCGGCCGAAGTGACCGATGGCGATCGTCGCCGGAACGTGGAGCAGCGCATGGGCCGCCTGCGCGAATTGCGCCGTGGCGAGGATCCGGTCGCACGCCTCGCACTGGCCCGTGAGATCCTTGCCGAGGATGATGCCGGTCCGTTGATCGTGCATGCCCTCCAGACTCTGGCGGAGCTCGATCCGACCTCCGCTGCAGACGAGGTGCGCCGCCGCATCGACCTGGAGGGTGCCCGTCCTGGAGGGGATGGCATGATGGCCATGGTGATCGGCATGATCAGCGCCAACGAAGAAGCCCTCTCGAGCGCCGACCTCTCCGGCTTTTACGAACAGGGCGACCGCAACGTCCAGCTAGCCGCGGCCCAGGCCATGCGCGCACGAGGCGACGAGTCCCTGGCGCAGCGCTTTCAAGATCAATGCAAGGTCGACCTGGCATCTGATGACGCTCTGGTGCGGGCGGACGCCCTGCGCCAGCTCACCTCATCGCGCTCGGAGGGCAGCGTTCCACTGATCCTCCCGTTGCTCGGAGACCCCGACGAGCAGGTCCGCATGCAAGCCCTGCGGTCACTGAGTCAGACCCGGCCCACGCCCGAGGTCCTGGAGAATATCCGCGGCCTGCTCGACGACCCCTCCGAGACGGTGCAGCGGAGCGCGCAACGCATGCTGGTGAACCTGGAACGGCGCAGCGAGATGCGCCAGCGTTGAGCCATACCCGGCCTCGGCCTCGAGGCCTCCAATTCCCAACCTCCACAATGCGCATACTCTGGTCCGCCGCACCGACGCTCGTCGCCATCTCCCTTCTGACGACACTCCCGCTCACGAGCTGTGGCGGACAGGGCAGCTCGGACCGTCCCAACCTCTTGCTCGTCACGATCGACACGGTCCGCGCCGATCGATTGGGTTGCTACGGATACGAGGCGGCCCGAACCCCGGAGCTGGATGCCCTGGCCGAGCGCGGCGTGCTCTTCGAACAGGCCTACACCCCGGCCCCGATGACTCTTCCGGCCCACTCGACCCTCATGACCGGCCTCCTGCCCCCGCAGCATGGCGCGCGCGTCAACGGAATGCACACGCTCCCCGAGGACATCCCGACCCTTGCAGAACAGACCGGGGCGGCCGGATACCGAACGGGCGCATTCATCGCCGCGTACGTGCTCGACGGGCGATTCGGACTGAATCGGGGATTCGAGGTCTACGACGATGACCTCTCCCAGGCCTACGATCAGGAAGTTCCCGAGGGTCTCTCGAGCTACCGTGCCGGTAGCCTGGTCGTCGACTCGGCTCTCGCGTGGCTTGAAGATGGAGATCAGAGCCGACCCTTCTTCGCGTGGGTGCACATGTACGACGCCCACTTCCCGTGGCACCCGCACGGGGACGAGGCCGTGGACCCGAGTGCGGAGTCCGGTTCCTACGATGGCGAGATTGCCTTCGTCGACCAGCAGCTTGGTCGGCTGAACGCCTACCTGCGGCAGGAGGGCATGGAGGAGAACACTCTCGTCATCGCCGTAGCAGATCACGGTGAGGGCCTGGGCGATCACCACGAGATCGAGCATGCCTACCTGTTGAATGAGGAGGTCTTGCACGTGCCCTGGATCATGGCGGGCCCGGGCATCGTTCCCGGGCACCGTGTCAGTGCCCTCGTGACCCTGACTGACTTCCATCCAACTGCGCTCGAATTGCTCGACCTGGCGGATTCAGGGGCCGAGGGACGCAGCCTGGTGCCGGCCCTCTCTGGAGAGACGATCGAGCCCGGCGAAAGCTACGCCGAAACCGACCTGCCCTGGACCGCCTTTCGCTGGGCCCCGCAGCGCAGCCTGACCACAGAACGCTGGAAGTACGTGCGCACGTCACAGACCGAGCTATACGATCGGTCGAGCGACCTCGGCGAATACGCCAATCTGGCCGAGACTCGTCGCGATGTGCGCGCTGAGATGGAAGCGCGGCTGGCTGCGATCGAGGCGAACCTGGGTGAACGCGAGAGCGACGTGACCTCCCTCGGTGCCAAGGAACTGGAGCAACTCGAAGCCCTCGGCTACGCCGCGGGTAGCGCTGGCGAGCTGCCGGACGACACGAGCGAGCTGGCGGACATGAAGCAGCGCTTTCACGTCAAGGATCTGGCAACGGAGCTCCGCAAGCGCAGCGCCAAGGACGACTTTCCGGTCCAGGAGCAGATCGCGATGGCCCGGCAACTGGTCCAGGCCAGCCCCGAGACGCCTGGCTTTCATAGCCAGCTCGGAGAGGCACTGGCCAAGGCTGGAGACCATGAACACGCGATACCCGAGCTCGAGATCGCGGCCGAGATGAGCCCGACGGACCCTGGAGTGCACTACTCATTGGGCGACACGCTTCAACAAGCGGGCCAGACCGCTCTTGCGCGTCCACACATAGAGATGGCGCTCGAGCTTGCGCCCGAGATGGCGGCTGCCCATGTGGCGATGGGAAATATCCAGCGTTCGGAAGGACGTACTGACCTGGCGGCCGGCGAGTACACCGAGGCGCTGCGCCTGCGGCCCGAGTACCCGGAGGCCTACTTCAACCTGGCACAGACCTTTCGTGATCGCAACCTGCCCGACAAGGCAGTGGAGAATCTCGAGCTAGCTCTCGAGCAAAAGCCTGGCTGGGTCCTCGCCATGGTGACACTCGCCAATCTGTACACGGGACTCAACCAGCCGCACAAGGCAGTCGAACAGTTGCAGCAGGCCGTCCAGCGCACGCCGCGTGACCCGGTCCTGCACCACGACCTGGCCATGTTGCTGGTCCAGATTCAACAGCCGGCCAAGGCCCGGGAACACTTCCTGGCCGCAATCCAGATCGCGCCGAACGCCGGGCGCCCGCACCTGGATTTCGCGAACATGGCCTTCGACTACGGCAACAATCAGAACGCATTGCTGCACTATGAAGAGGCACTGCGACTGGAGCCCGAGAACCCCGAACCGGCAGCTCGCCTGGCGCGCTTCCTCGCAATCACCTCCGACTCCGGACTGCGCGATGCCGAGCGGGCCGTCTCTCTTGCCGAGCGGGCCGCCGAGTTGACAGGTGGCCGGGTCCCACTCGTCCTGGACACACTCGCCGCCGCCTACGGCGCGGCCGGTCGATTCGACGAGGCGGTCTCGGTGGCCACCTTTGCGCTTCAGATTGCCCGGGAGGCCGGTGACGCACCGCTGGCCCACGCCATCGACCAGCGCCTTGCCCTCTATGCGCGCAATGAGGCCTATGTGGTGATCCAGGAGCGCCCGGCCTCGGACGCTCCGGCCGGCGACCCCGCCGTCGACTCGGCCCCGCCCGAGTAAGGATGCGGGCCAGGGACTCCGGCTACCGGAGTGGTTGCGCGTGGAGGCGGCCCGGACATTGAAGCGCGAGCCAGTCCCCTTCCCTCACTCTGCAGTGTCCGCGGCCTGGAATAGCTCCATCGCGCGAGCAACCTCAGCTTCTTCAAGATCCTCGCGCACCTTGTGCGTCTTCGGGTTGTAGACGGAGAGCTTGTGCGCTGCGGTGTCGTAGAGATAGATCAAGCCCGACTCCGGATCCCGCACCTGCAGGCGCTCGGGCTCGGCCGAAGCCTCTGCCTGGCCTTCCTCGACCGCCGCCTCGCCGCCGTCGAGGTCCATGATGAAGTCGGCCAGCCAGACCTGCGAGGACTTGTCCTCGCCCCGCTGCGAGGTCCACATCATGCGCGAAGCGTCGTGATTGAAGACCGGCAGGCCGTCGAACTTGGGTGCGTGGGTAATGCGACGACGACGGGTGCCGTACTTGGTCGGGTCACCATCCACACCCGGGTCAGCATCGATCACGAAGACCTCGTAGTTCTCGTGACCCATCTCGGACGTGGCGTAGATAAGGAATCGTCCGTTCGGATGCCAGAACGGCGCCCAGTTGACGTGGCCGTTGTCCGTCAGCTGAAACTCCCGTCCTACGCCAAGCAGCTTGCCCCCGGCGCCGAATCGCAGCTCTGATACGAAGATCTGCAGGAGATCATCCCCGTCCCGGTCCGACCGATAGCAGATACGTCGCCCATCGGGTGAGAAGAACGGCCCGCCGTCATAGCCGTCGCTGCCCGTCACGACCACCCGCTCGCCGGTCTCGAAGTCGAGGACAAAGAGGTCCCCTCCCGAGCGACCTTCTGCGACCCGGTGCTCACAGAAGACCATGCGTTTTCCATCGGCGGAGATCACGCATTCGGCCAGGTAGGCTTCGGGATCCGCTACCAGCCGCTCGAGCGTCGCGGCCGTGGCGTCGGCCTTGGCCAGCTCGCAACGCACGATGTCCATCTCCTGGGGAAACTGCCAGCGGTAGCGACTGGTGTCACGCTGGTATCCGGCCTGGTCCGGGTTGACCGGCTTGACGACGGTCGAACCGAATACGACCACACCGGGCTCGGTCGGGTGGAACCAGCCACAGGTATTGGAAGAACCGGGCGGGCTCAAGCGCAGCACATTCTCGATGCCCGTCACGCGACCGCCGTCGAAGGTCAGGTCCGCGACGTACATCTGGTAGAAGCTCTCCTCGTCCTCGGGCCTGTCCATGCGCTCGATGCCCTGGAAGATGACCTGCTTGCCGTCGGGGGAGAAGTAGCACTCGCCCGCCTTGCGAAACTGCTCGGACGAAGTGAGCTGCACCTGGTTGGCGAGCAGCCCTTCTTCTCCGGCGCGCCAGCTCGGCGCAGCCACAATAGCCGGCTCGCAACCGAACGGGGCGCCCACGGTGAGTGACAGCAAAAGGGGTGAGAATGCGGAGAGCAGCATGATGGAGAAGCGATAAACAGATTGGAACGGCTGATTGCCGTCGGGGAATCGGGGCGCAAACGGTACGCCGCTCTGAAGTGCCTTTCAAGCTGCGGGCGCGCAGCCGGCCTGCTGCGGACCCTCAGGGAGCGCAGGTACGAAATCCTGCGAAGATGTCTCCGCGGTCGGGTGGGAAGAAGTTGCGATAGCGAGCGCTCGCGATTCGGCTGCCGGTGGCCCAGGCGCCACCACGCAGGACCTTACGGTCTCCGAACCAGGGCTCGGAGTACTCGCGATAGGGTGATCCGGGCACGAACCCCGGGTAGGGCTCGAAGGTCGATGCCGTCCACTCCCACACGTTTCCGAGCATCTGGATGCAGCCGCAGGGACTCTCCCCGTCGGCGTAGGCTCCCACGTCGACGCAGCCGCCAAGGTATCCGCCGAGGTTTGCCGTCAGGCTGACGCCCCGCTCGGTCAGCCCGCAGGGGTCGAACGTGTCGGCCGCAGGATCGCACTCACCGCCCCCGGTGGCGGCGAATTCCCACTCGGCTTCGGTAGGCAGGCGTCGCCCGGCCCAGCGACAGAAGGCCTGGGCCTCGAACCAGGTTACGTGGCAAACCGGAGCATTCTCTTCGAGCTCGCTCTCCTTGTCGAAGCGACGGCGTAGCCAGCTCGCCCCCTCTCGGCGCCAGTTGCGCGGACATTCCGCGCCGGCCTGTACTCGCCAGTTCCAGCCGGCCTCGCACCAGAACTCGTCGCACTGGTAGCCACCCGCTCGCAGGAATTCCTCGAACTGGACCTCGGTGACCGCGGTTCGGGCGATCTCGAACGGGGCGACCTGGACGCGGTGTGCTGGCTGCTCGTTGTCGAAGACGAAACATGCTCCATCGCCCTTCGACCCCAGCTGCAGGGCGCCGCCCGGCACATGCTCGTCTCCGTCGCGGCGACAGTCAGTCTCGACCGGCGGACTCGCAGGGGCTGGACCCGGAATGCGCGGTGCAGGGTACGCCAGGTTCTGGCGCGTATAAGTCAACGCTTCCGCGTGCATATCCTCGTGCAGTACAGCGAGCAACATGACCTGGGTCGCTCGAGCGGTCGGTTCAGCGGATCTCAATCCCTCGGCGACCCTGAGTTCGACGCGCGCCAGGTAGTCCAGTACGGCAACCCGATCGGGCAGGCAGAGCTCCCAGCGCGCGTCGTGCTCGACTCCGGTCGAATCGAAGAGCTCGGGTGCATGGTCGTAGAGGGGCTGTGGCGCCCAGCCGAGTTCGGCGAGCATGAACTGGTCGAAGAAGAAAGCGACGTGGCCCAGCTCCCAGAGCACCGGGTTCACGGATTGCAGGAGCGGCACGCTCAACTGTTCGTCGGTGAGGTCTGACACCAGCGCGAGGGTGCGACGGCGTGCATCCTGGGCCAGGGCGATGAGCTCCTCGGCGGGCAGTGGAGATCCTGACGACATGCTGCCCCGAATCAGTGGCGCGGGCCGAAGGGGTCGTCGATGGACAGGCTGGGCGTCGTGAACCAGCGAGGCCCGGCCTCGGTTACGTAGAAGTGGTCCTCCAGGCGAACTCCGAACTCCCCCGGGACACAGATCATGGGTTCGTTGCTGAAGCACATGCCAGGTGCAAGTGGCGTGTCGTCGCTCGCCACGAGGTAGGGCGATTCGTGGATATCGAGGCCAATGCCGTGGCCGGTACGATGGGGCAGACCGGGCAAGGCGTACCCGGGACCGTATCCGGCTGCCTCGAGTGAGGCGCGTGCGGCGCGATCGACGTCACCGGCGGGTACACCGACCTCGGCCGCGGCAAAGGCCGCCGCCTGGGCCGCCTTCTCGGCGTCCCACACTTCCCGCTGACGGTCATCCGGGGTCCCGTAGACATAGGTGCGCGTGATGTCCGAGTTGTACCCGTGCAGCAGGCATCCGGTGTCGATCAATACGACGTCATTCTCATCCAGTGCCTTGGGATCCTTGACCCCATGGGGAAATGCACTGTCAGGCCCGAACAGCACGATGCAGAAGCTCGACCCGGAGGCCCCCAGCGCGCGGTGGGCCGCCTCGATGTACTCCGTCACCTCCGTCGTCGTGATTCCGGGCCGCAGGATGCGCGCCACACTGCGGTGGACCTCCAGGGTCATGTCCTTGGCCCGCTGCAGTAGCGCCAGCTCCGCTGCCGATTTGCGCGAGCGGCACGCGCTGGTTACCTGCATGGCGCCCACGAATTCGACCTTCGGGTTCGCCCTGCGAATGCCGTCGAACGAGAAGAACGGCGTCGACTCGTCCATCCCGACACACCCGTGATCGACCCCCAGAGATCCCGTGACCGAAGCCAGGACACGTCCAAGGAGCTCGAATGGGCTCTCATGTTCCTCCCAGCAGTGGATCGATCCCTCCACGACGGTATGTAGCAGAAGGGTCTCCCGTTCGAAGGCCGGCGCCACGTACTCGACCTGGCCTTCACGTGGCAGGACGGCCGCGACCATGCGTTCACTCGGGTGCCAGGACGTTCCCGTGAAATAGGCCAGGCTCGATCCGCCCGGGAGGTAGAGCGCATCGATCCCCGCTGCGCCCATCTGCTCCTGGACGCGCTGGATGCGACCCAGGTACTCCCCCATCGAGATGGCCTGCACATCGGCCGTACGAACCGATAGGGACCCCAGCTGCTCCGCTGCGTCCGAACCACCAACACCAACCGTCATGAGAATGCCTCTAGCGATGACCAAGCGACCGGCGCATGTTAGCAGACCAGGTCGCCCGGTGGTTCCGTCCAGGGCACGGGATACAATCGGCACCTCAGCTCGGGCCTGGCCCAAGCCCCACGATTCCAGAGAGGCTGCCAAGATGATGACCCCCGCCACGATCCTGCTCCTTTGCCTCCCGGCCACGACCCTCGGCACATCGCCCGCTTCGGCCCAGCAGGAGAAGCAAGCGGCCCCGCCCGTAGAAGAAGGAGAGCTCGGGAGCACGCGCAACGTGCACCGCAGTGGCGACATATGGTTCTCGGGCCAGTTCGCAGCCGAGGACATCGCAGTCTTCAAGGCCCGGGGCATCGTGCGTGTGATCAACGCCCGCCAAGCCTCGGAGCTCGCATTCGACGAACGGAGCCTGCTCGAGGATGCGGGCCTGGACTACGTAGCGGTCCCCTTCTCCGGGCCCGAGACGTTGACCGACGCGGTGTTCGATCGCATTCGCGCCCTGCTCGGATCGGACGACCGAGGCCCGACCCTCTTTCATTGTGGATCTGCAAATCGGGTCGGTGGCGCCTGGCTCCCGTTCAGGGTCCTGGACCAGGGCGTCCCCCTGGAGCAGGCACTCCCGGAGGCCAGAGCGATCGGAATGCGTACTCCAGGCTATGGCGAGCGCGCGATCGACTACATCGAGCGCATGCGCAAGGCAGGGCCGCGCGAAGAGAGCGTCAAGAAGGGCATCAACGACAGCTTCAAGGACCCGGAGCTGGACGTGCAGAGCTTCGTCGATCGTTTCGAGGTCGAGAGCCGCGAGGTCTTTGCTGCCCAGGACGCAATCCTCGGTGCGCTCGACCTGAAGCCGGGCATGCGTATCGCTGATGTGGGCGCGGGCACCGGTCTGTTCAGCCTGCCCCTGGCCCGAGCGGTGGGACCCGACGGATGGGTCTTTGCCGTCGACATCGCCCCGCGCTTCCTGCAGCACATTCAGAAGAATGCCGCGGGCGCATCAGCCCAGAACATTGGCACGGTCCTGTGCTCCGAGACGTCGATCGGCCTGCCCCCTGGATCCGTGGACCTGGTCTTCCTCTGCGACACCTACCACCACTTCGAATTCCCGCGCTCGACCATGGCCTCCATCGAGCGCGCCCTGCGGGCCGACGGTCGCCTCGTGCTGATCGACTTCGAACGCCTGCCCGAGAGCTCGAGAGAGTGGATTCTCGATCACATGCGCGCGGGCAAGGACGTCTTCAGGGCCGAGATCGAAGAGGCAGGCTTCGAACTGGTCCGCGAGGCCAAGGTCGAAGGCCTGGAGGAGAATTACTTCCTGGAGTTTCGCAAGGCGCGCCGCTGACGAGCCCGCGGGCAGGGTCAGGCACGCTCCCGAAGTACGCGACGTTCCTGGACCGCGCTGTACAGGGTCGGGACGAGGAACATCGATATGAGCACGACGGCCATTCCACCAAAGGACGGGATCGCCATCGGCAGCATGACGTCAGCGCCGCGACCGGTCGACGTCAACACCGGCAGGAGGGCCAGGATGGTGGTAGCAGACGTCATCAGGCACGGACGGCAACGCCTCTTGCCCGCCACCACGACCGCCTCGCGAACTTCGGCGACGCTCGTCGGGAGGCTGCGCTCGATGGACTGGCGCAGGTAGGTCGCGATCACGACCCCATCGTCCGTGGCGATTCCGAAGAGGGCCAGGAAGCCAACCCACACGGCCACACTCAGATTCAACGGGTGCACCTGGAACAGATCCCGCAGGTTGATGCCAAAGACGTCGACGTCCAGGAACCAGGGCGTCCCGTAGAGCCAGATCATCAGGAACCCACCGGACCAGGCAACGAAGACGCCGCTGAAGACCATCAATGTGGTCGTGACGGCTCGGAACTGAAGGTAGAGGATCAGGAAGATCAGAAAGAGGGCCAGGGGCAGCACGACTGCGAGGGTCTCCGCTGCCCGCACCTGGTTCTCGTAGGAGCCCGCAAATCGGTAGGAGACACCCGCCGGCAGGACGAATTCACCGCTGTCGAGCTTGGACTGCAGGAAGTCCTGACACTCCTCGACCACGTCGACCTCGGCCCGGCCCGGTAGCTTGTCAAAGATCACGTACGAGGTCAGGAACGTATCCTCGGTCTTGATCACCTGCGGACCACGCGCGTAGCGAATCTCGGCGAGCTGGCTCAAGGGCACCTGCGCGCCGCTCGCGGTTGGCACCAGAACACGGCCCATACCCTCTACGGTGTCGCGCAGCTCGCGCATGTAGCGAATGCGCACGGGGTAGCGCTCGCGTCCTTCCACGGTGGTGGTGATCCGGCGACCACCGAGCGCGATCTCGATCAGCTCCTGTACCTCGGCGATGGACACCCCGTAGCGAGACGCCGCGCGGCGGTCGATGTCGATCTCGAGATAGGGCTTGCCGACGACCCTATCCGCGAAAGTGGCCTCGGCCTTCACGGAGGGAACCTGTTTCAGGAGACGCTCGAGCTCGAGCCCGACAGATTCGATCACCTCCAGGGAGGGTCCCTTGACCTTGATACCCATGGGCGCACGCATGCCACTTGCGAGCATCACTATGCGCGCCGCGATGGGCTGCAGCAGGGGTGCGGTGACGGTACCCGTGATGCGCGCGGCGGAGACTAGCTCGTCCCAGATCTGGTCCGGGCTCGTTATCTCGGGGCGCCAGTTGCGGTACAGACGCCCGTCCTCGTCGGGGACCAGGTTGCCCTGCTCGTCGCGCGCGTATTCACCTCGATCATCGTCAAAGGCGAATCGCAGTCGTCGCCCATGCACGTCCGAGCGATACTCCGGCTTGTAGTTGACGATGGTCTCGACCATGGACACCGGCGCCGGATCCAGTGCGCTCTCGACACGCCCGATCTTGCCGACTGCGCTTTCAACCTCGGGCACACTCTCGATGGCGAGGTCCAGCTGGCGCAACACGCTCAGGGCCTCGCCGATCGACGCGTGTGGCATCAGGGAAGGCATGAAAAGGTACGAGCCTTCGTCGAGGCGTGGCATGAATTCCTTGCCCAGCCCGGGGAGCACGCTCTCGGCACGACGCCACAGGGTCGTCGATCGGACCGCCTCGGGCTCGACACCTGCCCGCGCGAGGGATGCCGGCACGAAGCCAAAGACCCGCTCCACGCCGAGCCAGACAGTCGATCCAAACACGAGCAAGACCACGGGCAGGCTCAGGAACAGCAGCTTGTTGCGCAGGCACCAGCGCAGAATCGGTTCATAGAAGCGCAGAAAGAGCGTGAACCCGAGCAACAAGCTCAGGATCAACAGACCCACGAACATCAGGTTGCGCAACTCGCCCTGCTCTGGCCCGAGAGGCTCCCAGTGCCGGGCGAGCAGGCTAGCGACGAGCAGGATCAGGATGCCATTCAGCAAGTAGGGCCAGGCGATCTCCACCGTTCGCCAGCGACCTGTCATGCGGCGCCAAGCGTTTCCGAGTGCGCCACCACGCATGGGAAACAGCGTCAATGCCCCGGCCGGGATGAGCAACAGGGCCAGCACGATCGATCCGGTCAAGGCGAAGGTCTTGGTGAGCGCTAGCGGGCGAAACAAGCGCCCCTCCTGGCCGACCATGCTGAAGACCGGGATGAACCCGACGATGGTTGTCGCGACTGCAGTCAGGATGGCGGTACCCACTTCTGTTGTCGCGCTGTGGACAACCTCGAGCGCCGACTCGCCCGGGCTCGCGCGCTGCAAGCGACGCAGGATGTTTTCGCACAGGACGATTCCCATATCGACGATCGTGCCGATCGCGATCGCAATGCCGGAGAGGGCCACGACGTTGGCCTCCATTCCGACCTGCTTCATCGCGATGAAGGTGAAGAGCACTGTGGCCGGCAAGAGCAACGCGATCAGCAGGGACGAACGCAGGTGCATCAACATGAAGAGCACCACGATGCACGTGATCAGTAGCTCATCCGTGATCGCCTGGTTCAGGGTCTCGAGCGTCTCATGAATCAGCCCCGAGCGATCGTAGAAGGGCTGGATGGTCAACTGCGACACGGTCCCGTCTGCGAGCACCTTGCGTGGAAGGCCCGGTGCGATCTCCGCAATCTTCGCCTTGACACTGTCGATGACCTCGAGCGGGTTGGCGCCATAGCGCGCGACCACCACCCCACCGACGGCCTCGGTCCCACCCTTGTCGAGAGCTCCCCGTCGAAGAGCCGGGCCGACGGATACTCGGGCCACGTCCTGGATCCGGATGGGTACGCCGTCGACGGACTTGATGACGGACTCCTCGATGTCGCCCACGTCTTCGATCCAGCCCAGGCCACGCACGAAGTACTCGGCGCTATTGATCTCGATCACGCCCGCGCCGACCTCCAGATTCGAGCCACGCACGGCCTGGTAGACCTCGTCTAGCTTCACCCGATGCGCACGCATGGCGTCCGGGTCCACGTCGATCTGGTACTCGCGCACGAAACCGCCGACCGAGGCCACCTCGGCCACGCCCTGGGCCGAGCTCAGCGCGTAGCGCACCTGCCAGTCCTGGATGCTGCGAAGTTCGTCGAGCCCCCAGCCGCCAACCGGATTCCCGTCCTCGGAGCGCCCCTCGAGTGTGTACCAGAAGACCTGGCCGAGCGGCGTCGCATCCGGCCCCAGGGTGGGTTGGACCTGCTCGGGAAGGGTGCCTCCGGGAAGGCTGCTCAGCTTCTCGAGGATGCGTGAGCGGGACCAGTAGAAGTCGATCTTCTCCTCGAAGATGACGTAGATCGTCGAGAACCCGAAGAAGGATGATGAGCGAATGGTCTCGACACCTGGCAGGCCAAGCAACGCGACCGTGAGCGGGTAGGTGATCTGGTCCTCGACATCCTGCGGCGAGCGCCCCGTCCACTCGGTGAAGACGATCTGCTGGTTCTCGCCGATGTCCGGGATGGCGTCCACCGGCACCGGGTCACGGGCAATCCCGTCCAGCTCCCAGTCGAAGGGAGCGGCCATGACACCCCAGCCGCCGATCAGCAGGACCAGCAGGATGGCGACGAGTCGGCGCTCCAGGAAGAATCGGATGAGCCTCGAGAGCATGGACTCAGTCCTCCTCTCCTAGCACGCGCACGCGCGAACCGCAGCGCAGCATCCGAGACCCGAAATACGGGTTGGCGGTCTGGTTGCCCAGCTGTAGCCAGTTCGCTCCTGCTCCGTCGCTCGCCATTGGACAGTGGAATAGCCCCAGGGGCCCGGCGCCCGGATCACCCTCGTGGCCAAAGGTCGTGAGAGCCCGGACGAGCCGCTCCGTAAGCGGAGCGAGAAGCATGCGCCGCCCCTCCATATCGACTGCCGCGACCAACGCCTCTGTGGCAGTCCGAAGATCGGCATGCATCTGAAGCCACGCGTCCCGGCCCTGAATGTCGAGCAATCCGCTATCTGTAGCATTCAGGGCGTTCCCGAGCGCTCGCGCCGCGGAGGCGTCGTCCTCATCCATCGAGAGGGCCCGTTGCAAATCCAGGTAGGCCTCGAGGACGGAGCCCAGCTGCTCACGGAATGCGCGCGGCGTACTCCGTAGCGGCCGGTCTATCCCGGACCGCTCCTCTCCCAAACTCATCATGCTCGGCCGGGCCCGGATCTGGAGCTCACTGTCGATCTTGAAGTTCCCGCGGACAACGACCTGCTCGCCCTCCTCGAGCCCGTCGCTCACCACGTACCAATGTCCCGCGCGAGGTCCGAGTCGGACCTCGCGCCCCTCGAACGTGGGCTGCTCTGGATCCGGAAGGCGCACGTATACAACTGCACGCTTGCCCGTGACCAGGGGCGCCGTATCGGGGATCACCAGCGACTCCCCCTCCTCCGATCCAGGAACGAATCCGAGCTCGGCCGCCGGAACCAGGTCCATTCCACACTCGGAGCAGGCTTCGCCGCGATCCGCGACGACCTCGGGGTGCATGGGACAGATCCACTTGCCAGCGAGGTCCTCATCGATGGCCTTGCCGTGTGGCGTGAGCCTGGCCTTGGCCGTCGCGGAGACAAACATCTCCGGCTTCATGCGCCCGTCCGAATTGGCGACGTTCAAGCGCACCTTGACGGTTCGCGTACGGTCGTCGAGCAACGGATCGATGAAGGCCACGCGCCCGTGAAAGGTCTCGCCAGGATAGGCATCGAGGTTGAACTCGACGTCCTGACCGTAGCGCAACCAGGCCAGGTCTGACTCGTAAGCATCGAGCAATACCCAGACCTTGGCCAGGTCTGCAATGGTGTAAATGCGCGTGCCCTCGTCGACGTACATGCCCTCCAGCGCGTTCTTGTGAACGACGACGCCGCCCGTCGGAGCCCGAATCGTGATGAGCTCATCGGGAGAGCCCTGATCCACGATGGCCTGGATCTGCTCGTCTGCCAGGCCGTAGAGGCGCAGCTTCTCGCGGGCAGAGTCAACCATCTGGTTTCCGGTCTGACGCACCACTTCGAGCTCGCTGCCTTCGAGGCGGTCGGCCGTGCCGATGGCCTGCAGCAGCTCCTGCTGGGCCGAGTAGAGGGTCGGGCTGTAGATCTCGACCAGGTGATCGCCGGCGCGAACCGTGACTCCTGTGTAGTCCACGAACATGCGGTCGAGGCGACCTGAAACCCAGGACGTGATGTAGGACACGCGCGTCTCGTCCAGCGCGACCTTTCCGACCATGTGCACCTCATGGGCCACGCTGCGTCGTTCGACAGGCGCCGTCTCGATCTCCGCCAGCGCCATGGCGGCCGGAGACATGCGCAGCGCGCGCGGCCCGAGCCCGGCATCGTCTGCGCCCACGTTGGCAGGTATCAGATCCATGCCGCAGATGGGACAGGCGCCCGGTTCAAGCAGGCGCACCTGCGGGTGCATGGAACAGGTCCAGGCCACGCTGGCGGGCGCGTGATCGGATACGGAGGCTGAGCCGGATTCACCGACCGCTCCAGTGCCACAGCTTCTCCCGAAGACAAAGCCGAGCGCGGTGAGCAGGAGGGCGAGGGCCAGGGTCTTGATCAAGTGCGTCTTGGGATGACTCATCTATTCGACTCCGAATGAACCGGGACGGCCGTGATGCGCTCAATTTCTGCCAGCGCCTCGGCGCGGTCGACCTCCGCGCGCGCCGCCTGCAGCTGGAATTCCAGCAACACTCTCTGGGCATCGATCAGGTCGAGAAAGCCCTGCTCGCCGGATTGGTAGGCGATATCCAGGGACTGCACAGACTGCTCGCCCTTGGGTACCAGGCTGTCGCGGAAGAGGCCAAGGCGTCGATCCCCATCGCGAAACCGATAGAGCGCCATCTGCAGGTCCGCGGCCAGGCGGTTGGCCAGGGCAACCTGCTCCAGCCGAACGCCCTTCAGCTGCGCTTCCGCCCGGCGCAGGCCAGCTCGGTACGAACCGCGCCAGATGGGCAGCCCGAGCCCGAGTGTAAGGGCCACGGCATCGTCACCCGAACCGGAGACTCCCGGCGAGCTCGCCGTCCCGACAAATGTGTAGTCGAGCCCCACGGAAAGGTCAGGATAGAACGCCTTCTCGGCCAGGCTGGTAGCGTGGCCTGCGGCCAGCGCTCGGTGCTCGAGGGCGCGCAAGACGGGGCTGGTATCTGAGAGCGCGCGCGCCAGGCTCTGGCCGTCGATGGGACGCGGCTCGGCCAGGGGAAAGGTCGGACGCGGCAGAGCAGCGTCCGAATCTCGATTCAGCTCCGCATTGAGCTGCGCCATGAGCGGGCCGCGCAGATCCCGCAGCGAGGCCACTCGATCATCGAGCTTTCCGAGTTCGACCTGAGCCCTGATCACGTCCGACTGTCGCCCGAGCCCGGTCTCCATGCGCGACCGCGCCACGCCCTCCCAGTGTGCGAGAAGCTCGAGGTTTCCCTCGGTAATCTGACGCGCCCGCTCCAGCCAGGCGTACTCGTACCATGCCGTGCGAACACGCTGGTCGAGGTCGAGACGCGCCGCCTCGAGCTGCTCACGGGCCGCCTCCGAAGCCTCGAATTCCACATCCCCCGCCAGCTGGCGTTCGCCAAACCACGGCAGACGCTGGGTCAGACCTATCCGCGCCTGCATCGGCCCGACGCGGGTCTCGACCTCCTCCAGGTAGGCGCTGAACGTCACGCGCGGCTCGGGCAATTTCGACGCCTGCGGAATATTCTCGATGGCCGCCTTCCATCGCCTGAATGCGGCCTCGAGCCCGGGGTTGTTTGCGCGCGCGTACTCCAACAGCAGTTCGAGGCATGCTTGTCCGCTTGCACTTGCCCCGTCCGACCAGACCAGGGGTGCGGGATCGGCGGAGCCCTCGCTCCCCCCGGGATAGCGCTCATCTCGCACCTCCTCCCAGACTGCCAGACGCCGCGCGTGCTCGGTCCGCGTACCGGCACAGCTGTTGAGCGAGGCACCGAGCGCGAATGCAATGGAACATCGACGGACAGCGGTGGAACTGAGTGGATACATGGGCGTGGAATAGAAGCCAGACGGTAAGAGCGGGCAAACGGCACCGAACAGGGCAGCGCCCTGAATCGAATCTCGGAGTTCAGGCGCAGGCCTGGAACGAGAGACCCGTCGATCGAAATCGTCGATCGGTCCGGATCGAGCCGTGGCTCAGAGGCGTACGACGGCGAGCACGGCCAGAAGGCCGGGCACCCCACGCTTCACCAGAGACCAGCTGCGTGCGCCACGTACCACTCGCAGGCCCCCCACGCCGCCGGCGAGGTCAGGACCGCTGGGAACAATTCCCAACAACCATGGCACATTCGCCTGGGCCGGCCAGCTGGGCGTGCGCGCCGAATGGGCCGCCGCCGCGCGGAGCCATCGCCCGATCGCACCTTCGCCCGACTCGCCGGAACGCCAATCGATGAAGGCCGGTTCCGGTAGCCCGGGCGGCGTCGACTGAAGGCGGCAGCCACAGCCGGGCGCCTGGGGATCCGAGACGCCCGGTCCGTCCGGAGACTCCTCGTCAGTGGTCGATGAGCAGCACCCGGTCGAGGTGGGCCCGGATTCCGGCACTGCAGTCGGCACCGAACAGCAGCAGGCGCTCGCCTGGTCATCGCAGGAACCCGCAAACCCCAGGCTCCCGATCTGCGCCAGCGCGGGCTGGGCAATGAAGGCGAACAATGAGACCCATGCGATGAAAACCCGCCTGGGAATGCTCACCTGCCGTGATCTGATTGACGTGCGCTTCATCTGATTGGGTCGTCGGCCGACGATCCAGTGTGGGCCATCCTCACCTGGGGCACAACCAGGTAATCATCGAGACGGCCTCCAGCCCTATCGACCCATGCTCGCATTCGCCTTGAACGGCATGGTGCGAGTCAGGTCAGGTGGACAGGGCTCGCGCCTGCGTCGTCGAGAGGGCCCGGAACCGGCTCCGACCATGGTCCGAGCGCCCCCGGCTGGGAGCTTGGGCCCCACCACTCTCGGTAGCGCCCAGCTCCAACCACCATCGCGAATGGCGGCACAAGGACGGCCGGCCTCGAATTCCTGTTCCGCCGTCGGCGGCGCATCCTTGTAGAAAGGCTCCAAGCCCGGCGAATACGGGCTTGGAGTTCAGGGGCACGAGATCAGCTCTGGGGCGCGCCGTGCTCGCGCAGGAGATACTGATCGATTTTCGGCAACATCTTGCGCACGGCGTCGTCCAGGGCCAGGCGCAGGATCTTGCCGTAGTCGTCTTCGGATACCTTCAGCTCCGCATCGGAGTCCGCCTTGTATCCGCGGAAATCGACACCCAGAGCGGAAGCCGAGACCGTCTGGTTGAATTGACTGAATTCCGCGGCCACCGCCTCGCCGGTCTCGGGAGAGACCAGGCGCAGATCGACCCCACAGGCTGTGGTGATCGTGACCTGCGACAAATCCAGCGAGGTGTTCCTGAGGGCCCCGCCCATCTTGCCGGGGAGGAATCTGAACATCCCACCGCTGTTGTTGTTGGTCTTCGACACGGTCGCGCTCAGATTGCTCACGACGCCGATCATCAGGTAGTCCACGCCACGGATATTGCCCCCCTCGGTGCCCTCGCCCTCCGCGATCATGTCCCCGTGCTGGACCTCCTCGAGCAGCTTCTCCAGCTGGGAGCGCTCGATCACCTTGAACCGTCCCGCCTGTATGAGCAATGTGCTCATCTGGTCCGCAGCCACTGCGGTCATCTCAGCCTTGGCCTCCTTTCCGCTGACCTTGAAGGCCGGAATGCCCACGCGCGGGCGCATGATGCCCTCGGGAGGCGAAGAGTACTTGCCAATATTGTCGGTCGAGGTATCCCTCGCGGCTCCACTCGATGTCGTTTGACAGCCAACGGTGGAGCTGACAATCGCAAGCGGTACGAGCAAGGCAAGGGTCGAATTCAGGCGGGACATGAGGGACTCCGGGCTCAGGAAGAAACTTGGGGGGTGGCGCGTCCCGTTCGCACGGGAGAACGCCAGCATTATTGGGGTGAAGACGCCGTTTTCAAGCGACTCGCGCCCAAATCAAACGGCCTCGACCTGGATCGAACAGGGCTGGGGGCAATGATCGAGCACGCGCAATCGAAAGAATCCATCGCGGGTGGTCCATTCCCAGAATTGGCCCGGCTGCCCAGAAGCCGACTTCGCCGTCAATTCGTGATCGCGGCCTCGATCACATCGACGGCATTCTGGTCAAACATCGCGAAGATGAACTCGTCCGAATGGTTGGCGAACTGTGCCTCGACCAGGCTGCTCTCGATCACGAACTTGAGCGTCTTGCGCTGCCCCTGGGTTTCGAGGATCGCCATGATGTCGCCGTACTTGATGAGCTCCTGGTTCTCGCCCACCATCGCCGGGTTTCCTATCATCATGTTGAATATCTGCACGAACGGGGAGTCGGCCGTGACAGTTACCTGGATCCGACCACCGGATCCGTTGTACTTCTGCTCGATGATATTTCCGACGCCCGCCGCCATCGCAAACAGGGCATTGTTCTGCATGGCTGCGTTCTTGGCTTCCTTGAATGGCTCCTTTACGTATTCGGGAGGTGCCTCGGGCAGGGACCCACGGATCGCGACGGCGCGGCGCGCGCCGATCACCGCCATGAGCTCCTTGGCGGCGGCGTAGGCCTTTCCAAAATGGCCCGCGTGGAAGTGCTTTCCGATGGCCCCGTGCAGGGCGCCGAAATCCGCCTGGCCCTTGGGCTTGACGCGTTGCTGGGCGGCGCTACCGAATGATGCGCCGACGACGACGAGGGCTACTACGGTCGCGAAAGTACGGATGCGCATGGATTTGCTCCGGTCGGGTGGGGTCTTGAACGGGAATCATCCCTCAGGCATCGGCTGCCAAGGGACAGGCGATCATACCCGCATCGCCCCGGTCCAGCTCGAGCAAGTCCGCCTACGGATCAATGGCACGCTTCCGTCCTCTCCTGGCTGTCCCGGTCGAGATATCCGGCACCGGAACTTGCGCCGGGCGAGAGATGGCCTCGAGATCTGCTTTCGCGAATCAGATCACCTGGGCCGGTTCCAGATTCCATGGATCCATGGCCTTCCGGATGGTCGTGATGCGTCTCCAGACGACGGGAGTCCAGCTAGCCTCGGGAAGGCGCGAGACCAGATGCAATGACCGGGTTCCATCGAGGTTGACGACGTGCTTCGAACGACGGCCCAGGCGGGTGAGCGAGCTGAGCGAGCCGGCAACGAAACCACGGCCTGGTCTGCCGTACCCCTCTCGAAAGTCCGTAGAGAAAAATACGCGGTGTGCGCGCCACATTGCGCCGAACGGCCGTCGTTGTGGGCATTTCCACAGCGTATGTCATCTGTATTTCATGTGGACCGCGGGTCGCATTCCCAAGGGTGGGAGGCCGCTGATCTGGTCCCAGCATTGGGGTCGGAAACCCGACCGTTTGCTTTCAGAATGGTTGCCCCGGCGCCCGAGTCGTTGCTGCATGTGCGGTATCTTTGGAAACGTCGCCCGGCACGGGAAGCAGCTCTCCATCAGTCGCGACGATGCGGATCGATTGCGAGACATGATGGCGGACCGCGGCCCCGACGGAGCGGCCACCTGGCAGCATGAGAATATACTGCTCGGCCATCGGCGTCTGGCTGTTCGGACTGCAGGTCCCTCCGGTAAGCAACCACTGATCAGCGCCGATGGTGAGTGGGCGGTCGTCTTCAACGGCGAGCTGTACGAAGAGCAAGAGCTACGCGCTCGGCTCAAGAACGAAGGCTTCGAGCCGTCTGGTGACGGAGACGCCTCAACTGTACTGGCCGCCGTCGCGGCCTGGGGCAGCGGAGCGTGTGCCCATCTGCGTGGAATGTTCGCCCTGGCCGCAGTGAATATCCCGCGCCAGCAGCTCTGGCTGGCGCGCGATCCGCTTGGAATGAAGCCTCTCTACTGGTGGGCTGACGCCGGTGAGCTCGTCTTCGCGTCCAGCCCCGCCGCCATACTCGATCATCCTAGCGTTCCGGTCGTACCGGACCTGGTCATGGTCAGCAGCTACCTGTCGACCCTGCGCACGGAACTCGATGGTCGCACTCTGTTCGACGACCTGCACTCGCTGCGACCCGGTGAGCTGCTCGAGTTCGACCTCGACCAGCCCCTGTCCACCCCACTTGCTCGACGCATCGAGGTCCCCAGCCGTGCGTACGTCCCTGAGATGACGATGGATGAGGGCGCCCGGGCTCTCGAAAAGGTCCTGGGCGAGTCCATCGCCCGCCACCTGGCGGCCGATGTCCCCGTCGCCTGCCTGCTCTCCGGCGGGATCGACAGCACGGGCCTGGCCGCCCTCGCACGAGTCCATTCGAAACTCCCCACCTATTGCGCGGGGACACGAAACAGTGTCCCCGGCGACCTCGAGTTTGCGCAATCGGCCGCCTCCGAGCTGAACCTCGAACACTCGCAGGTCGAGATCGATGGGCTTCAATTCGATTCGAACTGGCAAGAGCTGATTCAAGGTACCGGGCTTCCGCTCTCCACTCCGAACGAAGTGGCCATCGTGGCCGTCTGCCGCCGACTGCGAGCGGACGGCAATGTCGTCGCCCTCTCGGGTGAAGGCGCGGACGAGATTCTGGGCGGATACGAAGGAGTCATGCGGGCCGCGAGCCAGTTCGAATCCGGTGATCCCGGCCCGCTGACGGGCGGCCGGCTACACCTCGAACTGAGTGCCTGGATCGCGCCCGCGGTGAAGCCCGAAGTCTTGAATCCAGAGATCTGGTCGGCTCTCGACGACGACCAGTTCCTCGTGGACGCCTATCACAAGACCTTCGAGCAGGCCAAGGCCGACACGGACCCACGGGCAGATCCCCTCGAATCACACCTGCGCTTCTTGCGGCGCACCAACATGGCGGGACTGCTCAGCAGGCTCGACCGGGCCTCGATGGCGGCCGGCGTGGAGGGACGCACCCCCTTCGCGGACCGAGAGGTGGTGGCCCTCGCCGAGAGCATGCCCATCCGGCTCAAGATCGACCCGACATCCAGGGCCGGCGACCCGCCCAACATGCCCAGGGGCAAACATGTCCTGCGCAGGGCCCTGGCGAAGGTCGTCCCGAAATCTGTCCTCGAGCGGCCAAAGGCCTCCTTCCCCCTACCCTTCCGGGACTGGCTCGGCCCTGCGGCCAAGCAGGCCACCGACTCACCATTCGCCCGTTCGATATTCGAACCGCGGCTGCTCGACCTCGTGGCGCGGGCTCCCGAGGAGAACTGGACCTACGCCTGGCCAATCCTGAACATTGCCCGCTGGGGCGATCGATGGTGGACCTAGCCCGGTCGGCCAGACTTGCTGCCCCCACGAGCAATCATCGATATCGTATGCTCCGAGCGCTTCCTCGACGGCCGCCACCGGTCGCCGCGCTCGAGATGATTCCCCCTACCAGCATGGGCCAGTACATGGCCTCCACATTCCACGCGGCACGCACAGCTGTCATCGATTCCGAAGGGAGCTGGCGCTGGAACTGAAGGAGCTATCCGAGGGTCTCTTCGTATTCGAATGCGAGTACGAAGACCGCCGTATTCCAAAGGGTGCGGGGCTGACCTGGCACGCCGGCGACCGCTGCCGGCGGAAGAAGTGCTCGGCCTGTGCCTCCGCCGTCGGACGCGTCTGGCATACCAGCGACGTCCTTGTGGCGCTCAAGCTTGCGGAGCACGCCGCCAATGATCTGCGCGCGGATATCGTGCGCAGGGCGGAGCCACTCGCGGCGGGGCAGGCGGAGGTGGAGCGCAATCGCGCGCGCGCTGCACGCATCCGCAAGCTAGCCCAGGTCCGCTCGCTCCAGGCGAGTTCTGCAACCGACTCACCTATCGATGTACCCGCGCCGACAGGCCAGGAGTACATGCCCTACCAGCGCGCGGCCATCGCATTTGCGCTCGGCCGCCCGAACACTCTGATTGCAGACGAGATGGGTCTGGGCAAGACCATCGAGGCACTCGGAGTTGTAAATGCCGACAGCACTGTCAAGCGCGTGTTGATCGTCTGTCCGGCGAGCCTGAAACTGAACTGGCAACGTGAGGCCCAGCGCTGGCTCACGCGCCCAATGCAGTGCGAAGTCGCTGGCAAGACTTTTCCCGGTGAGGCGGACGTCGTGATCATCAACTACGAGCGCCTGGGGAAATGGGAGAGCGAGCTCGCACGGGAGTGGGACCTGCTCATCGCCGACGAATGCCACTACGTCAAGAATCGAGAGGCCAAGCGGACAAAGCGCCTGTTCGAACTGAAGGCCAGCCGCATGCTGTTTCTGACTGGCACGCCGATTCAGAATCGGCCGATCGAGCTGCACCCGATCGCCGGACACCTCGATCCCGATACCTTTGGCGACTTCTGGACATACGCCAAGCGCTACTGCAGCCCGGTCCGCAGTAACTTCGGATGGGACTTCAACGGAGCAGACAATCTCGACGAGCTGCACGAGCTGCTGCGGAGTACGGTCATGATCCGGCGCACGAAGTCAGATGTCTTGCCGGACCTGCCACCCAAGCGGCGCCAGGTGATCGAGCTGTCGTCCGAGAAGATGGCGCAGCTGATCGCACGTGAGACACAGGCCTGGGATGACCACAGTCAGGTGCTCGCCGAGCTGCGCGGCCGAGCCCGGGCACCGGAAGCTGGGCCGGATACCGCGAGCGACGACCTCGCCCAGTTGCGGCAGCGACTGAATGTGAGCTTCGGCGAGCTGTCCAAGCTGAGACGCAAGACGGCTCTGGCCAAGGTTCCTCTCGTCGTCGAGCATATTCGCAATGGCATCGAGTCCTCGGGCAAGCTGGTAGTCTTCGCGCACCACCTCGACGTGATCTCGGCCCTGGCTGCTCCATTTGGTGACATGGTCGTCACGCTGACCGGAAAGGACAGCCTCGAGCAGCGGCAAGCCTGTGTCGATCGTTTTCAGGACGACCCCTTCTGCCCCCTGTTCATAGGTTCGATTACCGCCGCCGGCCTGGGTCTATCGCTCACGGCCGCATCTCATGTCATTTTCGCCGAACTGGATTGGGTGCCTGCACACCTGACGCAGGCCGAGGATCGGACGCACCGGATTGGTCAAGAGAGCAGCGTCCTGGTCCAGCACCTCGTCCTGCAAGACTCCCTCGACGCTCGCATGGTGCGGACCCTGATCAAGAAACAACGGATCGTGGATACGGTTGTCGATGGCGAACCGCAGACGAAACTCTTCGGCGAGGATCTGGCGCAGGAGCTGATCGAGGCCGCCACGACACTGTCCAACGAGCCATCAGACGACTAGCGTCGATCGGTCAGCACGCGTACACGATCGGGCAAGTGCTCGTCCATGCGCGCCACGAGGGCCGCCCGAATCTCCTTGAAGCCCGGGTCCTTGGCCAGATCGACCAGCTCTCCCGGATCCTCCTGCAGATCGAACAAGACCTCACCCCCGCGCTGGTAGCGGAAGCTCTTGTAGCGACCCACGCGTACCATCTGCGCGATCTCGTTCCTCGAGACCATCCTGAACTGGCCCTTCCTGGACGGCGGCAGGTTGCCGCCCGAATAAAGCTCCGCATGGGCGATGTCGTCCCATTCAGACTCGGGATTCTGCAACAGCCCGCGCAGACTGCGGCCGGATGTGGGCTCGGCGATTCCGGCCAGGTCGAGCAGGGTTGCACTGAGATCGACGTGTTCCACGACCTGGCTCAGGCGCTTGTCTGCCGGAAGTCGTCCTGGCGCGCTGAGAATGGCCGGGACGCGAACTGCTCCCTCGTAGAAGATGTTCTTGTTGAGAACCCCATGCTCGCCAAGCATCTCCCCGTGGTCAGAGGTGTAGAGCACGATGGTCTCCCGCCCCGGGTCGAGCTTCGCCGCCTGCTCGAGAATCTGCCCCACGCAATGATCCATCCAGGCCACCGAAGCGTAGTAACTTCGCGCGACACCGAGCAAGCGGTCGCGCTCGAGGATGCCACTGCCGCGCCGCCGCACCGCATCAAAGCGCGCCACGGCCTCGATTTCCACCGGCGTTGAGTTCCCGAGGACCGGGAGGTCGACGTCTCGATAGAGGTCCATCCATTCCTCGGGCGGAAACAACGGCGGGTGTGGGCTGAGGAAGCTCATCCAGAGGAAGAACGGTCGCTCGCCATCGCGCGCGGCTAGCCACTCTCGCCCACGATTCGCAATGTCCCCGTCGACCTGATGAACTTCTGGACCACCCTCGGCTCCGGCAGGGAGGTTGTCCGGGTTGCAGACCGCGACCTTCTGGCGTCCACGAGCATCATCGATGACGTAGTCGCCCGGCCGGGCTCCTTCCGGATGGGCGCTCTGAAACTCCGCAAACATCCGGGGCATGTCGACCGCGCTATCGAAGCCCGCTACATCACAGTGCGCCTTCCCGATCAGCGCCGTCTCGTATCCGGCCTCTCGAAACGCCACGGGGATGTTGCGCTGGCCATCTGGAAAGCGCCGTACGTTGGTGAAACTCGAGTGCTCGTGGGCGTAGCGGCCGGTGAGCAGGCTCTGCCGAGCGGGCAGACAGAGTGGAACCTGGCAGTAGACCCCTTCGAGCACGGTCCCCTGTCCCGCGAGCCGGTCCAGATTCGGTGTCCTGGCGTGGGGATCGCCCGCGAAGCCGGCTACGTCGAATCTGTGCTGATCGGAGATGACCACGAGCACGTTGGGCTGCTTCGGTGCATCCGACCCACGCGCGATGAGTTGCGGGCGGGGATAGCAGCCGGGCGTGAGTGCCAGGGCGCTCAGCCGCAGCATTTCGCGCCGGGTCGGGTGAGACGGTATGGCCATGCAAGGCATCGTACCCTGGTCCATGGCCAGCCCCAAGGCATAGGGCCCTCGACCGGCACGGCGCCGGCCGAGGGCGAAGGATCACTGCGTGACCAGCTTGAATTCGAACCCGTCAGGGACCGGCCGCACCGAGCCGATGAGCTGGGAGTCGAAGGGATTGACCGTGGATTCGACCGCCTCGGACGACCGATGCGCGCCAATGACCAGGTCTCGATAGGACGAAAGATCCACAACGGTCAAGAAAGTCGCTCCCGCATTCTCATCGATCGCCGCCTGCATCGGTGAACCATCGACGAGGCTGGTACCGTCGGCACCGGAAAGCGCGTGCATTGCGCGCACCAGAGTCGCGCGCGCTGGCGCCCCGACGAAGGCATTGGGAAGGAAGGCGACTCCCCCATCGACCTCCGGATCCGAACCGAACATGTAGGCGTCCATGCCCTCGAGTTCGACGTGCTCGAAGGCCTCGCCGACACCCGAGACGAGCTGATCGAAGGCCTCGAAGAAGGCCTCGCCGTCGACCAGATGTGCCAGGAATCCAAAACGGCCCGCGCTGGCATAGGGGTTGTCTTCCCTGGGGCCATCGAGTGCATAGAAGGCAAAAGTACCCTCGAGCTGTTCAATCACATCTTCGATCGGGTCCACGCCGGTCAGGCCCTCAGCGGCCGTGAGGCCTTGATCGATGACCTGAAGTCCCGCTTCGCCACCGCCCTCGGAAAGGGCCTTGCGCGCCGTGGAATAGAATTCTGCCAGATCCCAGCGCAGGGCCCACAACGCCTGTACACCGCTCGGAAGGTCTGCCGGAAGGCTGTGTGGCAATGGTCGAAACGTGGAGGCGAGCTGCATGACCACGCTGTCGGCCGGCAAGTGCAGCCGTGCGCGACTGTCGATGCGGGTCCCGGGGAAGATGTCGGCTGTCGCATGCAGCCAGATACCTCGGTCGAGGCCGAGCATGCTCGCCGGGTTGGGCACCATGTCGCGCACGATGGAGCGCAGGGCCTGCTCTGCAGAGGCCGCAAGTGGCGTGTAGTCGATGTACAGTTCGATCCCGCCACTCGCTCCACCACCGGACTCCCGATATGCAGCAGCCAGGGCCGGCTCGATGCCCGCGTCCAGCCCCGCGAGGGACGTAGTCAGCCCCTCGATCACGACATCGGCAGTGTTACCCGAGAACAACCCTAGCAAGCGCGGATGGTCGACCAGGGCCGCAAAGTGCCCGTTGCGGCCGGTCCATCCTCCGAGCTCGGTGGCCCCGTCCCAGGCCGCAAGCTCGACCCGGGCCCCCGACAGCACGATGGTCTTGCGTCCTCCCTCGTCGTCGCCCGGGAGCCAGTTTCGCATGGCCTGGGTCAGCCCGGCGCGGTCGGGCGGCGGCGTCGTGACGAATCCCGCCGACCCGAGACCGGCGAAGAGCACGCCCTCGCCATGAACGCTGCGCGCGATCGCGAGCAGCTCATCCAGCTCGGTGTGGGTAGCATCCAGGAATCCGCTAGCCAGGCTCGCGTAGAGCGGGTCGCCGTCCTCGGAGCCCAACATGCGCACCCAGTCGTTGCGTGCCGCGCGCTCGTTCAATCCGGCCAGGTCGTGGCAATGGACCAGCACGAACGCGTCGGGCGGAACGGCTGCGAGCATGGACGCGCTATCTCCGGATGTCGCAGACGCGGTCGAGATAGCCAGTGAGAATAGAGCGTAATGGAGCATGATTCGGTGTCCTCGGGTTTCAGGTCTGGACCGATTCTAGCCTGAATCCTGGCTCGTTCGATCCCGTCTCCTGCGAACTCCATCAATTAGCATGGATTATCAATAACGTGCAGCTAACAGCCATGGTTGTCTACCCTGAACCCGCAAGCTGGCCCGGCCGCCTAGTCGCGCAGGTCGTAGCAAAGCAGGCGCGCGGGCGTGTCGCCAATGCTGGACGGATTGTTCTGGCATACGTACAGCAGCCCATGGGAGACCACCGGCGGTGTCCATGTCTCGGGAGCGTGAAAGAGGTTTGCGTCGGAGATCAGCTCGAACTCACCGGAGCTGGCTCGCACCGTCGCCAGATGACCCGTGTCGCCGAGGACCAGGAAGACGCCATCTGCATGTAGCAGCGAGCCCGCACCCACGCTGGTCTCGACCTCGAGATCACCCTCTTCGTCGGGAATGGTCGCACTGAACGCCAGGTCCCTGTACCCGAGCTCCTTGCCGGTGGTCGGATCGATCGCCTGGATCGCCCCGGCACGCCCGGAAGCCCCGTTGATGGCGTAGACCACGCCATTTTCAAAGACCGGCGTCGAGAACTCGCTCGCAAGCCCACGTCTCTCTTTCCAGCGCTCGCTGCCCGCGCCGTCCGCATCGATGTCGAGAACCGCGCTCCCGACGCCATAGGCTGCGGTGAGGAATACGCGCTCGCCACAGATCACGGGGCTGGCCCCGTTGACCGACGCGAAGGTCCGGCTTCGAAAGGGGTACTCGCATGTGACCGTCCCATCCACCGGATCGACGACCATGAGTCCACCGGTCGGCGGTCGCGACTTGCCGCCAGCAATGACGAACAGACGCGCCTCGGATTGGACCATTCCCAGTACCGGGGAAGCGCAGCTCGGGCCCCACTCGCCCCCCGCACCCCAGACCAGTTCACCACTATCGCCCCTGAATGCAGCGACGCAGGGACCCGCGGGCGCGCCCACGTTCTGGATCAACAGGTTGCCAACGAAGAGCGGGCTCGATACGACGCCAAAGAAGCTGTCCGCGAGCTCGAACTCGATCGTTGTATTCCTGCGCCAGACCACCCGGCCGGTCGCCAGCGCGAGGCATAGCAGCTCGCCATCGACACCGTGTACATAGACCAGTTCACCGGCGATGGTTGGTGTCGCGCGCGGGCCGGAATCATCGATGTACTGTCCCTTGTATTCACATGGGTACGTGAATCGCCAGTATCGCATGCCTGTTTCAGGATCGAGACAGTCCACATGCACCTCGTCCACGACCCGATGTGTGAATACCAACCGTTCGGCGCCGATCACCGCACCGGCGTAGCCCTGGCCGCGCTCCAGCTCCCACAACAGGGGTGGCCCACCTGGTCCGTACTCGGTCGCGAGCGGCCGTTCGATGCAGTGCCCGTCACGTCGCGGACCGAGGAAGGTAGGCCAGTCCTCGACCAGTGCCCCCTCGGAAAGTGGGCGGGGCGCTCGATGGATCTTCAGTCCGGCTGTCGCACGGGCCACCGGCTCTTCGATGGGCTCGAGCTCGATCACGAGCGGCTTCATCGGATCCTGAAAACCCGCTTCGGGCACGTCAGCTTGGGCTGGCAATAGAACGAGCAAGGCGTGCAGTAGCATGCGGGCAAGATAGCAGAGCTCGCCGGCCCAGGTCCCGGATCTGGTCGGCCCGGGTGCCCTGGCGACGGCGGGTCCATCGCACGGGCCCAGAACGCACCCATCGGCGGTCCCGCCTCGACGCCTGCGCAGGTCCCCAGTACTCTGGAGTCGTTCCCTACAGGCGCTCACCGCGCTTCGATCCCCACAATCAATTGACTACCGGGCAACCGATCCCCTGCCCGAGCGGAATTCCAATGATGAAAAGCGTGTATGCGTGTTTGCTGGCAGGATTGACCCTCACGTCGAATGCCCGGGCTCAGATTGGCGAAGAAAGCCGCGTCGAGATGCCGGGCGAAATGGTGGTCTGCTTCGAAAGTGAGAGCACCCAGGTCGACCTCGAGGCAGCCATCGCCGCCTGGGGATTGCAGGCTTCGAGCGGCACGTTTCGTGTCGAGGATGCACGCTCACTGCTCCAGTGGCAGCGCCGTGGCGAAGAGAAGTACACCAATGTAGTGCTGATCAAGTACTCCCCCGCGAGCTCCGCTGGTTCGGTCTTGCGAAACCAGGTGGCCGGCAGCCCCGGAGTGCGATGGACCGCACCCAACAACCGTTTCGTCGGCGACCCACGTGAGCTCGTCCCGAACGACCCGCAGTACGGGGGACAGTACCACCATCCCCTGATGCAGAATGACGCGGCGTGGGACATCACGCTTGGGGATTCGAGTGTCGTCATCGGGATCACGGACGACGGCGTCGATACGGACCACGCGGATCTGGTAGCAGGCATCTGGACCAACCCGGGTGAGACGCCCGGAGATGGTATTGACAATGACTCCAACGGCTACACGGACGATGTCAACGGGTTCGACTTCGTGTTTGGCAACAACGATCCGAATCCGAACAACACTGGCGATGACCACGGGACCCACGTGGCGGGCATCGCGGCCGCGCGCACGAACAACTCGGTCGGTGTGTCCGGCACGGCGGGTGGCGCCACGATCATGCCCCTGCAGTTCTACGCGAGTACCGAGTCCTGGACGGCAGCCGTCATCGCCGAGTCCTTCGCTTACGGTGCGGACAACGGAGCGCGCATCATCACGACCAGCTACAACATCAACGGCTGGGTCGGCGATCCGGTCGTGACCGCGGCCTTTGACTACATCTACGATCAGGGCGTGCTGCACTTCAATTCCGCGGGCAACGGCTCCGAGGGCAACCCGGCCCGGCAAGCCTTCCACCAGACCTTCCTGGTCGCCAACACGGACTCCAACGACCAGAAGAGTGGGAGCAGCAACTGGGGCACCGGGGTCGATCTTTCCGCGCCCGGCTCGAGCATCCTTTCGACGATTCTCAACGACCTCTACGGCCTCAAGTCCGGAACCAGCATGTCCGCGCCCAATGCGGCCGGTGTGGCGGCATTGATCTGGTCCGCCAATCCGACCTGGACCCGTGATCAGGTAGCCGCGCAACTCATTTCGACCGCCGACAACATCGATGCCCAGAATCCGGGGCTCGAGGGGCTCATGGGAAGCGGACGGGTCAACTCCTTTCAGGCGCTCACCGCAATCTTGCCCGCACCGCAGGTGACCTCCGCCAATGGCCTACCGGCCGAGGGAGCGCAGCTCCCGGGCGACCTGGTTGGATTCAAATTGCGTTTCGATCAGATCATGGCGCCTGCCGCGGTCAATGACCCGAGCGCATTCTCGCTCGCCTACGCCGGCCCGGACGGCACGATTGGAACCGGAGACGATGTGCCCGTCGGCATGACGTGGGATGAGTATCTGATCGCCGGCAACGAGATCGTGTTCACCGTCACCGATTCGTTCCCCGGTGCGGGTCAATACCGCTTCACGGCGAATGCCGCGGTGCTCACCAATCCGTTCTCGACCGCGCTCGATGGAAACGGGGACGCAGCGCCCGGTGATTCCTGGACGCGAACCTTTGACGCCTGCGCCACCCTGGTCCTGCTCGAGGACAATGCGGAGAGTGGCGCCGACTGGAGCGTTACCAACATCAACCTGCAGGCCGGTGCCTGGACCGTCCCCCCCGTGGTGCCCACCGGTGGCGGGCTGCGCAACGATCCTCCGACCGATTTCGACGGTTCCGGCAAGTGCTTCGTGACCCAGGACGGGCCCGGCAACACGGATGTCGACGGCGGCCCGACACGCTTGATCTCCAGAGCCTTCGACCTCTCCAGCCTCAGCGACCCCTACCTGAGCTACGCGCGCTGGTTCGTCGCTGGTGGAGATGATGTGATGACCGTCGACGTGGCCAACGGCGGCCAGTGGGTCCAGGTCGAGTCGATTGGCAGCACTGCGGGCTGGGAGGTCGTCACCTTCCGGGTGAGCGACTACGTCGTTCCCACGGCCCTGACGCGCATGCGTTTCTCGGTGACCGACGCCGGCGGCGCCACGATCGTCGAGGCCGGAATCGACCAGCTGCGCATCGTCAACCTCATCTGCGACGACGCCATGCCCGTGGGCACTTCCTACTGTGTTGCAGCGACAAACACGACCGGACTCGGAGCCCAGATCGGGGCAGTCGGCAGCGATATAGTGGCTGACAACGACTTCACCCTGATCACCGACAACCTCCCGGCGAGCGTTCCCGGTCTCTACTTCTGGGGCCCGAATCAGATCCAGGCGCCCTTCGGCGAGGGTTTCCGCTGCATTGGTGGCGCGACCCAACGCCTCCAGCCACCAGTCTTCGCCAACGGCTCAGGCATTGCGACGCGCGTGCTGGACCTGACGAGCGCGCCTGCAGCCGGCAACATCACGATGGGTGCCGATCTGAATTTCCAGTTCTGGTACCGCGACATCGCGGGCGGCCCGGCCGGGTTCAACCTTTCGGACGGCCTGAACGTGGTCTGGCAATAGGCCCCATACAGGTGGCGCGGCGATTGCCGCGCCACCTGACGGTCGTTCGTGTAATCAACGCCCGCTGAGTTTTTTTTCGCGCGCCTCGGCCGCGCGCATGAGCTCGGCAAAGCCCGCAAAGTCCTCCTGGAGTCACGTCGAGCGAAGGTCCGCTGGTGCAGGTGACCAGGGGCATTAGAATGCAAGCGATCCCGAACGGGAGGCGGGAATACGGCAAGGGCAAGGAGCAGCCGGTGGCAGGACGAGTTTGACCAGGGATGATATCCAATTCGCGGCACGCGGAATCCCGAGAATTCGAGCCCGTGCCCACGGCCCGGCGTAGCGTAGGTCCGCGTCAGGTCTGGGAATCCCCTGGATGGCAAGATCGATCTACGCGAGGCCCTCGCCGCACGCTCTCGCCCCGCCCCGGTAGAATCCGACGGACCAAGCCTGTTCAATGGGCTGGCCCGTCGCGCCCCACTGGCCGCGACGCCCACATACGACATGGATCTCCCCGGAGCCCCGTTGAAAGCCAGCCAAGAGACATCCTGGAAGCGACTCTTCTCCAATGCACTCGATAGCGAGCCGCAGCGGCTGCACTTCGCTTCACACAGCCACCATCCCTGGCCGGACGCCTCGCGTGAGGCCCAGCTCCGGGCATGGCAGGATGCAGCGACACACCTCGACGCGAAATGGGACGGCATCTTCGGTGAGCTGATGCCCGAGGTACGGGGCCATATCGCGCGCGTCCTTGGCCTCTCTCGCCCGGACAACATTGCGCTTGCGCCAAACACGCACGAGTTCATCCTGCGCCTGTTTTCGTGCTTCGACATGAAGCGCCCCCTGCGAGTGCTCTCGACGGACAGTGAGTTTCACAGCTTCGCTCGCCAGACGGCCCGGCTAGAGGAAGCGCAGAGGCTAGAGATAACCCGGATCGCCACAGAGCCGTTCGAGACATTCCCCGAGAGATTTGCGGCAGCGGCAGAAGAGCTGAATCCGGATCTGATCTTCGTCAGTCACGTCTTCTTCAACTCGGGCTACGTCTATCGGCAGGTCTTCGACCTTGCGGCCAAGGTCGATCCGAAGACCTACTTCGTCGTGGATGGATACCACGGATTCATGGCATTGCCCACAGACCTGGCTCCGGTCGAGGATCGCATCTTCTACCTGGCCGGCGGGTACAAGTACGCCATGGCCGGCGAGGGCGTCTGCTTCCTCAGCTGCCCGGATGGATATGCCCTGCGCCCGGAGAACACGGGCTGGTTCGCCAGCTTCGGTGCCCTCGACCAGGCCGAGAGCCAGGGCGTCCCCTACTCCGTGGACGGCTTCCGGATGGCCGGCTCGACCTTCGATCCGAGCGGGCTCTACCGCCTCTCCGCGGTCATGAAACTGCTGCGCGACGAGGGCCTCGAAGTGGCGCTGATGGAGGCCCATGTCCAGCGCCTTCAGAAGCACTTCCTGGCCCGCATCGCGAGCGGCCAGGAGGGTCAGTCGACCGGACTCTCCATCGACGACCTGCTACCGGGAGTGCAGACCGAACTTCGCGGTCGTTTCCTTACCTTCCGCGTGGCGGATGCCGCAACGCGATGCGCCGAGCTGGCACGGGCTGGCGTCGTGACCGACAGCCGCGCGGACCGCTGGCGCTTCGGTTTCGGGATCTACCACGACGAGGCGGACGTGGACGAACTCGTACGCCGCCTGGCCAGGGCTTTCGGCTCGACCCGCTGACGAGCCGGACGGCTGCAAGCTGGCCCTGCCAGCCTGCCATCAGCGCCCCTCTACCTTTCGAGCCCGGGTTCCTGACGCTCAGCCCGGCTTCTTTGGGAGCGAAGCGTACGATGGTGGCCATGCCCGGCTCCATGCTCGCTTGCCTTCCCCTCGTCCTCATTCTGGACCTGGCGCCCATTGCGCCCACACCGTACGACCGGGTGCTGAAGCTGGAGATCACCGAGCACGACCAGCCCGCGATCGATGGTCACGGCCCAACGGTCTTTGCCGAGCACGAGGTCGACTTCGAAGGCACCCTTCACATCTGGGCCACATCACCACTCGATCTCTTCCTGCGCGTCGACGACGCGATTGGAGCCATTCCGCTCGCATCCGATGACAACACCGGTGGAGTCACGACTCCCTACCTGGCACTCGACGTCCATGCGGGAGACCAGCTGGTTGTCCTGGTTGCGGGGAACCCGGGCGACGTTGGCCCGCTGACACTGCATCTGATCGCCGCGGTCGAAACTGAGGGGACACGCGCAGCGGCATCCGCGGGATGGACTGCCCTGCGCGACGCCCGGCAGCTGCTGCATGGGGGCGACCGGACTGGCGCAGGGGAGCTCCTCGTCACAGCAATTGGAGAGATCTTGGCGACGCCGGGGGCCATGGTCAGCGACGCCATCGACGATGCCGCCTTCCAGGTCGCCCTGCTGGCATTCGACGAGGTGAGGATCCTCGAGGATTGCCGAGATGTATGGCTGCGCTCGGTCAGGCACCGAGAACGGACGAAGCCTGAGGATCACGCCGACCTGATTCACGCGCGCGCCAACCTGGCCAGCGTGATGGGTGAACTGGGCGACCATGCGGGTTCCCGTACCCTCGAGGAATCCGTCGTTGCGAGCTGTGAGCGCACCTTGCCGCCAGACCACCTGGATCTCATCGGCGTTCGGTCGAACCTGGCTCTCTCGATGCAAGAATCCGGCGATATCGCCGGCGCGCGCGCCCTTCAGGAGTCCGTTCTCGCAGCCTACGAGCGCGTCCTTCCCGAGGATCACCCAGCTCTGCTCCGCGCCCAGGCGAATCTCGCCAACTCGATGGCCACCATGGGCGATACGGCCGGCGCCCGCGCCCTGGAGGAGTCCATCGTCGCGAGCTACGAGCGCATACTACCCGAAGACCACCCCGACCTGCTTCGGACCCGTGGGAACCTGGCCCGGTCGATGGCGACGATGAACGACCTCGCCGGTGCGCACGCGCTCACGCTGGCGGTACTGGCCGGCCACGAGCGTAGCCTCCCCGAGGGCCATCCCGGGATTCTCGATGCCCGCGCAAGCTTGGCCGTCTCGCTGACCCGCATGGGAGATCACGCAGCCGCCCGAGCGCTCAATGCCTCAATCCTGGCGGCGCGGGAGCTGCGCCTTCCGCAAGATCACCCCGAGGTGCTTGCCATCCGACTCAACCTGGCGACATCGATGGAGCAGACTGGGGACCATGCGCAGGGCCTCGCGTTGCGAAGGTCTGCCCTCACGGCCTACGAACGCACTCTTGGCGAGGATCACCCCAGTCTCATTCACGCGCGTTCGGGGATGGCGATGGCGCTCCACGACGTGGGCGACATCGACGCAGCTCGCGCGCAGCTACCGGCTCTCATCGAAGGAATGCGGCTGCGCATCCTCGGATCTCTCACCCTGGCCCCACGCCAGGCACGTGGGGCCGTCCAGAGCGAGGGCGTCAGGCATTCGAATGTCGTTTTCCTGAGCGAATCGGCCGGGGCCGAGCTCGAGCGCAGCGCATTCGAATTGACAGAGACCATGCGTCTGGTCGCCGCCGAGGCTGAACGCGCCCTGAGTCACCTCGATGGGGATCCGGAGCTTGCGCCAATCATGGAGCAGGCTGCGCAGGTCCGGAGTGCCCTCAATGACCTTGTGGCCGGCGCGGCGAAGGATGGAACGGCAAGCCCGAAACTCTCCGCCGACCTGGCCAAGCTCTCGCTCCAGCGGGATCGCCTGGAAGGTGAGGCGAGCCGGCGCCTGCGCGGACGCGGGGTCGCGACCCGGGCGGTCGCCGCCGAGGCGCTCGCCGCGGCCCTGACCTCCAACGCTGTAGCGGTCGGGTTTCGGCGCATCGCCGACTGGACCAGCGATGGAGAGAGCGGTCAGCGGAATGCTGCTGCGGAGCGCATGCTGGCGCACGTCTTGAATTCGGCAGGCACGCTTGCACGAATCGACCTGGGCCCTGCTGAGGAGCTCGAAGAGCTGGTGCACGCGTGGCGTGCAGCGCTGGGTGCGCCTCTGCTGCGCGGCTTGACGAGCGTCGACGACGAGAGCGAACCGGAACTGGAGGCCGGGCGCATCCTGCGCGCACGGATCCTGGATCCGATCCTCGCCCGGGTCGGGCCGGACGTTGACACACTCTTCGTCTGCGCGGACGACCTGCTCTTCCTGCTACCCCTGGATGCGCTCCCCGGTCCGGAGAGTGGGTTCGATCGGGTCGGCGATCAGTTTCGTATCGTGAATGAGGTTTCATTCGCGCGCCTGTTGACGGCTGCAACCCCAATCCTTGTAGCACCATCATTACTCGCCTTGGGCGGCGTCGACTACGATGCCCGGGGAGCTGCACCAAGCGAACTTGTTGCTCCTTCTGCACCCATCGACCTGGACAGCCGCGATGATGGAGCTGAGTCGCCAGGCGAGGACCCTCCCGAACTCATTTCTCGCGGCGCGTTGCCCGAACGATTCCAGAGACTCCTCCAGGCTCGCTACGAAGCAGAGGCGACAGCGGATCTGTTCGAGGAGGCCTTCGCGATCGAGCCCAGTTTGCTCACGCGCAAATCGACGACCAAGGCGGCCTTGTTCGAATTGGCGGGCGGCAAGCGCTACCTGCACCTCGCAACCCACGGCTGGTTCGCTCCCGAGAGCGTACGCTCGACGGAGGACGCCCAGCCCGGGCGGACCGGTTCGTCTTCCATGGGTATTACGGAGCGAGTGCTGGGCCTGGCCCCGATGACTCTCTGCGGCCTCGCCCTGGCCGGCGCGAACAACGGCCGCGATTCTCTTGGACGCGTCCATGGCATCCTGACCGCAGAGGAATTGTGCTCTCTCGACCTCTCGCAGTGTGACCTGGCGGTGCTCTCTGCCTGTGAGACGAATGTCGGCCTGCGCCGTGCGGGCCAGGGTATCCAGTCCCTTCAGTCGGCTCTGTACGCGGCCGGCGCGCGCACCTCGATCACATCCCTGTGGAAGGTCGACGACGCCGCAACCCGGCGCTTGATGGAGGTCTTCTACACGAATCTGTGGATCGAAGAGCTGGGCAAGGCCGACGCTCTGTGGCAGGCCAAGCAGGCCCTGCGCGATGAGGGCCATCCCCCCGCCCACTGGGCCGGTTGGGTGCTCACGGGCGATCCGAAATAGCCGGTACGGTGCGGAGCAGCTCGCCGCGCTCTTCGCGCCGCGCTGCATGGCGCGTACTCGCCACCGAGTCCGGCGGCAGGGTCGGTGGGTGGCTCAGGGCTTGTAGTGCTTACCCTTGGCGAAGAACTTCGTCAGCTCGGGGAGGAAGTCGGGAACGTGCTTCTCGATGACAGCGAGCTGATCGCTGAGGGACGGCTCGAACTCCGGAATGCGCTCCCAGGTCCCGTCGTCGTCCTCGATGCGGCCCTGCAAATCCCACATCGTGTAGAACTCGTCCAGGATCTCCGGCAGAGCGTCCGGATGGAACTGAATCAGGAAGGTGGCCGTTCCCCACGCCATCTCGGCCAGCTCGGTGTCCCACCTGCCGCGCTCGAGACCAGCCACTTCCTCGATCACCATCGGCTCCTTGCGGCGGCCAAGCCGGTTCTCGATGAGCTTCTCCCAGTTCGTATGGGATGAGGCCCGGACGAATCCCGAGCGGTACGGGAAGCAGTAGATGCCTTTCATGGCCTTCATCTCGACATGCCAGGCGATGCCCATTCGCATCCAGTAGGGCTGCTGCCCGAAGCGTCCCAGTGTCAGCATCTGGGCCAGCCGATTGACCATCTCGTTCGTTGGATTGCCCTCGTAGTCCTCCTTGATCCCGGTCTTCGGCATCCAGGCGCCAGTCAGGGGACTCTCGATGACGAAGCCCGTCATCCGGGCCGCCGTCGTTGCCCAACCTCCCAGGTACCTGTTCTTGGTGGTCAGGTGATTGATGGCCGCGCTGTAGTGGATCAGGTCATCGAGTTCGAGCAGCACCGGGATCTGGGTCTCGCGTTCGACGTGGCCCCACTCAAAGGTGTCGTCCTCCTCATCCTGCTCCGGTCCTGCAACCCGGGTCGGGGGCAAGGGCAGGATCTCCTCCATCATGGCGACGATCTCATCGATCAACTTCAGGTTCTTCTTGGCGTTCTTCCTGCCCTTGTTGCTATCGATGGAAAGGAGCAGCGCCCGACCGTCAGCCGCAAGATCCATGCGGTAGCCGGTTGCCTCGGCCCATTCAATCCAGGTGCTGATCGCCGCAGCCGCTCTCGGCGGCACATCGTCGGTGAGGGCCGCCGCCGGAATCTTCTTTCGTCCCCAATTCACGAGCAGTTCATCGCCGGTGCTCGGCGAGGCGGGCGGGAGTGCCAGGAGCGAGAAGGCGAGAAGGCCCAGGACGGTCGAGGACATGGATGTCTCCTGCAACGGGAAGCAACGGGGACGGGAATCACCGGTAGGAGGCCTTCGGGTCGCCTCCTACTCCTATAGAGACGCTCGCGGGCGCGGATTCAATCCCAGAAAACTGAATATCTCCTGTCCGAGATGCCCGAGAGAATCATCGCGGGCATCTCGGCGTGCCTGGTCCACGAATCCGTAGCGCACATCCAGGCGACGCCTGAGCGGCCGCGCGGCCTGGCCCGGTCGGATTCTTCCGGGATAGGACCCGCGCCGCCCGTCTCGATCGGGTCAGGGAAGGACCGTGAATTCCAGAGCGTTCGTCAGACCCACACCCGTGCCGTCGCTGGCCAGCGGGTCGCGATACCAGAACTGTGCATAGAGCGAATCCGACGGGTTGCTGCCGAAGCGCGCGAAATCGACAGCGCGAAAGGCGTAGTCGAAACTACCGCCGCAGACTCCGCTGCCGCCCGAACTCTGGATCGGCGTGCGCTGCAGGGCCGGCCGAACGCACAGGGTGCCCCCCTGGAAGGGAATCGCGGCCGGGGCAGCGCCGAAGAAGAGCAGACCGCTTTTAGCCGTTTCGACTGCACCCGCGACGACTCGAATGGTCGGGGCACTCAGGCTGGGTCTGCCGGTCCAGGTGGCGAACCCAACACACCCGTTGGAGCTCTCCTTCGCGATGCAGTAAGCCGTCGGCGAATCGGTGTAGCTCTGGTCGAGTGGGAATGGGCCCAGATCGACGAGGGATGCGTCGGGGTCTGGCGCACTCGACGGGTCGCCGGCATCGACGGCGGGCGATCCAGGGGCAAGATCGTAGTCGGTCCCGCTGGCGCCGCTCACGAAGAGTGGATCCGCGTCCTGGTTCCCGATCCCGGGGAAGCCTCCATCGACGATCGACCATGTCACCGCACTCGCCGGATCGAGCTCACCGCCCATGTTCTGTCGGAAGATGCAGTTTCTCGCCAGGACCTGGTGGCCACCGCCCGCATCGATGCGCACGTCGTTCCCGACGACGGTGCAGTTCACGAGGGTGGCGTTCGCAGCTCCCCCACCCTGGTCCGCGAGGTTCCCGGTGATCAGGCAACGCTCCGCCCGTCCGCCGTCGAGCCCGCCACCCTCGCCCGCCGAGGGTGGCCCGAATCCGGGTTCGACATCATTGCCCCGTACCGTGCAACGCAGGAGGGTCGAGTCCTTGGCTCCGCCTCCAAGAGCCCGTCCGTTGCAATTGCCGAGATAGAGGGCGCTGTTTGCCTGGATCAGCGAGTCCTCGACCGTACACGCCAGGACCCCACCACCGATCATCGCCCGGTTGCCCTGGATCGTGCAGTCTCGCAGGGTGCTGGCGTAGGCCGCTCCCCCGCCGATTCCACTCTCCCCGAAATAGCACTCCGCATGGTTGGAATTGAGCTGGCAGCGCTCGAGCAGGGTCACCTCGCAAACGGCGCCCCCGAGCGCGGATTGATTGGCGGTGAAGGTCGAGTCCATCACATGGGCCGGACCCGCGATGGCCCCGCCCTTGTCGCTCAGGTTGTTCTGAAAGGAGCAATTCCTGAAGACGGGCAGTGCTGAACCGGAGACGGCCGAGTAGACCGCCCCACCGGGAACGAGGCCCGGAAACGAGTTCGTGTGGTTGCCCGAGAACTCGCAGTCGTCGAAGGTTGGCGATGAGTCGCCAAAGCAGGCCACCGCACCCCCGCCCGAGCAGCTCTGGTTCGCAATGAAGCTCGTGTCCGAAAACGCCGGCGAGCCATCTTCCACGAACGCCGCGCCGCCATACAGGGTGCCTGCGATGCTCGTCGACGCGAACCCATTCGAGAGGAACTCGCAGCCGGTGATCGTCGGAGAACTTCCGAGCACGAGCAGGCCACCCCCCCTCGGCTGGGCGCCCGCTCCCGGCACCTCGCCCAGGCCGTGCTGGATGCGCAGATCCTCGAGTCGGCTGTCGGGCCCTTCGCCCGAAACGAAACTCACGACTGCTCCGACGCCGCCCCCATCCACGATCGTCGAACTCGAGTCGACCCCACGAACGGTAATCGCCTTGCCGACAAAGTCTAGCAGCTCGAAATAGGTACCGGCCGCGGCCAGAACCGTGTCGCTGGCCGAGGCCGCGTCGATTCCGGCCTGAACTGTCGGGAACGGAGCTCCAGCACTTCCATCGCCGGGAGGGGTAGCCATGACATCGACGTACCAGGTCGTCTGAGCGGAAGCCGTCGCGCTCGCCAGGGCCAGTGAGACGCCTGCAAATATTGTCTTCATTTCGAGCACCCCCACCGTTCCAGAAATCGTGCATGGGGCGCCACCGTCGGGCGCCGTCCCGGATCGTCCGACCAGCCGCTTCCTATATACGAGACCATATCGACGTGAAGCTGCAAGGAGGGACGACCGGACTCTCGGTCGGGCTGGCCTTTCCGGACCGAGACCTGGTTCATGGAGCGCGAAACGGGCCGTGAGAATGAAGCCACACGGAGATCACAATATTCTGGAATTCCCGTAGACGTCTCGCCCATGCCGTTGACCAAGGGATGCCCCCGAGCATCAGCGCGACTGCAATGCCGCTCCCACCCCCCATTCACTGGCTATTCAAGGCTTCTTCGATGTCACACCCCACTGCTATTGCTTCCGGTGCAATTGGCCTTCTATGCCTTGCCGCGTCCGCACAGTCGACACTCGCACCGACGAGGATCACGGCCCCGATCAAGGACCGGGGCATCTACCACGTGGCGACCGGAACGTGGTCGCGCTCGGCCCCATCCACGACATTCGGTTCGGAAGTGCTGTTCAATAACTCGGCTCCAACCGGCTACCATTTTGGAACCGTTGCCACATTCAACACGGTCGCCCACGGTCGGATTCCGTCAACGAATTCGCCAGCCACGCCAGACTCAGTTGTGGGTACGGCAGACGAGTACACGATTGAATGCTTCCAGATTGGCTACTGCTCGGACATTCCCGCTGCGGCCGGTGGCGTCGATTTCCGATTGAGGGTTTACGACGGCTACGACCCCTGCACGAGTCCACGCCTGATGGGTGGAATCCCCGTCGCGGCAGATCTCGTCGCCATGGGTAACCCGGGCGGCACGCCTGCAAGCACTCAGGCTTGCTGGACCGTCTCGTTCGACCTGGCCAACACGACGATGACCTTCGACCTGGGCGGAGACGCAGACGGCATCTGGAGCGGTGTCCCAAACGCCGACAGCTTCGGATGGGGCGTGGACTTTACCAATGCAGGGACCAGCGGCGGATTCGTCGGCACAGGCCCGATCATCGCTGGCAATTGCCCCATCGGTGGCATCACAAATCCACAGCGCGGCTTTCAAACGAGTTTCGGTGGCGTTCCGGGCGCGACCGACTCTACGGGACTCGGAACCAACGACTTCTTCTGGATCGATACCGACCTCATCGGCACAGGCCTGTTTGGCGGTTGCTTCTTTTTTGGTGGCTGTACGCCTCCCGGAACTACGGGACCAGCCGCGAATCCATATGCCAGTTTCTACATGCAGCTATTTGGCCGCAAAGGCGGCCCGCAGCCTGTCGGAACTTCCTACTGCTCTTCGCTCTTGAATGCGACCGGGAGCGCGGCGGTTCTCACGGCCTCGGCCAGCGATAGGACCAACGACCTGGTACTCACATCCCAACCTGTGCCCAACACGATCGGGCAGTTCTTCTACGGACCCATGATGCTGCTTGGCACGCAATCCCTCGGCGACGGTCTACGATGCGTCGGCGGGATGACCACGCGCCTGCTGCCTTTCATCCGGGCCGGCATGATGACTCAAGCGGACAACTCGGCCGTCTTCACGGTGAACTACACCGCGCCTTATGCATCCGGCTTGACGGGGACCCAGCACTTCCAGCACTGGTTCCGGGAACCGGCCGGCACGAGCGTCTCGGGATCCAATAGCTCGACCGGCATCTCGATTGCTTTCTAGGACCAATGGGGGGAGCCCGGCATGATCGCGGCCAGTTCGAGGCCGCGCCGACGTCCCGTGACCTCACCTACCAGCCGTAGCGCTGATAGGTCGGTCCCAGGATCTCCCGCAGACGGGCCAGGCCGCGGTAGTAGCGGGACTTGACACATCCGAAGGACACGCCCATGCGCTCGGCAATTTCGTCGAAGGCGAGCGAGTCGAGGTGGCGGTAGCGCACGATCAGCGCTTCCCGCTTATTGATCTGCTCCAGGGCTCGGTAGACGTCGTCGTGGTCCAGCGGTGCACTTGAGGCCTCCGAGGACTCGAGATCGAGAGAGTCCAGATTGCACGAGCCCTGGGCTCTGACGCGCAATCGTCGCCAGAGAATGAGCCGAAGGCAACCGCATGCCCAGGTCTCGACCGTCGATCGGCCCTCGAAGGTGTCGAGGTGCGCCCAGATAGTCACCAGGGTCTCCTGGATGAGCTCGTCCCGCTCCTCCTCCGCAAAGGGGTGGCCCAGGCGAGCGTTCCTGATCGCGAGAAACCTGGGAACACATTTCAGCCGCTCGACGATCTCCCGTCGCGCCTCGGCCGCTCCCGCGAGGGCGTCGGCCACCAAACGTCGATGCCATTCCATTCGTGCCAGGCCCGGACTCGGCTCGGGAATCCGCTGCTCTGCTCTCTGGACGAGATCCAAGCCGGATCCAGCGACAGGCCCCTTGGAAGTTGTCGGACTGAGCACTGTCACGGGCGGAATGAATGGGTTGAGTTCAATGGACCGGGAGTGAGGACAGCCACGAATGGATGGCGTCGGCCAACCTGCGCGAGGAGCGTGGACGCTGAGGGACCCTGTCCTGATCAACAACCACGCGTTGGCGGGCAGAACTGCCGCGGAAACCATGGAATCTCGACCAATGTCCCCGCATCCAAGTCGAGCGTCGATCAATTCGGGACAATCGGCGCTACTGGCGGTCGGCCCTGCCCTTCGCCAGCACACTCAAAGAATCCAGGAATTCTCCGGCAGTTGGAGTGAGCGGCACGTGGTTCCTTGAATGGGCGTACAATCGATATCCATGCAGCACACCGACAGTATCTGGGGCCAGGTGCTCATCCGGGCTTCCGCCCTGGTCAAACGCTATCGGGGCATGCGCGACGGACCGCAGAACAGCTGGTCACTGGTCGGCCGGGCAGCTCAGAAATTCGAAGAGGCGCTGCCCCAGGCGAAAGATCGTGATCACGCCTATGCGCTCTGGACGCGGGCGATGGTCTCGGTGCTCAACGATCTCCATCGCAAGCGTATCTCGCGGCCGCCGAACGTTCCGATGCCTGAGAGCATTGCTGCCGATTCGGGCCACGAGCTCCTCGACCGAGATACGCGCGAGGCACTCGACTCGGCCCTGGTCGGTCTGGCCAAGCTTGACGAGCGCAAGGTCATGATCGTCCTTTTGCGCCATGTGCATGAATTGACCTGGGAAGAGACCGCCGAGCACCTGGGCCTCTCCGTCGGCAAGACCCGTCGAGAATGGGATTTCTCAGTCGCCTGGCTACGCCGGGAACTGCGCCGGAAGGGCGTCGGCTTCGACCAGGAGCTGGGCAAGTAATCCGGTGACGCGAGAGATGGACAATGGAGCCGACTAGCTGGGAGCGCATCCAGGAGCTCTTCGAGGTGGCTCGAAGCATGCCTCCAGAGTCCCGATCCGAATACCTGCGGGGACAATGTTCGGGCGAACCGTCCCTCCAACGGGACGTGGAGGAACTGCTCGAGGAAGCGGATTCGTCCGCGGGAGTTCAGGACGTGAGCCTGTCCGACCTGGATCGAGATGACAGCTCCAGCGGGCTCGCCGTCGGAACTGCGCTCGGGGACTACCGAGTGGTCCGGGAGCTCGGGCGAGGTGGAATGGGAGTCGTATACGAGGCCACTCAGATCTCGCTAAACCGGGAGGTTGCTCTGAAGCTCGTCGACGCCCGCGAAGAACCCGAGAATCGCGGTGGCTACCGACCGTTTGGCGCTGGCCTGGCCACGCCCGGTGACCCGGAGCTACTCGAACGCTTCGTCGAGGAGGCACAGATCGGCGGACAGCTGCAACACCCAGGCATCGTCCCGGTCTACGAAATGGGCTTGCTGACTGATGGCCGGCGTTACTTCACGATGAAGCTGGTCAAGGGACGGACATTGGCCGCGATGCTCTCCGACCGCAGGTCGGTCGACGAAGACCGCGCGCGCTTCTTGAACATCTTCGAGGCCGCATGCCAGGCCATCGCATACGCGCACTCGAATAGCGTCCTGCACCGCGACCTGAAACCATCGAACATCATGGTCGGCGCCTTTGGTGAGGTTCAGGTCGTTGACTGGGGGCTCTCGAAGGTCCTGTCGAACAGGACGCGGACGCGACGGCGGGGGTTGCCGACCGATGACCATGAAAAGGTCGAGACGGCAGACCGCCGACCCGAGTCGTTGAATTCGAGGGCTGGCAATGTGCTGGGCACACCGGCCTACATGTCTCCCGAGCAGGCGCGTGGCGAGGTCGACCAGATCGACAAGCGCACAGACGTCTTTGGACTGGGAGCAATCCTGTGCGAGATCCTCACGGGCGGTCCGCCACACGCCGCCAAGGGAAGTGGCGCACATGTACTGCAACAAGCGGCGCGTTCTGAGGTCGGCGACGCCCATGCTCGTATTGAGAATTCCATCGCCGCTCCGAACCTGAAGCAGCTCTGCATCATGGCTCTGGCGGCAGATCGAAACGAACGGCCGCGGGACGCTGGTCAGCTCGCGAGGGCTATTCACGATCACCTTTCCAACCTGGAACAACGGGCACACCAGGACCGTCTCAACGCCGAGCGGTCTCGGCGCCAGACCCAGTTGAGCCTGCTCGGAGGCCTGTTTCTGCTACTGGCAGTGGTCGGCGGTGGGACGGGCTGGTGGATGGTTCAGAACGAGAGTCGCAAGAGACACAAGGATGTGCTCGAGACTCTCGATGCGGTCGGCGTCGATGTCCTGCGCCACGAACGTGCCGGAGATCTCGAACGCGCCCTTGAATCGGCAAGAAGCGGTGTGCTTTTGACCCAGTCGGCGGATGCAGGGCCCGATCTGCGACAAAAGGCGAGCGAGCTGTTTTCCTCGACCGAGGAGCGCTGGCTCGCGGAGCAAGAGCGCATCGCCCTTGTTGATCGTGAGCGTCAGTTCCTGGCGGTTGTCGAGCAGCTCTCCGATAGATTCCTGTTGCCGGCGGACTCGTCCAGGTGGAATGAGATCAACGCGGAATACGATGAGGCATTCCGGAGCATCGGCGTGGAACTCGACTCGGGCAAGGTCGAGGATGTCCTCTCCGCCTACTGGGCTACCCCGCTCGGCATCAAGCTCGCGCTGGTCTTCGACGACTGGGCGAGGCTCCTGCGAAGCACGCGCAACGCAAACAGACGCGCCGGTCGCCTCACTGACTACGATCGCGATCATGACATCGAGCTTCTGACAGGAATTGGGCTCGCGCTTGACCCCGACCCGACTCGTGCCTCCATACGAGAAGCACTGCTCGCCGGCAACACCGCTGAGCTCATGGAATTAGCGCGCCAAGCCGAAATCGTGAACTCCTCCCCCGACACACTTATCCTGCTAACTGGAGCGCTACGCGAATTCGGAGAATCGAACCTGGACCTGCGCCTGACCATGCTTGCGGCGAACCACTACCCCTCGAGCTTCCCCCTACTATTCGCCGCCGGAAACCTGAACATCGAAATTCCCGGTGGCCTGCGCAAAGCTGAGTCCTACCTGCGAGCGGCCGTCGCTATTCGGCCGGATCTCCCCATCGTCCATGGACGGCTCGCCCTGGCATTGAGTCGCTCGGGAGACTCGGTCGGTGCCATCAATGTAGTCGAGCGAGCAATGGACCTCTCATCCGACCGCTCGTGGGACAGCGAAGACATTGCGATCAACTGCTTGCATGCGGGGCAATTCGAGAAGGGTCTGCGGCACCTGGCCGGCAATCCAGATAGCGAGCCTGTCGCTCTTCTCACGGGCTTCCTACGGGTGATGTTGGGAGAGCTGGAACGTGAAGAGTACATCGACTGGTTCGAGTCCCTACCAGCTGGTGACCCCACGATCGGAGCGACCCCCGCCCTGCTCCTGACCGCCTTCGTTCCCCCGGGCCTCGATCCACAGCCTGAACGAGCTCTCGACCTTTTTGAGCTGGCGCCGGGTGCACGGACGGCCATGCCCAACTACTGGATCTCGACCAGTGCCGCTCACATTCTCCTGGGGCATGGCGCGGAAGGGATCGAGGCTGCGATACGGCTAGAGCAGAGTGCTCGAGGCCAGCGCTATCACCTCTGCATTGCTTACCTCCTGCAAGCGGCCGGACACGCAATCCAGGGCGACGCCCGGCGCGCGGGAGTCCTCTTCAAGCGCGCCCAACGGACGCGGGCCGAGCTCTTCCGCGCCCACTCCCAGCAGTGGGCGGGTGGCTTCATCGATATGGCCTTTGAGCGCTTCGAACCGGTCGCATTGAAGAGGTAAGCCCGAAAAGAACCGGGCTTTTGTTTGGGAAAGCCCGGCTGCACGGGCAAGGGGTCCTCGAACGGGTACCTTTCTGTAGTGGGTGCCCCGTCTATCCCCAGCGCCCAATAGAACAGGAATTCGCATGCGCTCGCGCCTCGCCCGCTCCCTGGCCGTTCCGGCCGCCATTTACCTCGCCGCAGTCGCCTCCAGCGCCCAGACGCCCGCTCCACTGCCAGGCCAGAAGAGGGTCGCGCCCTGCGACCCGCAGTACGAGATCGAGTTCCTCTCCCCCGCTCCGGCCGAGGAAGCACCCCTGATCCATGGCGCTAGCCCGATGCCCGACTCGATGCACGTCATCCTCGAGCTCTCGGCGGACGGCCGCAATCGCGCACCAAAGATCTTCGAGGCCACCTTCCTGCCCTCACTCGGTTCGACCGCGGTTCCGCCGACCGATCTCAATGGCGACGCCACCCTCGGCGATCGGCACCCGGCTATTCCGCAGCTGATCCTGACGATGGACGATGCGCTGATGTTCGGCGGAGTCGTGCTGCCGCCCGGGACGAACCTCGCGAGCTTCGTCGAGATCATCGGCTCCGAGATCGAGCATGGCGGGGACCAGAGCACCGTGATCTCGTGGATCATCGATCCGACCTTCATGGTGATCGACGTCAATGGTGATCTGGGAACGAACCTCTTCGCCAAGGTTGGACCTGCCACGGACACGGTCTTCGTACTGCACGGTGTCGATCCGCTCTACGGCGGCTTCCTCTCGACCCAGAACCCGACGATCAGCATTTTCACGCCCGATTGGATCAGCACCGTTGACGATGAGGTCATGTCGGACATGCAGACGCCCTGGACGGTCGCTGTCGAGGTGCGCATTCCATGCTGGTTCAACCCGGCTACCAGCCCGCCCACCCCGACCCCTCTGGATCCGATCTTCGGTCCGTGCCAGGGTGGAACCATGGCCTGCACGGGGAACTTCGGTCCCGTACCGGGCCCGGGCTTCCACCCCATGTTCCCATCCCTCGACGTGCGTTTCAGCGATGACTACATCGACGGAATGGGTACCGGTGTTCCGGGCGGCATCATCACGGGTGGCCAGTGCGGCGTGATCTGGGGCTCGACCGGTGCGAGCCTGGGCTACGCGTTCCGGCAGGCGAGCGTGCACGCGTGGTACGGCGTGAACGGCTTCCCCGACACGACCCCGCTGGGAGGCGGAGACGATCAGCTCATCTACCGCTTCGTCATGCCGGTCGACGGCATGATCATCGACAGCGATGTCATGCCGGGCGAGATGATGATCACGGCCGCCGTGGAAGCCTCGAGCAACTGCTTTTCGATCACAAACGTACGCGTTAAGCACCGTCCCGACGTGCTTACGCGAAATCCCTGAGGGCCGCCCGACGGGCAAGGAATTCCAGATGGCCGCGTTGCTCCCCTGGGCCGCCCACCGTGCACAGCGTACACTTGTACGTTCATGCTCCCTTGGGCCTCCTTTCTCCAGCGCTATCGACCTGTGGCGCGCGCGATCGCAGAGACCCTTCTCGGACCGGGCGGGGATGCCGATGACCTCGTCCAGGAGGCGGCACTCTCGCTCTATGCCGCCTGGCGCAAGGACCCCGCGCGCTTCGAGACCACGGAACACGCTCGCAACTACTACCTGCGCACCGTGCGCAACCTGGCCGCCCGCTCGCGGGAGCGGCAGCGACCGACGACAGTGCTGGCCGAGGACCCACCCGATTGCTCGACATCAGCGTCTCAGGCTGCGGAACTCGAGGCGCGTCGAACCCACCTCGGCCGGCTGCTCCGCAGTCTTCCGCACGCCGATCGCGAACTCGTCGCACGTCGTTTCCTGCGTCGCGAGACCCTGGCCCAGGTCTCTCTCGCGACCGGCGTACCCGTTTCGACCCTCCACAACCGAGAACGCGGTATCTTGAAGCGCCTTCGAGAAGAGGTACAAGGCATCGAAGCCCTCGAGAATGGTGAATCCAGTGAATAAGCAAAGGGACATGACGTCGCTCTTCACCGGTGAGCTCAGCGCCGAGGAGATCGAGCTGCTGCTCGAGCGCGCGGCCACGGATCCGGAGGCCTCGCGCGAGCTCGATCTTGTGTGTGATCTGCACGCCGCCGCCGAGTCCGAGCAATCATTGCTGCTCGATTCAATCGCGCCGACGGAGGGGCCTCGACACCTGCCGCGACGGAACTCCCTGCGCATCGCCGCGGGCATCACGGGGCTCGCGGCCGCCGCAATGCTCCTGTGGCTAGGCCTGCGAACGGGCGGGATCCAGAGCCCCGAGCCCTCGAGCGAAACTGTCGCCGTAGTCGAGTCCGTGCCGCCCGCCTACGTGCCCCTCGAGCTGCGCGCGGCGGATACGAACCTGGCCGAGCGCTTTCGAGCAGCGATGGAGGGCTACACGCTGCGCGACTGGCCCCGGACGGTCAGCGATTTGACCGGGTTCATGGCTCAGAGCCCAGAACACGCTCCCGCACTCTTCTACCGCGCCGCGGCGCACGAGGCCCTCGGAGACGACTCGGCTGCCGCCGAAGACTACCGAGCCAGCGCGGCCAGCGCCGCCGGTCCGGTGTCTGAGCATGCCCGCTGGCGACTGGCTCAACTCGAAATCCGCCTTGGCCACGTGGACATGGCGCGCGTATTGCTCAACCAGCTGCTGGATTCCAGAAGCTCTTTTGCGCTGAACGCTGAGGCCCTGCTGTCCGACCTCGACCGCTGAGCGGGCGGGTTTCCCATGTATGGCGGATCTCCCATGTACATTGGACCGCTACTCCTGGCATTCAGCTCGGTACTCGCCGCTTCGTCGCCGGCCCTCGTACAGGTCGACGGGCCGGAGTCCGCGCAGATCTTTGGGTCCGGCAGCGTCGGTTTTGCCCGCTTGCTCGCGGCGCGCGATCCCGACCTGGTCCGCGCCTGGTTCGATCGACACGAGCGCGCGCGTTTCCACCGTCCCGAGGGACTGCTCAAGGCGCTGATCAACTCGCGCCTGGCCGGCGACCAGACAACGGCGCGCGAACGCCAGAGCGACGCCCGTTTTCTGAGCGCGGCACTCGCCGGCCGCCGGCCAGGACAGCTAATCGAAACGGTCGTCGCCTGGGACCTGGAACGCACGGCGAGCTTCATCGACCTCGAATACGAGCTGGGGGTACTGTTCGCAGGTCCCGAGCTCCCGGATAGCGATCGAGTGGCCCAGCTACGGGAGGCCAGCGTGGAGCTGGGAGCCCCGGCCCTGCTGACCAAGCCGTGGAGTCGACTCGTACCACGCTTGCACGCGGCCCAGCGTTCCGCCGAAGCAGTGGCGCTCGTCGAGTGGATTCGAACTGTGGCCCTGGAAGTCGACAACTTCTGGTCTGTGGCATGGTGTGTCGAATGGCAAGCGCAGGACGCCTGGCGACGGGGGGAGCTGCGCGCCGCCTCCGACCATCTCGCCAGGGCGGTAGAGATCGACGAGATGCTCGGCGACGGCTCGCACCGTGCGCACCTGCTCTGCGAGCTGGCCTCCGTGCACATTGGCCTGAGCGACGTGGAAGGCGGGCTCGCCTACGCGGAACAAGCCGAGGCCCTGGCCCGAACTCTCGACGACCCGCAGCCGTTGCGGCTCGCACTCGAAGCCAAGGCGGGACTGCACTTTGACCTGGGCGAGCACCAGACGGCCCTCGAGATCTGCACGTCGCTCATTCCGTCGGATCCAGAGCGCTGTCCGGGTGACCTGACCCAGCTACACATCTATCTGACCGCGGCGAACATCCTGAGCGATGTCGGAAGGGTCGAATCCGCCCTCGGTTTTTCCCGCCGTGCGCTCGAGCTGGCAGACTCGATCGCCAAGGGTCCCGAGACGGGCCAGGTGCATTCCGAGGTCCTGCTCACCCTGGGCCTGGTCCTGGGCGACGACGGCCAGACGCGGGAGGCCCTGGCCTTGCTGGCCGAAGCGCGCGCAGGATTCGAGGCTACGGGCGACCCGGTAGGCGTCGCGTGGGCCGAGAAGAATCGGGGTTGGGTCCTGCTCGGAGAGGGAGACATCAGGGGCGCGGTCGCGGCCCTCGAGAACGCGCGTGAGACCGGCGCGCGCCTCGGCCTGCCCTACCTGGAGGGCCTGACGGCCCTGGGCATTGCAGAAGCTCTCGTCTCCGCATCCGATCGGACGGGAGCAGATCGGGCGACCCTCGCCGACGCCCTGGTGACAGCCGGCTTGCGAGCCGCGGAGCTGTCGGACCTGCAGCTCGCGTGGCGCGCCGCCACGGTTCGCGGGCGCTTGCACCTCCAGGCAGATGAATTGCAGGACGCCTACGACGACTTCGAAGAGGCCGTGGAGCTCGTCGAGCGCTGGCGCCGTCGCCTGCAGACTCCGGGCCTGCTCGCCCACTCGCTGCGCAACAAGGCCGATCCCTATCGGGAGGCCGCATTCGTCGCCGCGCGGCTCGGTCACACCGAAGACGCCCTCCGCATGACCGAGCTCTTGCGAGCACGCGTCCTCATGGAATCTCGATCCCGTAGCCACGGCCCGCTGGCAGGTGCTGACGAGGCACCCCTGCGACTCGCGCGGCGCCGGGTAGTACAAGCCGAACGCGGCCTGCGAGACTCCGGAGCGAGTTCGGAATCGCGCGAGAAGCAGCTCCAGACTCTGGCGGCCGCGGAGGCAGATCTCGACGCCGCCCTCCTCGTGGCAGAGCTCGGCGCGGGTGGCCAGGGATTCAACGAGGCGCCGAATGGGCCCATTCGCGCTCCGAGATCCGGCACGGCTCGCGAGCTCGCTGCCCGGATCGCACTCGCGGACTACGACCAGGTCCTCTCCTTTCTCCTCGGTCCGGACGAGACCCTCGCCTTCGTGGCCGACGCGACGGGCGTGACGATGGTAATCTTGCCCCACGGCGTCTCGGAACTCTCCGGGTGGATCGCGCGCCTCCGAGACCCCGTCGAAGCCCTTCGCCGCGGCGAGGTCGATCTGACCCATCTCGGGTTCGACTACCAAGCGGCGCGGTCACTTCATGAAGCCCTGATCCGGCCGTTGCACTCGGCCGGATGCGAGCCCCGGGCCAACATCGTCATTCTCGCCGATGGAGTCCTCAACACGCTCCCCTTCGAGCTCCTCGTCGTCTCGGGAGAACCGCTTCGATTCGACCCCACGCGCCCCTTTGCCTACCTGCGCGGACTCACGTTCTTCGCCGAGCAACACCGCATCGCCTACTCGACTTCCATTGCCAACCTCTCGACATCCGAATCCGGAGCTCGCGGCGATGGGAATGGGTTCAGCGAATTCGTGGCCCTCGTGCCGCCGATCGACATCGGCGTGGCTTCGGCAGGTGCGGAAATCGCCGCACTGCAGCGCGTCATCGAGGGCGACCTGGAGCTGATCTCGGACGCCAGCCCCCGCGACCTGACCCGTACCGAGGTCGCCCGGGCAGACGTCTTGCACCTGCTGGCCCACGGCGCAGCGGACCCTGTCTATCCAGCACACGGTCACCTGCTGCTCGGGCGCGAGCCAGATTCACAGGCGATGCAAGGCCCGGCCGCGCGGCTGGAGGCCTGGCAGATCGAAGAGCTGTCGTTCTCCGCGCGACTGACGGTGCTGTCCGCCTGCCACACCGCCGAAGGCGCCTGGTACCACGGCGAAGGTCTGTTCGGCCTCACGCGCAGTTTTCTTGCCGCAGGCTCGAAGCGGGTCGTCGGAAGTCGCTGGGCCGTCGAAGACCGCGCGAGCACCGCGATGATGGAGCTTCTCTACGGCGGATTGGCACGCGGGCTGGATCCGGTCGAAGCTCTCCACCGGGCGCGCCTGACCCTCATGGCTCGTGATGATCCGCGCGGATTTGCACTGGCCCACCCCTATTTCTGGGCCGGGTGGGTCCTTCATCGCTAGGACTCAGCACCACCTGCGGCAAGACGACCTGGACCTCGACGACCTACACGAGATCAGGTCCGTTCCGACCGAGATCCGTCACATGTTTGGCTCGAGGAAGTTCTTCAAGCTCTCGTTCAGGAAATACTTCCAGCCCGCCACGCCCGAATCCCTTTCAAGGGCCGGCTCGTTTCCCGGCGGAAAGGTCTCCAGACCCGAGTGGGTCAGGGTCAGTTTGGTCCCACCATCAACCTTCGATAGCTCCCACAGCACCAGTGCGTTTCCATCGATGCCTCCAAAGTTGAAGGTGTACGAGATCCTCTCGCCTGGAACGACCTCGATGACCTTCCACAGGTGAAGGTAGTCCTTTCCAAGGGCATGTACGTTGAACTGGGTCTCGAATCCAACCTCCGCCTTGAATTCCCGGATGGGCTCGAAATACCACCGGGACATCTGAGCGGGATCCGTAATCGCATTCCACACGACCGCGGCCTCTACCGAATAGGTCTCTTCTACGATGATCGGCCGCGTATCTGTTGTCATGGTTGGTTCCCGGTCCGCGTGGGGATTGCTGGCATTCGGCGTGGCGCACCCAATGAGCATCAGTGAAATGGCAGTAAGAGCGCTGACTCGCATATCGACGGGCTCCGGTCGGTACCTGCATCGAGACGATTCCCAAGCTAGCCGAGCCGAAGCGGTGCCACAAGCGGGTGAACGTTCGGTAGGCCTGAAGGGCCACCGTGGCCGGTGATGATTCGGTAAGTGCGGCCAATGGGGCCACGCGCGAGCATGGCTGCGCGCGTCCCGACTGGTATTAACGATCTCCTTGCGCGTCTCCGAGAGCACCCTGGATACATTCTGATGCGAGCTCGCTCGCGCAGCAGCCATACGCCTCCCGCTCCAGCACCTCGAAGCCAGAACACGCCAGGTATGCAAAACGCGGAACCGACGGATGCCGAGGACGCAGCTGGAGATTTGCCCGGAGATTGGAAGCTCCCCACTCGATTTCTGTTCCGCTTCGCGGCGCTCTACTTCGTCCTCTACGCGCTGCCCTTTCCATTCGCTGAGCTCTGGGGGTTGGTGGGTAGCGTCATCCAGCTGTTCGAAATCGACGTCGTGCCGCCCGCAAGCGACTGGATGGCCGTCGTCAACGGTTTCTTCTACGGAGACCCCATGGATCCAGGGTCATCCGGATTCTGGCGCGACACCTGGCAGAGCATCACATCCTGGCTGGGCGAGTCTGGCTGGACAGATCTATCGGTGATCCACCAGCGCACCGGCAGCGGCGACACGGCCCACAACCTGCTGAAATTGTGCACGTCGACCGTGATCGCGTTCGGTCTGGCCCTGCTCTGGTCACTGATCCTGCGCGGTCCGACACAATACCGCCGGCTCGGACGCTGGCTGCACCTGGGAGTGCGCTGGTACCTGGCCTTCGCCCTGCTCGGATACGGTTTGATCAAGTTCTACGCGGGTCAGTTCTCTTACCCGGGCCTGAATCGCCTGTTGACTCCGGTTGGTGATACATCGCCCATGGGCCTCGTGTGGACCTTCATGGGTTTCTCCAAGCCCTACGAGGTCTTCGCAGGACTGGGCGAGACGGCCGCAGGCCTGCTCCTGCTCTCGCGCCGCACCTCGGCGCTCGGCTGCTTCGTTGCCATCGCCACGATGACAAACGTCGTGCTGCTGAACTGGCTCTTCGACGTTCCGGTCAAGCTCTACTCGAGCAACCTGCTGCTTTTTTCAATCGCCCTGCTCGTACCCGACCTCGGGCGACTGTCGCAAGTGTTCGTCACGAACAAGCCGGCGGCACCGGTGAGACTCGGTCTGACGGGCTACCGTTTCCTCAACCATTGCCTTACGGCCTTCGGCTGCCTGTGGATTGGCGTGCACCTGTACGGTGCACATGAGCGCAACATGTCGATGCTCGAGATGGTTGCCATCGAAACACCTGAACTCTACGGGGTCTGGGAAGTCGACTATCAGTTCCGGGACGGAGAGCAGATCGAGGTGGGAGACCCGAGGCGCTGGGAGTTGCTGGCGATCGATCGCCGCGGCTTCGGGTGGGTGCGCACTCTGTCCGGCAAGACCGAGAGCCTCCGCATTGAAGAGGACCTCCCGAATGGGATCCTCGAGGTGGCCCCGGCCAGCGCACGTAGCGTCACGTCCACATGGACCTTCGAGCGTGGGGAGACATTGGTAGACGTGCCGGATCCGGCACCCAAGGAAATGACCGATTTCAACAGGCAGGTCGAGGTGGAGCGGCCGACGCTGCTCATCCAGGGGCGCTGGGACGACGCCGATCTGGAGGTCTACCTGGTACGAAAATCATTCCGGCTCGAGCGCGGGTTCCACCTGGTCCAGGAGATGCCCTTCAACCGCTGACAGGCCCGCGTGCCGTGGCCAGGGAATTCGGCGGGAATCCACCCGCACCACGGGGTCCTCCAGGAGCCGGGCCCGGCTCGCTCGCCCGTCCGTCGATCGGTCCGCCCGGGCCGCTGATGGACGCTGGGCACCAGAATCTGCGGCCTTTCCCCCCTGCAGATCGTCGGGAGGCTAATATTGCGTTGGATTGTTCTCGCTTCTAGTTCTCCGGAGGCCCGCCGTGTCACCCCAGGTCCAAGAATATCGCCCCGCTCCGAATCGATTCGGAGTCATCTTGTTGTTAGCAGGTCTCCCGTTCGCGGCGGCCTGCAACTCGAACTCCGAATCTGGCTCGGCGACCACAGCGCCGCCCGTAGTCCCGGCGCCCGGTCCGGGCCGCCGTCCCGTCGATCCAGTCCGGGACGACGGCTTCAAGCTCGGGGATCCCATCGACGGCCTGACGGCGATGGAGCTCGCAGCCTTCGAGCGCGGGAAAGTGGTTTTCGAACGCCGCTTCAAGCCCAGCGAGGGACTCGGTCCGTTCTACAACGCGACCTCTTGCGTCTCGTGCCATAGCACTCCGGAGGTCGGAGGCTCGTCCCGCCTCTATCGTAATTTCTACATCGCAGTCACGGGAACGCTTCAAGGACAGAGCCCCATACCTCCCCTGCTGAGCCCGGTCGTCCCGGCCTTTGGTACGGGCGCGACCCACGCCGGCGCCACTTTCAGCCTCGAGGGTGCGCGGCCCACGATCCCCGCCACTTTCGGCGGATTCGACGTCACTGTCGGTCAGCGCAACGCGATCCCGATCTTCGGCACGGGCCTGTTCGAGTTCGTCAGCAACCTGACCATTTTCACAAACGCGGACCCCGAGGACATCGACTCCGATGGAATCAGCGGTCGCTTCAACACCCAAGGCGGCGGCCTCGGCCGCTTCGGCGTCAAGGCCCAGGCCAACAACATCGAGTCCTTCACGCGCGCGCCGCTCCAGAACCAGATGGGCATCACGACCGATCCATTTCTGGGCAGCGGTGGCATCGTCAGCCTGAGCGCCCAGGCGACCGGTGGCTTTGACGACCCGACCATCGACAACGATGGCGTGGCGGATCCCGAGATGTCGACCAATGACCTGGGCGACCTGATCGCCTACACCCGCTTCCTGGCCCCCCCGCGCAAGAAGCCCTTCCGCGCAAAGGAGCAGCGCGGCGAGGCCTTGTTCGACTCGCTCGGTTGCGTGAAGTGTCACATTCCCAGCCTGCCCTCGTCGCGCGGGCCGGTGAACGCATACACCGACCTGCTCATCCACGACATGGGCCTGATGCTGGCGGATGGACTCACCTTTGGAGTCCCGCAGGCGTCTCCCTCCTCTTCGACAGGGACACCGCGTGAGTTCCGCACCCAACCCCTCTGGGGCGTATCGATGCACGCACCCTATCTACACGATGGCCGGGCCGAGACGCTCGAGAGCGCCATCGAGCAACACCGAGGTGAGGCCAACGACATCCGAAATGCCTTCATCGCACTCACCACCGACGAAAAGGCCGACGTCATCGCGTTCCTGGAGGCCCTCTGATGAAGACAACCTTGAATTACAAGAGCTTGATCGCCCTGGGTGCGTCAGCCCTGTGCGCCGCTTTCCTGGCGCCGGCCCCCTCTGGACTGGGCGTGTTTCCCCCGGTCGGATCACCCGGCGGACCCTCCCGACCCATGGTCGGGGCGGAGCGCCAGCAGTGGCTGCGTGGCCGCGAAGTCTACGACCGAGACTTTCACCTCAGTGACGGCCTCGGACTGCCGGAGATGAACGCGGACAGCTGTCGGGCATGTCACCAGGACCCGGCCATCGGTGGCGCCGGCGGACTCGAGCTGAACGTATCTCGATTCGGCGACGACAACGGTGGCGCTGGCCCGTTCGTCAACCTCCCGGGTGGCCAGGGGCTGAGCAAGCTCTTCCCGCCCTTCACGGAGGGCCGCGAGGAGCATGTTGGCGACCCCAATTATGTGTACGAGCAACGCCAGCCGCCGACGACATTCGGCATGGGTGCAATCAACAGCATTCCGGAGGCGGTGATCGTGGCCGGCCAGGATTTGACGGATACCAACATGGACGGGATCTTCGGCTACGCCCGCATGATCAACGTCAATGGCCTGGACGAGGTCGGTCGCTTCGGCTGGAAGGCCCAGGTCCCAGAAATCACCGACTTTGCGCGGGACGCAATGGGCAATGAGTGCGGAATGACGACCACCGACGGTGGCCGCGGATTCGCCGTGCTCTCGGACTCGGATGCAGTCAGCGATCCCGAGCTCAGCCAGGGCGATCTGGATGACATCGTGTTCTTCATGAAGAACCTTGCGACACCCCAGCGCGGAGGATCGACGTCACCTGAGGTCGGCATGGGCGAGACCCTGTTCAGCTCCGTGGGCTGTGCGATCTGTCATACACCCACGCTCCTGGACGACCAGGGCGCTGATGTGAACCTGTACTCCAACTTGCTCGTCCACAACGTGATGCCAGCCGGCTTCCGCGGGATGTCCGAGCCCGGAGCGCCGGCCGGCTTCTTCCGCACGCCGCCCCTGTGGGGCATCGTCGACACGGCGCCGTACATGCACGACGGTCGAGCCGAGGACCTGCGCCAGGCGATCGAGGCCCACGACGGAGAAGCCATGGCCGTGACGGCCGCATACCTGGCTCTGCCCATGGTCGACCAGGAGGCCATACTGCGCTTCCTCGAAGATCTCTGAGCTTTCTGAACGGGTCCCTCTAGACGGACACCGACAGCATGAGCCCTCTCAGCCAACGGCTGGGAGGGCTTCTTCATGGACACTGGAGCAGGACCGGGACCAGGGCCTATCATGGACGCACCATCGCCCCCACCCGGAGTTCCCGATGCCTCCCATGACGTTGCCCGCAGTCTCTTGTCTCATGACGATCCTGCTCGCCGGATCCGGCGCGCTGGCTCAGAATCCCCTGGGCCAGGGCTCGAAGCAGAAGAGCGGAGAGCGCGGCAATCCGCTGGCACGCAAGAAGGCAGATCCCTTGCTCGGGCGGTGGCAAGGCGCCGAGCTCGGTGTCCTGTTGCAGAAGGACGGAATTCAATACAGCGGCCACTTCGAGCTCGGTGGCGAACGATTTCCGCTGACCGCGAAACGGCGCGGCGAGGGGCTCGACGGCTCGTTCATGGCTGAAGGCGAACGGTATGCGTTCACGGCCGACAAGACCCAACGAGGCATGACCTTTCACTCCGGTGGAGTCGACTATGTCGTCACCAAGGTCGCGTCCCCAGCCCAGCCCGCGAACCCGCTTGCGAACCCTGGTACGCCGGCGCCACCGGCGATGCCCGCGGTGCCCGGGACCACGCGCAGCGCGCCGAAGACCAAGGCCTTTCGGCATCCACTGGGCTTCGAGTTCCAGCACCCCGAGACCTGGCAAGTACAGAGCAACAACGAGGGCATCGTCGTCATCCCTGCCGGAGTCGAGCGTGACGCCGGCGGGCAACCCATGGAGCTATTCCTGATATCTGCGGAGTCTGCCGAGGAGGTCGAGCGCCCTGACCAACCTGAGGTACTGGCCTTCTTCGACCAATCCCTCGCGCAGATGTTCCCCAAGATGAAGCGCACCGCGAAGCCGAATGCCCTGGCCTGCCTGCTCGGACCGGGCGCCGTGCTGCGCTATACGGGAAAGACACCGGCAAATATCGAGGGGCATGCAGACATCTACGTGACGCTTCACAAAGGCATGGGCGTTTACATGTTGCACCTGGGCCGCACTGAACAGGTCGAACGCCACAACGCCGACGCACGTCATATGTTCTCCACATTCGGGTGGCAGAAAGGTCAGAGCGATCCAAACCTGACTGCGCTCTGGCATCGCAACGAGTTCTCGAACAGCTCCAGCCTTGGCGTCGGTGGGTCCACGGACAGCTTGAGCAGCAGCACCAACATATACTGGCAATTCAGTGCGGATGGCACGGTCACCTACACCAGCGGCAGCCGCGTATTCGGTGACGTAGGAGGCGCGGTCTCCATCGATTCGGGTGCAGATCCCGGGAATACGTGGCGCGGGACCTGGTCGGTGACTGGTGAGAAACAGCTGGCCATCGTCTGGAATGGCGGAGGCGCTGAATCCTACCAGTACGTTGTCTTCGACCACACCGAGGGGCAGGTCGCACTGAAGCTGACGGCCCCGGGCGAAGAGAAGGGCACCTTCTACATCCGACAGTAGCCAGAGCGCCGAGTCTCGCCGATGTGTAGCTGTCGGTTGCCGAGGCTCCGCCGCTATCGAGCGGCCTGGACCTGCTCCTCGATCGCCTGCTCCAGGCCGTCGGGGTCGAAGCCACCCGGTCCGGGCTCGCCCGTGTAGGCCACCCTTCCATCGGCCCCGATAAGGTAGAGGCGTTCGGGCCAGGCAAAGAATGCCTTGTTGGCCGTATCGTCCATGTCATCCACGATCATCGGCATGGGCTCCAGGGCGAGCTTGGTCGCACAGGTCGCGGCCGCGGAGTGGCGCTCCTGGAACGTGACCGGGTCCTCCATGACCGGATTGCCGCTACCCCCGGATGGCCCGGAAGGACCACCACCGAGGGGCACCACGCTGTCGAGTGCGTGGGCTTCTCGAATGTAGACCACGAAGAACTGCACGTCGTCTCGATGGGTCTCCCACAGCTCCTTCAGCCGACCGGCTGATGCGCGGAAGGGCGGTCAGGTGTAGCTTCCGAAGATCAGGGCCATCGGTCTCCCGTCGGCGACGCGCGCCAGTTCAACCGGAGGGCCACCGTTCAGGGCGGTCAGCTCGAGATCGGGAACAGGCGATCCAACGACCAGTCCGGATTCGTAGGCCAGTCGTTCAAAGCGCTCATCCGGTGGGCTGCCGTCGAAGCGGGCCTGATCGAAACGCAGCTCATAGGAGTCACTTCCAGCAAAGGCCGCCGAGAGCTCATCCATGCTGAGGGTTTGACTGGCGTCGGAATCGTAGAACTGGGTCAGGCGCTCCCAGCCATCGGCCTCACCCACGTAGCTCTGCATCATCATCGAGCCATCGCCGGGCATCTCGATCGCGCGCTCGTCGATCATCGCACGAAACTCCGCCTCCGATAGCTCATCATCGGCCGTGCCCGATTCGTCGTAGTCAAAGAAGGCATTCGCCAGCTCGTCGATCGTCAGGATCTCGGCACCGTTCTCGTCGGTCTGAAAGTAGCGTCCCAGCACATCGAGACGCTGCATGATCATGATCTGAGGCGAGATCTGGGAGGCCACCTCTGTCCAGTCCTCTTCGGTCAATCGTCCGTCCTCGTCGCGATCCCAGCGCGCGAACTGACCGTCGTGGCGCGTGTACTCCGTGGCCGTGATCACGGCGTCGTCATTCGAGTCATAGCGATCGAGCAGATACGCGAAGGCGGGATTCATCCCGTCCGGCAGTGGGATCGCCTCGTCCGACGCGGGGACCTGATCCGTAACAGGAGTGGGAACAGGATCTGTAGGCGGCGCGGCTCGACAGGCGGCGAGGAGCCCCAGTCCCGACAGGAATGGCAATGGGTTCAGATGGGTCTTCACGATGAAATGAGAGCATGGAGGGTGCTGCGGCGTTGTCCGTCGAGCGACGATATCAACCCACGCGGCCTCGGCCCGAATTGTAGACGAGTGCGAGTGCGACGGCCCGCTCTTGCTCGGACTCCCCGGGACCACCCGCGTACACCCCCGATGCGGGCCGATTCTGAGGTGGGCCCGTCCTCGTCCAGAACAGCGCCACCTCGCCGGCCTGGAGAGGCGTCCGATGCCGTATCCTCGGCACATGCCCCGACCGCCCTCCGAGCCAGACCCGTTCGCCACCACAAAGCATCGCAACAACATGCTCGAGGCCCTTCGGACGGGATTCGCCCTCGATTGGAATGGCATCCACGGCATCTCACACTGGTCGCGCGTGGTGACCAATGGCCGCCGCCTGGCGCAGCTCGAGGAGGGCATCGACCTGGGAGTGATCGAGCTCTTCGCTTGGCTGCACGATTCCTGCCGCCTCAACGACGGCCACGATCCGGATCACGGTCCTCGCGCAGCCCTCCTCGCGCGCGAGATGCGAGGTGTGTTCTTCGACCTTGCCGATGGGCGCTTCGATCTACTCATCCAGGCCTGTGAGCAGCATACGCGTGGGCGCACCGATGCTTGCTCGACCGTGATGGCCTGCTGGGATGCGGACCGCCTCGATCTCGGGCGCGTAGGCATCACGCCGGACCCCGCGCGACTGTGCACGGACTCTGCGCGGAGTTCGGAGATCATCGCCTGGGCCTTGCGGCGCAGCACCGACGGCGGGGCCTGAAGGCCGTGTATCTGTCCGACCCCTTCGGCGCTAGAGCTCGCCCCTCGGCTCTACCGGCCGATCTCTTCCAATCACTTCGGGCCCTAGCGCAGCAGGTAGGCTCTCATCTGTGCCGGTGTCAGGAATTGAGCGAGGTCGTGACGATGCGCTGCATCGTCACGGGCCTTGAGCTCGGCCAGGATCGCCTCGTCTGCGCCCTGCCCCCATTGCCTCCAGTACTCGGCCTCGAGATCCAGGCGCGAGAGGAGGACTGATCGCATCCTGTCGGACTGCGATGGGGTGAGCTCGAGCCGGTCGGCGAGCCCGGGCATGGTCTCATCGAGGCGCACCGCCTTCAGCTCGAGGCTGCGTAGACGTGGGGCGGCCTCCGCCTGACGAATCTCCGAGAGACTGTGGGATACGAACTCCCTGAACTCATCCAGTTCTTCCAGGGTTGCGGTCTGCACCGGCTCGACGAAGCCAGCAACCCGCGGAGTCGAGAGGTCGTCGGCCCCGCCGACATCCTCCCCTTCCGAAATACCGTGGCGGGGATCGCCCCCCGGCTCAGGAAGCCTTTGGGGTACTGGCAAGTTCCCCGATTCCAGGAAGGGATGCGAGGCCGGCTCGCCGATTGACCCGACCGATGTGCTGGGTACCGCGGCACCCGAGAGCCCTGCCCGGTGCGCCTCGGTTGTCGATGGGTTCATCATGACGGCCGCAAAGACGACCGCGCTGAGGAGTAGCGCGATGAGCGGGACGGTCCGGGAGGAAGACATGGCGGGGAGATTCGGTGCCGGCCCGGGGAACGCCGACCTCGCGCTCCGATCCGGGCCGGCTTCCGTCGACGCCCTAGCGCCGCCTGGTTCCTTCCCCCGTGGTCCGATCCGTGATGCCCTTCTTCAGGGCCTCGATCCTCAGCTTGGCCTCATCGCGCGTGATCTGTCGCGAGCGGACCGCTTCCTTGACCCTCTGCACTGCCAGCTCGAATTCCTTGCGACTGGCCTCGGCGGCCCGACGCTCAGCCAATGACTTTCTGAAGGCCTCGATGCGTTCCTTGCCCTCGGCAGGGGTAATCCGGCCAGCCTCGACAGCAGCCTGGATCCGCGCGAGCGCCGCTTCCGGTGTCACCTCGCCCTCGCCGAACCGCCGGCGGAAGCCCTCGAGCTTCTCCTTTGCCTGGGCTTCGGTGAGCTTGCCTGACTCGAGCATCTTCTGAATCTCCGCGGCGAAGGCTGCATACTTTGCGCGCCTGTCGTCCCTGCCGTCGCGCGTCTGCCCCTGGGCCGCAAGCTTTCGCCGCAACTCTTCCACGCGTTTGCGAGCGTCTTCGCCGGAGATCTTGCCCGCCTGGACCGCCGCCTTGAGCTCCGCCTCGATGCGCGCCAGGTCCTCACGTGTGAAATGCCGTCGCGCACCGCTCTCGGCGAATCTCTTACGTACCTCCTCCAGCTTGACCTGCGCTTCCTCGGCCGAGAGCTTGCCCGCCGCCACGGCCGCCTTCAGCTTCGCCTCGATCTGGGCGTACTCCTCCCTGGTAGCGCGCTGGGCCTTCTGGACGCGCTGGCGCTCCTCGATGGCCCCACGCTTCTCGCCCTCGACGTCGGCGCCGACTGTCACGGTCGTCCCTGGCTCCGCCACGGCGGATTGCACGATTCCGGCGCAGGCGAGCAGTCCCGTGAGAAGTAATGCGGGGCGCAGCAGGCGGGCGTCGTCCCGACCTGAGTTTCCGGGGCCCATCGCCAGTATCCGTATGATGCGTTGCATGAGAGGTCCTTTGGTAGAGCGCGCCGCGAGTACGGGTGCGGCGCCAGGAAGTCGAAGTGACTCGAGTTCGGCGAGTGCTCTCGCCAGTAAGCGTGGATTGCCGGTCACCTGGACCGCGACGAGATCACAGCAGTGCTCGCGTTCCTGGCGTACCAATCTCGCGAACCACCAGGTCGCGGGATGAAAGAAGAGGCTGACCTCTATCAGGGCCAGCAGGGCATTGAACAGGTGATCAAGGCGACGGATGTGAGCCAGCTCATGGGCCAGAACGCTTCGCAGCTGATCCGGCGTGAGGCCCGTCAGGGCAGAAACGGGTACCAAGATGACTGGCTGGAGCCAGCCGATCACCGCCGGACTCTCGATCCGTGTGCTCTGCAGCAGCTCGACTGCGCGGCGCAAGCCGAGGTCCTCGCAGAGGGAATCGACCACCTGCTGCCAGACAGGATCATCGGGAGCAGAGGCGTCACGGCGCAGGCCATGCCCCCAGGCAAAGCCACGCCGATGGCGCATGCCCATGAAGAGCACGCCGAGGATCCAGGCCCAGGCCAGCGACAGGCGCAGGTCGACGAGAGGGATGGTTGATGCCACCAGGGCGGCAAGGCTCACAAATGGGCCAGCCTGATCGGCCGCTTGCGGATCCACCCCCATGCCCGAGCTGGCCAATCCTGCGATGAAGGCCGACAGGAAGGTGCTCCCGAAGGCAATCAGGCTCAACACGAGCGCGCCCAGTCCGATCGTGTGGCGCAGTGATGAATCCGTGCGCGAGACTGCAGCGAGGGCGAAGCCCGCCATCACCGCGATCACGGTCCCCTGCCAGAGGAACTGCAGGACCGCGTGGCCCAGGGCTGACAGCAGCGGGTCGATCGTGTGGATCATCCGTCATCCTCCTGAAGTGCGTCGAGCAGGTCACGGATCTCCTGGAGCTCGTCCGGAGTCGATTTGCGCAGCGAGAGGGCCTGCAAGACCAGCGTGCTCGGCGAACCGCTAAAGGCGCTGTCGAGCAGCTCTCGCAGGAGCACCTTCTGGGTCTGCTTCTTGGGACGCGCGGCCCAGAAGACCTGTGGCCGCACCGTCGTGTCTCGCTCAAGGAGCCCCTTCTCAGTCATGATCTGCATCAACTTCAGGACGGTGGTGTAACCGATGTCCTGGCGCTCGCTCAGCAGGTCATGGATCTCGCGCACGGTCGCTGACTTGCGTTCCCAGATCACCCGGAGAATGTTGAACTCCGCAGCCGTGGGCTTCCTCGCTGAACTCTTCTTGGTCATGTGGGTGACTCGCTCCATGGTGGTCGGCCAAAGAGTACGAAATCTTTCGTCATTGCGAAGCATGCTCCGCGACATTTACGAAGGTTTTCGTCAAACCTGGCCCCTGTGGCCCCCTGTGGCCCCGGGTATAGCGCGTACCAGGCACATCGAGCCCACGCGCTTCGGAGCAACTCCTTCGCAGCTTCGGGATCCGTCGATCCCCGTGAGCGCGCCTACCTGGCTCCCCGGAGGTCCGCCGGTACCGCCGGCGCCCTGACCCTCGAGGCCTCGGGGGTCGGAAAGTCGTTGGGGACCGGGATCGTCACCGCGCCCGTCGCAGCCCACTCGGTGCCACGCGAAATGACAGTCTGGAAGCCGACGCAGTGCACAGCCGTGGTACCACCGACATGGCCCATCGTGGTGTGAAACACTCGCCCCTTGTCATACGCAATGGCGAGGATGACGGGTTCGTGACGGTCCGTCCGCTCGCAATAGGCCGACGCGAGCACGGTCACGTTCTCGCAGGGCCCGCGCAGGGAATCGTACAGCTCGTCCTGCGCGTGCAGCCAGCGCGTCGGGAGTCCCTCCATTACCGGGTGCTCGACATCGCTGCTCTCGACCAGAAACTCGTGCTGTGGCCCGTGACTACCGCTGAGCCCATCCGGGGCGAGGTCCGTGGTCCACGCGCCGTCGACACGCCGCAGGTGCCGGCCGCTTGCGGGAGTTCGACCGCCCCAGCCACCGACCCCGATCATCCGGTTGTACTCGGGCCAGTCACTGGACGAGTTGTCAGCGGCGTGAATGACCACCAGGCCACCGCCGCCGCTGACGAAGTCGACGAGTCCCCGCTTCGCGCGATCCGACCAGAGGCATGAGCCACCATCATTGTAATTGGAGAAGACCACGTCGTACTCCGAGAAGGGCGGCGCCCAACTCTCCCACTCGTCCCTGGCTTCGCGATCGGCGGGTGAACTGGCCACATCGACCTCGAAGCGTCCCGAGGCGAGCAGGGTCGCCCGGGTCGAGGCGGTCGTCTTTTGCCAGTCGTGGTTGTTCTGTCCGTCGATGATCAGAACGCGCACCTTCGGGGATGCCTCCTGGCCCTGTAGGCATTGGGGTGATACAGCCACAATGAACACGCAAGCGGTAAGTTTGAACATGGATAGGTCTCGGGCGCTGCTGCACAGGCGCTTCCTTCTCGGAGGCCCCGTTTTCAACCGCTCCCGGAGAACCCCGGCACATGGCTGACCGCTGGCCTTCTCACCTCGCATGGGCAAGTCGGGGATAGGGTATCGTGCGGAGCAGTCCGTTCAGGTCGAAGTCATCGACAAAGCGTAGATGAGCGTGGTCCTGGCCCGGATGAGTCCGCGCTCCGGCCCCTACCATGTCGCCATCCGGGCCATGACCTTCGCCAGTACTCCGGGCAACCGGCCTCCAGCCACCCGGAATACCTCACACCCTGCCCCACTTTCTTTGGAATCTCCATTGACCCTACCCTCCGGCCTGTCCTACAACCCTCACGTCATGAACGTTGAGCAACGCCAGACGGCTCCGTCGTTGAAACGGAACCTGAAACAGTCGAAACCGGGCGAGAGCCCCGGCTCGCGCTGTTCAGGTGTATTTGCTGCGCGTCATTAGACGACCAGAAAATGATCACCCGACCGGCCGCCGGTGCTCTTCGAGGCATCGGCGGCCGGTCGTGTTTCCGGTCACCCCTCGAAGGGCCCAGGCGGTGAACGGTTTTTTTGCGAGACCCCTGCCCACTCCCAGAACCGCTCCCGGATGGAGCCATCGAGGACCATTGATGACCGAGACAAGCCAGTTGACCGCAGCCTGCCCTGAATGTGACGCCGCCGTCCTGTGCGCCGAGGGCACCCTGCAGAACGAGATCGTCCCCTGCTCCGACTGCGGCGCGGAGCTAGAAGTCACCAGCCTCACGCCCTTCACCGTCGAGCTCGCGCCCGAGGTTGAAGAGGACTGGGGCGAATAAGGAGCCTGACGATGCAAGTTGGATTTCTGCACGCACGCATCCGTCAGGAGGAGAAGCTCCTTCTGGCCGAACTCGAATCGCGCGGCGTCGACGTGGCGCGCATCCACATCGAGGAGACGCCCCTGCGCCTGGAGCCAGGTGGCCCTTCCCGGGAGTACGCGGAACTCGACGTCCTGCTCGAGCGCTGCATCAGCCACTCGCGCGCCGGCGCCGCGTTGCGCGTCTTCGATGGCTGGGGCCTGCCCTGCGTCAACCCGGTGCGTATCGCCGATGTATGCGGCGACAAGCTCGCCACGAATATCGCTCTCCTGGCCGGCGGCGTTCCTGTTCCCCGGGCGCGCGTCGCCTTCACGCCCGAGTCAGCCCTGGAGGCCATCGAGGAGCTCGGCTATCCGGCCGTGCTCAAGCCGGCCGTCGGCTCGTGGGGGCGCCTGCTGGCCCGCGTACACGATCGCGAGACCGCCGAGTCCGTGCTCGAGCACAAGGCCACACTCGGCAGCTATCACCACTCGATCTTCTACGTGCAGGAGCATATCGACAAGCCCGGGCGCGACCTGCGTTCCTTCGTGGTGGGTGATGACGTGATCTGCGCCATCGCACGGCACTCCGAGCACTGGATCACGAACACCGCCAAGGGCAGCCATGTTACCCCGGTCGACGTGACCGACGAGATGCGCGAGATCTCCCTGGCTGCGGCTGCGGCTTGCGGCGGCGGAATCCTCGCCGTGGACCTGTTCGAGACACCGAACGGTCTGCTTGTGAATGAGGTGAACTACACCATGGAGTTCAAGAACTCGATTCACACGACGGGCGTCAACATTCCGGCTCACATCGTGGACTACGTGCTGCAGGTCGGTGAAGGACGCGCCGTGGCCCCGCCAGAGGTTGAAACCTCGAGCGTCGCTACCGGGGCGAGCCAATGATACGCGCCTCGATCGTCGGTGGAGCTGGCTACGCCGGCGGCGAGCTCACGCGCCTGCTGCTCGACCATCCTGATGTGGAACTGGCGCAGGTCACCTCGTCCCGTCTGGGAGGGCGCTTCGTTCATTCGGTGCATCCCAACCTCCGTGCTCGAACCGAATTGCGATTCGTTGCACCCGACGAGCTGGAAGCCTGTGACCTGTTGTTCCTGGCCCTACCCCATGGTTCGGCGGCCAGGGAGATCGAGCGCTTCGCGGCCCTGGGCGAGCGCATCATCGACCTGTCCGCTGATTTTCGCCTGGACGACGCCACGGAGTATGCGAGGTGGTATGGCGAGGAGCATCCGGCGCCCAAGTGGCTCGAACGATTCGTCTACGGTCTGCCAGAGTCATCCCGCGCCGAACTCGCCGGCGCGCGCTACGCCAGCGGCGTCGGTTGCAACGCAACGGCGACCAATCTTGCACTTCTTCCGCTCGCGCGCGGCAACGCCATCGAGCGAGCGGTGGTCGAGGTAAAGGTGGGCTCCTCCGAGGGCGGGGCACAATCCGGTGCCTCCTCCCACCACCCGGAGCGCTCGGGTTGCCTGCGCTCCTTTGCCCCCACGGGCCACCGGCACCAGGCCGAGATGCACCAGGTCCTGGGGGACATCGAGCTGCACTTCAGCGCGACCTCGATAGATATGGTGCGCGGCATACTCTGCACGGCCCATGTCTTCCTGAACGAGGACCTCACGGAGAAGGACATCTGGCGTATCTACCGTGAATTCTACGGGTCCGAGCCCTTCCTGCGCATCGTCAAGGAACGGCGCGGCCTCTACCGCTACCCCGAGCCCAAGCTCCTGAGCGGCACCAACTACTGCGACGTGGGTTTCGCGCGCGATCCGGATTCGAGGCGCCTCGTGGTGATGAGCGCGATCGACAACCTCATGAAAGGTGCAGCCGGTTCCGCCGTGCAGTCCATGAACCTCATGTACGGTCTCGAGGAGACCGCGGGCTTGACCTTCGCTGGCCTGCACCCCTGCTGATCCAATGACCGATCCCACCAGTGCATCCGGGCCCACCGGTTCATCCGGGCCGTCCGAAGATTCCCCGAGATCCACGCCCGGCCGCCCACCCGTGGTCGTCAAGGTCGGAGGGTCCGAAGGCATCGACCTGGATGCCCTCTGCGATGACATCGCCCACCTGTGGCATGACTCCATCCCGCTCGTCCTCGTACACGGCGGCTCGGCCGAGACCAATCGCGTGGCCGAGGCCCTGGGAGCGCCTCCCCGCTTCGTGACCTCGCCCTCCGGATACACCAGCCGCTACACGGATCGCCGCACACTCGAGATCTTCGAGATGGTGTACTGCGGCAAGGCCAACAAGGGCATCGTCGAACGTCTGCAACGACGCGGGGTCAACGCCCTCGGCCTGTCGGGCCTCGACGGTCGCCTCTGGGAGGGAAAGCGCAAGGCCAGCCTGCGCGTGGTCGAGGATGGAAAGGTACGCGTCTTGCGTGACTCATGGACCGGTACGGTCAAGCGCGTGAACACGGGCTTACTGCGCGGTCTGATCTCCCAGGGATACCTGCCCGTGTTGACCCCGCCGGCAGCCAGTGTTGACGGCGAAGCGATCAATGTGGATGGCGACCGGGCTGCAGCCGCGACCGCCGCGGCCCTGGGTGCGGACACGCTGCTATTGCTATCGAACATTCCCGGCCTGCTCTCCGAATTCCCGGACGAGTCCTCGCTGGTCGCCGAGCTCGACGAGCCCGGAATCGACGCCGCAATGGAGCTGGCTCAGGGGCGCATGCGGATGAAATTGCTCGGAGCGCGCGAGGCCCTGCGCGGGGGCGTGGGTCGTGTGGTGGTGGGCGACGCGCGCATCGAGAACTCGGTCAGATCTGCCCTCGATGGAGCGGGAACGGTGATTACAGGTGGTGGAGAATGAAGAGCGCGCTACAGACGGATCGACCCGGTAGCCCTGCCCTGCGCGAAGTCGAGTCGGCCCACGGAAGCGGTGTCTACACGCTCAAGGACATCTCCCTGGTGCGCGGTGAGGGAGCACGCGTGCAGGATGCGGAGGGCCGCTGGTATATCGACTGCGCCTCAGGTCATGGGGTTGCCAACGTCGGCCACGCGCACCCGGCCGTTGCGGCAGCCATTTCGGCCCAGACGGAGCGCCTGATGACCTGCGCCGGCTCCTTTCCCAATGACAGGCGCGCGGAGCTACTCGAGAGCCTGACGCGCTTCAGCGGCGGTGCCTTCGAGCGCTTCTTCCTGTGCAACTCGGGTGCGGAGGCGGTCGAGGGAGCGCTCAAGTTTGCACGCCTCAGCACCGGACGCCCCGGCATCGTCGCGGCCACCCGTGCCTTCCACGGCCGCACCATGGGCGCCCTCTCCGTGACCTGGACCAAGGCCTATCGCGCACCCTTCGAGCCCCTGATTCCGGCGGTCAGCCATGCGCGCTTCGGTGACACGGAGTCCTTCGACGCGGCCATCACCGACGAAACGGCCTGCGTGATCGTCGAGGTGGTGCAAGGCGAGGGCGGTGTGCACGTTGCCCAGCCCGGATTCCTCGGTTCCCTGAGGCGCCTGTGCGACGAGCGCGGCGCCCTCCTGATCCTGGACGAGGTCCAGACGGGCTTCGGCCGAACCGGACGCCCCTTCGCCCACGAGCACTTCGACGTTCGACCCGATCTGCTTGCGGTCGGCAAGGCCATGGCCGGCGGCATCCCCATGGGAGCGGTATGCCTCGGCGCGAAGGTGGCCGAACTCCCGGTCGGATCCCACGGCTCGACCTTCGGCGGAAACCCCCTCGCGTGCGCAGCGGCGATCGCCACCATCGCCGCACTGGAGGGCCAGGCCCTGTGTGAACGCGCCGCCGAGCTGGGTGCGTGGCTCCAGGCGGAACTGGGGCGAATCCCCTCTCCGCTCATTCGCGAGGTGCGCGGGCTGGGCCTGATGGTAGGCATGGACCTGCGCTGCCGCGTGGCGCCCGTGCTGCGCCATCTGCAATCGCGCGGAGTCCTGGCCCTACCGGCAGGATCGACCGTCCTGCGCCTGCTGCCCCCCCTGGTCATCGAACGACCTGAGCTCGAGCGCGTCGTCGAAGAGATCGCCCGGGCCCTTCAGGCAACCGAAGCCCCCAAGGGAGACGCTTGATGGATGCTGTCGAGTTCCTGCGTTCCCTGGTCGCGACCCCCAGCCTCTCCGGCGATGAGGGAGCCGTCGCCGAGCTGCTCGTCGAGTGCATGAGCGCCTTCGGGCTGGACAGCCACGTCGACGGCGCGGGAAACGCGGTCGGCCTGAAGCGCGGTGCCCCCGTCGCCGATGGCCAGGAGCGCAGCGTCGTGCTACTCGGCCACATCGACACGGTGCCCGGCGATATCCCTGTCCGGATCGAAGACGGCAAGCTACACGGCCGTGGAGCTGTCGATGCCAAGGGTCCGATCGCCACCTTTGCGCGCGCCGTGGCCGAGGTCGAGCCCGCGCCCGGAGTGGCCCTGATCGTGATCGGCGCGGTCGAAGAGGAAGCGGCGAGCTCACGGGGCGCGCGCTTCGTGGCACCGCTCCATCGCCCCGAAGCATGCATCATCGGTGAGCCGAGCGGCTGGGACGCACTGACCCTGGGCTACAAGGGACGCACGGTCGTTAAGATCGAGTTCGAACAGGACTGCGGCCACAGTGCCGGCCCCGAGGGTGCCGTGAGCGAGACCGCCGCCGACCTCTGGCAGGGTGTGCGTAGCTGGTGCGAGGATTTCAATTCGGGCAAGCCTCGCCTGTTCGACGCCTGCCTGCCTTCACTCAGCCAGTTCATCACGACCTCGGACGGCCTGCGCGACCGCGTCGTCGTCGGGATCAGCCTTCGTACGCCGCCCGGATTCGACGCCCAGCCGCTGAAGCGCCATATCGAGGAACTTGCAGCCGGAGCCAACGTCTACTACGCGGGCGAAGAGCTGGCCTGGACATCACCGCGCACGAGCCCACTGGCGCGCGCCTTCTCGCGCTCCTTCGCGGCCCACGGCCTGCGGCCACGCTTCAAGCACAAGACCGGTACGTCGGACATGAACGTCCTCGGTCCAGTCTGGGGTTGCCCGATCGCCGCCTACGGCCCGGGCGACTCGACCCTCGACCACACGCCGAGCGAGCACATTGTTCTGGCGGAGTACGAGCGGTCGATCGAAGTGCTCAAGGGAGCACTCCGAGCGGGCGGCTGGGCAGTCTGAGGGGCCAGGAGCGGGCCGGAGGCCGGTGACCGCCAACGCGCTCAAGAATTCTATGGGCGAGGTGGGTCCAACTGGCCGATGAGACCCGGTGCCCGGAACGGGCATTGACCACGGGATTCAACCCATGCCGACCTACGTCTTGCTGATCTCCGGCGCATCATCCGCCCTCGTCTTGGGCTTTCTCGGCGTCAAGCTGCGCTATCTCGAGGCCTACGATCTCATCGCCGGCTACAACCGCGCCTCGGCAGCGGACAAGGCGAAGTACGACATCGAGGGCCTCTCTCAGCACCTGGGCAATGGACTGATGACGATGGCCGTCCTCATCGTGCTCGCCTCGATCGCCGCCGCGCTGGAGAGTCTCACCTGGTGCCTGGGCCTGATGGGCGTATTCGTCTTCGTCGCATTGCTGATCGTCATCGGTGGGCGCAAATTCCTGCCCGATCCACCCCAGCCCGGTGATCACCGCTTCCTGAAGGCCATCCTTCCGGAGCGCGCCTTCAATGCGATTCGCGAGGGTACGCGCAACTGGTTGATCGAATGCCCGTGTGGGCACATGGCCGACCTCTGGAACGCCGGTGGTGTACGCTACAAGGCGACCGGTGAGCCGCGCCAGTTGACCGCTTGCCAGGGCTGTGGCACGGCCACGTGGCAGAAGGTGCGCCGCAAGACAGCGTCCGAGCGTCGCCTGGTCGCATAGGGCATCCTGTTCGGAATCCAGGAGCCGAAGCCCAGACCGTCTGCGACGTCGATCGCCAGTGCACACGCAGATTCAGCGTTGTCGCGCGTCGACACGCTCTCTGACCCGCTGGAACGAGCGCGGGCGATTTCGTAGGCTCCCCAGGTGACGGAATCGGACTCGATCCGGATCTAGAACGCGCACGAGCGCGGAGGCAAAACCAGATTTCGATCTTCCCAAAGCACGGCGTGTCCACTGACCGTTGACGAATAGAGTCGACGAGCTTCACCTCGACCCATCCGGACTCCCGCCGCCCTGTTCCTTCCCCACTCCCGACCGGGTCGAGGTCTCGATGATCCGATGGCAGAGAATGCTGGTGGTCGCGCAGAAGACCACGAAAAAGAGAGTGAACCGACCTCCGACCAGTTGAGTCGACGCCATCTGATGGCAGGCGGCATCGGTGCTGCCGTCGGCTCGGCGGGTGCTCTGGAAGCCCGGACGACGAGCCCGCGATCTCCCGAGGACATGTTCCTCCCGGAAGACGAGTGGCGCGAGCGAATGACCGCGCCCGAGGACGGGAAGAAATTCGGCTGGGTCATCGACGCTCGTCGCTGCTTTGGATGCCACGGCTGCGAGGTGGCGTGCAAGGCGGAGAACGATGTTCCGCTAGGCAACTACATCCGGCAGACGATCTACCACGATCACACCCGCGAAAGTGGTGCCGTCGCACGCATCATGGTTCCGATGGCCTGTCAACACTGCGAGGACGCTCCTTGCATCAAGGCCTGCCCATGCGGCGCACTCCACAAGGGGCCGGGCGGGAGCGTGCAGGTGAATTACGACACGTGCTCCGGGCACGCCGCCTGCAAGGAGGTCTGCCCCTACGGCGCGATCTACATCGATCCGGTAGCCAACCAGGCCGTCAAGTGCCACAACTGCACGCACCGGATCGACGAGGGCCTCGAGGCCGCCTGCGTCGAGACCTGCCCGAGCGGGGCCCTCTACTTCGGCGACCTCAACGACCCGGACTCCTCGGTCTCCAAGATGGCAGCTCGGCTCGAGAAGGAGGGCGCGCTCGAGACCCTGCGCCCGGAAAAGGGAACCCGGCCGCGAGCGAGATATGCGGTGGACGAGAATCACCCCATGAAGGCCTGGGAGCCGAAGATTCCCGGAGAGGGCGAGAGCTATCACAACGATGCGTACAGCGTGTACTCGTGGGGCGAGCCCGGATTCAACGGGGAAGGTGAAGACACGGAGGAAGCCTCGTGACGAAGGCGCCGAAACCGGATCGCCGCTCGATTCTGCGCCTGGGTACTGCCCTGCTCGGCGGTGGGAGCCTGGCGGCATGCTCGTCGCCACGTGTTCAGGACTCTGGCCCCGTCCGAGGGCGAGCTGCCAGCTCGGCGGAAAGCGACCGGGTCTGGGTAAAGGGCGCGGGCACTCCCTACGCTCCGGATGCCGCCCACGCGCCGGGAGTCTGCAAGCTGCCGGGCCCGAACCGGAAAACGCGCTTTCCGGATCCGGACAAGTACAAGGACACCGAGCGTGTCCCCGGCATGTGCCAGCTGTGCTCGACCGTCTGCGGCACCATCGCTCATGTGAAGGATGGGCGCGTCATCAAGATCGATGGCAACCCAAGGGATCCCAACTCGCGCGGCAAGCTCTGCGCGCGCGGGCAGGCGGGACTCAATCACCAGTACCATCCCGAGCGCCTGCTGTATCCGATCCGCCGGGTCGGTGAGCGCGGCTCCGGCAAGTGGCGCCGCATCAGCTGGGACGAAGCCTACGACGAGCTGGCCGAGCGTCTCAATTCCTGCCGCGAGAGCGACCCGAGCCAGTTCGCCTTCCACCAGGGGCGCAGTCGCTCGAAGGACCCGGTCTCGGCCTTCTTGAACGCCTTCGGTTCCAAGACTCACCTCAATCACCGTGGTCTGTGCTCTGCCTCCCGGCGGGCAGCGAACCTGACCTACCTCTTCGAGTCAGATTGGGACCTGGGTGATTACGAGCACTCCAGGTACATCCTCAATTTCGGTTCCAACATGTTCGAGGCCCATCAGGGTCACGTTGCCGGTGCTCAGCGGATTCAGAAGGGCCGCTTCGAGAACGGTGGCAAGCTGGTCACCTTCGACGTACGCATGTCGAATACCGCCGGCAACTCCGACGAGTTCTTCATGCCGCGCCCCGGGACCGACGGTGCGATCGCCCTGGCGATGGGCCACGTCATCGTGAAGGAGAAGCTCGCGGACGAGAAGTGGTTCGCGACCTGGGCCAACGCCAGCCTGGAAGACGTCTGGGAGCACGTGCTGAAGGACGCGACACCGGAGTGGGCAGAAGAGCAGAGCACCGTACCGGCGAGCGACATCGCGCGGATCGCACGCGAGTTTGCAGCCGCCGCACCGCGCGCCACGACCATGTGCAACCGCGGCTCATCGGCACACATCAACGGCTACTGGAACGACCGCTGCATCATCCTGCTGAACGGGCTCGTCGGAAGCGTGGGCAAGCACGGCGGCTGGTGCTGGATGTGGACCGGTGGCATGGACAAGGGACGCTTCAAGCTCCCGCCACAGCCCGCGAAGACCAAGACCAAATCGATCCTGGCCGATCCACCGGAGTTTGTCCTGGCCAACACCTGGAACACGATGAAGGTCGGCGAGGTCGTCTACTGGTACCTGAAGCAGGAGCGCGCGAAGATCCAGGTCTACATGTCCTACAACCTGGACTCCCCCATGACCTGGCCCGAGATGGATGTCACGCGCAGCGTGCTGAAGGACGAGTCGAAGATCGGGTTCCACGTCTGCATCAATCCCTTCTACAACGAGACCGCTCACTTCGCGGACATGGTCCTGCCCTGGACCACCTTCCTCGAGCGCTGGGAGCTCGATGCGCGCGGCGCCTACAACCTGAAGCCCTACGTCAATGTACGCTGGCCCGTCGCCGAGCCGCTCGGCGAGGCCAAGGATGTGCGCGAGGTCCTGCCCGAACTCGCACGCCGAATGGGCGGAGACATGGCCGAGCAGTGGTTTGCCCAGCACAGCCAGGAGGAGTACATGCGCGAGTGGACGAAGGACATCCCCTTCGACTCCGAGAAGTACTCCGATCCACTCGAGTTCTTGCGGGCCGAGGGTGCGTACGAGGACCCGGCCCAGCGCCCGTATTTCGAGCCGCACCTGCTGCCCCTGGCCGATGCGGACCTCGAGGGTTCCAGTACCGACGAGGTGACGGGAATAATCACGAAGAACGGCAAGGGCATCGGAATCCTGGTGGATGGCCGCGCGGTGCGCGGATTCAAGACCCCGAGCCGCAAGTTCGAGGTCTACTCGGAGTTCGTGGTCAAGACCGCTCGCAACGAGGACACGACCGATCTCACTTCACTCGCCAACTCGAAGGGCAAGAACCGTGCGCCCCACCACGCGGGTCACGAGTACGAACTCTCGCCCTGGCCGAAGTTCGAGCTACCCGAGGAGCACGAAGACCTCGACGAGGATCAGCTCGTGATGACCTCCTTCAAGTGGTGCGTTCACAACCACGGACGTACGGCCAACCTCAAGTGGTGCTCCGAGATCGTACACTCGAACCCGGCCTGGATTCACCCCACTACCGCCGCGCGGTTCGGGCTGAAGAACGGGGACTGGATCGAACTCACCGGGCAGCGCTCGACGACCCTGCACAAGGCCATGCCCAGCCTCGAGCTGGGAGATGGACCGATCGAGCGCAAGCTCCAGCTGCCGATCGTCGTCACCAAGGGCGTGCATCCGGACGCCATCGCGATCTCCAACTCACTCGGGCACGACCAGTACTCCAGCGTCGCCCAGGCCCGGAAGCAGGATCCGGTCGGCTCGCAAGGCGCCGGGATGAATGGAAAAGGCCTGCGGGACGAGGACTGGGAGCGGAACATGTGGTGGCAGGACGACTCCGCGGGCGATCGTGAGAAGTGGCAACGCAATACCGGCAACGGCTGGGCCCAGAACCACGTATTGCCGATTGCACCGGACTACATCTCCGGCCAGCAGGCCTTCAACAGCACGGTCGTGCGCGTGCGGAAGCTCTCGTGACGACTCTCGGCAGCATCGAATCTGCGGAGAGCCCCCACGACAGGAACGACTCCACCCGACCGGCCCTCCGGGCTACCGCCGAGTTCCTGGGTGGGTTGCTCGTCAAGGAGGTGGATGGCACCCAGCTCGAGCAGCTGCGTGCGCCGGCGCTCGAGAGGGCGCTGACGGAGATTGGAATCGAACTCCCCACGCGGGCGAATCAGGAGGCATGGATCGAGGAGCGCGGCGCCGAATACCACGATGTGTTCCTTCGGCCACAGACGGGGCCCCTGGTCCAGTCTCTCTGGACCCAGGGACGCTACGAAGGCGACGCCACGGTGCGCATTCGCCAGCTCGCCGCTGCCGCTGCCGTGGAGTATCAGAAATCTGCAGCACGGGGAGCGGCAGTCGATCACCTGGGTAGCTTGCTCCTGCTCTGGTCGAAGACCGACGGCGATGCCCAGGACGTCGCGGACGAGATCGTGCGAGCTCACCTGGATTGGGCCATCCCGGGGCTGCGCCGGATCGAATCTTTGGCAGGATTCTATGGCGCCGTCGCCTCCGCTTCCTTGACCCTCATTGAAGAGTTGGTTGCCACCTAGCTCCCCGGGTGCACTGGCCAGCTGGCACGACACGAGCACAGGATTCCTTCCCATGATATCCGCACCACGCATCGGGGGCCGCTGCCTGCTCGCCGCCTCCCTGGTCGTAGCAGGCAGCTGCGCACCTGAATCGGAATCGCGCCCGAACGTTGTCCTGATCGTCGTCGACACACTGAGGGCCGATCGCCTTCCCTTCTACGGCTGCCCGAAGAACACGGCGCCGTTCCTGGCAGAGCTCGCACAACGCAGCCTCGTATTCGAGAACGCCTGGTCGCCCGCATCCTGGACTCTGCCCGCGACGGTCTCGGTATTGACCTCCGTTCACCCGTTCCAGCATGGCGTCGGGAATGCGAACGGCCTCGAGCTCGGTCCCGACGATGAACCCATCCCCGTGAACTGTGTCCCGCCCCAGCTCGAGACCCTGGCCGAGACGATGAGAGACGCGGGCTATCGGACCTATGGAATCGCCTCCAACGTCCTCGTTGGTGCCGAGATCGGGATCGATCGTGGCTTCGACCGATTCATGAAGCTCGAAGATGAAGCTGCCGACGCCGTGAACACGGTAGCCGAGAGCTGGCGCGACGAATTGCTCGGCGATGAGCCCTTCTTCCTCTACATACACTACTTCGATCCCCACGATACGTTTCACGCACGCGAGCCCTGGGTCAGCATTCTGCCCACCGGCGACGACCCGGGCTGGCCGGACGTGATACCGGAGAGAGATCTGGGAACCCATACGGACCTCGACTGGCTCCTGACTCGACTCGATCCAAGACCCGAATGGCTGGGCGACACCCGTGCCCAGGACCTCTCTCCCGATGACATGCGAGAGATCATGTCGTGGATCCGAGACGCCTACGACAGCGAGATAGGTTTCGTCGACTCGAAGATTCGCGCCCTGTTCGAGATGCTCGACCTGGATGAATCGGTCGTGCTCTTTCTGGCTGACCACGGAGAGGAATTCTACGAGCATGGCGACCTGACCCACGGACAGAACCTCTACGCCGAGACTGTTCGGGTCCCGCTGCTCCTGCACCAGCCCGGCCCGGACAGTCCACACGGCCGCGTCACCACGAGCGTTTCGACTCTGGACGTCGTGCCCACCTTGCGAGGAATCCTCGGTCTCCCGGCGTCGGCACAGGACCAGGGCCACGACCTGCTCGCTGCGTCGGAAAAGAGACCGGTCGTCAGCTACCTACCGGATGAGTCTGGCCAACATCCACTCGGCAAGGACCTTCGCTCAATCGTCCTGGGCCACTACAAGCTGATCGACCAGCGTGGCCACGGAGTCGAGCTCTACGACATCTCGGCCGACGCACTGGAACAGCACAACATTGCCGAGCAATACCCCGGCGTTGTCGCCGACCTGCTCGAACAGCTCGACCAGATCCACCAGTCCGCCCGCGCCTACCCACGGACCACCCGCCTGCCAGAGCCTCCGAGCGAGACCATGCGCGAGCACCTGCGTGGAATCGGGTACGCTGGCGGCGACTAGGCCACTGGACGCACTTCCATTGGTGTAGCGCCTGCCTCCATGACGAATTCTGTGCCGACCGAGCCTCCAGAAAGCGCCGAGCGTCCGCTCGTCCGCGCACTGACTCTGATTCCAGCCACGGCCATCATCCTGGCCAACGTCATCGGGACCGGGGTCTTCGTCAAGGCGCGCGTGATGATCGTCAATGTTGGCACACCTGGAATGGTGCTGCTCGTGTGGATCTGCGCCGGGCTGCTCACACTGACGGGCGCACTGGTGTACGCGGAGCTGAGCACGATGATGCCACGCTCGGGCGGGGCCATAAACTTCCTCGGCGCTGCCTACGGCCGGCGCTGGGCCTACCTGTATGGCTGGACCTACAGCGTGTCGATCGGTGCATCGATCGCGGCAGTGGCAATCCTGTTCATCACTTTTTTGAACGACCTCCTGGGTGGAGCAATCCCACCCTGGGCGCTCAAGGCCCTACCGGTCGTTGCCATCGTCGTCGCCACCGGCCTGAACCTCGCAACCGTTCGCTCGACGGGCCGGATTGCGACGGCGCTGACGTTCGTCAAGGTGGCCATCGTCCTGTCGGTCGGCATCGGAGCATTCCTGCTGGCGGACGGGTCGTGGGAGCACTTCTCCCTGAGCGCGGTCGGCGATGTAGGCCAGGACATACCCGAGAGTGCGCGCCTGGGTGTGCGCGGCTTCGGTGCTGCGATGCTCGGTGCGCTCTGGGGCTACAACGGCTGGGCCATAATCACGTCGCTCGGTGGTGAGGTGAAGGATCCCGCTCGCACCCTACCGCGGACGATGGTGGGCGGCACGATGGTGGTCATCGCACTCTATCTGCTGATCAATGCAGCCTACTTCTTTGTGCTCACACCCATGGAGGTTGGCAACCTCCCCCAGGGCCAGTCGGTTGCCAATGCTACCGTGCTACGTTTCGCTGGAAAATCTGCGGCTGCGGTGATGTCAGCAGGCCTGGTGATCTCGGCCTACGGCACACTCCACACATCGCTGCTGGTCGGCTCGCGCATACCCTTTGCGCTCGCTCGCAAGGGACTGATGCCAGCAGGTCTAGGCCTCGTCTCCAGTCGCAATGTACCGGCGATTGCAGTCCTGGCGATCGGTGCATGGTCGCTCGTGCTCGCTCTATCGGGCACCTTCGACATCCTCACCGACATCTACATTTTCGTGATGTGGATCTTTTACGGCATGACCTGCTCCGCAGTCTTCGTCCTGCGACGCAAGCAGCCCGACGCCGAGCGACCCTACCGCATGTGGGGCTATCCCGTGGTCCCGGCGGTCTTTCTGGCGGTCACGATGTTCTTGCTGGTCAATACCTTTATCGCCACCCCTGGCCGCGCCATGTCCGGGTTCCTCATGGTGATCGCCGGGTTGCCGGTCTACGCCTACTACTCTCGCCGTCTGCCGCCCGAGGAACCGCGCGCCTGGCTCGGTCACGACTAGATGAACAGCCCCGGAGGGTGAGCCGCCTGGACCACCGCGCAGAGCCGATGGCGCCCGCAGCCCCTACTCCTCCCCAGGAGACGAGGACCCATGGGCCCAGAGGGTCTGCGAGACAGGTCCGCTCATGAAGGTATTTGCGGGGGCAGGATTGGACCCTGCGAATTCCATCCCGGCCAGGAGCTCGAACAGGCAGTAGAGGCGGTAATCAGATGGCGGTTGTGGCCGCGAGCGCCACGAAGACTAGCGGATAGATGGCTCGCGCGATGCGATCGAACCGCTGTGCCTCCAGATCCCGATCCAATCGGGCCAGGCGCCCGGTAGCAACTGCTTCACCAAGGGCGAGGAACACCAGCAGGGTCGAGCCCAGGATGAATTCGTCTGCCTGGGTGGTGTAGGCGATACGAGGGAGGGTGTCACCAAGGGAGAGTTGGAATGCGATGAGCGTAAAGACCGAGGAGGTCGCGACCCCGATTTGCGGCCCAAGGTCCCGGGGATCGATCCAGAACACCGTCCAGGCCATGAAGACGATCAGGGCGAGTGGCAGGAAGACCTTCAGCCAATAGAAGTTCGGAATCCGCCTCGCATGCATGCGCTGATCAGCACGTGGCAAGGCACGGCCCTGAGAAGCGATGTACTCCATGCTCATGCTCGATCCGAAGCTCTCGACCTGCCAGCCCGCCGGCGAAATGTCCTCCAGCGACCCTTCGAAGTCCCGGTCCGGCACGAGACGCAGGCTGGTTGCGTCTCGGCCAATGAACGTCATGGAGACACTCAACTCTTGCTCGTCGAAGGGAAAGCTCCGCAGATCGAGGTCGCACGAAAACCCTCCGCGGATGCGCTGGCGGTAGCTGACGTTTCCGTCATCATCGATCTCTGCGACCTCGTCCAGCAGGTGCTGAACGCTCTTCCCGTTCACAATGACGAGGCGCGGACTCCAGATGTCTTCGAGCCGAACCTGTGAACCACCGCGTCCACCCTCCGCAACGAGGCTCGGGTCACGCCATTTCAGGCTGTAGAAGAAGTCTCCGACGAAGGTCTCCGTTGCATCATCGACGGAGAGGATGTCCACGACGAAGAAACCCAGCTTCACCTCCGTGAAGCCGTCCTCTGCGGCCGGACGGCTGTGCGGCCACACCGAAGCCATCCCATCACCGGACTGGGGGACGGCCTGAGCAACGCCGGCACCGCCAACCGTACAGACCAGAGTAATGAGCGTGATTCGAGCGAGGAGTAGCATCTCGGCTCAGAGTAGTCCGATGCCGGTGACCTTGTTGGCAAGATCGAAGATCCCCAGACCGGCGTCGCGCAGGGTCTTTGTGAAGCTGTTCAGCTCCTCTCGCCCCACGATGCCCAGCACGATGCTGTGGGGATGGGACTCCGGCGCGACCGCGAGCCAATCCGACACCTGCGATGCGCTCGAGTAGTCCCCCGCCGTTATATCGATGGTCTCCGCGAAGAGAATTGTCCTCGATACTTCCTCCCCGTCGTCAACGTATCTGAGCGTCAGCGAGGCCACGACCGGAAGAGGCTCATCGGTGGGAAGCAGTCGTGCAATCGCGATGGCCGGCTTGCGGGCGAAGAGCCTCTCCAATCGAACCCGGATCGCGCTGCCGTCGCCGGCGCGCATGATGGCGAAGCTCAGCTCACCGGCGATGACGTCGGCGCGCCCCTCTTCTGACACCGAGATCTCTGATTGCGCGATCTCCGGGAAACACGCTCGCGCCTCCTCGATAGTGTCGAAGTTCAGGATGCGTCGCAGGCGCAAGAGCCTCTGATGGTCGGAGCTCTCATTCACGATGTGCTGCTCGCCGACCCAGCGAGCCGACAGACTCGTCTCCGATTCAAGCAGAAAGCTCGGCAGGATGTCCGCGTTCTCCTGCGACATGACTCGGTTTCCAGGTTCCTTGAGCTGGCGCGCGGTCAACACGACCTTGTCCACATCGAGACCAGAACGGTCGTCCGCAACCACCAGGCTCTCCAGCTCCACCCTCGTACGAGGACTCGTGTCCGCCAGCGGCGGCTCATCTACCTCCACGGACGCGCAAGAGACCAGCGAAACGGGGATCAGGCCAGCGAAGGCAAGGGTGAGAGATTTCATCGTCGATTCGTACCAAGCTCGGGGGACGGAAGCCGGGTGATCTGGTCTCAATCTTCAGTAGCCGAGAAAACTGCGCTCCACTCTTCCGCGCTGAGAATTTCCCGCAGTCCAGCGCGTGCCTCCAGCAGACCTAGCGCGGCGTCTTGACGTAGGTCTTCAAGGGGATGCAGGGCGTCGATGTAATCGCCCCTGGTCGCATCATGACGTTGATGAACCTGCCGAAGCTCCTCGGAGGTGGCCTGTACCTGTTCAGCGAGGCCAGTCTCGATCTGTGCAATGCGTTCGACAATCAGGACAGCTTCGGCACGGCGCGCCTCGTCGGCGATGGTGTCCTCGATCTTCAGCGCGAGCGTGTCCGCCCCACCGAAGATGCTCCGAATGAAAATATAGAGTCCAATGAGCATGGTCGTCGTCCTAGTCTCGGATTCTCGGAGGAACAGCGAGGAGCGCCTCCATGTCAGCCGCAGCGAGCTCGGTCCACTCTGCGTCGGTCATGGACTCACGCATCGCAAGCGATGTGGATATCACCTCGTCCCGGTAGTTATTCCATGCATCGTCGAATTCGGAGACGATGCCGGTCAGCTCGCTCGAGGGCGCATCGTAGTCTGCGTTTGATTCGAAGAATCTCCTGATGATCCGCTCGCGCTCGGCCCAGTACTCGTCCTGCACTCGCTCCCGACCTGCGACGGTTTCCTCGAATTTCATGCGCCTTGCGGCGTCCGGAAAAACCTCGTGCAGGCGTTTGTCCAGCTCGGCTCTTGGATTCGATGAGCGACACCCCATCGACGCGCCAGAGGCGACCCCCAAGGCAATGAGAGCGAAGGTGAGTGCTCGCCAATGAGAGTGACGCTTGATAGTCATGGTTTCTGTTCCTCGCTTCAAACGATGGCTGAACTGCGCTGAGCGGCAGTCCAGATCCTACGGATTCTCGCTAGCGGATGGTCGCCTGGGACCGGTCCGCGATCATCGCCTTACCGTCCTCGGCACTGAGCAGCACCATCTCTGGCTTGCGGTCGCCCTTGCGCAGGTGGACCGAGTAGTAATACACGCCGCCAGCCTCGCCATTGAAGTCGAGCAAGCCTTCGACGACTCCGTCGTCGAGTATCGGCCCGTGATACATGACCTGGATCGGGCTCATGCCAGGCTCGCGGTCCCAGCACAGGTAGCCACCGGTGCCCAGTGATCCGATCAACGTGCCGCGGTCAATGACCTCGATCTTGCGTACCTTGCCCCACAACTGGGCAGAGCGTGCGATGTAAACACGACACTCCGCTTCATCGAGCGTCGCAGCCGGGCCCGGTACTGACTGGTACGACCCGGATCGGCAGGCCACCGCAGCCGTGACGACGAGGGTGATCAGCAGGAACTGTAGCGGGCGCGTGTGTCGTCGATTCATAGCTCTTGGTCCTGAGGCGGTCGTCTGAGGCGAAACATATTCGGGAGGGCCTGGGGTCGGCTGCATGGCAGCTAGCGAGGGCGGCGGACAGTGTAAGTATGCTGGATCTGGGTGTCGAAGACCCTACGGGCGCAGCGATCACCGATTCGTGGCACTTACCAGCCACTCACGTATAGCCCGAGCCCAATCGCGGAATGCAAAGTCGGCCTCAGCCTTCCTTTCGCCCTCGGTAGTCCCCAGCTTGCGGGCCGACTTGCGCGAGATGGCGGCCGCCCGGCGCTTGCGAGATGACGAGTCGAGGATCTCGACCTCGATCGTGCCGTTCCCAGGTGTCCCGGCCTCCGGGTCTCCGGGCTCCGCGTCGGTGATCGCCGCGCGCACGAGCAACAAATCGGCCGCGCGCACGCTCGGGTCATCGACCAGCTCGAAGTGCTCGCCCAGCTCTGCGCGCAGCGCCTTCGTGAAGAGTCCGGCCATTTGCCGCTGCTGATTCGGGCCGACGCCGCGCTCACGCACCTCGGGTCGCAAATGCACGATCACCCTTTCGATGCGCACCCGGGTGTAGCCGCGCAGGCCATCCTCGTCGGCGAGCGGGTCGACCAGTAGATCGTCTCCGCGTTGCTCGAACCCGGACGTGTCCCCTAGCAAGCCGGAGCTCGCAAGGTCTGTGGAGGCGCAGGCCATCAGGCCCGAGCAGAGAAGCAGACTGACGCGTGACTTGAACATGGGGAGGATTCTATTCGACCAAAGCGGGTGTCTGCCAGTGAACCCCCGCGTTCTGGTAGGACAGGTGTAAATGGGCAGGTCGAATGGCGACGGTCGCCGGTGATCCGGGCCTCTCGCCCCCCAGGCCATCTGGACAACCGATCGGCGACCGTCGAGATGACACCCAGGTCGCTGCGGCCCGACCGCCATGTCCGAGGCCGTTCCGTGTATGATCCCGCGCATGCCGACGAACCGACCTCTGATGGGCCTTTGCTTGTTTCTCACGGTCAGCTGCACCGCCATGCAGGGGAGAAACCGACCTCAGGCATGGGACGCCCCGCCGCGGTCCCGCCCTTCCTCTCGCGTAAGTGGCATCATCGGTGTGACCGAGATCTCATCGCTCAGCCTGGACCTCAATTCATCCGTCGGATCGATCACTCGCGACGATGGCCCGACCATGCCGCTGATCGCGGCTCAGGGTCAGCTGGTCAACAGGCGCGGGCCGCTCGAGTGGGGCCTCGAAGGTGGCTTCTCATACGGTTGGGACAGCGACCGAGAGGCCGTAGTCATCGACACCGGGGCCGTGCTGGTATTTGCGGACAACAACATGCGCGTATTCGACCTCTCGGGCGGACTCTGGGTCGGCACGACGACCAAGGGTGGGATGCGCATCTACGCCGGTGCCGGGCCGGTTCTGCAGTACGGGCATGTCGACCTGGAGCTGGATCGCCTGGTGAACGGGACTGACTCGATCACGGAGGACGGCCTGGGGTTCGGCTATTACACCCGGGCGGGCATCGAAGTCGCGGCGGGGCCAGGGACAACGATGGGATTCGTGGTCCGCTGGGTTGACTCCATGATCGACTTCGGTGGCGCAATCGACGAACTCGACATGGAAGCGCTGCAGATCGGCTTCGTCGTCACGACCGGTTTCTGAACATGGACGCCGGCCGATACATGCTGGGCGCCCTTTTCCTGGCCGGGTGCAGTACCCCGACCGGCACCTCGCAGCGAGCGCAGGAAGAGTCGGCTTTCCGCCTCGAACCTGTCATCTGGCTTCCCTCCGTCACTGGAGACACACCGGGCGCCTCGGACTCTCCGATCGATGTGAACCTCATCGGCGTCGAGGACATCGAGTTCGCGATCCTGCTCGGCCTCGAGGTGGACTACCCGGACCCGCAGTGGTCCCTGCTCATCGACTCGGTCTACGTACGCTTCGATGACGACGAGGGTCTCTTACGCACCGAGCTGGATATCGGAATGTTCGAAGTCGCGGGCGCGCGCCCGACGTCCGCCGGGAGTCCCGTAGAACTCATCGCCGGGTTGCGCTACTGGGGCCTTGACGTCAACTCGCACATCGCGTCCGTCGCGGGCGTCGACCGTGACGAGGCCTGGGTGGATCCCATCGTGGGAGCGCGCGGAACGCACGAGATCTCAGAGAACTGGTCCGTTCACGGCCGCGGAGACATCGGAGGATTTGGCCTGGAGGCGGACTGGACGGTTCAGATGCTCTTGAAGGCCCAGTACCGGCTCAGTAGCGGCGCACATCTGGTGCTCGGCTACCGCCACCTCTTCCTGGACTTCGACGACTTCGACCTCGCGGTCACCCTGACTGGCCCGCTCATCGCATTCGGCTGGAGCTTCTGACGTCAGGTCAACTGCTGCCGGCTTCTACTTGCCGACCTGAGCCACCATGAAGACGATCTGGCCCGCCCTGTAGACCTTCCGGTAGTAGACCTCCAGGTAGATGCTGTAGCCGGTCCCCCCCAAGGTCACTTTCCGGTAGCCCTTCGGAAGCGCGGGCACGATCGCGCCGACCGGTGCCGCCACGACCTCGAAGCGCTTGCCGATCTGGTGATCCCGAAAGAACACTCCGCGGTCAAAGTAGACTGCTTCGCCGCTGGTGTCGGCGAGCACGGCCTTGCTCGAGAGCTTGCTGACCCGGTTGCCGGGCAGAAGAACAGATAGGTCGCTCACGACGCCCGGTTCTGTCACAACGCCGGCGTCGGGATCGGTCGCGGTCGGCTGCTTGGCGTCGACCGCGTAGAACTCGTTGTTGGCCGGGGTGTAGGGCCTGTCGTCGTCGACCCAGTCGACGAGGTCCTCCTCCTCGTCATACCAATAGCCGTAGCCTCCACCACCGACCTGGAATCCGTACGCGGACCACTCGGAACTGGACTCGAACTCGCCTCGCGTCACGGAAAACTCGAGATCACCGTGCTCGTCGCGGATCTCCTCCCAGCGACCGGAGTCATCCGTTCCCTCCTGGCTGAATCGAGTTCCGGCCGAGTCCCAGTCAACGCCTCTCGAGCCGGCTTCTGCCAGGCGGCCGTCGCGCCTGGCTGCACCGATGCTCCCCGGACGTCGGTCGCTGTTTTGCAAACCGTCTGCGATGTCGGACCGCCCGCGATTCCCGCTTCCCCGTTCGGTTGCGGGGCGAGTCGTCGGACGGCTTCCCGATCTCACGCTTCCGGCTCCGGAGCTGAGACTCTGCTGCAACCGTTCGGCATCTCGGGCCCGCTTCTCGGCATTCCGAGCAGGCCTCGACGGTTTCCTGGACTGCGACGGCGCGGCGCGCTGCTTGGCCTGGGCCTGGGCCCGTGCGCGCTGCTTCGCCTGGGCCTGCGCCCTCTTGGCCGCCTGAGCCTTGGCTCGCTGGGCTGCTTGCGCCTTCGCCCGTTGAGCTGCCTGTGCCTGTGCGCGCTGCCTGGCCTGTGCCTGTGCTTGAGCCCGCTGGCGAGCCTGCGCTTGAGCGCGCTGACGCGCCTGGGCCTGTGCGCGCTGGCGTGCCTGGGCCTGAGACCTGGCGCGCGCCGCCTGCTGCTGGCGACCACGGGATGCATTGGCCCGTCGCAGACTGTCCGGCGCAGCGATCGCATCAACCGTGAGCACGGTCGTCGTCAGTGCGAACAGGATGACTATCGATCCGACGCGACTGAATACCTTGTTGATGAACACGATCAGTCCTCCTGGACCGACTCGATCTGAATCTGCTCGGAGCCCTCGGGGGCGTTGAACTGAAAGAACATCTCCGGCAGAAAGGCGTCGAAATTCCAGTCGGACAGGTTCACGGTGACCCTCGGTGCCCCTTCGATCTGCTTGTAGGTGATGGTCACCTTGCGCGGAACGGGCCGGATACCCGCGTCGATCCAGATCTGCCAGTCGACCTCTGCCTGCCGGAAGGCCAGGTGGTGGCAAGGCACACCACCGGCCCGATGCAGGCCGACGTACGAGCCAACCTCCGCGCCCTCGATCATGCCAAGGTAGGGATCGCTGTAGGCCAGGTCGGCCAGGGGCCATGCGACCCCGTACTCGTCGATCAGGTGGTCGAGGGCTGCATCGAGGGTGCCCGGAACCTCGACGAGGGCGTACAACCCCGAGTCGGGATCGAGCATTGCCGCAGTTTTCAGGTCACTCCAGAACTCGCGGTTCTGCATGTCGCCGCGCACGCTCGAGCGGATCCCGCGCGTCCGGTGGACGGCGACGTCAGACGAACGTGCCATCTCGACCCACTGCCCACTCGGATGGGGCTCGTCCTTGAGAGTCTCCGCATGGACCTGGAAGGAGGTCGCGGCCGCCAGGTGCTGACTCATCGAGAACAGGATTCGATCCGCGCGTGGAGCGATATGGACCGTCCTTTCGCCGGCAGCGGCGGAGTCATCTTCCTGGGGTGCTGCTGTTGCCCCCAGGGGGGCGAGGACGAGCAGTGCGAGCGCCGTAGCGCGGTGTCGGTTGAAGATCTTCATGGTTATCTGGAGAGTACCACACCGGGGGGATCGGTGAGAGGCGTCCTGCGGTGGTTCGCGAGGGTGCTCCCTCGGGCGGTTGCGCCATCACAACTGCTTGGATAGCCTTGCCCGAATGTCGATTCCGTTTCGCCTCGCAATTTTGGCCTCGATCGCAACGAGCTGCGCGGCGCCCGCCGGCAGCCGGCCGTGGCCCGTGATTCCCGGCCTCCCCATCGCCGAAGAGGAACACGCCCCGGAACACGCGGAGGGCCACGGCGCGGGAGCGCAGGCCGTGAATTTTTTCCTCGGCGGGTCGAGCGACATAGGCGATGCGGACGGCCTCACGGTCGGGGTCGACTACGAGTATCGCCTCTCGAGATTATGGGGTATCGGTGGATTCGCGGAGGGCGTCGGCGGTCTCAATCGGTCGTTCTCGGTCGGTGCACAGGCCTACTGGCATGGGGCCGGCAACCTCATCCTCGTCGCGGGCCCTGGCCTCGAGCGCCGCCACGACGAGTGGGAGCCGATAGCCCGCGTCGGTGGGTTCTACGAGTTTCCCCTGGAGGATGGCTGGATTCTGTCGCCGGGGATTTTCTACGACTTCACCCCGAATGAAGATCTCCTCATCTACGGGATCAACCTGGGTTACGCATTTTGACGCGCGGGTCTGGTGTACACGGACTCGCTTGACGGACCATCGACGCCATGACAAGAATCAACTGCTCGGTCTTCATCGCCATTGTCCTGGCTGGCTCCGCGATAGGCGCAGAAGAGGATCCAAAGCCAGTCTCGGCACCGGAGCTGGAGCAGCTCGTCGCCCCGGTCGCCTTGTATCCTGACTCGCTCGTATCCCAGATCCTGATGGCCTCCACCTACCCGTTGGAAGTGGTACAGGCGGATCGCTGGGTGCAAGCCAAGGAACCCCCGCTCGAAGGCGATGCCCTTGCCAAGGCACTCGAAGCAGAGCAATGGGATCCGAGCGTGAAGTCGCTGGTGAACTTCCCTTCGGTTCTGACCCAGATGAGCACCAAGCTCGACTGGACGCTGAAGCTGGGTGACGCGGTGCTGTCGCAGGAAAAGGCCGTCCTCGACTCCATCCAGCGCTTGCGGGAGCGAGCCAAGGAAGCCGGACACCTCGACTCGACGAAGGAGCAGAAGGTGACCGTCGAGAAGGAGGTCATCGTGATCCAACCGGCAAAACCCGACGTGATCTACGTCCCTTCGTACAACCCGACGATCGTCTACGGGACCTGGCCCTACCCGACATACCCGCCTACCTATTACTACCCACCCGCGTACGTCTACCCACCCACCGCCCATGCCTTCGCCGTCGGCGTCGCGTTTGGTGTGGCCTGGGGCTACGCCTGGGGCGGCTGCGGATGGCATTCAGGCCACGTGGACATCGATATCAATCGCAACGTCAAGATCGACAACCGACACATCGACCGCGGCAAGTACACCCGGGAGGCTGGCGGACAGGCCAGATCTCGCTGGGAACACAATTCGGAAAGTCGCAAGGGCGTTCGCTATCGTGACAGCGAGACCGCCAATCGCTACGGCAAGCCAAACTCTCCATCGACTCGAGTGAGTGATGCCTACCGAGGCCGGAGTGACGTGCGCAGCAACACCCCGACCTCGCGCGAAGGCCTGGCAGACCGGCGCCTCGATTCCGGCACTTCTCGAGGCCGAGACTTGACGACCCGGGACCGGCAATCAGAGGGCCGGACTCGTCCAGCGAGCCCGTCGACCCGCACCACACCCACCCGTTCCAGCAATTCGAGTTCCCCATTCTCCGGATTCGGTGACCGGTCGCGGACTCGCCAGGAATCCAGCCGTGGACGAAGCAGTCGCAGCAGCAGCCGCTCGTCGGGTCGCAGCCGCCGCGGCGGTAGTCGTCGGGGCGGTCGCTAAGCCTGAGAGGCCTGCACATGACGATTCAAGAACTGACCCGAGCCGCGTGCCTGGCATCACTGTTGTCCCTCGCCAGCGGCTGTCGCTCGAATCCATATTCGGACCGCCCTGGCTTCGAATCGCCCGAAGCCGCGGTTGGCGCGGTGGTGAGCGCTCTGCGGGCCGAGGAAATCGACCAGGTGCAGACCATCCTCGGGCCCGCATCGGCTGACCTGCTGGACTCGGGCGATGAGATTGTGGACCAATCTGGCCGAGCGGATTTCCTCAAACTCTACGACGAGCGCCATAGCGTTGAGCTGGCCGGTCCCGACGACGCGATCCTGTACATCGGCGACATTCAGTGGCCTTTCCCGATCCCGATGGTCAGGAGCAGCGGGACCTGGTTCCTCGACACGGAGGAGGGTCGCGAGGAGCTCCTCGATCGGCGCGTAGGTCGCAATGAGTTGAACACCGTGAAGGTCTGCCTCGCTCTCGTCGATGCCCAGAACGAGTACGCGTCAAGGGACCGGGACGGTGATGGAATCCTCGAGTATGCCCAGGCGATCCGTAGCTCCAGCGGCCAGAGAGACGGGCTGTACTGGCCCACTACTGAGGACGGGCGCCTCAGCCCGATTGGCGAGCTGCTGGCCGCGGCCGGCGAAAAGGGCGACCTCGCCGCGAAGGCTGACTCCGGCTACCACGGCTATCGCTTTCGGGTGCTGACGTCCCAGGGACAGCATGCCACTGGCGGCGCCTACGATTACAGGGCAGGCGCTCACATGATCGGAGGCTTCGGGGTCGTCGCATATCCCCTCCGCTACGGAGACTCGGGCGTCGTGTCCTTCCTGGTCAGCCATCACGGGGTCGTGTACGAGACCGACCTGGGTCCGGAAACCGAGACCCTGGCGAGCGGAATGACGGCCTTCGACCCCGACAGCCACTGGACCCCGACACCGATTGACTGAGGCTCCAAAGAAAGCCGTGACTTCGCCACGGCTCGCCGAGGCCGATCCGGATCTCGAGCTCAGTCCTGATTCTCGAGGCCGGCGAACACTTCGAAAAGGGGCGTGCCCACGGAGCCTGAGGGTGGCTTGATGTCGAGGTAGGCCGCGATCGTGGCGGCGATGTCGTGCGGGCCGACCCGGCGATACACCTTGGCCGGCGATACTCGATGGCCGGCAAAAAAGATGGGTACAAAGGTGTCGTAGGCCCACGGCGAACCGTGGATCGCGGCAATGCCCTCGAGCCCCATCTGGTGCGCCTCGTCGGTTGAGTGCAGAAACCAGTACTGATCGGGTACGAGGTGAATGTTGCCCGAGCGTTCAGGGTGGAAGCTGCGCCGAATCTTCTCTTGAAGGGGAGCTCCGGAAACGCGCCCCTCGAGTAGTGCTGTTCGGGTCATCGCGTACGCGATGCCTGGCACCTTCATGAGCTCGTCCGCCAGAAAGCTCTCGACCTCTGCGACATCGAGACTCGATTCGGCCAGAGCCTTGTGATCGAGGTACAGGTAGGGATGGCTGTGCGTGGCGATGAGGTCTCCGCGACCGAAGCGCCGTTCGAGCGCCTCGGTCAGCGGACCGGGCTTCTTGAAGTAGTCGAAGTCGAAGCGCCCGGTCTCCATTCCAATGGCGGCCACGTGCTCGGGCGCATCGGGTGCTCCGTGGTCGGCCGAAAGCACGATGAGCGTGTTCTCGAGGCCAACCTTCTCATCTACGTATGCAAAAAGCTCCGCCAGCACGCGATCGAGACGAAGAGCGTTGTCCTCGGACTCCAGGCTCGACGGTCCGAAGAGGTGCCCCACGTAGTCGGTCGAGGAAAAGCTGACGGCCAGGAAATCGGTCGCCTCGCTCTGCCCCAGTTGCTCGGCCTCGAAGAGCGCCTTCGTGAAGTCGAGCGTGAGCACATCGCCCACCGGACTCAAGCTCAGACGCAGGTACAGGTACTTGTCGTCGCCCAGCTGGTGGGGAAAGGTCCGGCCCATGGGCGGCAAGTCGGCCTCGAAGGGCCGATCGTCGATGTCGGCGGCAACGTAGGTCGACCGGTCGTGTAGCAACTCCCAGCTCTCGCCGCGGTAGCTGTCCGCCGGTTTCCCCGCGTTCCAGGCCTTCATCCACTCCGGATTGTCGTCGTAGTAGTAGGAACTGGTGACGAAGTCGCCCGAGCTCTTGGAGTACCAGAACGCCTTGCCTGCATGTCCGCCCGGGAGGATCGCGCCGCGGTCCTTGATGGACACGCTGAAGACACGCGAGCGACCCGCGTTGTGCAGTACGAGCTCGTCGCCGATCGTCGAGGCCATGAGGTTTCGCGGCGACATGCCCTTGTGAGGCTGCGGATCCTTGCCGATCAGGTGGTGACGGTCGTCCTCTGTGTTGTAGACGAAGGCGCCCGTGGCGCCGTCGATCCAGTCGTTCGCGATGACTCCGTGGCCGGACGGATCGGCGCCCGTGAAGAGCGTCGAGTGGCCCACGGCCGTCTCGGTATTGGCGTGGCGGTAGTGGGCGTTGGCGAAATACGTACCCTGCTCGAGGAGGTAGCGAAAGCCGCCCTCCCCCATTCGGTCCAGAAATCGCGTGGGTAGGTCGCCCCGCAACTGATCGACCGTGATCTGCAAGACGAGCCTGGGTGGCTTCCGGACGCGCTTCTGCTGCGCGGCGGCGCTGCCAGCCGAGGCCAGGAGAATCGCGAGAACTGTCGCGAGAGAGCCCGCAAATCTCGATCGTAGTCGCATGCTGTACATCCAAGAAAACAAGGCAGCGGCTCCGGTAATCAATCCGAGGCCACCACAGCGAGTCATTGTTACCGGGCGCGGGAAGATGGGCAGCCACGAATCCAATGGACACATTTCTCAGGGTGGCGTCCCCTGGCGCAGCTTTGGGCGAGGGAGTTTAACGTGTGAGAGCCTGCGTTGCGACATGTGCAACCGGGCTTGCCCGAGCGCAAGTCCCGAGGCCAGGAATGGCGGCCCGTCCTCCGCCAGGCAGGCGTTCGAATGCACGCCTGGCAATTCCGGCATTCGCCGACCCACGTACTCGCCGTGCGATAGTGGAATCTCCGTTCGAGACACTCGATTCAGATCGGGCGATCGCTATTCTGGACCCTGTTCGCTGCAACGAGCCCGTGTCCCGTCGATGTCCAATCCGATCGAAGCCATGAAACTACGTCCCTCACGCACGCTGCTCGCCGTCACCCTTGGATGTGTGCTCGCAATGACGAGCTGCGTCAATGTCGATCCGGATACCGGCGAGACCATCCCGCGCGGGAATCAGGCCCTCGACTACGATGACGTCAAGGAGAGCGCGAAGAGGTTGAAGGAGGGCATGACGAAGGCCCAGGTACAGGTGCTGCTCGGATCCCCGGCCGAGAAGAGCAGTAACGGGAATACGTGGATCTACTTGCCCGAGCGGCCGGCAGTGATCGTCCCCGGGCGCGCCCTGCACCTCAAGTTCGAGCGCGGTCGCCTGGTGAAGCACGGCTACCACGCGATCGTGCTCGGCGCCCAGCTCTGACCAGCTGGAGAGTCCCCGGGAGGACGCCGGCGGCCGGAATCCGAGGGCTCAGGGGATCTGGGAGCGGGCTGGCGTCCGTGGTCATGGGCGATGGTCAGTTGACAAAGCTGGCCGGAACTCGGCCGCGAGGCGAGGCAGCCGCGGGTACCATCCCCGTATGCGCCTCCCCCATCTGCTTCTGTCCGTTGCTCTATCCGGCACACTGATTGCCTGTATCTCCGACCCGGTCACGCACCGCTTCAAGGGCTCTGTCCTGAACATGTCGGCCAAGGAGGAGCGCGAGCTCGGCCGACGCCTGGCGCCAGACGTTGTCAACCAGTTCGCCGGGGTTGCGCCCGACGCCCACGCCAGCCAGGTGCTCGGCGATCTGGTCAGGAGCATGGTCGACCTGAGCCCGCGCAGGGACGAGCTGGAGTTCGAGTTTCAGATTCTCAATTCCTCGATCCCGAACGCCATGGCCCTACCGGGTGGGCACGTCTACATCACCCGTGGAATGCTCGAGCAGCTGCACTCCGAGGCGGAATTCATCGGAATCATGGGGCACGAATTCGGGCATGTGGATCATCGCCACGCGTCACGTGTTCCGTGGAGCTCGACAGTCCTGGCCGTACCGGTGATCCCGTTTCGTGTGGTGCACAAGTGGCTCCCTATCGGACGCCGCATCACGGGTGCGGCGTCGAGCGTCGTCGGTGCACCTTCGAAGCTGGTCGGCTTGATGTTCAGCCGCAAGCAGGAGCTGGAAGCCGACCAGCGCGGCCTGTATTTCGCTGCGCAGCTGGGCTATGACCCGCGGGAATTCGAGCAGGTGTTCAATGTCTTCGAGCGGCTCGAGAAAGCCGAAGGGGGCGGTAGTCAGCTGACCATACTGCGTACACACCCGCGCAATCCCGACCGGATCGACGCCATTGAAAAGGCGTTGAAGACCGACTACCCGGCCCTCGAGGGACAAACGTTCAGGAAGACGAGCCCGGAGGTGGCGGACGTACTGGCCAGATTCCGCGACCGCGCCCCAGCATTCGAGCTTTACGACCAGGCGGGCAGCCTGCTGGGCAGCAAGAGCAACGATGAGAATCGGTCACAGGCCATCGACCTGGTGAGCGATGCCCTGGAACTCGTCCCCGACGAGCCGCTCTTCTGGATCATGCGCGGCGAATTGGCGATCGAGTCCAACGACACCCCGACTGCCCTCGACGCGTTCCAGCGTGCATACAATTCCTACGAGCAAGGCTCCGGGAGTCAAGGTCACTGGAAGCCGGCCTTCTATCTTGGAATGATCGCGCTCAATTCACATGACCTGTCGCGCGCGATGGCCATGCTCGAGGAGTCCCTCACCTGCAACGCATCCAACGCAGCCACGCATTTCCTGATCGGCGTGACCCACGAACAGATCGGCGAAAGATGGCGCGCGCTCGAGGCCTATCGGCGTGCGATCAAGCTGGCCCCCGATGGATCAGAGGTTTCGGACGCGGCTAAAGAACGCGTCGGTGAGCTGAAGTAGTCATACGGAGTCGCACCATTTCTACCCGCTACGGCGCCCCTGCTCCGTAGCGGGTTGAAACGGTACGACTGCGTATCTCGTCGAGCGCTACGAGCGCGTGTAGACGTGCGTCATCATCTTGAACTCGTTCCCGTCGGGCAGGCTCATGAACATCTCGAAGACGCGCTCGTCGGGGCTCTTGTGGACCTCGGTCGTTCGGTAGTTGGCTTCCATCTTCGACATGCAGTCGAAGGCGCGGCCCTTCATCACGAGCGTGTCGCCCTCGAAGTTGCCCCTGAAGTTGAAGAAGGTCGGCGACATGGTGTCGATCCAGGTCGAGACGTACTCCTTGTTCTCGGGGTCGTAGCCGAGCGTGGCCTGGCCCTGAAAGGGCTGGCCCATGAAGTCGGACTCGTAGACGCTGCGCGTCCAGAAGTCGCCGAACATCTCGATCGTCTCCTTTGCTTCGACCTCCATCGGGGGCGTGGCCGGATTCGGGTCCATGTAGAACGAGCTGTGCACCTTCCAGACACCCGCGTGCTCTTTCAGCTTGTTGTGTTCGGCCGTGGGCTTGGGGAATTCCATTTGCTCTGTCATTGAGCCTGATCCTCTCTCTACGGTTGCGGCGTAAGAAAAAACGGACCGCAACTATAGCGTCAAACGGGTCGTTCCGCGGTCGCCCGGCGCTCAATCCCCGTTCGAATGGGGTAACAAGCGCGACTGTCTAGCTCAGTGGCCGGTCTGCTGGATGCCTGCCGGCGCCTGGTACACGCGAACGTAGTCGAAGAGGATCTCGTCAGGCAGGTCGGCCTGGCTGACGTCGCCGCCCCAGCCTGAAAGCTCGACGCTCAGGATCATGTACTCGGGTATGTGGGACACGGCTTCGGTGCTGCGCCAGGATTCCCGACCGTCGACGAAGAAGACGTACTCGTCGGCGGTCCAGAGCAGACCGAAAGTGTGATAGCCGCGGTCGATGCCGGTGATCTCGACCCTGGCCCCCGCCTGCCGATGCTCGGCACCATATCCGTTCCAGTGCAGGTTGTGATAGACCCACGACCGGCCCTGATTGACGTGGTACTCGAAGATGTCGATCTCCGTTCCGAACACTGCGGGATTGTCCACTCCTTCCCCGAGCGCTGGCGACTGCAACCAGAAAGCTGTATGCGCGCCCAGCTCGTGGTTGACCCTGGCGCGACATTCGAAGTAGCCGAACCTCTGCAGGAAGGTCCTTTGCGTGGATATCTGAGCGATGTGGTACTGCTCCCCGACCTGGGTGAGCGACATCTCTAGCTGTCCCTCCCCGTTGAGTGCGGTGGCCTCCTCGACCACGACACCCAGACGGCGTGGACCCAGTGAGCGGTGCCGCCACCTGGTCATGTCCAGCTGAGTGCCGGAGAACTCGTCGCTAAACGTCAGCTCGTAGCCTTCGGCCGCGGAGGGTAGCTCGGTCGAAATCGTTGGGGCGCTCCGGCAACTGACCAGGCTGGCCAGAAGCAGCGCCAGCGCCGCTGGAGATAGCTCGAGGGATGAGTACATGGGATGTGGATCGCCGCAGGCTAGCAGTTCCGTCGCCCTTGGCAATCGCATCGACACGAGCCAGGAGGACTCCCCCATCCCGTGGATCCCTCGGCCGAGACTGGCCCGGCCCTCCTCTGGAAGTGGCAGCCGAGGCGGTCGTTGGGTTCGGCCAGACTGGAGCCGGATGGAAGTTCTGGGGCATCGAACACCGCGCTCCGTGGATTTCTTGGGGAATCGTGAGGTCGCCAGAGGCCCGTCGGCGCAGGGTCTCATGAGGCACGCCGGGCAGTCCCGCAGCGGCAAAACAACCAGGAGTTGAAGTGGAAGCATTTGGAATCATCGGATTGTCCATGGGAACGATGGGATTCATCTACGGCCTGAACGCCATGAACGCGATGTGCAGCTTGGAGAAGCGCCTGCGGGAAGCCGGCGTCCTCGCGCCAGAGGAGAAGTCGGCCTGACCACTGCGGCTTCCATGCGGGAGCTGGGTCCTCCGAGGGAACGATAACGGGTCCGCCTGGCCCAGCCGGAGATCACTCAAGCGCCTCTCCCCGGCCCGACGGCTAGTCGAGCACCTCGCCCGAATGCCAGGGGCGACCGCGCCTCTCCGGCAAGATCCTCGCGAGCCAGGGATACGCCCAGAGAGGGCTTCCTTCACGGCGTTCCAGCGCGCAGGATCAGCGCTCCATGTGCCCCACGATCAATCCCTCCGAGGAGGTCCACTTCGATCCCAAGGACCGCCCGCTGCGTCGCGATGTGGGCTGGCTCGGCGCGCTTCTGGGTGAGCTCCTGCGTGAGCTCGCGCCGGCTGGTGTGTTCGAGACCGTCGAGGCGGCGCGCCTCGCCGCACGGCGCCGGCGGCGGCTCGACCCGGAAGCTGGTGCCGAGCTCGACGAGCTGCTCGACGACCTCGAGCCCGGGCACGCGCTCGAGGTTGTGCGCGGGTTCAGCGCTTACTTCGGCGTCGTCAACACGGCCGAGCAGGTCCACCGCCTGCGGCGTGGGATCGACTACCTGCGCTCGGACGGCGCGCAGCCCGGAAGTCTGCGGGCGGCCGCCTGCGAGCTGGTGCGGCGTGGCACGACGGCGGAGGAGGTCGCTTCGGCGCTCAGCTCGCTCGTCGTCGAGCCGGTCTTCACGGCGCACCCGACGGAGTCGGTTCGGCGCACACTGCTCAGGAAGGACCAACGCCTTGCGCGCGCTCTCGTCGAGCGCTTCCAGGGCGAGGCACTCGATCCCGTTGCCCGCGCGAAGATCGACGAACGCATCGCCATCGAGATCGCCGCGGCATGGCAGACCGAGGAGCAGCTGCCCGAACGCCCCACGGTCGCCGACGAGGTGGAGCACGTGCTCTTCTTCCTCTCCGATGTGCTCTACCGCATCGTCCCCTCGCTGCACGAGGAGCTCGAGCGCGCACTGGAGTCCGCCTTCGGCCGGCCCATCCCCGTCGAGCGCCCCGTGGTGCGCTTCGCCTCGTGGGTCGGAGGCGATATGGACGGCAACCCCAACGTCGGCGCGGACACGATCCGCGCAACCCTGGCGCGCCACCTCGAGCTCGCAGTGCGCCGTTACCGCGAGGAGCTACGCGGCCTGCACGAGCACCTGTCCCAATCGACCAGCCGGGTCGGATTCGAGGGAGAGCTGCTGGAGCGCGTCAGCGACTATGCGGCGCGCCTTCCGGAGGAGTTCGCGGCGGTGCCATCACAATATGTGGACATGCCCTACCGCCGGTTCCTGTGGCTCATGGACGCGCGCCTTACTCGCAAGGGTCGCGGGGCCCAGCATGGCTACGGCCCGCCCGAGGAATTCCGCGCTGATCTGGAGCTACTCGCGCGCAGCCTGGCCAGGAACGGAGGCTCGCACTCCGGGCTGGCTCTGGTGCAGCGCGCGCTGAGGCGCGTCGACGTGTTCGGATTCCACCTCGCGACGCTCGATGCGCGCCAGGACGCGGAAGTGCACCGGCGCGTGGCCGGCGTATTGCTGGGCGACCCGAACTTCTTTGAACGCTCGGCTGGTGAGCGAGCGACCCACATCGCGGCCGCCCTATCCAACGGCCTGGCCCCCGTGGCGGAGACGCAGGACGAGGAGACGCGCCACACGCTGGAGGTCTTCCGCGCCCTGGCCGGAGCGCGCGAGACCTATGGCGAACGGGCGCTGGGGCCATTCATCATCTCGATGGCAAAGGGGCCGGACGACGCGCTGGCGGTCCTGTTGCTCGCCCGCGCGGGGGGCTGCGTCGGGCCCGACGGACGGGTACCGCTCGACGTCGCCCCGCTCTTCGAAACCGTCGACGACCTGGAGGCCGGCCCGGATGTACTGCGCGCCCTCGCGGGCGACCCGACCTACGCCGCACATCTGGTCGCGCGGGACAGTCGCCAGATCGTGATGCTGGGTTATTCCGACAGCAACAAGGACGGTGGTATCGCAGCCTCGCGTGTCGCGCTCGACCGGGCCCAGGAGCGACTGGTCGCTACAGCCGGCGAGCTCGGATTGAAGCTCACGCTTTTCCACGGCCGCGGCGGCTCGACCAGCCGCGGCGGATCGAAGCCGCGGGCAGGCATCCTCGCCGCCCCACGGGGCGCGCTAGGTGGACACGTGCGAACGACGGAACAGGGCGAGATCATCGGCGCGAAGTTCGGACTGCGTGGAATCGCGGCGCGCACGCTCGAAGTCACCGTGGGGGCGCTACTCGAACGCAGCGCCGGTGGGGATCAGGCGCGGGCCGCCACGACGGTGGAGCACGCAATCGCAGACACCCTGAGCGCGGCCAGCCGCGTGAAGTACCGCTCGCTCGTGCATGACGAGGCCGACTTCCCCGTGCTCTTCCAGGATATGACGCCGATAGACGTCATCGAGCGACTCGACATCGGTTCGCGGCCAGCGCGGCGGCGTGCGGCTAGCGGGATCCGGGACTTGCGCGCGATCCCATGGGTCTTCGCATGGACCCAGAACCGGGCCGTGCTGCCCGGCTGGTTCGGGGTGGGTACGGGCCTCGCAGCCGCGATCGAGGCCCACGGGCTCGACCCGGTCCGGCGGGCGGTGCGTGAGTGGGCCTTCCTCGACACCTTCCTGGCCGACGTCGAGATGGTACTCGCCAAGAGCGACCTCGACATCGCCGCCCGCTACGCACAGCTAGCCGGCGATGTCGGAGCGCGGCTCTTCCCTGTCATCAGCGACGAGCACGCTCGCTCCATCGACGCGCTGCTCGAGCTACGCGAATCCCACGAATTGCTCGAACGTGATCCGACGCTTCAGCGCTCGATCCGACTGCGCAACCCCTACGTCGACCCGATGAGCTTCGTGCAGGTCGACTTCCTGGGCCGCTGGCGGACAGGAGGCCGTGAGGATCCCGATCTCGAACGCGTCCTGATCCAGACCGTGCGCGGGATAGCGCGGGGCCTGCGCAATACGGGCTGAGGCGGTTGCGCTGCACTGGGATAGACCTGCAAAGGTCTAGCGCCACACCGATGGAAAGACGTACGCGATGCCCACCAAAGCACGGTTCAGCCGCGAGTAAGGCGCCAGCCTCTTCCCCCGTGCTTGGCCCCAGTCCTCGATTTGTGTAGATCGTCCTGTCGCCGTCCGCACGCTCAACCGCCTTCCAGTAATCGATGAAGCTTCTCAGGTGGCCCGCCCGACTTTGCCTTGTCCTCTGCAGCATGCCCCCGCTGCTCGCGCTTCAAGAGACTCCGGTCGTCGAGATCGAGCGTCCCCCGCCGCGCTACCTTCGGCAGGACGAGGACTGGTCCGGCCTGCGGGTTATCGATGATTCCAAGCTGCGCTGGCAGGATCGAATCAAGTTCGTCCCCTTGAAACAGGATCGGTCCTTCTACGCCACCTTCGGCGGCCACGCGCGCGCACGCCTGGAGTCCTGGGACGGCTTTGTATTTCAACCGAATGACGATCAGCTGGTCCTCAGTCGAATCGTTCCCTACGCCGACCTGCACCTCGGTCAGCTGCGGCTTTTCGGAGAGCTCGTGACAGCCCGCGTCGCCGATCGCGACCTGCCGGGCGGAGCGCGCAGTCAGGATCAGGACTCCATCGACATCCTGCAGGCGTTTGCAGAGATACCGATCGGCGTGGGCTCTGGCGAGCCGATCGACCTGCGTGCGGGGCGGGAGACCTTTGACATGGGCGATGGCCGCTTGATCGGTCCGGCGCCCTTCGGAAGGAATATCGCTCGATCCTGGAACGCGATCTCCGCCCGGACGACGGTCTCCGACTGGAACTGGACAGGCTTCTGGGGCGAACTCGTGGTTCCCGTCGACGGGGATCTCAATCGCGCCAGGGGCGACCAGTTCTGGGGCGTCTACGGGACCACAAACCTGGAGGGCTCTACGAGCCGGGCGGACACCTATCTGCTCGGCCGCGAGCAGCCATCGGTGGCATACAACGGCTCCGCCGGAAATGAGGAGCGCTATACGGGTGGCGGCAGGCTGTATCGCGACCCGGCGCGGCGGCAGATCGACTTTGACGTGGAGGCCGCGTACCAGCTCGGACAGGTCGGGTCGAGCGACATCAGCGCCTACATGATTGCTGCCGAGGCTGGCTACTCTCACGACGGCGACCTCGCGCCGCGCGCCTGGATCGGTGCCGACCATGCGTCGGGCGACCGCTCACCTGGAGGAGATGTCGAGACCTTTAGCCAGCTCTTCCCGCGCGGGCACCGTCACCTCGGATTCATCGACGTCGTTGGACGCCAGAACATCCTCGCCATGCACATCGGCATGTCGATCAAGCTGAACAAGCGCCTGACCCTGGCCGCCATCGCGCACACCTTCCGGCTCAGCGACAGCAGCGACGCCCTCTACAACGCCGGAGGCGTGCCGATCATCCCCGCCGGATCGAGCACCTCCAGGCGCGTCGGCGATGAAATCGACCTTACGGTCTCCACGAAGTTCGGCTCGAACACGAGCGTGTTGCTCGGCTACAGCCACTTCTTTGGGGGTCGCCTGCAGCGGGACGCTGGCCTGGAAGAGACGGTCCGTTTCTTCTACCTGTCTCTGTCGTACTCCCTCTGAGGGATGCGAACGGCTTCGGTCATTCTCCTCGCGCGCCAGGCAGACCGAAGTGGCGGCGATCCGATGAATTCGCGCTCGTGCGAGAGGAATTCATGATCGGGATCCGTTACGGAGTCTGCAGCTGCTTCTTCACGACCGCGGTAATGTCCGGGACATTCTTCTTGTCCCGCCGCGTGATGCGCTTCCAGACGCTGCAGAACTTGCCGAGTCCACGTGCCTTCTCGCATGCCTTCCCCACCCGGGCGGCCGCGCCGTTTCGTAGCTGAATCCCGCGCGGTGAATTCGGGTTGACGCGGTCCTTCTTCAGCGTCTTCATCTCCGGCGTCGCCGCGAGCAGTACAGGATAGGAAACCCGCGCGGGGCGAGTCAGCTGCCGTGGGTTGTCGAGCCCGCTGATGTTGTCGGACGTCTCCACGATGTACGCCGTTCCACGGCCGTCATCGACCCGGACCATTCCGGCCCCGGCGAGGGCCGCCTGCGGGGTGGAAGCGAAGAGCAGGCTAGCGTTGGTTTCGAGCGAAGGCTCGGGAAGGTGCTCCTGCCCGACCGCAGGGGCGAGGCAGAGGGTGGTCAGGAGGAGAGCAGCGGGCGTGCGGTAGAAAGACATGATCGGGTTCCTTTTCAGGAAGCAAATGTCGCGGGCCGCCCGGCGCCATGCATAAAAAGCAGGAATCGTCCTCCGATAGACCGTGCCCCCTCATTGCTCGTCCTGCGCGCTGATCGGCTCCGACATTGCACGAATACCATGGGACGAGCGAGATCGTCCCCCTGCAACGCGAGCTGGCGTGAGCGGGCTACCTGATGTCGCCCAAGGAGAATTCGTCCAGGCAGACAGGTGCCTTGCCACTGGAGAGCTCGTAAATGACGTAGCCTCCGAGGTCGCGCCGGTGCACGAGCAGTTCCTCAGCAGGATGGAAGCTCGATCCGCAAGTCACCTCGCCGGTTTCGATCACCACCACGACCACACGCCCCTCGAAGCGCCCGGCGAGCACGGTCGCGGCGGGATCTCCAGGCCAATCCGTCGGTAGCGCATAGGACCCTTGCAGCGGCACGCGCGTTCCACCGTGGTAGTCGAGCTGGGCGGCGACGCGCTGTGCGACGACGCTCTGTGCGACGACGTCCTGTGCGACGAGCTGGGCCGATTCTTCGGGCGAGTTGCACGAGCCCGACTGATCGATCAAGGCTGCGATCTGCGTGTGATATTGGCCGGCGTCAATCGAGACCAGCTCCGGTGGCGTGATCACGTCGCGTGACCCGAACCAGCCGACTCCGGCGGCGACCATCAGGACCGCCGCAGCGGCACGCAAGTGCCTCCAGCGTGACACGGGCCGCACGACACCGCTCTGCGCCAGCACTTCACGTGCCATGCGCTTCACATCACGAGGCGGCGCGAAGGCGGCTCGCAGGCGTGCGTCGAGTGCTGCGTCCATTTCGTCTGCTGAGTCCATCTCGTTCACGTCGCTTCCCCCACTGCTCTCGAAGTCCCGGAGTCTCGATCGAGCCGTTCTCGCAACGCGCCCCGTGCACGGTGTACGTGGCTCATCGCCGTGCCCTCGGGAATGCCGAGCACGCGAGCGATCTGACCGTACTCGAGCTCCGACACGACCTTGAGCAACAAGCAAGCACGCGCGGTCGGGCGCAGCTCGCCCAGGGCCTGGGCCAGCTCGTCATCGAAGTGACCCTGATCGCCCGTGAGCTGTCCCCCGTCACCCACAAGGAGTTCGAGCTCTCGCCCCTTCGGTGACGCGAAGTGCTCCGCGAGCTCGTTCTCATCGCCGACCACCCGCCGTCGTATTCGAGAGCGCAGGTGATTCAGCGCGACGAAGCGCACGATGCGCCCCATCCACGCGGTGAAGCTCGTCTCGGTTTGGAACTGATGCAGTTTCTGCAAGGCGATCACACAGGCCTCCTGCAGAACGTCCTCTGCCTGCGAGCGGTCCGCCAGTACTCCCGCGGCCAGGGTCCACAGGATCCCGGCCGCGGCCTCGAAGCGGTCGGCGAACTCCGTCGGCGAAAGGCTCGCACTCGAAGGACCGGCGCTCGTGGCCGAATGTGTCGGAACGCGGCTCGATCTAGGCATGTCGTTCGGCTGTACGTAGCAATGTCGCAGGTGGCAGGGCTTCTTGCAGCCTTTTCTTTTTTCTGGTTCGGTGCAAGCCTGGTTCCCCCCAGCGACATCCAGGGGTAGCGGCGCCGCCCTGGCGCCATCGATTCGAAGATATTCTCTGGAGATTCTGCCATGCCGAAGATCGCCCTGTTTGCCGCCCCCCTGTTGCTGATCCTGCCTGCCGCCGTCCGGGCTTCCCAAGACTCGGGCACCGCGGCCCCCCAGACCTGCGGCGTCATCCGCTCCGTGTTCACGATGACGGACGCCGAGGCCCATGCCTACCAACGCGAGGACCTCGGGCACGTGAAGCTCGGAATGACCCAGGTGCGCGAGCATGTCGCCAAGCTCTCGCCGGCGCGACGCGTCGAGCTACGCGAAGCAACCGGCTATGTCGTCGAGCACTGTCCTTATACACGTGCGACGATCGAGCTCGTGCAACTGATGCGTGACTCCGCGCACGAGGCGACGGCCGGCGAGGCACAATCCACCGGATGCTCCGCCCCGAACGCTCCCCTGACCCTCCTGGTGAGCACCCTCGACGAACACTGGGCCATGCTCGAGGACATCGGTGCGGTTCTGCCGCCCGTCGAGGGCGCATGTGTGGCCGGGACGGATACGCGTTTCGACGCCTTGTACGCATCGCTGAACACGATGAACAAGCGAGTCAGCGAGCTCGATGAGGCCACAAAAAGGCGCCTCAGCACCTCGAACGAGCTCGCAGGCCGCGAGACCGCCAACATGTGGTACCCGCAGTCAGCCTTGGTTGACTACGGCAAGTGGATGGGCAAGGCCGACGACACGGCGAGCAACCCGGCCCTGGCGGGCGCGTGCAAGAGCGTCGCAAACGCCATGAAGATCTACATGAAGCTGGGCTGCTAGAACTGCGGTAGGCGAGGTACGGGACCCGCGCGTACAATCGATGGAATGCGCGATCACCATGTTCCGCTGGCCCTGATATCTCTCGCGCTCGTCCTCGCTGCTTGCAGCGGGAACGAGCGCGCATCCGTTGGGGCGCCCCGACTCGAGCCCGCAGTCGAGTCCGGCGCCGAAATGCCCACACCACGGGGCGGCGCTGAAGTCGTCGGGCGCGAGGCCGCGAGCCTGCTGCCCACAGAGTGGGTCGGCTCCCCCGTCTCCTTCGCCGCATCCGAAGCCCCCCGCGCGACCCTCGTCCGTTTCTGGACCGACACCTGTCGCTTCTGCGAGCGCTCGCTACCCGAGATCGAAACCCTGCGCGAACGCTACCGAACCCGCGGCCTCGAAACAGTCGGCATCTACCACCCCAAACCGGCGCGCGACGTGGACAAGGAAACGGTCCAGAACGCAGCTGAGCGCCTGGGCTACACCGGCCATCTGGCGCTCGACCCCCACTGGACCTCTCTGCGCGCGATTTGGCCCGAACGCTCGGGCAACTCGACCAGCTATTCGCTCCTCCTGGATCGAAGCGGAGTGGTCCTATACGTGCACCCGGGCCCGGAGTTCGTTGGAGACGACCTCGCCCAGCTCGAACAAGCCATCAAGGCGCTGCTGGCCAGCACCCCCGCGGCAGACTGACAGTTCCGAATCCCACCATTGGCCAATCCGGCCCTATGAGATACCCCTTTCTCGCAACAGCCGTCCAAGTTTCGCGAGGGCACGGGAATGCACCATCCGCGCTGAGTTAGCGCTCGGCGTTCCGGTATCCTCGGCGACGGCCTCCCAGGAGCACCCCGCGTAGTCACGCAGCAGAATAACCTCGCGGTAACGTTCCGGAAGTTCCTCGATGCAATCGCGTACTGCATCTGCCGTCTCCGCCCGCCCGATCTCCACGCTCGGCGTCGGCAACGGGCTGGGCAGCGGAATCGTCCGCCTTTCGCCGCCTGAATCGGCGGATTCCATCGGCACGGTCGGGACTGCGCTGCGCTTCAAGGCCCTGTAGTACGACGCCTTTGCCCTGATTTCGCTCTCGACAAGCTTCGCAAGCCACCGGATCAGACTCGAGTCGTCGCGCATTTCGAAATCGCTCAGTCGACGCAGGGCCTCGGCCACAGCGCCCTGACGGATGTCTGTCGACTCCACCGAAAGGCGCAGTTTCTTCCCGAGGCGCATGCGCGCGATCTCGAGCACACGTACTGCGTAGCGACCGAATAGCTCTTCTCGAGCATCGTCGTCGCCGCCCTGCGCGCGCCGTACGAGGTCGGCGGTCTTCAGCGCCGAGGGTCTCTCATTGTTGGTCATCGATCGCTCCCATCTGCCCGGCTGACGGAGAACGCGAATTCCTTCCGCAGGAATCCGAGCTCTCTCCATTCGTCCATGGGTTTGATCTCCATGTCGCGCGCATTCCCGAACAGAAGCTCCCGTTGCTCGGCCGTGATGCTGGCCCCTGTATCTCCCTTGGCGCCGCCCTCCAGCAACTGGCCGCCGAACGCAAATGCGTCATCATAGGTCCAGGTCAGGTACCCTTCCTCAGCCTTCGCACGCAAGTAGAGCTGCTCCTGCCATCGAGCCAGCACCTGATTCTCGTCGGGGCAGGCGTAGACCAGGATCCCTTCCGATGGATGGGAGGTTTCAGTCACGAAGGAGCACGAGACCATGGTCTGGCCCGGCGGCACCTCCAGTGGCCGGGGAGGCCCCGCCCACGGTTCGGCCTGGCCATAGTGCTCGGGGCTGACCGGAACGAGATATCGGGACCCGTCCGCCTCTTCGCCGAAGACACTGAACGCATAGAGAACGGTTGGCTCGCGGGCGGACACCTGCAAGCCGAGCACAAATCCGTCACGGAATTCGATCGAGTCGCCCGGGGACAGCAGCTCCGCATTCGTCGCGCCTGCTTGAAGCTGGAACGGCTGCAGCACGGGCGGAACCCACGCCGACTCGCGCACCAGGAACACGACCAGCAGAGGCACGCCGAGGATCAGCGCCACCATTGCGGCGGGCCTCCTGGCGATGTGGCGCGCCCGTAGCCATGTGGCGGGCCCCAGTCCAATGCGAGCGTATTGCGGAGGGAGGCCGGCAGCGTGCCGCGCCAGATCACTCCGCATCTCGCCGATCGATGCGTAGCGCGCCTCCAGATCTGGCGCGAGAGCCCGGTCGCAGATGGCCCGCATCGCGGCCGGGATCGTCACAGCCCGGCTAGAGAACGGCTCGATGTAGCCCTCCCGCTTGCGCCCGAGGAAATCCTCGAGCGACTCATCGTCGGGCCAGATGAACGCGCGCCTCAATCCCAGAATCTCGTAGAGCACAAGGCCCAGCTGGTAGACGTCGGTGCGCGCGTCCCGGCCCGTGCTGAAGGAACGAGCCTGTTCGGGAGCCACATACTCTATCGTCCCATGAAAGCCCTCGTCAGCGGGCTTGGGTCCACCGTGAACGGCGGCGGCCAGGCCGAAGTCAAGCAACACGGGTTCCCCGCCCGAGACGAGCACGAAGTTGCTCGGCTTGAGATCGCGATGCAATACTCCGGCGTCATGAGCGAGTTCGAGAGCATGAGCCGCGCGGCCAATGATGCTCGCGACCGTAACTGACCAGTCGCCCGAGCACATCATGTCGCCGTACTCGCCCTCGGGCGTCCCGCCAACCAGGGAGCGCAATGCGGCGACACGGTTGGTCGGTCCAGCTTGTGCCCCACTACCCGATTCGAGGCCACGCAACGACTCTATCACCTGCCCCAGGTCGCAGCCCTCGACACGATCCATCACGAGGAAGCTGTGTTCGCCCTCGTGCAAGACGTCATGCGCTACAACGATGTTGCGGCTGCGTAGGCTTGCGAGTAGCCTCGACTCGCTGGCGACCGCTTCCTCCCAGCTCGTCGCATCCTCCGCGGGCGCATCCAGGTGGTTGTAAACCTTCATCGCCACCTCGCGGTCGAGTTCGAGGTCCTGAGCCGCGTAGACCACCGCCATCCCTCCCCGCCCCAGCTCGCGCAGGATCTGGTACTTCCTAGCAATGATCGCTCCGACCGCCAGGCTACGCGGCAGGAAGCGACCGGCACGCCGGCTGTCGCGGATGTACTGGCGCAAGTCTTCGCGCCCCGACTCTCCATCCACCCGCTGAAGAAAGTCCGCCAGAACCACCTTCGCTCCCCGGGCGACGCGGAGCATGTACTCCTCCGCCAGGACCGTCACCAGGAACGACTGACACCGCCCGGAATCCGGGATCCGGCTCAACCAGTCTGAGATGACCAGCGCCTCGCCGTCGGCCAGCCGCCCGAGGTACTCCTCGATCAGGCGCTCGAACTGCTCGTCTTCGCTGTAATCTGGGTCGGTCATGAGTATGAGGGTTGTCGGGCCGTCGCAGGCGGCCTGCCATGTCCTATGCCCCCAGGAACTCCCAAGGCGGATCGGCCCCGGGATTGCATCGAGAATACTCAGAAAAGCAGACCGCCGCGCCATTCTGCGCCTCTTAAATGGAGGACGGGTAGGAGATCAGGGGGCCCCGTAATCTCGTGAATCAGCCAGAGAAGAAAACGCCGGAGAAGGTATCCGGAAGGCGCCTGCTCACGCTTCCCGTCGCTTGTTGTCTCGCAGCGCTCAGCACGGGTCTCCCCGGCACCCCATGGCAGGATCCGAGTTCGTTTCAATCGCGACTGCGGGAATTCGTCACCACGGCGCCCGACGAACCCGATCGTCTCGCGCTGCTCGTGGGAATCGATCGTTACGACTCGGAGCGCGTCAAGACGCTACGTGGTTGCGAGAACGACGTCTGGAGGATGCACGACCTGCTCGTCGACGGATTCGGCTTCCCGGATGCATCCGTGTTCACCCTCCTGAACGAAGAAGCGACCCATGCCAATATCGTCCAGGCCTTCGAGCATGTTCTCATCCGGAGTTCCCGCGAGGGAACCGAGGCGCTGTTCTACTTCTCGGGTCACGGCTCCCGCACGAGAGATGAGAGCGGTCTGCCCGAGGCGGAGCGGGACCATTTTGATTCCACCTTCGTCGCTCACGACAGCCGTGCGGGTGACCTGCGTGGCGAGCATGACCTGATCGACGACGAACTCCGATCGCTCCTCGCGGCACTGACCGATATCACGCCACTGGTCACGGTGATCACGGATAGCTGCCACTCGGGAGACGCCACCCGCCTCGTCCGCGCCCGAGCCGCGCCCGTTGCTAAGAAGCCGCTTGACCGAGAATGGGTCAGCTCGTTCTGGCCCCATGACATTGAGCTGAGCGAAGACAGCCAGAATGGCGAGCTTGCCCCGGACCGGTACATTCACATCGCCGCGGCGCAGCGTCACGAACTCGCCTGGGAATACGACGACGAGGTCGCCCCCGGCGAAACCGTCACCCATGGAGCATTGACACTGTTCCTCGCTTCCGCGCTTGAACGCACCTCTCCCGACACATCCTGGCGCAGCTTGCTCGACGACGTTGCGGTGCACGTGGCAACCGTGCGGCCGCAATCCGTCAACTACCGTGGCAATGTTGACCGAGCTCCGTTCGGTGCGCAACTGACCCGCCCCCGCGGCTTTCGAACGGAGGCCTGGAAGGGCCGAATCAAGGTCCATGCGGGCTGGCTTTCCGGCATCCGCGAAGGGTCGATCTTGAACTTGTTCGACGCCCACGAGGAGGCCGCTCTGGGACAAGCGCGGGTGATCTGGACCTCGCCCGGGCGAGCGCGCGCCGAGTGGATCGACCCGAAGCCAGATCCAATACCCGAAGGCGCGCTGCGTTCCGTGGAGTCCGCGCGCGGCCCTGCGGAACCAGCCCTACGTGTGTTCCTCAGGAACGAGAATCTCCACAAGCAGGTCGCGGACCTGGACGGTGTCGACTTCGTGAACCGCCTCGAAGTGGCAGACTACACCCTGGGCGTCGGATCAGAAGGCTGGTCATTCCAAACGACCGAGGGCCTTCCACTCGACCGAAGCGCAACTGCCGAAGGAGCTGGTGACCCCAAGCCCTCCCGCGCCAGCCTCGAAGAATTGATCCGCAGCGAGTCTCGCTGGCGAACCCTGCACCGCCTGGGCCTCGAAAGTGGCAGCCTCCCACTTCGAGTCACCGCCCGCCCCGCATCCGCCGCCGAACTTGAGCGCTTCCCCGGCTTCGCCCCCGTCGAGCTCATCGAACCGCAAAGCGGCTCCAGCCAGCACATCCTGCACATGAACGGCGTCTTTCAGGCACCTGGAGCACAACGCCACCGATCGGCGAGTGCCGATCCCGCCCCTAAACGTCTGGCTTTTCTCGAAATCACAAACCCGCATGCCCAGGACGTGTTCGTCTACGTCCTGTCGATCGAAGAGAGCCGTGCCATAGAACCGATCGCCCCGCCCATGGGGGCCGCCCCCGTACTCTTGCGCGCGGGATCCAGCCGCACCCACCCGTTTTCTGTTGTCGCTCGACGAGATTGGCCCCTCGAGCGGCCGATGCGCGACCGGTACGTGGTGATCTCCACGCTGACACCGGTTGACCTGTCCATTTTCCGGAGCGCGGGCCAGATACGGTCCGCAAAGCGGAAGAAGCACCCCCCAACGCCTCCGCTCCTTGAGCGAGTACTGGCAGAATCACTGACCCGAGGTCCCTCAAGCATCACGGTCGATCGAGCGGACTGGGGAGTTGCGGCCCTCGATGTCCTCGTCGAATCGCCGACGCCGCACTAGCAATGGCCCGCACCTGACCTCTTCGCTGAATGCTGCATCGATCACGAGAGTTCGCCAGGTCCCACCTCCATTCACGTACCACCAGAGCCATTGAGGCCCGTCGGCATCGTGGCCGTTACTGATGAACGAACTAACCAGATGGGCCGCCCAGGATACCGATGGCAGTGCTGGAGCCGTTCGAGGGGCGGGGAAGTGTACTCTGAGCACCCTTGTCGACAGCCCGAAGCTCGGACTTGGGGTCGAGCTGCCGCACGAAAACCTGCGGGAGGCGCGCTTCAGCTCCTCCTACCGGCGTCGAGAGCTCTGCGCACTGACCTACTGTGGAATCGAACGTGCGAACTTGACTCGCTCCGCGGCTTCATCAAAGTAGCTGATGAAGACTTGATCGGCGCTAAGTGCATCGATGGACGTACCTTCCCCGACATCGAGGGACGTGCTGTCGATGATGTACTCCTCCCATGTCAGTCCACCGTCGCTAGAGCGACCGAGCTTAAGGTCGCCGTCGCCATGGGTGCTGATGAAGATGTCGAGCGCTGTCACCGCAATCAGGTCGGTGTAGAGGCCGGAGGAACCCGAGTCATTGACCGTTCTGAAGATTGGCCACGACGACCCGCCGTCCGTGGATCTTGCGAATTCGAGATCGTTGTCACTCTCGTCTCGATAGGCCGCAAAAATCGTCACCCCATCAAGTGAATCGACAGCCATGTAGTCACCGCGGTCCCCTGAGCCAGGGATGGAATCATGAGTCCAGGAGCCGGTCGCAACGTACGGATCACTTCCTTTGTACCCAATGATCTTGTTGCTGTTGCTGATCGCAACCATCGATGAGAAACCCGTCGCTCCGGAATCGCCAGTCGATTCAATATCCCAATCGTGCCCATCGTTACTTTCTGCGATTTGAAGAGAGCCGCCGTCCAGAATGTAACTAACGAACACCTTGGAATTGCTTGCATCAATCGAGCCAAACGAAGAGTCTTCCTCGACAGTTCTTGGATCCCAGTCTCCATCCCCCAGACTATCGCTGACGGATACAATGAGCTCGTTATTGGCACCACTGCCATCCGTATAGGCCACGTAGCAATCGCCCGAGTCGTCACAGTCCATTGACACGTAGCCACCGCCGCTACCTCCCACGCTCGCTACGAGCTGGTGGGTCCAGGACAGACCGCCATCGGTAGACTTGGCGAGCTCAACATCTTTGGAGTCCTCGTTGTAATACGCGATCAAGATCGTGGACGCGTCCACAGCACATATCGAAGAGGTGGTGGCAGCGCCCCCCATACTTGGGGTCCCTGTATCTACGGTTGAGGTCACCCAGACACCCGCGCCCGGTTCCAGCGCTCCGAGCTTGAGCGTCTCGAGACCGTGATTGACCCGAAGCCCGGTCGGCAACGTCGATGCCGACACGTCTGCGAATGCCCCAGTCAAGTTCGTGGAAGTCAAGGCTTCAAAGATGTTGCCCTGACTTGGCGTGAATCCACTGACCAGAAGTACCTCGAGAAGACCGTTGAGGTCCACCATTCCCGTCACAGCCAGAATATCGAACTGTCCCGGTCCCGTCCCTCCGAGTTCGACCCTCGTGATGCCGCCCGATTGTTGCGTGTAGTTCCCGCTGATGTCCAGCTGACCCGCGACGCCCGCCCCGCCAGGGGAGACCTCGCCGGACGTGTTGACGACATCTCCGACAACTGTACCCGTGCCGCGCAGGACTGCATTGGAATGTAAGAGAGACAGCGACGGAGTAGTGAATGAACCATCGATCACAAACTCCGGTGTGCCTGCGCCGCTCGCTACACCGTCAGCGGATAAGAGCTGCGAGGAACCGTCAATGAAGACGGTTCCACCGTTAGTCCAGACCCCCATTGCATTCAGCAATCCACCGCCGGTCGCCTGAATGGATGCCTCGTTGGACCACCCTGTACCTTCGAGGTCCAGCGAGTGTCCTCCGGCGTCAGCGACTAGTGCGCCCTGGTTGACGAAGGTTTCGCCGGGGGCCCCAATCGTGAGAGTGCCGGAACCGCTGTGAATCGTAATTCCGGGACCGATAGTCAGAGTGCCGCTTGGCGCACGAACGTGGTTTGTCTCAGGCGCCGCGTAGCAGGATACACTCCCCGTGCCCGTCAACATTGACGTGCCGTCCATACGGAGCGTGCCACCGTCGAGGAATAGGTTTGCGTCTAACTGTAGCCCCCCCTGGATAATCGCCGTCGAGCCGTCGTTGATTCGCATTTCGGCGTCGACGGTCATGTTCTCGAAGGTCGCGACCTGCGGCAGCCCAACTCCACGGGACACCTCGAAATCGCCACCGTTGATACCGAGAATGCGCCCGTTGCGGATGCTGGCTCCATCTTCGACGCGCCACGTCACATTGGACCTATCTAGTAGTAGTGTTCCGCCTTCGAGTTCAAGCTGCCCACGCATCCGGACGTTGCCGCTGAGCGGCTCGAATATGCCCATGTCAGCTAGGGTGAAGTTTCCTTCTAGCGTGAAGCCGCTTGTGCCGCGAATCACACCATTTCGGTTGGTCCAGTTGATCAGCGGCACAGTGCCTCCGATGTGAAGGTTCCCCCCCGCCAACGTGACCACGCCTTCATTTGTCACGCCACCCATGAAGATTCCTCCGCCCGACGAATGGACAGTTCCCAAGTTGAGCCAGGAATCGGTGGGTCCTTCAAACGACGAACCTTCGGCGTAGACCTCGCCGTAGTTCGTCAAGTTAGCAGGCCTCATATACAGATTGGTGGTCTTTGCCCGCATCACGCCTCGGTTGACTACGGTCCCAAAAAAGAAAAGCCATTGAACTCCGGCCTCCTGCGTCTCGGCGTGAATGAGTCCTCGGTTCTCGATCGTGCCGAAGAATTGAGTTTTCCCACCGTGAATGAGAATCCCGTCATCAACGGTCAGCGTACCGCCGGACGAATTGATCGTACCGAGAGCGGGATCAACGGTGCCAAGTGCGATCTCCCCGGACCCAGATAACAATTGAGTACCGTCGAAGATGATTCCGCAGGTCCCGGTGGTGCTTAGAACGCCCTCCAATGCCAGGCCGCCGGTTACCGTGAGAGAGGCGCCGTCCATTACCATCGCGTCTGCCACTAGCTCCGAGGCGTTGAGCGTCCCGTCGCCCGGCTGAATCACCAATCCCTGGCCACCGGAACCCGGCATCACGGTGCAGTTCAAGAGTGTTCCGCCGTCCAGCTCGAACGCGTTGTTTACCTGAAATGGAGTCAGCACTTCAAGGCTTCCACCTGACGCGATGACAAGCGATTCCTCGCAGGTTAGGCCCGCTACCTCGCGGACGTCGTTCACCGTCACTTCTTCGCCACCACCGACATCGATGATTGCGAAGTCACTCATTGTGGGCACGCCGGTCGGAGACCAATTCGTGGGCTCTTCCCAATCCCCGGTCCCGCCGATCCAAACCTTGGCATCGTTGATCTCGATGATGCCCGCATCCGTGTTACCGCCGGGCACTGGTATGACCGAGGTCCCGACGCCGGCTACCAGTGTCCCCATGTCGTCGAGCTCGGCGATCAGCGTCAGGGGCCCTTGGTCAGCGGGGACGTTCTCGATCTTGAATTGACCTAGCGGAGTGGGAAGCAATCCTGCCGTAGTCGTCGCCGACCCATTGCCCGGCAAGGCCGTCACGGTCACTCCGCTTGTCAGCACGCCGCCACGGGTGATGAACCCATACACTGTCGTGAGGCTTCCACTCACGATCACGTCCACGCTTACGGTGGAAGAAATCCCCTCATTACTGGCGGACAGGATCGCGGTTCCGCCGATACTTCCGCCGGCTGGCACCTTTGCGAGCCCGCTCGTTGTGACTTCCAGGATGGCTTCGTTGCTCGACGTATAGACGGTTCCAAGGCCAGTCGTCACGTCGGTCGTCATGCCGCTCTGATCCTCGATCTTGGCTGACAGTTGGGTCATCATGGCGCCCATGGTCGTGTCCAGGACGGCTGTCCCACTCGTCAGGTCAAGGGTCTCGGGTTGCCCGGATGTACGGGCCAGACTCGGCACCGTGACCGTCGTATGTGTGGCCGCGCCCGTGATCGCCATGAAGTCCGAAGCGTAGGACTGCTCGAGCGATTCGCCGACGAGCCAGGTGCCCTGAAGGGTGACCTGATCGGGATCGGTCAGCGGAACGTTGTTCACCTCAAAGAGCGATCCGGGAGGCGCTTCCCCGACCGGTATGCCTGTTCGGCCCAAGCCCCGGAGGACGAATGATGCGGCGTAGTTGCCGTCGAGCGTTCGTGTGGTCGGCGTCTGGCTCACCGGCGCCGGGTAAGGCAGGCTGAGCATCGACAGATAGGGCTCCGGATCGGTCACGGCGCCGAACCCATTCAGCGGCGGGATGACGGGCGAGATCTCGAAATGTACGAAGGGTGTGATCGTGCAGCCCGGGAAGCAGTCGGGATTGGCGTTGCCGCTCTGCCCGAGCTTGCCTAGCGGCGTCGATCCAGCCGTCACCAGGCTGCCCTCCATGATGGACATATCGACCGAGTCAAGGTGCGCGTAGGCCGTGTAGAACGTCACGGTCGCGGCCGGCACATCGGTGGTCGTGTGCTCGACGACGACGAAATTGCCGTAACCGCCACCGCAGGCGAACTCCGCGTCTGTGCACATGACACTGGTCGTGCACCCGCTTTCTACCGCGATGACAGTCCCGTCGTAGACGGAGACCACGTCGGTCACACCCGCGGTTCCGACCAGGTCGATGCCCGCATGCAGGTCCGTGCCCCGAGGCGCGCCGAAGCGCCCGTGACCACAATCGTCACTGCGCACCACGCCACCGGGTACGGGCAGCTCCGTCGTAACCGGAATCTCCATACCGGGAGTCACGCTGGCGATGCTCAGATCGAAGAATGCGTGGAAAGGCGGGCAGAAGCCTCCCCAACCGGAGACGTCGATGCCGGCGTCGGGGTCAGTCTCGAGCACTTCCCCTCCGTTGGTCACCCCGGCAGTCGCGGTGGCCACGAATGCCACGACATCATGGTCGAAGGAAAGAATGTGCCCTAGCGTTCCGGGAGCCAGACCGGCGACGTTGGGAACGCGCACCTCGATCGGCGGAGCGAAGGTGGCGCCTGCCGGTTGGAGAGTCCAGGCGATGCGATTGTCGGCACCGTCCGGAAATGGCATCGCGACCTTGTCGAACTGGACCTGATTCAGGGAGATGGTCGTCGCATTGCCCATGCTGGGCGTCGACCCATCTGGGTTGGTCATGGATCCGGCCCGGACCAGCATCTCAAGGCCTTCGACGCCGGCGACCGTAAGGATGACATCCTTGGTATTGTCAAACTGGCGCGCGTTGACCGGATCGAGGAAGGGCAGGTAGATCGGCGATGGCTGCTCGTTCGACACTCCCGTTACGACGATCACCTCGAAGTGCAGAGCGGGATAGCTACCGATGGCGACACTGGATCCGTCGGGGCCGCCAACGAAGGTGGCGCTTGCACCGTCGACGTCAAGGTCGAAGGCGCCGCCCTGCGCGATGCCCGCCAGGGTGAAGCGCCCCGAGAGATCGCTCGTTGTGGACGCTAGCAAGAGGCCGTTGTCCGAGAGCTCGACGGTAGCGCCCTGGATCGGTTCGTCGGCGTTGTCGAGGACGAGGCCCGTCAGGCTTGTGCCCTGGGCGGTATCCCGGACAAACCCCTCGAGGTTGAATACCGCCACGGGCGAACTTGTCGGGGGAGGGTTCTTGATGGTCACCTCTACCCGGTTCAGGCCCTGGGTGGCGCCGTACTGGAAGTTGACCTCCGCATGACCCGAGGCATCTGTCAGCACATCGACCGGATCCGGGTTTCCGACGAAGCTTCCGCCGCCTGAGACCACGTCGAAGGTCACCTCGCCGCCGTCAAGGGGGCCGACGGGCCCCCCGTTGTTGCTGAGACGTACACGCAGGGGCAAGGCTGCGATCGATCCCACCTCGCCCAGCTGGTCATTGCCTTGCGTGATGTTGATCTGTGTATCGGACGTGCCTGACAAGGCGATCGCGCAGAAGGTGCCCCCGCCGCTGACGCCAACCGAGCTGACGAGCACGCACTGGTTGCCGCTTCCCGGTTCGCTGCCCAGGGTCCAGTGAGCGCTGGCATCGCCGTTTGAATCAGTGATCACCCCGATCGTGCTCGCGCCCACTCCCATCGGCGTGTCGGCCAGGAGCCCTCCACCTGCGACCACCTCAATGGTCACAACCTTGCCCTCGAACGGGGTCGATCCATCAGTAGTCACGTGTACGGTCAGGGCCTGAGCAAGCTCCATCCCCACCTCACCCGAGAGAGACCCTGTGGGCGACGTAATCTCGAGCTCCGGCGTCGAGGCTGGAACCGCGACACGGGTAACCGTGATCGGAGCGCTGACGGTGAAATGCCCCTGGGAGTCCGTGGCGGTTGCCGTGATCGTCGTGGGTGTGTCAATCGCGTCAAGCGTCACACCTGTGGCCAGGAAGGTCCCGGTCGTCACGGACCCCGCCGTCAGATTCGTCCTGAACGTCTTCGATCCATTGGACACGGTGACGACCATGTCCTCCATTCCGGCCAGGGCGTCACCCACGCGGCCGCTGACCGCAACAGTCGCAGCCGTGGTAGACGTCCCGTCCAGGGGTTGATTGATCTCGGTCAGCTCCGGAGGTGAACTGTCCTGGATAACGGCGGCCACAGTCGGAGCACTGGCGGTATTGGTAAACGACAGCGATGTCAAAACGATCTGGTTCAGCTGATCCGCCGCGAGGGGGACTTCGATGCTGAACCCTGGCGCGGGATTCACAAAGAGCGGCGTTTTCAGTCCCGGCGTCTGCACCATCACTTCCCGGGCCTGGAGGGCCTGGCCCGTGATCACGATCGAATTGGCTTCCGTCAGGCCCGTATGCCCCGAAAGTAGCGTGGGCGGCGGTGGCACAAACTCGAACGGCGTGGGATCGTCCTCGGGCAGCTGGTTGCCCATGGGCGATTGCTGAGCGCCTTGCGGCATGCCCCACCCGAGCGCGAGGGAGAATGACAGCAATCCGAGCACGGCGATCGAGCGAACAGGTCGTTGGGTCATAGGGCTACTGACGTGGAAGTCACGCCAACCTACGGGGTCAGTCAGGGAAGCACGGGTGCCAATCAGGATACTTCAGGGTAATCACTAGGAGAGTATGCGGGCGTCTCGCAGCTCGTTTTCAGGATTAGTTTCGGGAACCAGCCGCGTATGGGAAGCAGAGGTTGGCTGGACACCCCGCACTCTCGTCTGCCTAGATGCGTGAGAGACTCGAGGAAGGTGCCATGGCGCTGCGCCGAAGGACCCTGTGTAGCCCACCGCGACGGCTGGATGCCACGCCGCGCGCCCAACGAGCACCACCTGCCCGTTCGTCCCAGGCAAAGGTGCCTGGAGCCTAGACACGGCGAGCGCGATCCACTCGGCCGATGCCGACGACGCACTCCTGAGCAACCTGCTTTACCTTGGAATCGACCGAGCGAGCTTCAGTAGCTCATTCGCTTGATCGTAATAGCTGATGAAGACGCTGTCCGCATCCAGTGCGTCGATCGAGGTCCCCTCTCCGATATCGGCAGAGGTCGCGTCAATGACAAAGGAATCCCAAGCAACGCCACCGTCGTCCGAGCGGCCGACTTTGAGTTCACCGTTTCCCGTGTGATGAAAACTCAAGAAAAGGTCCATTGAGTTGATCGCAATGAGATCGAGATAGCGCCCAGTCATTCCAACGCTATCGACGCTTACCTGCAGCGGCCATGTCACCCCAGCGTCGACCGATCGGGCGAACTCGAGGTCTTCCGTGGAATCGTCATGGAAAGCTGCAAAGATCGTCGTCCCATCGAGAGAGGCGACCGTCATGAAGTCCCCTTGATTGCTCGATCCGGTGACCTCCACATGATCCCAATCCCCATCTATGCCGTCCGTCGTGACTCCGACTATGGGGCCTTCATCTCCACCTCCACCCCCGAGGCCTTTGAAGCCGATGACGAACGTACTCGAATTGACGCCTACCAGCGATGTATAGATTCCAGTCCCGGCCGAGTCGACAGAGCGATTCGACCAGCTGTCCCCACCATCTACGGTATCTCCTAGGCTCGGATCGTTGCCGCTGTGGACATAGCCAACCACCGCATCATCTGGACCTGTCGCAACCAGTGAACTGTGGAGGCTATCACCACGGACCTTCGCCGCCGTCCACGGCAAGGCTCCCCCGTTCGTAGAAACCGCGACGGTCAATTCGTCGCCGTTGTTAGCGCCTGCGCTATATCCGACGAAATAGGTACTGGCGTCACCGCAGTCCATTGTTACGAATCCAATGCCTGCACCTCCCCCGGAAAGGTCGTCAACGAGAGTGTGAGTCCAGGTCAATCCACCGTTGGTCGACTTGGCAAATTCAATGAGCTGATCATCTTCATCCAGGTAGGCAATCAGGATCGTCAATGAATCAACCACGCGGATTGCGCTCGTCGTGAGATCGCTGTTCAGTCGCGGCGTGCCAGTATCGACGATCGATGTGGCCCAAAGGCCAGCGGCCGCATCCAGGGCGGTTAACTGCACAGCCGTAAGCGAGTGGTCAACCTGGAGCCCGGTCGTCAGGCCGGGAGCGTCGACATCGGCGAAGGCAGCCGTGAGGCTGACCGAATCGAGCACGTCAAAGGTGTCGGTCGGTGTCGGGGTGAAGGCACTGATCAGAGCCAAATCGATGACCCCGTTCAGGGCCGCGGACCCAGGTATGCCGATCACGTTGAGCTGGTCGTGCTGAGTGACCGGCGTCAATCCTCCGAGTTCCAGCTCAAGTACCCCAGTGCCCGCCTGCGAATAGGTACCGTCGATGGTGATCGCGCCCGCCGTGTTGCTACCACCCGGTTGGATGAAGCCAGCGTTTGAGACCGCACCCGCTAGCGTGCCGTCACCGGAGACGAGCCCGCCTAGTATGTCTATTGGCCCGGCCGTGGCAGTGACTGTGCCGCCCTGAAGATCGATCGTCCCGTCCAGGGACAGGGTGTTGGTCACGCTGACTCCTGTGCCGGCGGGCACCTCGAGTACACCACTCAAGCCCACGGCGTCCAGGGTCCCTCCGGACACTGTGGCCGTCAACGGGGTGCTGACTGTCCCGTCGATGGTACCGGAGGTGAAGCTTCCGCCGTTCAACATCCAATTGCCGCCGGCAGTATCCAGGTCGAGCGTGCCTCCGTTCAGGTCCACGTCGCCGTAGACGCGGACAAAGCCGGTCGGGAGGTCGAACGATCCAGTCTCGTCGTACTCGACGTTGCCGGCGATGTCGACAATCGAGTTGGTCGCGCTGATAGTGCCCAGGTTGCTCCAGGTGCCCGCCATGTCAAACGTGTTGAGTTCGAGCACACTCATGTTCGAATTGATCACTCCGGCCGCGGCGTTGGTCCAGGAGCCGTAGGTCTCGAGCGCGATCCCACTTCCGGCGGCGCGACTCTTGATTGGCACGCTCCCCGGAAGGATCTCGATCAGGCCCTCGTTGATCCAACCGTTGCCGTCAAGGACCAAGGACCCGCCGAGGGAATCCGCGCGGATGGTCCCTCGGTTGATGAAGGACTGGCCCGGGCTACCGATACGGAGAGTCCTTACGGTGCCCGTGATGGTGACGCCCGGCTCGATCGTGAGCGTTCCTGTCGGATTGAGGAGCTGGGCCTCGCCAGAACCACCGGTGGTCACGAGGATCTCCCCGGAACCATCGAGCGATGACGTTCCCATGAAACGGACTTCCCCCTCCGGAACCCGCGTAATCCCATTCACGGTCAGGCCATCCTCGATGATCGCTGTCGAACCGGTGCCAACCCACCAGTTGCAGTTGGTGGTGACCCCCGCCAACGTTGCCGTGACCGGTGTGCCAGACCCGAAGACTCTCATGAAGAATCTGCCTCCATCGATCCCGTCGATCTGGCCATTCTCTATTCGGGACCCTTCGTGGATGTACCAGTCGATTCCTCCATTGATCCCCAGCGTCCCACCTTCCAGATCGATGGATCCCTCGAGCCTCACGCTCCCACGAGTGATGATGATGTTTCCCAGATCGGTCAAAGTGAAGTCATCGAACAGCGTGACGTTGACGTTTGCGTTGACCTGGATCACCCCGTGCTCATTGCTCCATGGTCCGCCTCCCAGTCCGCCTTGGTAGCCCAGGCCTAGGGTCAGGCCTCCGCCGACTGTGACCAAGCCCTGGTTGTTGACCGCATTGAGAAGGAGGTTCGCGCCATCACTTGTGATCGTTCCTGCGTTCAGCCAGGTATCATCCGGACCACCAAAATGCATGGACGGGTGGAGTTCGATCAATCCGTAGTTTTCCAGGACGACGATTCGTAGGAAGAGCATCGCTGTCAATGCCCGCATGATGCCCCTATTTTCGAGGGTTCCCCTGAATTCGATACTGCCGGTGCCTCCACTCCCCAAGTCAGCCTGAACGAGGCCCCGGTTCAGGAATGAATCCCCACTGGAACCAAACGTGGCTGACGCACCCCGAACGGTCATGTCCTCGCCAATGGTCAGCGTCCCGCTCCCCGATCGGAACAAGGTTCTGGGAGCAACGCCCGGGGCGGCCAGATCGACCTCGCCAGACCCGGACAGCTCCTGTGCCTGAACGAAGTTGACCGTGCAGGCGGCCACATGCAGCGTCCCTTCCAGCACCAATCCGTTCCGAACGGTGAGAGTCGCCGTGTCCGCGACCGTTGCATCCGCGATCAACGTGACGCCATTAAGCGTCCCGCCCGAAGCCGTCACGCCCAACTCCTGGCCGCCCGAGCCCGCCATCACTGTGCAATTCAGAAGCGCCCCACCATCGAGCTGAAACGTGTTATTCACCTGGAATGGCGACAGGACTTCGAGGCTTCCTCCCGACGCAATGACGAGCGATTCCTCGCAGTGCAATCCCGCCACCGCGCGGACGTCGTTCACGGTCACGACATCTCCGCCGCCGACGTTGATGATCGCGAAATCGGTCATCGTCGGCACGCCGACTGGAGACCAGTTACGGGGGACCTCCCAGTTCCCGGTGCCGCCGATCCAGACCTTGGCATCGCTGATTTCGATGATGCCCGCATCCGTATTGCCGCCAGGCACTGGCATGACTGAGGTTCCAGCACCGGCTACCAGGGTGCCCATGTCGTCGAGTTCTGCGATCAACGTCAATAGGCCCTGGTCGGCGGGAACGTCCTCGATCACGAACTGCCCCAGGGGCGTGGGCTGCAAGCCGGCCGTGGTGGTTGCCGAGCCGTTTCCGGGTAGGGCCGTTACGCTCACGCCGCTTGTCAGAACTCCGCCGCGGGTGACGAATCCGTAGACCGTCGTGAGGCTGCTAGCCACAATCACGTCCACGCTTACAGTCGCCGAGATACCCTCATTGCTGGCAGAGAGAATGGCTGTTCCGCCGATACTTCCACCGGCTGGGACCATAGCGAGTCCGCTTTGATCGATCTCCAGAATCGCGTCGTTGCTCGAGGCATAGACGGTGCCCAGGCCTGTGGTGACGTCGGTCGTCATGCCGGTCTGATCGGCGACCTTGGCTGACAGTTGGGTCATCATGGCACCCATGGTCGTGTCCAGCACAGAGACTGGACTGGTCAGGTCCAGGGTCTCGGGTTGCCCGGTCGTACGAGCGAGGCTCGGCACAGTCACAGTTGTATGGGCGAGCGCGTCCGTTATCGTCATGAAGTCCGAGGCGTAGGACTGCTCGAGTGACTCCCCCACAAGCCAGGTTCCCTGGAGCGTGACCTGATCGGGATCGGTCAGCGGGACGTTGTTCACCTCGTACAGCGACCCCGGAAATGGCTCCCCGATCGCGACACCCGTCCGACCCAGGCCGCGCAGAACGAATGATGCGGCATAGTTGCCGTCGAGCGTTCGTGTAGTCGACGTCTGGCTCACCGCCGCCGGGTAAGGCAGGCTGAGCATCGACAGATAGGGCTCCGGATCGGTCACGGCCCCAAACCCGTTCAGCGGCGGGATGACGGGCGAGATTTCGAAGTGCACGAAGGGCGTGATCGTGCATCCCGAAAAGCAGTCGGGGTTGGCATTGCCGCTCTGGCCGAGCTTACCCAGCACCGTCGAGCCGGCCGTCACGAGGCTACCTTCCATGATGGACATGTCGACCGAGTCAAGGTGTGCGTACGCCGTGTAGAACGTCACGGTCGCGGCCGGCACATCGGTGGTCGTGTGCTCGACGACGACAAAATTGCCGTAACCGCCACCACAGGCGAATTCCGCGTCTGTGCACATGACACTGGTCGTGCACCCACTCTCTACCGCGATGACAGTCCCGTCGTAGACGGAGACCACGTCGGTCACACCCGCGGTTCCGATCAGGTCGATGCCCGCATGCAGGTCCGTGCCCCGAGGCGCGCCGAAGCGCCCGTGACCACAATCGTCACTGCGCACCACGCCACCGGGTACGGGCAGCTCCGTCGTGACCGGAATCTCCGTACCGGGAGTCACGCTGGCGATGCTCAGATCGAAGAAGGCGTGGAATGGCGGGCAGAAGCCTCCCCAACCGGAGACGTCGATGCCGGCGTCGGGGTCAGTCTCGAGCACTTCCCCTCCGTTGGTCACCCCGGCAGTCGCGGTGGCCACGAATGCCACGACATCATGGTCGAAGGAAAGAATGTGCCCTAGCGTTCCGGGAGCCAGACCGGCGACGTTGGGAACGCGCACCTCGATCGGCGGAGCGAAGGTGGCGCCTGCCGGTTGGAGAGTCCAGGCGATGCGATTGTCGGCACCGTCCGGGAATGGCATAGCGACCTTGTCGAACTGGACCTGGTTCAGGGAGATGGTCGTCGCATTGCCCATGCTGGGCGTCGACCCATCTGGGTTGGTCATGGATCCGGCCCGGACCAGCATCTCAAGGCCCTCGACGCCGGCGACCGTCAGGATGACATCCTTGGTGTTGTCAAACTGACGCGCGTTGACCGGGTCGAGGAAGGGCAGGTAGATCGGCGATGGCTGCTCGTTCGTCACTCCCGTTACGACAATCACGTCAAAGTGCAGGGCCGGAAAGCTGCCCATGGCGACGCTGGATCCATCGGGCCCGCCAACAAAGGTTGCGCTGGCCCCGTCGATGTCGAGATCGTAGGCGCCGCCCTGGGCGATACCTGACAGGTCGAATCGTCCCGAGATATCGCTCGTTGTGGATACTAACAGGAGACCGTTGTCCGAGAGCCTCACGGTCGCTCCCTGGATGGGTTCATCGGCATTGTCTAGCACGAGGCCAGTCAGGCTGGTGCCCTGCGCTGTATCCCGGACGAATCCCTCGAGGTTGAATACTGCCACGGGTGAAGTCGCTGGAATCGGGTTCTTGATTGCCACTTCGATTCGATTCAGCCCAGGAGTAACGCCATACCTGAAGTTGACCTCCGCGTGACCCGAGGCGTCCGTCAGGACATCCACGGGATCCGGATTGCCGACGAAGCTCCCGTCGCCCGTAACCACCTCGAACGTCACTTCGCCGCTATCCAGGGGACCGATGGGCCCGCCGTTGTTGCTGAGCCGGACCCGCAATGGCAATGCTGCGACCGAACCCACCTCGCCCAGCTGGTCATTTCCCTGGGTGATGTTGATCTGTGCATCAGACGTTCCCGCCAGGGCAATCGCGCAGTACGTCCCCCCGCCGACGACGCCCACCGAGCTGACAAGCACACACTGGTTTCCGCTTCCGGGCTCGCTGCCCAGCGTCCAGTAGACGCTGGCATTCCCACTCGCGTCAGTCGGCACTCCGATTATGCCTGCGCCCACGCCCATGGGCGAGTCGGCGAGGAGCCCGCCACCAGCGACCACCTCGAAAGTCACAACCTTGCCCTCGAACGGGGTCGAACCATCGGTGGTGACCTGGACTGTAAGGGCTTGCGCCAGTTCCATGCCCACCTCTCCCATGAGGGAGCCCGTAGGTGACGTTATCTGAAGCTCAGGAACTGCGGCAGGGACAGCGACGCGGGTGACGGTGATCGGGACGCTGAACGCCTCGTGATCCAGGGCGTCCGTGGCAGTGGCCGTGATAGTCGTGGGTGTGTCTATGGCGTCGAGCGTCACGCCGGTGGCCAGGAAACTCCCTGTCGTCGCTGACCCAGGAGTCAGATTCGCCGGAAAATCCGTCGAACCATTCGACACCGTGACGACCATGCCTTCCATCCCGGCCAACCCATCGCCTACCCTCCCGCTGACCGCAACGGTCGCGGAGGTGGATTGTGTGCCGTCTAGCGGTTGGTCGATCTCGATCAATTCGGGCGGCGTTCCGTCCTGGATCACCGCAGCGACGGTCGGGGCGCTGGCCGTATTCGTAAGCGACAAAGATGTGAAGACGATCTGGTTGAGCTGGTCGAGATTCAGCGGAACCTCGATACTGAACCCGGGCGAGGGGTTTACGAGCAGTGGCTTCTTTAGCGCCGGTGCCTGCACCATCACGACGATGGCCTGTAAGGCCTGCCCTGTGATCACGATCGAGGTGGCCTCCGTCAGTGCCGAGTGCCCCGACAGGAGCCTGGGCGGCGGGGGCACCAGTTCAAACGGCCTTGGGTCACCCTCGGGCAGCTGACCGCCCATGGGCGACTGCTGAGCGCCCTGGGGCACGCCCCGCGCTAGCGCCATGGAGAGCGAAAGGATTACGAGCGCGGAGATCGAGCGATTGGGTTGGAGAGTCATAGGCACAGTGGCACGGAAGTCATGCCAACCCTCGGGAGTCAGGCCGGGCAGCCCATATGCTAGCTTGGATACTTGATCCTAATCTCAAGGTGAAACCTTGGGCTCACAGGACCCTCTTTTCACAGTTTTTCTAACCTTATCACCATGCCGTGGAACTTGATGCTCGTCGGAGCCTCGCTGATTGCACTGGTCCAGGGGCCTCGAGAGGAGGCCAAGGTGCATCGGGGACTGGCATACGATGCCCTTGAGAAGAAGGAGTATGGGGCGGCCCTCGATCTGTTCGATCAGGCTCAGGCGCTAGATCCCAGTGTGCCATCGGACGCCTTCAATCTCGGCTGCCTGACAGCCCGCTTCGGTGAGATCGATGAGTCGATCGACTGGCTCCTGAGAGCAGCGGATCGCGGCTGGGGCAAGAGCGCGCAGCATCTGACTCTCCTACTTGGCGATACTGACCTTGTCACCACGCGCAAGAGCGATCGGTTTGCCGAAGTGCTCGACAGGACAGAGTGGAACTGGATTCGCGGCATCGACGACGCGTACGAGCGAGCCTGTCAACAGGCCGAGGCTGGTAGGCCAGACAGGGCCCTGGCGTGGCTCGAGCGCGCCGAGGAAGCAAAGATGGGCGCAAGCCCGCACCACAACGACCGCTTGCGCAGGGACCCGCGACTAGAATCGATACGTTCCCTGCCGCGATTCAGACGTGTCCTGGACCAGGTGAGCGCCCGCGAGGCGGTGCACCGACGTGTACTGGAAGATTCCGCCGGTGCGAGAAGGCTTGATGATCGCGGCGATGAGCGCGTGCCAGCCGACGGGGACGGTGAGAACTGGCGCCGTTGGGACCTCGCATATTCGGTCGAATTCAATCCCACCGATGGAAACCAGATTCTCACCGCGAACTACGACCGCGCTGTACGCCTGATCGACGCCTCGACCGGAGAGACCTTGCGAGCGATCTATGGCCATGCCAATGCAGTACTGAGCGCTCACTTCAGTTCTGATGGAAAGCAAATCGTATCTGCCGGTCCGGACGCAACGGCCCGCGTCTGGGGGCAAGATGGCAGGCCAAAGGCCGTATTCCCGTGCGGAGGAGTCGTACAGAACGCGGCATTCAGCAATGACGCCCAGAGAATAGTGACCGCCGGCCAGACCGAGCACGCTGCACGCGTCTGGGCCACCGACTCGGACGGCGCCCCCCTTCACATCCTGGCCCATGACGACAAGGTATGGGACGCTGATTTCAACCATGACCGCAGCAGAGTCGTCACCTGCAGCCAGGATGGAAGTCTCCGCATGTGGGACGCTGAATCCGGATCCGAGCTCTGGGAAATGCGTCCGCACAACGCGAAGGGATTGCGGACTCTGAGAACCGTAGAGTTCGACAATTCGGGCAAGAGCCTGGTAGTCAATGGCTATCTGGTGGCGAGCGTTCACGATGCGGAGAGTGGAGCGGAGCTAGCACGATTCTCTAGCATCAATGACAATCGCTTCCAGAGCTCGAGCTTCGCGCCGGACGGAAGCTGGGTCGTCACCACAAGCGAAGACGGGCCGTGCTTCCTCTGGAATCCCAAGAACGGGACGCTTGTACACTCCTTCGAGGGACACCATGGCCGCGTACTGCACGCGGACATTAGCCATAAACTCGACCGGGTCGTAACCTCCGGAGTGGACCGCACGATTCGGATCTGGGACGCGAACACCGGGGATGCTCTGCAGATCTTCCGTGGCGAGGCATTTCCACTATCGAGTGCGGCGATCAGCGCGGATGGCCAGCGAATCCGCCAGATCACTCCGGATGAAGCCTATGATTGGGACGTCGTTACTGGGAGCCGGGTCTCCCCATCAGGCTCGCCAAGGGTCTTTGAAGGTGCCGACGGCTCGGAGGCTGTCGCGTGGCACGATCCGCTAGCTCATCAGCAAAGTCCTGACTCGCGACCGATCCGCCTTCCAGTGAACCTCGGGGGTGGCGATGTCTATGCAAGCCCCGACGGGCGGCGCGCGTACACAATCACCGTGAGAGATGGCACCCTGCGAGGAGACTTGTGGGATACAACGAGCGCAGAGCTGGTTCGCACAATTGGAAACCACCGCCGGCCATACTCGGGCGCGCCAGGTGGTCGCCACATTCCGCTAGCGCGGTTCAGTCCCGATGGCAGGCTCCTCGCCGTGACTCTCTTGCGCCGGAACCCCAGCAAGGTCCGACAGAAGGATCCCGACGGAGAGCCCACGACCGTCGTTGTTGTGGACGCAAGCGACGGATCAGTGCGCGCCACCATGAATGGATTTCTGAAGGAGATCCTTTCACTTGGATTCACCTCGGACGGCGAGAGGCTCGTCACGGGCGGACGCGATGGCGTGACGAGGATCTGGGATGCAAAGAACGGGACCCTGCTTCGGGCATTGCCTCAACTGACCCGTGAGATTTCCTCGGTCGCCTTTGCTCCCGGGGGTCAGCGTGTAGCAACGGGTAGCTACGACACGACCGTCCGCATCTGGGATGCGGCCACCGGTCGTCTCGAACAGACCCTCTGGGGTCATGGGCGCCCGATCACGACGGTAGCGTTCGGACCCGCCGGTGAACGCCTTGTCAGCACAGCTCTCGACGGGCGCGTGCGCCTGTGGGACGTCGGCGATGGTCGAGCCATCGCCACCTGGGCGCGCTATGGCTCGGACGACTGGCTTTGTCATACGCCGAGCTACTACTACATAGGCACTCCGAGAGCAGCCGAACGTGCCCGTATGCTGCTGGCCTATCGCCCCTATCCGCTGGCTCACTTTGCCTCGACCCTGCATCGGCCAGATGAAGTTGCTGAGGCTCTGGCCGGGAGGCCAGCGCCGGTGGCCCGAGTCGTCGCGCCCCCGGACCTGGACGTGAGCTACCCGACGATGCCCGAGACCGTCGTGGGCCGGCGCTTGTTCCTCTTGCGCGCAGCATGTGAAGACGAAAGCTCCGGGATCGACCGGATGGACATGTGGATCGATGGCCGAAAAGTCGACGCAGATCGTGCCACCCAGCTTCTGGTCAGAGGTTCCACGGATCATTCGGCGACAGTGCAATTCCCGATAGGCTTCCCCCCGGGCGTGAATGTGATAACCGTCGCCCTCCAGGCCGTCAGCAAGGATGGAACCCTCAGTGGCAGGGAGACCTACTCATTGCGATACGAGGCGCCATCCCGAGACCTGTGGGTGCTGGCAGTGGGCGTGGCCGAGTACGATGCGCCGGGGCTCGACCTCAACTATCCGGTCGCAGACGTCCAGTCGATCGTGAACTGCCTCGAGGCCCAGGCTGACGGCCATTACAGCCGGGTTCACATCAAGACGCTCGTGGATGAGGAAGTCAAGGTGGAGTCGGTACGCGAGGCCAGGCACAACTTTCTAAAGCAGGCTGATGAAGACGACACGATTGTCGCCTTTGTTGCCGGACATGCGATCGTGGCTTCGGGCGAGTACTATTTCCTGACCAAGGATCACGACCCCGCCCAGCTGGATGGCATCGATCGAAATGACATCGAGAAGCTTGTGACGTGGCAGGACCTGCGGGCACGCCGTCGAATATTGTTCGTCGATACCTGTCACGCAGGCGCCCGTGACGGAATGCGATCTGCCGACCGAGGAGTCGGCCTGTTCGACCCTGCTACCGTGAACGACATTCAGCAGAGAGGGATGTACATCCTCGCGGCGAGCACTGCCAATCAGGGCGCTGGTGAGAGCGACGGCAACGGGATCTTCACCCGTGCGATCGTAGAGGGGCTGCTCGGTGCGGCAGACATCGATCACGACGGCCTGGTGCGCGTGGAAGAACTAAAGGTCTATGCCGATCAGCGGGTAAAGGAAGATAGCCATGGTCAGCAGACCCCGACCTTCCCGACCGTCGAGGGGGGGGAGAACTTCGCAATCACCCGCGTCACGGATTGATCCGATCTAGCGACCTGCTGGTTGGCAGCTCGGTTTCCGGAACGCAGCTGAGCGCCTGGGCTACACCGGCCATCTGGCGCTCGCCCCCCACTGGACCTCTCTGCGCGCGATCTGGCCCGAGCGCTCAGGCAATTCGACCAGCTACTCGCTCCTCCTGGATCGCAGCGGAGTGGTCCGATACGTGCACCCGGGCCCTGAGTTCGTTGGAGACGACCTCGCCCAGCTCGAACAGGCGATCAAGGCGCTGCTCGCCAGCACCCCCGCGGCAGACTGACATTAACGAGTAGCACCAATGTTCGCCGCGTTCAGGCTGCCGCGGGACGTGGCCCCAGGCATCCGGGTGATGACTGCGGCCGGTTCGACCGAGACCCAGGGCTCAGCTTCCCTGGACAGGGGCCCTGAGACTTGGGGCGGTGAACAAGGGTGCGACTCGGCATGCAAGAACCGCCGAGCAACGGGCCGAGCAGCCGCCGTCAGCCCGCCGGGCTCTGAGTACCGAAGCCAAAGTCCGAGATCACGCCGTCCTTGTACTTGTCAACCTCCTCATAGAGGTCCGCGAACAGAGCGTTCTGGGCTCGGAAGGGCTTGCAACCAGGCTGGTCGAGAAACTGTGCTGCTTCCCGAGCGAAGATGCGCCATTCCTTCTCCGGCAGACTGCCCCTCTGGTACAGCTTGAAGAGCTTCCACCACTGATTCGCGTAGCAGCGGAGCGCGAAGTTGAACGAGACAGCCTCTTCCGCGTCCAGCAAGTCCGGGCTCCGGCACCCCCGATCGAGCAAGGAAGCAAGTGCGGGATGGCTGGCGACGACAACATTGATGTCGTTGAATCCAGTCATGGTGCTCTCGTACGTGGCCGTCGCGACCGCAGCCGTATTCTGCTTGATCTGAATGGCGAGGTAGATCAGCGTGATCAGCACCGCTGCGGCACCTATCATCTGGCCCACTGCAGAAATGGCATCCCAGTTCGTCATCGCCGGATCCTGTTCCCTTGGCGTCGTGGCAATCGGCAGTGCGGTACACCCGCGACAGTCCAGATAGCCTTGGTGGACGCCACCCTAGCTTTGCGCGCCCCCAGCGCAAAGAACACCGAGCTCCGTCATCCGGGCACGCGGCCTGCCGACGGCGGTTTCCGCGCGAATCTCCACTGGTGTCCGACTCGGCCAGAGCTCACGAGATGCCCGGCGGGGGTCGCCTTGTACCTGCGTCCCCGGGCGCCAATGGCCCAATAGAAAAGGGGACCCAGCCGGGAAAGCCAGGGCCTCTTTGGAAGTGGTAGCGGGGGGCCACTTGGAGGGGCTCGAGAATGGCTCCAGTTCGAGAGCTACTGAACTTTCGGAACCGCTGCTCGCTCGGAGAGCCATGCGCGCGCATCTTCGAGCTTCTCGGATTCGAAGAAGCAAACTTCAGACGCCCAGAACGGCGCCGCAAGCTTCGTCCACACTTCGATCCACTTCTTGTCACTGACCACAGCGACCGGGCCGACGTGCTTCAAGTGCTTGAAGCCGAACTTCAAGTCATCCCACAGGACGGACGGAGAGATCCCGCCGAAGGAGATGATGTGCTTGAGAATGCCGACCTTCCCGCGCTTGTCCATCAGCGGTCCGAGCCTGCTCACGATCTCCTTGAAAGCGTCTCGATCAATCTTTCCGTCGAGCGTGAGCTCGACGTACCCCGCCTCTTCGTGCTCCTCGTATTTGATCATGGTTCGATCGTAGGCTGCGGGTCTAGAGAGTTCAGGTGGACGGAGTACGTAGGACCCGGGCCCCGGGGCACGAAAAAAGAGGACCGCGCCGGGAAGGGCACAGTCCTCTCTCAGAAGTGGTAGCGGGGGGCCGCTTGGCTCGCCTGGAGATCTGGGCGAAGGCAGGGCCGAGTGCGTCAGGGGCGCACCCCTTCGTGAGCTGGAGGGAGTCATGACCGAGGGGAGCGCCCCGTCGCGGTGAAGCCCCACGGAGGCCCTTGCCTGCCACCCCTTGACAACCTTACGTCGTAAGCTTACAGTGTACGTTTCCAGCCCCCCTCCTCGAGGAAACGACGGATGAACCTAACTAGCGTCGCGAACCAGATCCCAACCGACTCAGCCAATCCGCCCGCAACGGCACCCGGCGAGACACAATCCATGAAGGCCATCGTGCAGGACAGATATGGCACGGCAGACGTCCTGCAACTGCGGAACATCGCTCGTCCAGCGTTCGGCCCTGATGACGTGCTAGTGCGAGTTCACGCAGCCGGCGTCGACCGAGGTGCGTGGCATCTCATGACGGGCTTGCCTTACTTGATTCGCCTCGTTGGCTTCGGGCTTCGCGCGCCGAAGAACCCGGTGCTCGGCATGGACGTCGCAGGTCGCGTTGAGGCCGTCGGCGCGAACGTGACGCAGTTCCAGGCGGGCGACGAGGTTTTCGGCATAGGCAATGGCTCGTTTGCAGAGTTCGCGTGCGTCCCTCAGACCAAGCTCGCGCCGAAGCCCGCGAACCTCAGCTTCGAAGAGGCCGCTGCCGTACCAGTCTCCGCCGGCACCGCTCTCCAAGGCATTCGTGACGTCGGAGAAGTGACGGCCGGACAGACGGTCCTGATCATCGGTGCGGGAGGAGGCGTCGGCTCGTTCGCGGTGCAGATCGCAAAGGCCCTCGGAGCGGAAGTGACCGCTGTGGAGGGCCCGACGAAGTTGGGTCTGGTGCGTTCGATCGGCGCCGATCACGTCATCGACTACAAGCGGGAGGACTTCTCCCGGATGGACACACGCTACGACGTCATCCTCGACATCGCTGGAAACCGTCCGCTCTCCGAGCTGAGACGCGCCCTCAAGCCCAAGGGGATTCTGGTCATCACCGGCGGCGAAAACGGTGACCGGTGGATTGGAGGCGTTGATCGCCAGCTCCGAGCGCTCGCACTGTCTCCATTCGTCGGACATAGACTGCGCTCGTTCATCGCCGACGAGAGCAGTGAGCACCTTCGTGACGTGACGACACTGATCGAGACCGGCAAGGTCATGCCGATCATCGACAGGACGTTTCCGCTCAGCGAAGCGGCGGATGCCATGCGCTACCTGACCGAAAGTCACGTTCTCGGAAAAATAGTCGTCACCGTGTGAGGCGCGGCAAGATGGCAAGCAAGGAGCAAGACCTGAAGAGACCTCGCGCCCCGTTGAGTCGCGAGCTGGTGCTCCGCACCGCGGTGACCTTCGCTGACGAAAGCGGCATCGGCTCGCTCTCCATGCGCAAGCTGGGCGACGCGCTGGGAGTGAAAGCGATGTCGCTCTACAACCACGTGGCGAACAAGGAAGATATACTCGACGGCATCGTCGACATCGTCGTCGCGGAGATCGAAGCACCCGAGATCGGTAGCGATTGGAAAACAGCCATGCGTCGGCGCGCGATCTCAGCGCACGAGGTGTTGCTACGTCATCCCTGGGCTTCGATGCTCATCGTCTCGCGGGTCAACGTCGGCCCTGCGATGTTGCGGTACGTCGATGCAACGGTCGGCTGCCTGCGCGAGGCGGGGTTCTCGTACGAGATGGCCGACCGCGCGTGGAACGCAATTGACAGTCACATCCACGGCTTCACGCTCCAAGAGCTGAACTTCCCTTTCAAGCCCTCGGAGTATGCCGACACGGCAAAGAGCTTCCTCCCCCAGCTGCCAGCGGAGGAGTACCCCTACCTGCGCGCACTCGCTCAGAAAGTCATCGACGGCGGTCACCACGGCATCCAGGACTTCGGGTTCGGACTCGAGCTCCTCCTCGAAGGGTTGGAAGCATCACTCTCTCGGAACGAGCGATAGGCTCGAGGCTGCTCCTCGGAGAGCCGCTCCGAGGTAAGCACCAGCGAGAATGGGGCAGAAACGGCAAGCACCCTGGCAACTCCAGAGGCCCTTGCCCTATGCGCACCGTCCGCTGCGCTGGGAAGAGTGCAAATCAAGCGGGCCCCCGCGCGGTCCTCGTCGCGACCGCGCTCCGCTCTCGAACACGAAAAAAGAGGACCCGGCCGGGAAAGCCAGGTCCTCTCTGAGGGTTGGTAGCGGGGGCAGGATTCGAACCTACGACCTCCGGGTTATGAGCCCGACGAGCTGCCAGACTGCTCCACCCCGCGACACGGCTGGCATTATGGTCGCTCGGCGGGCGGCTTCAAGAAGAAGTCTCGGAGATCTGGTGGAGATTCCGGAGGGCCAGGCGGGCGGCCACCGCCGCATGGCTGGCGGAACCGGGGTCCGCCGGAAACGAGGCGACAGGGCTGGCTTCAGGGACGGCCGGAGGAATCCGCGCCCGAGGCGGGCCGCGGCGGGTCGACGGGGCCAGGGGTCCGGGTTCCGGCGGTGGAGGCCTCGGCTGGTTCGGCCTGGTCGTCGCCCGTGAGCTCGGCGCGCAGTTCGAGCAGGGCGCCGTGCCAGTCCTCGCGGTTCACCAGCCCCCCCCACAGGGGAGCCGGTTGTGGGGTCGCCTCCAGGGGGGCGAGGTCTTCGGGGTCGACCGCTGCCGGTTCCTGGAGCGGTGCCTCCGGCAGGTCGCTGAGGGAAGCACGGACCTGCGCAATCAGGGCCGGGCTCTGGGAGCGCTGGGCACGCTCGGCCAGATCACGCAGATCCTGAAGCCGGACCGTGCCCGGTTCCGCGTGCCACGTCGCGCGCTCGACAAGTTCGAGGCCGAGCTGGTAGGCATCGCGCGCAGCGGCGCGTTGCTCGCGCTCCTGCTCGCCGGATCCGGCGGTCAGACTGGCCAGGTCGCGCAGGTCGGAGAGCTCGAAGAGCACCACAGGCTCCTGAATCGGAGCGGTATCCGGATCCGTTTCCGTGTCCGGATCCGTTTCCGGATCCGTGTCAGCGACCTGCGCCTCTCTCAGCGCCTTTTCCAGGCCGCGCAGGTTGCTGTAGGCGTGCAAGGCCTCGACCGAACTGTCGACGCGAAAAAGGAAACGCGCCTCGTCGCGGATCAGGATGGCGTAGTCGATTTTCGTGCTGTCCATGCGGGCTGCCGCTTCGCGGTAGCGGGTACTGACAGCCTGAACTGAAATCTCGTCCGGACGCGCCAGGTAGTAGTCACCGCTGAGCAAGGCCCAGGCACGCTCGGGACTCGCGACCACGGTCTCCGCTTTCGGCAGATGAACCGCCACCAGGCGTTCGAGCACTCCGGCTCCGGCGGGGGTTCCGGCCAGCCGCGCCCCACCCTTTTCACGTAGCTCGAGTGCCCAGCGCACGAGCGTTGCGTGCTTTCCGGGCGGCAGGGCCAGCGCGGCGTCCTGGGTGAGGGATGCGACGAGCGACAGTGCGGACTCCAGCCGGACGAGCTGTGAATCGGCCTGACGCTCCCACTTGCTGTCGACCAGCAAGCGTTCTGCCGCTCGCATGACGACCCTGGGGTCGTCACCGGCGAGGCTCATGAGCGTGGTTGCGATCTCCGAGATGTTGCGCGAGCCGCCCTGAGTCCAGTCGTCGAAGAACGGAGAGAGCAACAACCGCTCGACCAGTGCGGGACGCTCGAAGCTGCCGAGCAACATCAGCAGCATGGAGCGCAGCTCCGCGTCCTCCTCGTACTCGAGGCGCTCGACCAGGGCGTCTGCGCCGGGGCGCGTACCCACCGCCGCGACCCGCGGTGCAAATTCCTCGCTCGTCAGCACCTCGAGAGCGCGCCGACACAGATCCGGCTGGTCAGCGTGGGTCAATGCCAGCAGGGTCTCGAGGATCGCACGGGTCTGCGTCTCGTCGAGCTCGATGCCGGGCAGGGCGCGACCGAGCGCGCCGAGCAGTTCGTAACGCAGGGCACCGAAATCATGCTCGCCGGCAAGCAGTGCGAGCATGCGCTCGATGTCGTCGCCAAGCAGGGTCGAATAGGCGCCGGCGACCGCCAGGCGCACGTCCTCCGGGCCGCGGTATTCGTTCAGAAGGAACTCGAGCCCGACCCGCACGGGCCGGGTCAGCTCCCTCCATTCCTCGGTCGGGCTCTCTCGCACGCACAGGGACTCGATAGCATCGATCCCCATCAGGATCTGGTCCGGGTCGAGGGGGCGACCCCGATCGACCACCCGTCCGAACAGCTCCACGACGCGTCGCACGCCGCTGTCCAGGCTTTGCTCGCCACTGAGTGGATCGTCGTCCCAGGGCATGCGCGAGAGGGCACGCAGGATCGGGCCCGAGAGGTCCCTCTGCCGGCGTTCTCCAACACGGTCGAGCACGCCGCGCAAGAGCACGACGCTCGCGGAAGCGGGCGGTGATCCGCCCAGCAGGTCGGTCAGGTTGTGGAGCAGGGCGTGGAAGGCGTGGGCGTCGACTTCGCCCTCGAGTTGCTCGAGCAAGGCGTCGATCGCATCGGGTACACCGACCTTGCCCTCGCCCACGAAGCGGCTGAGCGCCTCGGCGGCCTCGGAGCGAACGACTGGATCGGGATCCTGGAGCCAGGTCGTGACCTCGTCTGGAGATAGTGCGATGAGACGCAGCACCAGGGCCCGCGCGCGCTCTTGCTCGGCCTCGAGCTCGCGCAGAAAGGGCGGATCCTCGCTCATCTCGACCAGGCGCGACCAGCGCGCTTCGAAGTCGGCGAAGGACTCGAATCGCAAACGGTAGAGTGCAAAGAGCCCGGCCGCCGCGCTCGCGCGAATGCGCGGTACGGCGTCGTCCAGATGCAGGGCAACCCGTGGCGCGAGCGCGTAGGCACGCAGCTCACCGACGGCGCCCATGGCCGCACAACGCAGGTCCTCATCGATCAGAGGTCCCTGTTCGAGCAACTCCGAGATGCGCACGAGCCAGAGCTCACGCGCGGCCTCGGAGCGATCCATCTCTTGAGCCAGCAGACCGACAGCGTCGTCCCGGATCGACTGGCGCAGGCTGGCCCGGGCCGCGTTCACGCCGGGCGGCACGCGCGTGCCGGCGCGCAGGATGAGAGCATCCATGGCCGGCTGGGGGTGGACACCGAGGACGCGCCTGAACTCACGCCGCAGTTCGCCGCCGGCCTTGCCCTCCAGGAAGACGTGCACCCCGGCCAGGGTCGTGGGCAGGGAAATGCTCTCATCATCCGGGCCAAGCTGGTCGAGGCCCGAGTCGATCGGCGGGATGAAAGTCTGCCCCCAAGCGGGCGCCGCGAAACAGACGGAGAGCAGCCACCCGGTCCACCCGGGACCTTGCCTTCTCCCCACCTTCTCCGCCCAGCTCCTCATCGTTGATCGTTGTTCATTCTATCAAGCTGCGGCAACCTGGGCTGGGGCCCTCGCACCCCATCGATCGTCCGTCCGCCACTGATTCATTCTTCGGCCACGATGGCGGGTAGGGTGGACCCCTTATTCCGGCATTCTCGCCCGGAGCGGGCACTTTCTAGCCGAGCCCGGTCGAGCCCTCCGGCCACGGGTCCGGCAACTCGCGCAGGGTGCGTTCCGCGACCGCGTCGACGGACTGTCCCTCACAGTCGATCGTTACCCGTGCCAGTGCCTCGAAGTAAGGGCCGCGTTCGCGGGCCAGCTGCTGGAATTCGGCCGCCGGGTCGAGCGAAGTGAGCGCTGGGCGGGCGTCGGGGTCGCGTTCCAGGCGCTGGACGAGACGTCCGAGGTCCTCCCGCAGCCAGACGCACCAGGCCTTCTCGGCGAGCAGGGCGCGCACCGCCGGGGTCTCCACGCAGCCCCCACCGGTGGCGAGGACGGTGCGTTCGGCCCGGGCGCCCTCGAGAACGGTCCACAGCACCCGAAGTTCGAGCTCCCGGAATCCCTCGACGCCGAGACTGGTAAGGACATGCCCCACCTGACCTGCTCCAGGCCCACCGCTCGGGTGGTCCCGTTGCCAGGCGGCCAGGATTTCCTCGTCCAGATCCAGGAATCTGGCATTGCCGAGGCGCGCCACCTCGCGCCCGACCGAGGTCTTGCCGACGCAGCGCAGGCCGATCAGCGCGACCGGACGGATCCGACCGGTACTCACCCCCTGCCGCCAGGCTCGGACAGGCCCAGGGCGTGCTCGAAGCTGGCACGCATGAGCTGCTCATCGGGGGCCTTGTGGGTAAACAGCTCGAACTGGGCCTGGGCCTGGCGCACGAACCACTCGCCGCCGGGCACCACGGTGCAGCCCCGGGAGCGCGCGAGCTCGAGCAGCGGAGTCACGAGGGGCCGGTAAACAGCGTCGAGTACCAGCGTCCGGGGCCGCATGGCGTCTGGCTCAAGCGGAAGCTCATCCCCCCCATCGGGCCGGCCCTCGCCCCCGATCGGCGTGCAATGCACCAGTATGTCGTAGGGATACTCCCCCACCCCGTCCCAGGCCACGGCTGTCGCGCCCAGGTCCGCGGCCAGGTCGGCGGTGCGCTGCGGATCACGTCCCGCCACGGCCAGCTCCCCGGCCAGGCCCTCGAGGGCACCGAGCACGGCGCGCGCCGCGCCTCCGGTGCCCAGCACGAGGGCGCGCAGGGGTCCGGTCGGCTCGCCGCAGCGCTTCGAATGGACGGCGAGGCCGCGCTCGAGTATCTCGCGCACCGCCGGCAAGTCCGTGTTGTATGCGCGCCAGCGATCCTGGTCGCGCACCAGGGTGTTTGCGGCCTGCACGCGCTGCGTGTCCCGGTCCCTCTCCCCGGCGAGGTCGAATGCCCCGCGCTTGAATGGCGCGGTGACCGACAGACCGCGAAAGTTCTCGTCGGTGAGGAGTTCGACGAAAGACTCCCAGCGGTCGGGCTCGAAGGCCACGTAGACCGCGTCAAGATGGGCCGCCTTGAGCGCCATGCCCTGCACCCACGGTGACAGGGAATGTCCGACCGGATTGCCGACCACCCCGAAGATGGCCGTCTCGGGACTCAATCCGCCCGGGGGCATGCGCGCCAGCAGGTCGCCGATGCGCAGCTGTCCGGGAGCGGTCAGCGCTCCATCGGCGGGTGCGGCGAAGGTGAACGGCGATCCGAAAATGGGCGCCAGCAGTCGTGTGAACGAACCGGCCGCTCCGGAACAGAATGCAACCAGACCCCCGCGTGCCTGCCGCAGGAAGCGCAAGACGCGCAACCCGTCTTCGGTGGTCGCCGCGTGGGTGACGAGCTTGATCACATCGCCCTCGTACAGGACCTCGCGCACGGCTTCGTCGAAAGTGGCCAGGTCGGCGGGCGTCTCGTGCAGCTCGTGACGGGACACGATGCGATGGCACTTGCCTTCCACCTCGCCCAGGGCGAGGGACAGGGTCCAGTCCACATCGACGAACATCGCGCCCGCACGCGCGGCGGTGTGGAGGATGTCGAGGCGCTCGTCCACGCTGCCCGCGAAGCTGCCGAAGGCCTCGTCTCCGTGCACCGTGACTATGACCGGCTTGGGCGACGTCTCGATAAAAGCGCGCAGGGCAGCCTCGCCCGGATTCCCGATACGATCCAGGCGAATCTCGATCAGATCCGCCACGGCCGCATTCTGCAGGGCTGCCTTTGCGAGTGCGTCGAATTGGTCGGCGATGTGCGATACGACTACAGCCATGGGTCAGGATTCTGGGCGCTTGTTCAGTGTTTCTTCGAGCCGTTCCAGGAGCTGCTGCGAGATGGCGCCGCGGTTGCGGACCAGTTCCAGCGCGCGGCGCGAGACCTCCAGGTAGAGGTCCGTCGGAGCGCCATCGATGGATCGCATCAGGTCGAGATGTCCTCCCACCACGGCAGCGTCGCCGCGGGCGTGGGGCCCGGTCAGCGCCGCGTCGGTGTCACCCGAGGCCGCGTTCTCGAGGGCACCACGCCCGAGATCCGCGAAGGCACGCTGGCGCAGGGCGACGTGGGAAGCGTCATCTGCGGCGCCGATCATGTTCATGGCCGCGTCGAGCAGCGCTACCGAGCCGGCCGCGATCAGGGTCGCCGCGGCGTGGTAACGCGCCTTGGCCCGCGGGTCAGTCGGCAGGGGGAAGAGCTGGCCGGAGAGGGCTGTCACGATCCGCGCGCAGGTCGCCTGGACCAGCGCGTCACCCTCCCCCGCGAACCAGGAACCGGCAAGGGTGCGCGTGGGTGAAGGGTCGCTCTGGTCCAGGGGCGGTACGGCGCACAGCGGATGCAGGCCGCCGGTCGACCAGCCGTCGTCGGCCAGTACTGCTAGCGCCGTCCTGTCGTGATATCCGCTGGTGTGCATCACGATAGCGGGCGTTATGCGCGCGCCGACGGCCGAGTGAACGAGGCCGGCGACCTCTTCGATGGCACCGTCCGTGACACATATCAGGACCAGGTCCACCGCCCCCAGCTGGGCCAGGTCTATCCTCGGCGCCGGTGCGCGCTCCGGCCGGCGGGCCCAGGCGCGCACGGTCCAGCCGGCCTGGGTCAGGTCGTGAGCCAGGGCGTGGGCCACGGCGCCCGCACCCAGCAAACACGCGCTTTGAGGCTCTTCCGGCATCGGCTCATCGTATCCGACACCGGGGGCGGCGGGTCAGCCCAAGTCGGCGGTGAACTCGTAGTCCATGTCGTCGAACTTGACCGCCTTGTAGCCAGCCTGCTTCGATCGCTTGAATTCCTCGTGGTAGGCCGCCAGAACCGAATTCTGGACGGCCTCGCGCGACTCCTGGTTGATCGGGTGCGCGATGTCGGCGTACAGGCGTGGACGCCCTCGCTCGTCGAGGGCCGATCGGTTGTCGGCCAGCTTCGAGCCGCAGTCGTTGCAGTAGCGAGCGCGTACGGAGTTCTTGGCAGCGCACTGGGGGCAGCGGTCGCACATCTTGCGACTGGGCATGGCGATGAAGAGCCCCTTGCTGCCCTCGATGATCTTGATGTCGCGAACCACGAGGCTGCTATCGACCGTGATGCTTGCGAACGCTCGCAGCTTGTCCTTCTGGCCGGGCAGAAGCTTGACGCGAATCTCGGTGACCTTCATTCGTCTGGGAATTCTTCCTGTGAATCGTCGGGACCGAGGTGCTCCGACCCGATTTTCGGGCCGAACTCGGTTCCAGCGCTCAGTCTCCCCCCGGACGTTGCGAGTTTGCTTTTGTGGTGCTTTTTCAGTCTCGGCGATGGGCCCGCGCGACCCACGTACCTCGAACTGCTGTGTTCTGCTTCAGAGCCTCTCTCCGGATTCCCTCGAGTGCCGCTGCGGCGTCCTGTTCCTCTTCGTAAAGTCCAAAGAAGCTCGATCCGCTCCCCGAAAACGCGAAATGATCGCACGCTGCGGACGCGAGGATCGCACGCCATCGGGTGACTTCAGGAAACTGTCTCGCGGCCGCTCCCTCCAGGTGGTTGAACATCCATCGCCGGGCGTCGCGCGCTCGAGCAATGAACATATCGCGTTGCACGATAGGCATTTGCGACGGTGCGCTCAAGGGGAAAGCAAGCCCGGCGAAGACCTTCGCCGTGGCACAACGGAGCTCTGGAGTGACGACCGCGACCACCCAATCGGGCGCGCGCACGTCGGTGCACGAGACCTTTTCCCCGCGCCCTTCGCAGTAACCAATGGCCCCGTCGCGGGCACCTTCAAAGAACACGCAATCGGATCCGAGCTCGCCGAGCAGGTCCCGTCTCCAGCTCGCGCCCAGGTCGATATCGAAGAGAGATTCGAAGGCCTGGAGCGCCGCACGGGCGTCGGAACTTGCGCCCCCGAGACCGGATTGACTCGGGATTCCCTTCTCGAGATTCACGCTGAGAGGTAGCCGTCCAACGTCGAGGCCCATGTCCAGGGCGCGCGCCCGGGCGCCGGCCAGTGCGCGCAGAACGAGATTGCTCTCGTCGGTCGGAATGTCTGCGGTTGCGAACGGACCGCTCAGGGTCAGTTCCATCCCTGGACCGGATGCACCGGACTCTCCGACCACCCCGCGGGCAGCGACCTCGAGGCGCAGCTCGTCCCCGAAATCGAGGGCCATCATCCAGGTCGCCAGTTCGTGAAAGCCGTCCGGGCGCCGGCCCAGGATCTCGAGCCGCAGGTTGACCTTGGCGGGCGCGAAGACTTCGGCCACGGGGCTCATCGCGCTCCCGGAAAGTCCTCGCCCAGGTCGTGATTGTCGATCAGGCGCACCCCATCCGCGACGGCCCCGATCAACGCCACGGCCTGGCGAAGCGCTCCCTCGGGCGCCTTCTCGGTCCAGCTCCGGGGGTCGCGCACCTCGGCGTACTCGACCTCCAGGCCGGAGGACGCCAGGACACCGAGCATGGCATCCCGCAGTGCCCCGGGCTGCCGCTCGCCCTCGATCCAGGCGCCACGAGCCACGGCCAGAGCCCGTGGAATCGCCAGGGCCCGGACCCGTCCGGCTTCGGTCAGGCGCCGATTGCGCGAGGAGAGCGCAAGCCCGCTCGCATCACGGGTCGTCGGACAGACGATCACCTGGACGGTATGACCGGCAGAGCGCCTGGCGACCAGGTCCGAGACGACGAGCGTCTGCTGGAAGTCCTTGCGTCCAAAGTACGCGCGCTCCGGCTGCACGAGCTCGAACAATCGATCGACGATGGTCGCGACGCCTTCGAAGTGGCCCGGTCGATGCTCCCCCTCCAGGCCCAGGGCTCCCGGTCCCGGGGCCACGCGCGCGCTCTCAGGGACGCTTCCATCCTCGGACAGCTGGGGGAAGAACTGATCGAGGGTTCCCGTGAAGACCATCGCGCATCCAACGGTCGCAAGCTGGCGCGCATCGCCGGCGAAGTCGCGCGCGTAGGAATTCAGATCTTCGGGCTGATCGAACTGCAACGGATTGACGAAAATGCTGACGCAGACCCGGTCGGTCTCGCGCTGCGCACGTCTCACGAGCTCGAGATGGCCCTCGTGCAAGGCCCCCATCGTCGGAATGAAGCCGATCGAGTGTCCTGCCGCGCGTTGCTCGGCGCACCATGCGCGCGCCAGCTCGGGATTCTCGAACTCGACCAGAGGGGCCCGGTCTTTCAAGTCGAGCAGGCACTCCCCCACCGTCTTGGCGACTCCAGGCACGATCCGGTCGGGACACAGCTCGGCCAGGGGTTCGAGTACGAAGCGTCGCTCGATCATGCGCGGGTGTGGCACGGTCAGGTCCGGCGTCGCGCGCTCGCTGGACCCGTGTATCAGTAGATCCAGATCGATCACCCGCGGGCCATTCTGCTCCCCGGCCTCGCGCTCGCGCCCGAGCTTGCGTTCGATGCGGATGAGCTGCTCCAGCAGTGCCTCGGGTGAGAGGCGAGTCTCCACGAGCGCCGCGCCATTGAGGTATGGCCCTTGACCGGGGGGCCCACCCACGGGGTCGGTCTCGATCCAGCGCGACCGGCGCAGTACGACCACGCCTTCGGTGCGCTCCAGACCGCGCATGGCCGCGGCGAGTTGTGCCTCGCGGTCGCCCTCGTTGGCGCCCAGTCCGATCGCCGCGACGACCGCGCTGCTAAGCTCGGTGCTCATGCGGCTTCCGAGCCTTGGCGGCCCGCCTGTCGACGCTCGGCCACCAGCGACTGACGAGGCCCCAGCCCACGTAGATCAGGCCCGTCAGGAACAGTACGGGGACCGGAGCCAGGTAGAGCAGCTGGGCTGCGAACACGAAGATCACGAGGCTCTTGAAGGCGCCCCCGCCCGACAACAGGCGCGAGCCCAGATGGGCATAGCGTGTGCGACCGACCATGAGCAGGCCGAGGGTCGGCAGCATGATCATGATGCCCGGAAGCAGGACCTGTGCGCAGCTCGCGCGGAAGTCCGGGGGAAGAAAGGCCAGGCCCTTGCCGACCGGGGTGGTGACGCCATCTGCAATCTCGATCCCGCCACGCAAGGACAGGAACATGAGGATCGAGGCCACGATCGTGCCCGCTGCAGCTGGCGAGGGCAGGCCGCGGAACTCGTCGTGCGCCTCGGCAGAGTGATCGTTCTCGAGGTTGAAGCGCGCCAGGCGAAGGATTGCCATCAGCGAGAAGCTGGCGGCCGCAAAGAAGTGCAGGCGCGGCGGCAGCATGCCCTCGTGCTCCATCAGGACCTTGGCGATCAATGCCGGAGCCACGCCGAAGGTGAGCGCGTCGGCAAAGGAGTCGAGCTGGGCGCCGAAGTCCGAGAAGCTGTCCGTGATGCGCGCGACCTTGCCATCCAGGGCATCGAAGACCATCGCGAGGAAGATCAGCCAGCAGGCGCTCTCCAGCCGCCGCTCGAACAGAAGCGGATCCCCCGCCAGGGCATCGATGGCCTTGGAGATCGCCAGCAGACCGACCCCCGCATTGCACAGGGTCAGAAGGCTCGGCAACATCGAGATGCGTTTCACCTGGACGGGCATGGCTCGAAACTACCCAGCCTCCGCAGTTTTTTGAATCCCGGGTCCGCTTCCAGCCCCATTTCCGTTGGCCTGGCATTTAATTGGGGTGTAGGATCCCCACGCATGAGCGAGATCCTGCAGGTCCAAGGCCGGGAGATTATCGACTCCCGGGGCAATCCGACCATCGAGGTCGATGTAGAGCTGGTTTCCGGGGCCTTCGGGAGGGCCGCGGTGCCCTCCGGCGCCAGTACGGGCATCCATGAGGCCCACGAGCTGCGCGACGGAGAAGGGCGCTACGGCGGCAAGGGCGTCCTGAAGGCCGTCGGGCACGTTAACGAGGAGATCGCTGAGGAGATCGAGGGCCTGGACGCCTTCGACCAGGGCCAGGTCGACCGCACGATGATCGAGCTCGACGGGACCCCGAACAAGTCGCGCCTGGGAGCCAACGCGATCCTGGGGGTCTCCCTGGCGGTCGCGAAGGCGGCTGCTGAGGAAACGGGCATGCCCCTCTGGCGCTACCTGGGTGGTGTCGAGGCCCACATCCTGCCCGTGCCGATGATGAACATCCTCAACGGCGGCGAGCACGCGGACAACAACGTCGACCTGCAAGAGTTCATGGTCATGCCCATGGGAGCCACGACCTTCCCCGAGGGTCTGCGCATGGGCATCGAGGTCTTCCACGCCCTCAAGAAGGTCTGCAGCGAACGGGGCCTCTCGACCTCCGTCGGGGACGAGGGTGGCTTCGCCCCCAACCTCGGCTCCAACGAGGAAGCGATCACCCTGATCCTCGAAGCCGTCGACCGCACGGGGCTCCAGGCGGGCAAGGACGTTCGCATCGCGATCGACGCCGCGGCGGCCGAATTCCACAACGACGGCACCTACACGATCGACGGCCAGGGCCTCGACCGCGGTGCACTGGTGGACTACTACGCCGGGCTCTGCGAGAAGTACCCGATCTTCTCGATCGAGGACGGCCTCGATCAGGACGATTGGCTGGGCTGGACCCAGATGACCACCGCCCTGGGCGAGAAAGTCCAGATCGTCGGCGACGACCTCTTCGTGACCAATGTCGAGCGGCTGCGGATGGGAATCGAGAAGGACGCCGGCAACGCGATCCTGATCAAGGTCAATCAGATCGGCACCCTGACCGAGACCTTGAATACCATCGCACTCGCACATCGCCGCGGATACCGCTGCGTCATCAGCCACCGCTCGGGCGAGACCGAGGACACGACCATCGCCGACCTGGCCGTCGCGACGAACGCGGGCCAGATCAAGACCGGCGCGCCCTGCCGCTCCGACCGCGTCGCCAAGTACAACCGCTTGCTACGCATCGCCGAGGAGCTGGGCTCGAGCGGACGCTACGGGCCGCGCGACCTCACCTGATCCCCCCGCCGAACCCCTCCAGATCGCCGTCCAAGACCCATGGCTAGCCGCGACCCACAAACGCCGCTCACGAAGGCCATCGCCGACGCCCTTCTCGCATGGGCTCCGGTCATGGTCGCCCTCGCCCTCCTGGCCCAGGTCGGTCTGCTCGGCCTGCGCCCGGCGCTGACGGAGCGGGAACGCTTGAGCCGCGAGGAGGCCAGGGTGGAAGCCCGCCATTCGGCCGCACTGGAGAACTTCACCGACCTCGACCAGCAGGTCGAAGCGTGGGCGGACCCGATCTACCGGGAACGGTTGAAGCGCCAGCGCTAGCGGGCCGGCCCAGGCCCGGAGGAATCGAGTCCCGTTCCCCCGGATGCGGGTTCAGCGCTCAGTCATCCTCAATAAGCGAGCCTGCCGCCCAGTCGTTGGTACCTGCGGCGGTGCGCCGATTTCCGCCACTGGTGGACGCGGAAGCGCCGAGGGTTCTGTTCGACTGCCCGCCACTGATCGACGAGGAGTCGCCGTAGGCGATATTCGAGCGCCCTCCACTGATCGACGCGTAGGGTGCCCAGGCGGAGTTTACCCGGCCACCACTCACCGAACTGAAGTCCGACAGGGCCAGGTTCCTGTGCCCACCACTCACCGACGAATGTGCGCCGTCCGCGGAGCCATCGGAACCGCCGCTCAACGATGAGCCAACGCCGAAGGCCGTGTTCGCATACCCACCGCTGACGGATGCGTAGGCCGCAGAGCCCCCGGTGTAGTTGACGGACCCGCCGCTGATCGAAGAGGCGAATCCATTGGCCCAGTTGTTCATGCCCGCTGTGATGGACGAGTAGAGCCCCCTGGCCCAGTTCCTCGTTCCCCCCGTGACGGTGGCGGAAGGCTTGCTCGTTCGATTGTCTTTTCCGGCGATGAGCCCACCAAAGCTCGTGAACGCGTGCCGAGGTCCGCAAACGATGTTGTGAGAGCCGTTGCGTTCGTCCCCCCAGGAGTTGCCCGGCTCGTTGTACCCGACGATCAAATTGCCCAGCCCGTTGGTCTGGGTCACGAGAGCATCGGTCGAGTCTGGTTGCCCGGGCGCTCCATTGGTGGCACCCAGACCGTTGACGATCTGCACGTTGATGTCGCTGACGCGCAGCGTCTTGACCGTGCCGCCCTGACCGTCGTCGAGGTAGACGATGCTCAGGTGATCCAGAATCTCGACCTGGTCCGCAGTCAGGGTCCGGACGTGGGTGCCGCTGATCGTCCCCTGGCTGGCGCCAACGGTCGGAATGAGGGGGCAAGTCGCGTAGCCGACGAGAACTAGAATCCAGGGTTTCATGGGAGGCTCCGGGGAGGTGGGACCAGCTAGGTGCGCCGTCACCGTAGTCCGGTACCCAGAAATCCGAAACCCGTGGACTGCTGGGCTGGCCCCGCGGCGGTAACGTGTGGCAATGCTGGCCGACCGGCCACGCCCCGGATCATGAATCTGTTCTCGCTCGCACTGCTGCTCACCGCGCTCGCGCAGGATTCCCGCGCACCGGCCCTGGAGCGCGAGGGACCGCTCAACAACGACGCCTTCGTGCTGACCCATGGGGCTGCCGAGGCCGAGCTGGCGCGCGGCGACCGCTCGTGGACGAGAGCCCAGGCGGATCTCACGGCCGGAACCCGCGAGCGTGGGTTGGCCTACGAAGCGTGGCATACAGCGCTCGAGCTCTCGGAAACCGGTGATGCGGCGGCCTTGACCGATGGAAGCGGCGAGGTGTCAGGACTGTGGCCCGATCCGGAGGGCAGCCACCACCGGCGGACTGAAGGTGTGAGCTACGCAGTGTTGCGCCGCCTGAATGGGCTCGACGAGCTGGCGGGGCGCGAATGGACCGAACGATTCGGACCCCTGGCCGAAGTCGCGCTGACCAGTGCGGGAGGCATTGCCGAGCGCCTGGCGCGTGTCGAACGCAACCACCCCTGGACACGCGCCGCAGCGCTGGCGAGCCTGCGACTCTCGGACCTGGCGGTCGAGCGCGGTGAGACCGCTGATGCGCGCACCTGGCTCGCCCGCGCAGGTGAGCATGCCGGCAAACTGGACGGGTCCGCCGGGACGACTGACTCCAGGGTCCGAAAGGCGATTCGCCAGCGCCTCATGCTCATCGACGAATGGACGTCGACCTTGCCCGTCGAAGCCGCGACGCCGGTTGCGAATGGGATGGAGCTCGTGCGCAGCGAGCACCTCGAAGGACTGCGCGGCGTAGGCTCGCGCCAGGCGTTACGCGCTGGGCTCGAGTCTGGCCTTGGATTTACCGAGTCGGGGAGCGTGATCATCCAGACGCCCATCGGCCTCGTGCACTATCGCAACGCGGACCTACCGGACGGTCCACGGGTCTTGCGCACGCGCTTCCGCGACCTCCTGGGTGATGCCTGGAACACTCCCTACGTGACGACGGCGGAGGGTGGCTGGGCGTTGCGGCCCGCGGTTACGGGCAACGACGTCGTGGTCGTCGTGGGCCGTTCGATCCCGAATTCGCGCGGTGTGTCCTTCGCTGAGGCCGATCCCCTGCGCTCCTCGCCCACGAATATACTGGCGCACTTGCGAATCGATGGGAGTGGCTTGCCCGTGGTCGTGTGGGCCCTTTCGAGCGCGGGCCTGGTACGCGCAGATGGGTCGGTGATCGAGGCAAGCCTGTTCGGCGCACGGGAATGGGAGGTCCAGCCGGGCCCCTGCGTGTACGCCGGTCGCGTCTATGTCCAGGTCCGCATCGTCAGCGGCGCTCGCAATGGCGAGCAGGAACTCTGGCTGTGGGCCTTCGACCTGAGTAGTGGCGAGCCCCTCTGGTCACGCTTCCTTACCAAGGCCAGCGGCCTGCCGGGTAGCGGCACCGGTTCGCGTTCGCGTCAGCTACCGACTCCGGCGCAGCCGCTGGCAGTGGTGGAAGGGCGGATCTTCGCTGGCACGAATGCGGGCGTGGGTCTGTTGTTCGACGGAGTGGACGGACGCCTGGTCTGGAGCATCCGCAATCGGCGCCGCGTCGCAAGCGCGCGCGGGTGGACGGGCGCACGTCCTGCGCCCCAGCTGGAGGGGACGGACAGCCCGATGCTGGTCTGGGCCCCCTTCGATTCGGACCAGCTCTACGTGGTCTCCGCGTCCCCCGATCTCGACGGGCGCGGACTCCTGCGGCGGGGGGACCTGGCCCCCATTGCGGCGGGATCCCCCTACCCCATCGGATCCGCCCGGGCGCTCCTGGGGGGGAGTGACCACGAGCTGCTCGTGATCGGGGCTAGCGGCTCGCGACGGGCCCTGGGTGCGTGGTCGGCGGGCGGTGAGCGCCACTCGTCCCTCTACCTGGGCCGTGGCGAGGCCTTTTCCGGGTCGGCCTGGATGTCGGAGCGACGCCTCCTGACGGCCAGCGACCGCTATCTCTACGTTTTCGACCGCGACCTGCGCCTGCTCGACGCCCAGGCCCTGCCGGATGTGGGTGGTGGCCGGGGCGGCAGCGTCCATGCTCGCGCGGGTCAGACTTATGTCCTGGGCCGGGACACACTCTGGCATTTCCGGCCCCGGTGACCCTTCCCGGCCCCTCGGCCCCCGGAACGTAGGTTTTTCACACCTGACCCGCGGACCATGCCCCTGGGGCGTATAGATAGACCCAGAGAAAGGCATCCCGCTGGGGTATGAAGATTGGGGCCCAAGTGGTCGATCCCTTCATCGCCTTTCCCATTAACATGCGGACCGCCCGTCCGCTTCCCACCCACCGCTACTCGGCTGGCCCATTCGGTAGCCGAGACCACCACCGCACCCTCGAGATCTACAATGTTGGAAGCCTCTCTGGAGCGCTTACAGGAGGTGCACGGGCGCCTCAAAGCCGAACTCCACCGCGTAATCGTCGGTCAAGAACAGGTCATCGACGAGCTTCTGCTCGCTGTACTGACCAACGGCCATTGCCTGCTCGTCGGAGTTCCGGGTCTGGCCAAGACCCTGTTGATCTCGAGTCTCGCCAAGACGCTCGAGCTTTCATTCAGCCGCATCCAGTTCACGCCCGACCTGATGCCGTCGGACATCACCGGTACCGAGCTGCTGCAGATCGACCCGGAGACCTCCGAACGCAGCTTCCGATTCGCCGAGGGCCCGCTATTCGCGAACGTGGTCCTGGCTGACGAGATCAACCGCACGCCGCCCAAGACCCAGGCCGCCTTGCTCGAGGCCATGGTCGAGCGCCAGGTGACGTCCGCGGGCCAGGCACATGCCCTGCCGCGACCATTCTTCGTGCTTGCGACTCAGAACCCGATCGAGCAGGAGGGAACCTATCCCCTGCCCGAAGCGCAGCTCGACCGGTTCATGTTCATGGTGCACGTCGGGTATCCCGACCGTGATGACGAGCGCGAGATCCTGAGACGCACGACCGGTGGCGCAATGGACGAGATCTCGTCGGTGCTTGCCGGCGCCGACCTGAGCGAGTTCCAGTCCGCGATCCGCGCCATCCCGATCGCCGACGCCATTCTCGACTACGTGCTCGCTCTGACGCGCGGCACGCGCGTTCGTTCGGACGATCCGCTTCCCTTCCTCAAGGAATGGGTGACCTGGGGTGCCGGGCCGCGCGCCAGCCAGTTCCTGGTTCTGGGCGCCAAGGCCCACGCCGCCGTGAATGGCCGCAACCACGTGTCAGTCGAGGACGTGCGCGCCGTCGCCTATCCCGTGCTCCGCCACCGCATCGTGACCACGTTCTCGGCCCAGGCCGAAGGCATCACATCCGACTTCATCATCGAGCGATTGCTCGACGAGGTACAACCGGGAGCGGCGGTCGGCGCCGGCTTGCCTGGGGTATCGCAGACGTCCTGACAAGGACAGTTCCCCAGCACTCATGTCGGCGCAGCGCACCTCGATCCTCGACCCTACGGTCCTCGAGAAGCTGTCCGGGTTGACTCTCGTCGCCCGAACGGTGGTCGAGGGTTTCATGGCCGGGCAGCATCGCTCCCCGCACCGCGGCAGCTCCGTCGAGTTCGCCCAGCATCGCCCCTACGCACCGGGCGACGAGCTGCGCAACATCGACTGGCGCGTGTTTGCTCGCTCGGACCGCCTGGTCGTGAAGGAGTACATCGTCGAGACGAACCTGTCCTGCCACCTGCTGCTGGATGCGTCCGAATCGATGGCCTACGGCTCGCTGGACTGGAGCAAGTTCGACTACGCCCGCTGGTGTGCCGCCTCGCTGGCGCACCTCATCCTGAGCCAGCGCGATACGGCGGGGCTGATCGTGTTCGACGAGGAACACCGCACCAAGGTGCCGCCCGCCAACGGAGCCCCGCAGGAACGGGCGATCCTCGAGACCCTGAAGAGCGCGAAGCCGGGCGGCCCGACCGGCATCGGTCGCGCCCTGAGCCTCCTGGCTCCGCGACTGAGCCAGCGCGGAATCGTGATGATCTTCTCGGACTTCTTCGACGATCTGGGTGAGATCCAGTCTGGAATCGAACGCCTGGTGCACGGTGGGCACGAGCCGATCTTGCTCCAGATCCTCGATCCCCAGGAGACCCAGTTCAACTTCGACGCACTGGTCAAGCTCGAGGGTCTCGAATCGACCGGCAACCACAAGATCGATCCGAAGACCATCCGCGATGCGTACCTCGAGGAGGTCGGCAAGCACAACGACGCACTGGGGCAGATCGCGCGCAGGCTGAGCGTCGACTGCGTTCCCGTGTCGACCGCGGATAGCCTGGACGCCGTCCTGTCCGCCTACCTTACGCGGCGCATGTCGCGCGCACGCGGAGGTAAGGCCTGATGTTCCAGGGTTTCGTACATCCCGCCCTGGCCTTCGGGGCATTGCTTGCGGCAGTCCCCCTCATCATCCATCTGCTGAACCGGCAGCGACACAGGCCGGTTCCGTGGGCAGCGATGCGTTTCGTGCTGGCCGCGTACAGGAAGACTCGACGCCGCGTGCAGCTCGAGAACCTGTTGCTGCTCTTGCTGCGCATGGCGGCCGTCGCGCTCCTGGCCTTCGCCATCGCCCGTCCATTCGCTTCGGATGACAGTCCCCTGGCCGCCCTGACGGAGCAGCGACGAGACGTTGTGCTCGTGATCGACGGCTCCGCCTCGACCGGCTACCGGGAGGGCGTGGAGACGGTCTACGAGCGCCTCATGACTCGCGCCAAGGACCTGGTCGCCAAGCTCGACGGCGCGCGCGGCGACCGTATCCGGCTGATCCACGCAGGCGCCTACCCGCGCCTGGTCTCGTGGACCTCGCCCGAGAAGGCCCTGGCCATCCTGTCGACAATGACCGAACCCACCGACGAGACGCTCGACCTGGCAGCGGCCCTGGGCGAGGTGCTCGAGCTGGTAGAGGCGGACTCCGTGGGCACGGGCCAGAGCAGTCTCGAAGTTCGAGTACTGAGCGACTTGCAGCGGCGCTCGTTCGATCCCGTCGGGCCCGACGATAGTCCCGGCTCGGCCCAGGACCCGATCACCTCAGGCGACGGGACGGCCGCGCCTCGGCTGGCGGAACAACTCGACGCGATCGCGGCCTTTGGAGTGAAAGTACAGGTCCAGGATCAGGGGCCGGGAGCCAGCATCCCGCCAAACCTGTCGGTCATCGCGGTCGATCCCCTGGAGCCGATCCTCGGCCCGGGCGTCACCGTGGACATCGCCGTGCGCGTCGCCAATTACGGAACCGAGGCTCGCAGCGGAGTGCGCGTCTGGTTGGATGTGGACGGTGAGCGTCAGCCCAGCCGACGGGTCGATATCCCGGCGCGCGGCAAGGCGGACGCCGTCTTCTCCCTACAGTTCGCCGAAACGGGCGCACACACGCTCGTGGGCGGCCACGAGGGCGATCGGCTTGAAGTGGACGACCGGCGTGCTCGGGTCGTTTTCGTACCGCCCGCCATTCGTATCCTGGTCGTCAACGGTGCCAGCGCGGCGCGCCTCGAGGACGACGAGACCGGTTTCCTGATGGCGATCCTCGAACCGCCGGACGACGCGAGCCTGCCGGGCACCGGCGGGCTCTCACCATTCGACCCGCGTCAGATCAGCCCAGAATTCCTCGGAAGCCCGGACCTGGAGCTCGACGGCTTCGACGTGATCCTGCTCGCGAACACGTCGCCGGCCACGCTTACCAAGGACGTGGTCGCGAAGCTCGAGCAGCGGGTCGCGCAAGGTGGCTCGTTGATCATCACCCTGGGCGACCGCTCCTCACGCACCAGTGCGGGCGGCGGAGCAACTCCCCTCTTCCGTCCTGACGGCTCAGGCCTGCTCCCGGCCGAGCTGCTGCGCCACGTCCAGATCGCATCGCGGCGGGATGGGTACTACCGCGTCGCCAGTTTCGACGAGCATCACCCGACCCTTGGCTTCTTCGCCGACGATCGCTGGAAGCCCCTCTTGACCGAGGTGCCGGTGTACGAGTTCGTGGCATCACGCCCGCTGGGCGACGCTCGTGTGCTTGCCACACTGGACGACGAGAACGCCAGCCCGTTGCTTGTCGAACGCCCCTACGACAGGGGCCGCGTGCTGCTCTGGACGACGACCCTCGACCGGGCCTGGACGCGCTTGCCCGAATCTCCGCGCACCTTTGTGCCGCTGGTGCATCAGTGGATGCTGTACAGCGGGCGTGGACAGGTGCCCGAACGAAATATCGCGCCGACCACGTCCCTGTTCATCTACGCGCCTAGTTTCCCACGTGGACCCGAGCTGGTGCGGCCGGACGCTACCCGACGGGCGCTCGAAGGTGAACCCGACGAGACCGGCCCGGGTACCTGGCGCCTTCCGGAAGTGCGTTCCACCGACACGGAGCGTGCTGGCCTCTACCGGATCGAGATGGACGGCACGCCGGCCGCCCCCTTCGCGGTCCAGGTGGATCGCAATGAGGGTGATCTCGCGCGCATGCAGCCGGCCGAGATCGAGAGTCTGCACCGGGCGCTCGAGATGGTTGACGGCGGCCCGGCGGACAGCCTGGATGAGGGTGGGCCGCGGCGCGGCGAGATCTGGCGCTGGCTGGCCATGGCGGCCTTGCTTGCCCTCGTCGGCGAGACCCTGTGGGGCGCCTGGGTAGGCACGAAGCGTGGAGTGACCCGATGATGAGTCTGGACTTTCTGTTCGGGTTGCCCGGCTTCTCCAACCTGGCCGTACTTCAGGATGCCCCGGAGGTGCTGACCGATCGCGTATCGGATGCCACGCGCGAGACCTGGCGCCTGCTCGAGATGCCGGCGCCCTGGATCGTCGTCCTGGTGCTCGTTCCGGCACTCGCGCTCGTGGCGGGACTCGGCTACTGGCGCGAGAGCCTGCCGCGCGCGCAGCGCGTGATCCTCTCGGGCCTGCGCTTCGCGAGCATGCTGACCCTCCTGTTCGTGCTCTTCCGTCCCGTAACGGTCAAGCACCAGGAGAGCGTGAAGCGCGCCGAAGTCCTCGTGCTCGTGGACGACTCGGCCAGCATGCGCCGCAAGGACTCCTACGCCGGTGACAGCGAAACGCGCGATCAGCTGCGTGAGCGCAGTGGCAAGGCTCCGGAAGACACGACACGCCTGGAACAGATCGCGGCCACCCTGCCGAACGCACTGCTGAACAAGCTCGCGGGCCGCGACTACGACGTGCGCCTCTTCCGCTTTGCGGAGGACCTGGTGCCCACCTCTAATCTCGAGGACCTGCGTGGACGCGGGCGGTCGACCAATATTGGCGATGCTCTCGAGCGCGCCCTCGCTACCCACCGCGGGCGCCACGTCACCGATGTGGTCCTGCTCTCGGATGGACGCTCGAATGGTGGGCTCGCTCCCCTCGATGCGGCGCGCAGCGCAGCCGCCGCCGGAATCCCGGTCCACACCGTCGTCGTGGGTGACACGCGCCCGGAGAAAAACCTGCTGGTCGAGCTGGTCGAGGTGCCCTCCAACGTCCTCGAAGGAGACGAGATCGCCGTCAGCGTCCGCGTCATGGCGCACGGCACGGACACGACGGGCACCACCCAGCTGGTGCTCGAGGAGCTCCCCCAGCGGCCGGGCAGTAGTGAAGCTCCCAGGATCGTGGCCGAGGAACAGGTCGACCTGAGCCGCGCCGGCGAGCGCATCGTGTTGCTGGCGCCACCGGTGAGCGGTGGCCTGTCGGGCACGGAGCGCCGTTTTCGAGTCTCCGTTGCGCCCCAGCCGGACGAGACCCTGCTCGACGACAATAGCCTCGAGCTATCCATCTACGTCACGCCGGAGAAGATCCGCGTGCTCTACGTCGATGGCTACCCGCGCTACGAGTACCGCTTCCTCAACCGCCTGCTCGTGAGGTCGGATGAGCACATCCGCGTTCACATGTACCTCATGTCGGCCACGCCGGATTTCCTGCAGGACGCCACCAAGGACCAGGCCGCATTGCGGCGCATTCCGGTCGACCGGCGCGAGCTGCTCGACAACTACGACGTCATCATCCTCGGCGACATCAACCCCTACGCCATCTCACCTGATCCGGCGGTCGGTGAAGAGTTCGTCCAGTCGTTGTTCGAATTCGTCGAGCGCGGTGGCGGCCTGTGCATGATCGCTGGCGAGTACGAGAACCCGAAGAGCTTCCCGGGGACGGAATTCGAGAAGCTCTTGCCGGTCGTGCTCGATTCGACCGGGTCGCTGGCCTACGGCGCAGACACCAACAAGACGTTCCGGCCGATTCTCGAGGACCCCACAGCGCCGCACGAGATCGTTCGGCTGCACCCGGACATCGACGTCAACCGACGCCTCTGGGAGGACCCTGGTGGTCTGAGCGGAATGTACTGGTACACGCCGATCCTGGACGTGAAGCCGGGCGCGCAGGCCTTGCTGCGCCATCCGACCGATGCGGGCCCGCACGGTAGATACCCGCTCCTGGTGACCGGCTACTACCCGAGTGGACGCACCATGTTCCTGTCGATCGATTCAACCTGGCGCTGGCGCTACCGGTTCAAGGACCGCTATCACGAACGCTTCTGGCGCAACGCCGTGCGCTGGCTTGCGCTCGGGCGGCTGAAGGGCGGCGACCGACGCTACGCCCTGGACCCCTTGCGGCAGAGCTACGGTCTGGACGAGCGCATCGTGCTCGAAGCGCGACTTCTGGATGAGGACTACCAACCCAGTGACCGGACGGAACAGGAGGCCTTCCTTTCGACGCCTGGAGGCGTGACCGAGGAGATCCGACTGGTCCAGGTCGAGGGCCGCTCGGGTATCTATCGGGTGAGTCTGGAGGCCGAACGGCCGGGCCTCTACAAGGCGTGGATCGAGGTCTCAGGTGAGCGCGTGGCCCAGACCGAGGTCGAGGTCGTCCTGCCCTCGCGCGAGAGCGCCGACCCCTCGCCCGACCCCGCAACCCTGGCCGCCATGGCCAACATGACCACTGGAATCTCGGTGCCCCTGGCCTCGATCGCCGACCTGCTACCCCAGTTTCCGGGCAATGAAGAGCGCCACGAACCCATTTCCTCACAACTCGAGGATGCATGGGACAATGGCTGGACCCTGGCGATCGCCCTGGCGCTGCTCTCTGCCGAGTGGATCCTACGCAAGCGTCTCGAGCTGATCTGACTTCTCACATTCATGCGCCTCTCTACCCGTCTACTTCTCCTATCGGGCCTGGTCGGCACGGCGAATCTGCCGGCGACCGCCCAGGTGGAAGAAGACGATTTCGAGCTGCGCGGTTTCTCGATCTACGACACTCAGGCCGCGAAGGCCCATGCTCGGATCGCGGACGAGCACATTGAGTCTGGTCGCTGGGCCGAAGCCCTTAGCGCATTGCAGCGCCTGATCGAGGATCATCGTGGCGAGGTCCTCGGCCCGTCGCGGCCCAAGCGCAACACGCGCGTCTCGAAGCGCGTCGTACACCACGGGGCTTCCGACCACGCCCGCGCGCGCCTGTTCACTCTGAACGACGAGGCCAAGATCCTCTATCGCGAGCGATACTCGGGGCGCGCCGCGGCAGCGCTGCGCACCGCAATTGCCGCCAACGACCGTCGCGCTCTGACCCAGATTGCCCGGCGCTGGCCGATCACTCTCGAGGCCCAGCGCGCGTGGTGGAGCCTCGGCGACCTGGAGCTGGAGCTCGGCAACATCCAGAACTGCCTGCAGTCCTGGCGCCGGGCCCTGGCCTACTCCCTGGCGGAGCCTGAACGCCAGTTCTTGACTCCGGAGCAGTGGAGCACCGGGGGCGACGACTTCGAACGGAGTGGCGCAGGACTCAGCGAACGGGCGGGAGTCAGAGCACGCATCGAGCTGGCGCTCGAACTCGAGGCCAGCCAGGGACCCCAGGACCCCGACAGTGGTTGGGTGGCCCAGGCGCCGGGCGGGGCACCGGGCTGGGCAACCGCGCTCAAGCCGAGTCCGGCCCTCGGCGCGCCTCTCGGGCGCAACCCCGATAGCTGGGCCGAACCGACGGAACTACCCAACCACCCGTTCTGGCGCTCGCGCCCCTACAACCTCTACCCCGCTCGCTGGCGTGACTCGATATTCATCTCGACGACGCTCGAGGTGCTGGCCATCGGTGCGTTCACCGGGGCCCCGCTCTGGCGCAGCGGCGAAGCGCTGACGGGCTGGGATCGACTCACGTCCCGTGCCGAGCGCGAGACCTTCTTCGAGGCCGTCGACGCGTTCGACGCGCTGATTGCTCCGGCCGTCAGCCAGGGTGTGGTGGTCGCGGCCCTGCAGATCCCCTACTCGATGGAGAAGAAGATCAACTACGGGGACATGCCGATCATCAAGAAGATCCCCACGCGCCGGCTCTTCGCATTCGATGCGGTCACGGGCAAGAGACTCTGGGACACGCGCCCGCCGCTCCTCTGGGATGGTCAAACGGGTTCATTCTCGGATCGCGTGCGCATCGTCGGACCGCCGGTCATCGAGGGCAGCCGCGTCCTCGTCCCGACCGTGCTCCTGGCGGGGCGCATCGAATACCACGTGGGCTGCTTCGATCTGCACAGTGGCGACCTGCTCTGGTCCACGGTCCTGATCACCGGCCAGAGTGAATTGAACATGTTCGGTCGCCAGGAGGAGGAGTTCTCGGCGCCGCCCCTGACCGTGGCCGGCAACCGTGTGATCGCCTTGACCCAGCTGGGAATCCTGGCCGCCCTCGATCTGTTCACGGGCGATGTACTCTGGGAGCTGGTCTACGATCAAGTTCCGCTCCCGCCCAGCCGCCATATCCGGGCCCAGAAGCGGAAGAGCTTCTGGCAGAATTCGCCGCCGATCGTGACCGCCGACGTGGTCCTGGCGACGCCCCATGACGGCACCGACCTGATGGCCGTCGACGTCGCCACCGGCCACCTGATCTGGGACCTGGACCATGCACGCGTGGAGCGCATGAGCGCCGGAGCCGATCCGAATCTCCTGATCGGCGCTGACAAGAAGACCCTCTACCTGGCCGGGCGCCGGGTCGTCGCCCTGAGCACGCCCGGAGTGGGCAAGGCCCCGCCGGACCGCCAGCGCTGGGCATTCCCCCCCGGCAATGCACTCAAGCGCGACCTCCCGCGACCCGTGCTGACCGAGGACCGCATCTACATCCCCGATAGTCGCTCGCTGTTCACGATCGACCGCACGACTGGCCGGCGCCTGGAGGAGACGGGTTGGGACGACGGCGAGCCCGGAAACCTGCTGGTCGGCGACGGCATGATGTTCGCGCTGCAGCACCGGCACCTGTCCGGCTATTTCGAATGGGAACGGCTGGTGGCCCGTGCCCGCGCGGACCTGGAGCTCGCGCCGGATGCAGTAGCCAAGGTCCTCAACCTTGCAATATTGCTCGAGAAGCGAGGCGCGTCCGAATGGCAAGACGGCCGCACCAAGTCAGCCCACGAACACCTGCGTCAGGCGCGTCGCGTACTGGAAGACTTCACCCAGGGCAGTATCGAAGAGACCCACCGGTCGATCCGCACACAGCTTCATACGATCCTGCGCGGTGAATCACGGGTACTCAAGGACCTGGCCGACACGCAAGGGGCGCTGGAGCTGCTCGAACAGGCACGCACGCTCGTTTCCACACGTGCCGAATTGCGTGACACGTTGATCGAAGAGCTGTCCCTGTTGCGCGGCCGGGATGTAGAACACTGGCTCGAAGTGCTGGACATCCTGAACGAGGAGTGCGCCGAACTCGACCTGACCTGTGAAGCAGAATGGAGCGAGGAAGCGGGGCGGTCCTGGAACGGCCACCTGGAGCCAGTCGTCAGCGGCCTCGCGCCTCCCGAGCCAGAGGAATTCCAGATTCCCGTTGGTCTGTGGGTGCTGATCGAACGGTCCGAACTTCTCGGGACACTGGGGCGCTCGAGCGAGGAATTCCGCGACCTTCACAGGATCCTCGCCGACCACGCGGCCGGCATGATCGGCCCGGTTCCGGCGGCACAGTTCGGTGCGCGTCGCATTCGCGAGAAGCTCGCCTCCAACGACACCCAGGGCTACGCCGAGTTCGAGCAGGACGCGGAGGCAATGCTGCAACGCGCACTCGACAAGGGTGATGTCGCACTGCTCGAACAGGTAGATGGGCTCTACCCGGGGTCGAATGCCGCGCACCGCGCCAACGACACACGCCTGCGCTGGGCCGTTGAAGGGCTCGACGCGATGAATGTAGCCAGCATCGTGCTGGAGGAGCTACCGGAGGAGTTCCGGCTTCGCACGGCCTCCGAACGCTCCCTGCGACACCTGCTCCGATTGGCATACGTCTTCGGCGAGATGGGCAATCGAGACCTGCGCGCCGCGCTCAGCGCACGCCTGGCCGAGATACAGCCCGACCTCTTTTCGGACCTGGCTCCGGTTGCCGGCTTGAAGCTCAGCCAGCTCGCGGAACATTGGGCCCAATCCGCCCCCGCACCGGCCGCAGAGACCGATTCGACCTTCGACCATCGCGTACGGCAGGTGCAGGCTTACCGTGGACGATACACACCGGTCGACGAGGTCGAGCGCATGGACGACGGGACGGGCGCCGAGCACGTTCTGGTATTCGCCAGCGACAATCTGCTGACCGCCTTCTCGAATGAGACACGCGGCGAGGTCCTCTGGGAGAGGTACCTGGATCCGGATGAGGCACCGGGGACCTGGAAGCACCGCTTCGGAACAACGGGCGGACGAGCCCACTTCGCAACGCACCACGGCGTCATGACCCTCGACCGCGAGGACGGCACCGAGCTATGGCACTGGGCGGCGCCACGTGGCGAGGTCGTATCCCTCTGCGAGAGCGACGGGGTCCTGGTGCTCTCGCTAGACCTTGGCCCCACTCAGCGCCAGCAGCGCTGGATCGTCGCACTCGACGCCGCCAAAGGAGTACCGCTCTGGGAGGAGTTCGTCGGCCAGGCCTTCCGGCCCTACCCCCTGTGCGGTGACGGGCACGTGGTGCATCTGCCCCAGCTCTCGCGCTCGGCCGGCGAGGTGCGCGATCTGTTCACAGGCAGGCGCGTGTCCGAGTTCACGATCCGCTACCTCAATGACAGCTTTGCGCGCCAGGCCTGGATTCAGGATGACAAGCTCATCGTTCCGCGCCTGCGTCAGGGGCAGAAGCCCGACCGCAACCATATCTTCGGCATCGATCTCGAGACCGGCGAGGAGGCTTGGCGGGTCGACTTCGAGCGCGGCCACCTGGGCGGCACCGAACTGCAGAGCGTCCTGCATTATCAGGAACGGGTCTTCCTGGTGCTGCACGCTGCTCGCAACGGAGCCCGTCGGGGCGCGCTCTACGAGCTCAATTCCAACATCGGATCGGTCAGTTCAGCGCCCATCGTCGAGCTGCGTGAAGACGACACCCTGCTCGGTATGCGAACCCGTAATCAGGGGGCCCTACCCAGCCCATACCTGTTCGTGCGCTCCGAACCCAAGATTGGCGATTTCTATACACTGCATGCGGTACACCTGCCCTATGGAACCAGGTGGGACGCACAACTCCCCTTCCAGGAAGAGCATGCCCAGATTCTCTCATCGTCCGATCTGGCCCTTTCCCAGTCCACGCTGGTGATCTACTGGCCAGAAAGCCGAAAAGGATCTTCGTCACGGGGCACGATACTCTTCTTCGACCGCAAGAGCGGACGCAAGCTCGGCGATCGGGTCCTCTCCGACCAGACTGGCGGAAACTCGGCGCTTGCGTTGCAGGCTCTGGGCGACAGCTTGTTCATCTGCGGAGCACGTCAGATGGAGGTCCTACGATGAGAGTTGCAATCTGTTTCCTCATGGCCGGCAGCCTCGCCCTCGCGGCGAATGCCGTGCCGCTGGTCGCGAGCCCGAGCGATGGGCAGGGCTTTGATTCCGGCCCGCTGGTCGACATCACCCACGAGCAGGAGCTGGCGACCGAGGCTGGACTGAAATGGCTGGTCGAGCACCAGAACGCCGACGGCAGCTGGACGTCGAAGGTCGGATTCAAACTCAACAACACCTACAAGTACACCCTCTCGGACCGCGGCCACGTAGGCGTCACGGCCCTGGCCGGGATGGCCTTCCTGGCGGGTGGGCACCTGCCCGGCCGCGGCGAGTACCGTGAGTCGGTCGACCGGACCTTGAATTTCGTCCTGTCCTGCGTTCAAGAGGACGGCTACATCACCCAGGCCGGAACGCGCATGTACAGCCACGCATTCGCGACCCTGTTCCTGGCCGAGATCTACGGCATGACGCACCGTGAGGACGTGCGCCTCAAGCTCCAGAAGAGCGTCGACTTCATCGTCAAGTGTCAGAACACCGAGGGCGGCTGGCGCTACGTCCCGCTCGCCCGCGAATCCGACATGTCGATCGTGGTGTGCCAGGTGCTTGCGCTACGCGCGGCCCGCAACATTGGCATTCGCGTGCCCAAGTCCACCATCGATCGGGCGGCCCGCTACGTCGTCGACTCGGCTGTTACCAGCGCCAACACACTCGGCTTCACCACGTCGTACCGGGGCGAGATCGGCACCTTCCGATATCAGAAGGAGACGAGGTCACGCTCATCCTTCCCGCTGACCGCCGCCGGCGTCACGGCACTTCACGGGCTTGGGATCTATTCCGACGAGCTGATCCGCAAGGGCGTCGACTACCTGAACGAGGAGATCGATTCCTTCAATTCGAATCGTGGCCGCAGCGGGCACTACTTCTTCTGGTATGGCCACTATTACGGCGTGCAAGCCATGTACACCCAGGGCGGTCGCGACTGGGAGAACTATTTCACGAAGCTGCGCGCCTTCCTTCTCGAGATGCAGGAGAGCGACGGATCCTGGCCGAACCGGGAGGGTCCTGGTTCGGCATTCGGGACCGCGACGGCCGTCCTGATCCTCGAGATCCCCTACTGTTTCTTACCCATATTCCAGCGCTAACCCGTGCCGACTTCACACGCTTCACCGCGCCTCGATGCGCTTCTGAGACGCCTGCGCGGTCTGCTCACGCGTCAGGTCTGGCTGCATGGGATTGGCACCACACTGGGCCTCGTTGCGGTGTGGCTGCTGTTTTCATTCCTGGCGGACTGGTTGCTGCATGTCCCGGTTGTGGTGCGCGTCGCCCACTGCGTCGTCCTGTTTGCACTGCCCGTCGTGCTGCTGGTTCGGAACCTGTTCCGCTGGCTGCGGCGGATTCCCGACCGCGCCGGGCTAGCACAGCTCATCGAGCGCTCCCATCCGGAGCTGAACGACGTTCTGGTGAGCGCGGTACAGCTCACGGCTGAGTCGAACGAACACGGTGAGGTATCCCGGCCCCTGATCCAACGGGTCGTCTCCGAGGCCGAGGCGCGCAGCGCTGAGGTTGAACTGGCGCGCGTGGTCGCGCCCACGCAGCCGCGCCGCCGATTCGCCCTTGGAGCCGCAGCCGCGCTGATCGTTGGCGTATTCCTCGCAGCGCAGCCGCTGCTGGCGAAGATCTTCTTCACGCGTCTGTTCGGCGCCGACCTGGCCTGGCCGCAGCGCACTCACCTGGCACTCGAGATTCCCGTGGTCGGCGACAGGGTACGCGTCGAGACGGACGCCGACGGCATCCAGGTGCGCGTTGCCCGCGGAAGCGATGTTCCGGTCCTGGTGCGCGCCGAGGGGACCGTGCCGTCCGAGGTCACACTGCACTTCGACGGCGGAGATCGCTCGGTGCTCACATCGGGTGGCGCTCCCCTGTTCCGCACCTTGCTGCGCTCGGTCCAGGAAGACATGGTCTTCAGCGTCACGGGTGGTGACGACAACGATCACCAGCCCCAGGTAACCCTGACTGTCCTCCAGCCGCCGGACGTCACGGGGCTGGCGGTTCAGATCGCTCCCCCGCCCTACAGCGGACTGCCTGACCGGGTCGAATTCGCGGGCGATGTCGAGGTCCTGGCCGGCTCACAGCTGAGCGTGTGCGTGCTCGTCGACCCGCCCGACGCAACAGGCATCGCACGCCTGCTTCCGGAAGGGAGCGCGCTCGAACTCACCCACGCGACCTTCCCCGAGTCCCCCCAGATGGCTCCAACGGCGAGCGACGGGACCCCTGCCGTCGACGCGGAGCCGCGCCAAGGGCTCGCCTTTTCCTTCACGGCCAACGCCTCGACGCGCTATCGCTTCGAGCTGACCGACAGGACCGGATTGCCGAATCCGGATCCCGGCCTGTACGGCGTGCAGGTGATCGAGGATCGCCGCCCCGAGGTGCACCTGATCTCGCCCGGCCGCGCCGAGGTCGATGTGGTCCTGGGTGGCGCCGTCCCCCTTCGCGTCAGGGTGCATGACGACTTCGGGATCGCCAGTCTGGCCTGGCAGGTTACGGCCGCCATGGCGAGTGACGAACCCCTGAGGTCCCAGGCCCTCTCGCCCGAGGTAATCCCGCTTGGGGACGCCACCCGACGCCGTGGTGGCTCTGCCTCTTTCGCACGCAGCCGGCTGGAAGTGAACCAGCTGACGGGTGATATGCCGCTGACCGAGGGCGCCCAGATCACGCTCCAGGTACGCGCGCGGGACAATCGGGAGCCCGAGGCAAACGAAAGCCTTTCGGCTCCCGTACGTCTGAGGGTGGTGACGGCGGATGAATTCCAGCGCCGATTGCAGGACAGCCTGGCCCGCGCAGGTGAACAGACGAATCGCCTGAGTCGCCTGCAGGTCGACAAGCAACGACGCACGTCGGAGTTGCTGGCAGCCCTCTCGAGTGACCAGCTCGAAGCGGGCGACCGGGCCCAGATCGCTGGACTCGCCACGGGACAGAAGCGGGTCCAGGGCGACGCGCGGGCACTGACGCGTGACCTGACCGCGATCGCGGAGAGCTTGCTGTACAGCGGCATCGACGAACGCTCCGCTCCCCTGCTGCATGCGATCGACCAATCCCTGGCGGAATTCACCGATCGCAGTTTCCACCCCGAGCCCTGGAGCGACCTCGCGCGCGGCTACGCGAGCGGAAACCTGGGCCAGGCCGGCCTCGCGGGCCAGCTGATCAAGATCGTCGGGACCAGCCTCAAGATCAGTGAAGAGCACGCGGCTGATGCCGAGCGCTCCCTGGGTCTGGCGCTCTCATCCACAGGGCCCGCGGCCATGCGCACGGCACTCGACCAGGCCTTGCAACACCAGGTGCGAGCGGTCGAGGAGATCGAGCGTCTGCTCGAACAACTGGCCGAGTGGGACAACTACCAGTCGATCCTGACGCTCACGCGGGATCTCGTGAATCGCCAGAAGAACCTCACGGAGCGGACTCGCAACTTCGCCAGGGATCACTGACATGAACCAACGAGCCCGGCTGATCCTTTTCGCGACAGGCCTTTCATTCCTTCAGGCGCCGGCCGCCATCGCCCAGGTTGGCGAATCGCAGAGCCGCGAGCAGGCGGCATTGGCCGAGGAACAATCGCACCTGAGGCGTCAGCTCCGTCGGCTGCGCGAGCATATGGCGGCCCTCGCGCGCCGCTTCGAGGAGGAAGGGCGCGTGCACGCCGCCAAGCTTCTGCGCCAGGGCCTTGCACACCTGGAGATGCGCGACGACGAGATCACGCCGCTGACCCTCGACGAGCTGATGGACGGATCTCACAGCGACATCCGTTCGGGCCGTGCGAACCAGGCACTCGAGCAACAGGAACACGTCGTGCGCAGCCTCGAACGACTCCTGGCCATCCTGACGGATCGGCGCGGGCTCGAGTCGCTGGAGGAGCAGCTCGCAAGCCTGCGCGAGATCCAGGCCGATCTGGACGAACTCGCGACCAAGGAGTCCCTGCTGCAAGAGCAGACCCAGGACCTGAAGGACCAGGCTCGCAGCGAGGAACAAAAGGCTCTCGAGGCCGGAATCGAGGAGCTCAGCGAGGCCCAGCGGGAATTGCTGCGCAAGAACGAGGAGAGCGGACGCGCTTCGGGACTGTTCGATCTGGAGCAAATCCGCTCCGAGGTCCAGGAGATGCTCGAGACCCAGAAGGTCGACAGGGCAGTGCTCGAGGCATGGACTCCCGAGGACTCCGAACGCCTGGCCCAGGCACGGCCGGCCCTGGAGCGCGCGCGCGAGATCGACGCACAGGCACAGACCTCCATTCAGGCGGCCAAGGAATTGCGTGAGGCGGCGCAGCAGGCGCGGGCGGCGTCCGAAAACTCGGAGCTGACCGATCTTGCCGAAAAACTGGCCGAGAGCGCACAGCGCGAGTCCCGCCGGAGTCGCGCGTCCGCGGACCCCTCTGCGGAGAAGGCGGCCGAGCGGGCATCCGAGGCCCTGGCGGAGACGGCGGAGGAATTCCGCGCCGCTACGGAGTCGACCGAGGCGGACGCTGCGGCACAGCGCGAAAGCGTCGCGAAGAGCGCAGAGCAGCGCGCGTCCGATCTGGAGCAGGCAGCCCGCGAAGCGGGTCAGCAGGCCGCCGAATTGCGCGCGCAGGCTGAGGCCCAGCTCGAAGAGCTGGCGCGCGAGCAGACCACCGCTGGAATGGCCGCGAGCGAGGCCCTCGAGCAATTGCAGCAGGCCGAGTCCAGCCCTTCCGGCGAAGGTGCGGAATCGCCCGAGCAGCAGGCTGAGAGCCAGCAAGCCGCAAGCGAAGCAACACAACAAGCACTCGACGCACTCGATCGGGGAGTCGAGGAACAGGCGCGAACTGCGACCGCACTCGCACGCTCACAGGCAGCCGCCAGCGAACGAGCTGAACGCCTCTCCGAAGAGCTCGAGCGCATGGAGCAGCGCGCCGAGACGGCCGAGCAGAGCGAGGCGTCGAGCGAGGCACGGGCCGCTCTCGACGAAGCCGCCCAGTCCATGCGCTCGGCGGCGCAACAGACCCAGAAACAGCAGTCGGGATCCGCGGCCACCGCCGCGGAGCAAGCCGAGGCCAAGCTCGAGGAAGCCCTCGAGGCCCTCGACCAGGCCCACGAAGAGATGGCTGCCGATCAGCCGGGCCAATCAGCCGAAGAGCTCGCAGAAAGCCAGGAACAGCTCGAGCAGCAGGCGGCCGAGCTGGGTGAGCAGGCCCAGGGTTCGGAATCCATGAGTTCCGAAGCCCAGGCAGGCGTGCAGAGCTCGATGGAAAAGGCCGAGTCGGCCATGCAGCAGGCGTCGCAAGCACTGTCCCAGGGACAGCGGGCCCAGGCTGCTGATGCCCAGCGCGAGGCGATTGCAGCACTCGAAGATGCGGCCAAGGAAGCAGCCGAGGGCGTCACGCCCAAGAGCGACGAGGATCGCGCAGCTGCGGAGGAGCTGGCCGAGGAACAGGAACGCATTCGCCAGCAATTGCTAGCGCTCGCCCGGCGAAACGAGCAACGGGAAGGCGGCAGCCCCCTACCCAGCTTGGAGAAAGCCAGTCAGAGCGCACAGCAGGCATCCGAGTCGCTTTCGAGCGGCGACCTCGATAGCGCGCAGCAGCAAGAAGAGGAGACCGAACGCGAGATTCGCCAGGCCATGGAGCAACTCGAGGAAGAGGAGGAGCAGTATCAGAAGCTGCGCCAGGAGGAGCTCCTCTTCGAGGTTGCGGAGGAGGTGCTCGCGATGACCGAGGGCCACCGCGCCCAGATGGAGGCAACTCTCGAGATAGATACTGCGCGCGCGGGTCAGGAAAGGGCCAGCCGCGCAGACCGCATCCGCCTGCGGAATGTCTCGCGCGAGGAATCGGCCATCGCGGGCCGCGCACGCAAGATCGCGGATGCACTGGCCGAAGAGGGCTCCGGCGTCTTCGCCGAGATGCTGCTGAACGTGGAGCGTGACTTGCTCCGGATCGCCGGTGACATGGAGAGCGCTGGCGGCTACCAGTCCGGCGAGCGCGTGCAAGCACGCCAGCAGGATGTCGAGGACACTCTTGGCTGGCTGGACGAGGCGCTACAGGATGAGATCGATCGCCGTGAAGAGGAAGAGCAGCAGGAGAGCCAGGAAGGCGGCGGATCTCCGCCGGAAGAGCAACTGGTACCCGACATCGCCCAGCTCAAGCTCTTGCGCCGGATGGAAGTGAACGTGCTGCAATCCATGGAACAATTCCGTGAGCTCCACCCGGAACTCACGGAGGACGACGTCGACCCGAATCTTCTCGAAGAGATCTCGCGCCTGGCCTACCGTCACCAGCGCCTCTCCGAACTGTTCAGTCAATTCCGGCGTGGTCTGGGCCTGCCGGACCCCGACGACGGCGCCCAGTAGATCGAGGACCTATCGTGAGAAGACAAATGACACTGATTACCAAGCTCAGCCATGGCGCCGCCTTCGCCCTCTTCGCCCTCTCCATCAGCGCGGCAAGCGCGGCTCAGGAGGGCGCGCCGGCCCCGGCACCGAAGCCGAGCAAGGAGACGACCGGACAGAAGCCCGAGCCCAAGCCGGTCGAGGTTCCCGAGCTCACCTTCGACGACTTTGCGCCGGAGCAGGATGCCCAGGCCCAGGCGCAGCAGGAGATGATCGAACTGTTCGGCAAGGTCGAGCGCCGCTTGCGGTTGATCGACTCGATGCTGCTCGACGCCAGTGCGGGCGACACGTCTTCCCTCGAAGAACTCGCATCCAGCGGCATCGACGACCTGATCGAATCGGTGCCCGATGCGCCCAACGGTCAGCAGAACCCGTCGACCTGTCAGGACGTCGGGTCACGCCTCGGTCAATCCTCGGGCCAGGGCCGGCAAGCGATCCAGGAGATCGACCAGATCATCACTATCGCAAAATCACTGCCCTCCGAGTGCAAGTCCGGCGCGCCGAAGCCCGGCGAGAAACCGAAGCCCGGCGGCAGCCCGGTCGATCAGCCCCAGGGCACGCGCGAGAGGTCTGACGGTCCTGAGAAGCCCAAAGAGGGTGGGCACGAGCCCGGCGAGGAGAAGCCCGGCCAGCAAAAGCAGGGCGAGATACCGAAGGGCAACCAGGACTCGGATCAGGACCCTTCCAACAAACCCGCACATGAAATGCCCGCATCGGAAACCGGCGTTCCGCCACAGGTCACGGACCAGCGCGATCAATGGGGCGACTTGCCGGTACACGTTCGCGACGTCTTCCGGGCGGAGGGCGGCCCCGGCATGCCAGCCCAGTACCGGGACTGGATCGACGCCTACTACCGCCGCTTGAATTCACGCGCCTCGGACTGACTCCGACTGCGATGCTGCTCGTCAAGGCCAGCCTGCTCAGTCTCGCGGCCGGTGCCCTGGGGGGGCTGGCTCGCCCGACCGAACCGAACGAGTCCGAGCTCACGGCCGGGCGCACGGACCAGGATGGCGACCCGTCGGCGGTGACTCGCCCCGAGCTGGCGGACCTGGCGCCGCCCATGGACAGCAACCTGCAGGCCGGCATGCACGACGCCCTCGAGCGCGGGCTGGCCTTTCTGGCTGCCCAGCAGGAGCCGCGCAGGGACGGGTCCTTCCCCGCGGGCGAAGGCGAAGCCCACTCCCCCATCGGCGTCACCTCGCTCTGCGCCCTGGCCTTCATGGCCGGTGGCAGCCCACCGGAACGGGGCCCGCACGGGCAGGTCGTCGCCCGAGCCGTCGACTACCTGCTCGCCCACGTGACCCCCGCCGGCAGCGAAATAGCCGGCTACATCACGGCCGCAAACGACCGCCAGTCGCGAACCCACGGCCACGGGCTGGCGACCCTGGCGCTCGCTCAGGCCTACAACATGTCACCGGCCTCCACCCGTGGTCGGCGCACCGCACAAGCCCTGCAATCCGCCGTCGAACGCATTCAGGTCTCGCAGGGTTCGGAGGGCGGTTGGTACTACGATGCGCGCCGTAGCGTCGAGCACGAGGGTTCGGTCACCGTCTGTCTGGTCCAAGGGCTTCGCGCCGCCCACAACGCTGGTATCCACGTGGATTCAAGGGTGATCGCGCGCGCGATCGACTACGTGCAACGGCTTCAGGACGACCGCGGCGGTTTTCGCTACGGGCTGCACGACGACAAGACCACGGTGGCCCTGACGGGCGCCTGCCTATCGACACTGCATGCGACAGGAATCTACGACGGGCTGGCGGTCGAACGCGGGTATGGGTTCGTGTGGCGCGAGCTCGCGGCGCGCGACTCTGGCCAGGCGGGCAGTCATCCCGCCTTCCCCTACTACGAGCGCTTCTACCTTTCGCAGGCGCTCTGGCAGCACCGCGACCCCAACATCTTTGCCGACTGGATACGCAAGGAAGCAAAGAGTCTGCTGGGCACCCAGCGCAAGGATGGATCCTGGTCGGACCGGCGCTACGGCAGCTGCTACGCCACGGCGATGAACTGCCTGTTGCTGGCCCTGCCTGACGGCCTGCTACCTATCTTCCAGCGCTGATCGGTCAGGCAGACCGGAAGGCCACATTGGCCTCGAAGATCTCGCGCATCAGGTCGGCCTTCTTGACGTAGGCACCGTCGCCGGCCTTGAGACCCTGAACATTGCGGTAGATGGACGCGACGCCCTGGTCGAGGACCATGCCACCATCCACCATGCGCGCCAGCTCTTCCTCCGTCTGGCCGAGCAAGCCGGACAGCTTTCCGATACGCCGCTCCAGGCGATCGATCTCTTCGCGGTGCTGCTGCAGCCGCACGACCTGGACTTGCCGGTGCTCCTGGCCCATCTCCTTGAGCGCCAGGTCGATGATCTGCTGCTCGAGCTGCGAGTTGTCGCCGACACCACCGCCCCAGTTTGCAAACAGACGCCTGATCTGGGCTTCGACCTTCGCCGTCCGGCTGTCGCTGCCGAGCTCCTGCTCCTGACGTTCCAGGGCCCGGCGGCGCCGTGCCAGCTCGCTCTTGAGACGCTCCAGCTCGCCCTCGGCCTTTTCCTCGAGACCGCCCGTTCGCTTCTCCCGATCGTCCGAAACCAGCCGCAGAAACTCGCTTCGGGCCTCGCCCGAGAATCCATCGAGATCGTCGTCCAGCTCGCCGATGGTGCGCGCCATCAACGTGCGGTTGACGGCTTTCTCGATCAGCTCGGCCATGTCAGCCAGCTTGATCGAGCGAACGCGGTTGATGCCGCGCTTCCGCAGTTCGTCGGGCGTCGTGCTGCGGGCCCAGCGCCGGACTTCCTGTGCCAGGGCAGCGTTGAGTTTCGGTTCTTTGGCCATGTATGCGGTGGTGACTGCTGATCCCCCGTCAGAAGTCGAATCGAGAGATGGGTCGATGTGTATAGCGCGAGCTATGGACCAAAGTAACCGATCGACGCGCGCCCGTCACCGCCGCCCACCGTCGGCGTCGCTCCATCGGGCCTCAGGGCCCCCAGGTGGGCATCCGCGCGGCTCACTCCGGACCCTTGATCTTTGCCGGGTACTGGATCGCCGCTCGAATCATGGGCGCGTAGGTATCCCATGCCGCTTCATCGTCGAGGCTCCAGGCCGACGATGGCTGCTCGATGGTCAGGATCTGGCGCGCCAGGTCCACCCCCACATAGCTTCCCAGTGATCCCGGATTCGCGCCCAGGTGGCCCACCTTGAGCTGGGCGGCGGCGGCCGCGGCTTGTGCCAGGCCCTCGGACGGCCCGTCGAAGTCAATCATGGCCGCCTGCATGTGAAAACTGAGGACACGGGCCGGCTCGAATCGCTCGAGCAGATCAAAGACGGCGCGGCTCTCGGGTTGACTGAGAGGAACACTGCCGTAGCGACGCTTGCCCTGAAAGTTCTGCGAGGGGAAATTCCGGTTGAGGTCCACGTGATTCGAGTTGTTCCGCCGGTTTGCCAGCAGGCCGTCAGGATTGACACGTGGCACGATGACCAGGCGCCGGTCCACGAGCAGGTCTGCTTCGGCCCCGCGGGCGAGCTCCGCGTGCAGGCGTTCCAGGAGTGGTGTGCCGCACTCCTCGTCGCCATGAATGCTCGCGATCAGAAGCACGGTCAGGTCACCGCTACCGTGCACGCTGTACTCGATCTCGCGCCCCTCGACGGATTGGCCCGCGATCAGCCAGGGGGCGACCCCAGTCCCGGGCTGCGCCGCATTGCCGTGGGTCGCCGGATCTGGCGAGATCGTGGGAGCGGCGGGAACCACCGCCGGATCGACGGCAGCGATCGTGGCAGGAGCGGTAGGTTGGCTCTCCGGTCCGCTCCGGCAACCCGCGCTCAGGGCACAGGAGAGCAGGGCGAAGGCTTTCAGGACTCGAATACTCAACGGCTTTCGCCTCCTCGGAACGCCCCCACCTGTATACCGCAACAGACTGTCCGACCGGCAAGTCGGCTCCAGCTGTCGCAGGTCAGCCCACCCTAGACCGCTCGGGTTGGCGCCTCCAGCTCGAGCCGCTAGAGGTCGCCGACTCTTGCAGAAATCGAATAGTCCCCGTGGGTCCTAGAGGGCGTCTATCAGGGCATCCACGCAGCGCTCGATCTCCTCGAACGCGCCCTCGAATGAGGCTCCGTCCATCACCGGGTCGGCGATCCGCCGCTTGTACCCGAGCAACTCGCTCAGCAAGAAGCACGGGCCAGCGTCCGGGCGCAGGCAGCGCCAGGCGTCCAGGTGCTCGGGCCCCATCCCGAAGACGATCAAATCGGTGGGGTCTTCCGGGCCCAGCCTGGAGAGGTGCCGAGGCGCAAAGGCGTCGAGCAGGGACGCGCTCAGCCCACGCTCCAGCAACGCGGCGCGGGTCTCCGGGAACAGATTGCTGTTCTGATAGGTCGTCGCTGCGGAGTCTACCTCCAGCGAACAACCACGCCCATGTGCGTACAGCTCCGCAAACGCCGAGCGCACCACATTGCCTGTACAGAGAAAGCGCAGCGCCCGCGCGGATTGGAGAGCGTGCCCGAGTTCCGGATTCATGGAACCAAAGTGTCCCCACGGTCGGTCAGAGTCCAGGACCAAGCGTCCGCCCCGGGCCGGCGAACGCCCTGGGTCGGGCCGAGCACGCTGCAATTCACGGGCGCACCGTCAGCCATTCAGCGCCCGGCGCACACGAGAATCGCGGCATGTGTTGGAGTATCCTTGAGCCCTTCAAGATTGATCGACCCATGACGATTCAGCCCACATCGATTCTCTGCGTTCTGGCGCTGGCCGGCGCCACACCGACCGTTTCTGGCCAGGAGGAGGTCGCGCAGTACCTGAGGACGATCCACGGCCTCGACACTCCGCGCGCCGTTGCAGTGGGACCGATGGATCGGATCTGGGTGACGGACTCGGGGCGTGATCGGGTGCTCGGATACGGGTCGGACGGCCAACCCCTGATCACCCTCGGAAGCCGTGGGCGCGGTCCGGGGCAGATGCTCGACCCACGTGGAATCTGTGTCGCCGACGATGGGCGCGTCTATGTGGCGGACACCGGCAATCACCGCGTACTGGCCTTCGACCAGGCCGGTGAATTCGAGTTCGCGATAGGCGAACTGGGCAGCGAATCCGGTGCCTTTCACACGCCCCTGGGCCTGGCACTGGACAAGGACCGGCTGTTCGTCTGCGACGCGGGCAACGAACGCGTCCAGATCTTTACCCACGCCGGCGAACCGATCGGCGCGCTGGAACCGACCACCCCCTTCGAAAGGCCGGTCGACGTTGCCGTCGACGGGAACGGCCTGATCGCCGTGGCGGACGCCGGCGCTTACCGCTGTATCGTCTTCGATAACGCGGGCCGGGAGATTTCGCGCTTTGGAGACGCCGGGTACTTTCCGGGCCTCTTCTCGCTCATGGCGGGTGTCGAGACCTTTCGCGACCGTATCTATGTCAGCGACGCGGAGAATCATCGCGTACAGGAGTTCTCGCGGGAGGGCGAGCTGCTCCAGAAGTGGGGACTGCACGCCATTCGACCACGGGAAGGGCGCGGCAAGCTGCACTATCCGGCCCAGCTGGCGATCGCTCCGTCAGGCGAGTTCTCGGTCCTGTGCGAGCCCTTCGACGATCGCGTGCAGATCTTCGGTCGCGGCGAAGAGGTCGTCGAGGGTGGTGATGTCTTCCGACTGATCAATACTCAGCCGTCGCCGCATTACGGTTTCCGCCTGGCCGGATCTGGCCACTGGTTGCTCATCGCCGAGCCCGAGACCCAGGAATTGCTCGTATTCGATACACAGATACCTGAGCCAAGGCTGGTGTCGAAGGTTGGCGGCTTCGGCCGGCGCATGGGCCAGTTTCACGGACCCGACGGGATCCACATCGACGGAGAGGCACAGACCGTCGTGGTCACAGAGCGCGCGGGCCGTCGACTACAGACGCTTGTGCTGCGCGTCGACCCCGAGGCAGAAGTGGCCTTCGATCGTGAGATGCCGGGCTTCGTTCGCATGCTGGACTTCGACCTCCTCGGTCGCTCGGTTGCCGGAGAGACGCTCGAGTGGACCATCGAGCCCAGCGCGGTGACGCGCGACGGCGACGGTCGCATCTTCTTGCTGGACGCACGCAACGAGCGTGTGCACGTGCTATCCCCGGGACTGGCCCCCCTGTTCAGCTTCGGCGGCCACGGTGACGGACCCGGTCAGCTCCGGGGCCCGAGTGACCTCGAGCTCAGCCCGGACGGCAAGCGTGTCTTTGTGGTGGATGCATTAAATCGCCGTGTCCAGGTCTTCGATTCGGAAGGGCAATTCCAGTTCTCGTTCGACGGGACGCCTGGACTGCCGTTCGATCGTCCCTTCGGGATCGCGGTGGCCGCGGATGGCAAGTTGTTCATCACGGACACGGGTAGCCACGTTCTGCGGATATTCGATGCGGATGGGAAGCCCGCGGGAAGCGTCGGCGGGAAGGGCATCCGGCGCAGCAAGTTCTTCAAGCCGCGGGGTGTCGAGGTCGATGGTCGCGGGCGCGTCGTGGTCATCGACCATGGCAACCACCGGGCACAGATGTTCAGCCAGGCGGGTGAGTACCTGGGTTGTTTCGGCGCTCGGCTCTACACCAGGCCCGCGCGCTTGCCGCACACCTTTGACCCGAGCGACTACGAGGAATAGGCCATGCTGAAACGAATCGTCGTGACGAGCCTGGTGACGATCGCCGCGACCTGTGGGTGCGCGACGGAGCCACAGGTCGTCGAGATTCCGGGCGCGAGTGATGGGCCGGTGGCAGCGACGGATGAGCCGGTCCAGGCGGACGGGCGTGTTCAGTGGCTGCGAGGGCGCGCTCCCTGGCCGTCCGAGGAGGGCATCGGCGTCGAGAGCAATGGGGGTCGATACTGGGTCGTCTACATACCGCAGGTGGCCGAGATTCCACTCAACGAGGAATTCGACATGGAGGTACGAGTGTTCGATGCCGCCACCCGCTCGTGGCTGGTGAACGCGGACCTGACGCTCGATGCGCGCATGCCGGCGCACGGCCACGGGATGAAGATCGATGCCGCGCCGGTCCAGAATGCCGATGGCGGATACGATGTGCCCGGGATGCTGCTGCACATGGTTGGACACTGGGAGCTGTACGTCGACCTGACGGAAGGCGCGATCACGGAGCGGGCGCAATTCGACATCGAGCTCGAATAACCGCGACGGCCTGGACGCTGCTCGTCTTCTCCAGCTGCACCATTCCGGTGCGCGCGCAGGACAGCTCGACGGGTGAATCCGCGGGAGAAGAACAGGTCGCTGCGCCTACACCAGTCACCTTCGACGCCAGGCAGCTGCGCAGGATCGCGCGCCTGTCACCCCTCGGTCCTCCGCCCCCATCCCCCACCAACCGATTTGCGGACGACCCACGCGCGCGCGCCCTGGGGCACTTCCTGTTCTTCGACCCCCGTCTATCGTCCAGCGGTGAGGTCTCGTGTGCCACATGCCACGTTCCCGAGCTTGGTTTCTCGGACGGCAAGCCCCTGGCCGAGGGCCTCGAGCGTGGAACACGCCATACGCCCACCCTGTGGAACGTGGCCTACCAGCGCTGGTTCTTCTGGGACGGCCGCGCCGATAGCCTGTGGTCCCAGGCACTCGGTCCGCTCGAGAATCCACTCGAGATGGGCACGAATCGATTGGCGATAGCTCACCTGCTGAATGGGGACGCCTCGCTGCGCGAAGCCTACGAGGCGCTCTTTGGAGACCTGCCGCGCCTGGAGGACAGGTCCCGCTTCCCGGAGCACGGGCGGCCCCTGCCCGGATCGACCGACGATCCGCAGAACCGGGCCTGGGCGGGAATGCAGGCCGCAGATCAGGAGGCCGTGGACCGGGTCTTCGCGAACGTCGGAAAGGCCCTCGAGGCTTACGAGCGGGAGCTCGTACGGCGTGATTCGCCGTTCGACCGCTTCGCGGCCCGGATTCTGGCTGGCGACCCGGAGCCGGACGACTCCCTGAGCGTGGCCGCACAACAGGGCCTCGAGCTCTTCCTGGGACGCGGACGCTGCACCCTCTGCCACGTGGGGCCCAACCTGACCGACCGGGAATTCCACAATACATCGGCCCCGTCCCTGCCCGGCGGCGATGAGGCCGACCCGGGGCGCTACAGGGGGTCCCAGCTGGTGGTGAGCAGTCCATTCAACGCCGCCAGCCCCTTCAGCGACGCTCCGGATGGGACGGCCGCCCAGCGCGTGGCGAGCCTGCGCCAGACCTCGGAGAGCTGGGGCGAATTCAAGACGCCGTCACTCCGTAACCTGGCGGACCATGCCCCGTACATGCACCAGGGGCAATTCGCGTCCCTGGAGGACGTTGTGCGCTTCTACTCGACCCTCGAGGGATCGACCGGCCGCAGCCACCATCAGGAACAAATTCTCGTCCCCCTGCGTCTGAACAACGTGGAAATGGCGGCCCTGGTCGCCTTCCTGGACTCCCTGTCCGGAACCCCGATCGATCCTATCTGGCTCTCAGCCCCGAATTCACCCATCGTGAGCGGTCCCCGCTAGGGCCCTCGCAGGTTAGAATTTGAAGCTGATTGCCCCCCCCAGCACCCCAACGCACCCCTACTGACTCAATGGCTGAGAACAATCTAGGATTCCGCGCCGCGCTCTGCGCGATCGCCCTGGCCACCCCTCTGATCGCCCACGAGGGGGATCCGAAGCTCCAGGACCGCAAGGCGCCCAACCCGAGTCCCGCCTACCGCACCCCGCGTCCGTCCGACATGCTCGGGTTGACGCTGGACGTCCTTCCGCCCCAGCCGGGCTTCGCAGCGCAGGACGTGAACTTGCTCTCCTGGTTGCCCCTGGGCGACCTCGACGGCGCCGCCTCGGGCAACGACTGCTGGGGCTACACCGCGCCGTCAGGGCGCGAGTATGCAATCATCGCGACTAGCTCGAGCACGATCTTCGTCGAGATCAGCGACCCGTTGAATCCGACGGTGATCGCAATCCGGTCCGGTCCGAACAGTCTCTGGCGCGACGTCAAGGTCTACCAGGACCATGCCTACTCCGTCAGCGAGGGCGGCGGCGGCATCCAGATCTTCTCGATGGCAAACATCGACAGCGGATCGGTACCCCAGGTGGGCACGATCGACGACGTGGGTATCAGCAGCACGCACAACGTCGCGATCAACGAGGACAGCGGATTCCTGTATCGCGCGGGCGGAACCGATCGCGGCCTGCGCATCTACAGCCTGGCGAACCCCGCCTCACCGAGCTTTGTTGCCGCATGGGACGTGCGCTACGTGCACGACGTACAGGTCGTGACCCATACTACGGGTCCGATGGCGGGCAAGGAGATCGCGTACGCCTGCAGCGGCTTCGGCGGCGGATTCACGAACACGGGTCTCGATATCCTGGATGTCACCAACAAGGGCAACATCCAGATCCTCAAGAACGTCTTCTACCCGAACCCGGCCTACTCACACCAGGGTTGGCTCTCGGCGGACCGCACCCTCTTCTACCTCGGCGACGAGCTGGATGAGGACGGATCCTTGCCGACGACGACGCACGTGATCGACGTGGCCACGCCCGCCTCGGCGTCTGCGCTCACATCGTTCACTAATGGTAACCAGGCGGTCGGGCACAACCTGTACACGGAAGGCGACCTGATCTACGCAGCCAACTACACGAGCGGGATGCGGATCTTCGACACATCGGCCGATCCGCTGAACCCGACCGAAGTCGGCTTCTTCGACACCGCACCCGGTGGCGACGGCGACAGCTTCAACGGACTCTGGAGCGTCTACCCCTACTTCCCCAGCGGCGTCGTGATCGGCAGCGACCTGGAGTCGGGCCTCTTCGTCTGGTACGTGGGCGAGGCCCAGCTCATTCTGACCCTGCCCGCCGGCGCCCCGTCGCTGCTGGATCCGAACGGCCAGACGATCACCGTTGAGATCACCGAGTCATCGCCGGGACTGCTGGCGAGTGGCACCGAGAAGCTCTACTACGACATCGGGGCCGGTTTCGTGGAGTCGTCCCTGACTCCGATCGGCGGCGACCAGTACGAGGCGACGTTCCCGAGTCTTCCGTGCGGCACCCAGATCACCTGGTTTGTCTCCGCGGACTCGACCACCAATATCCCGTGGAGCACCCCGGAGAACGCTCCGTTGAACGTCAACAACTCGATCTACGCTGTCGCGGACACCCAGATCTCGTTCTACGACATGCAGTCCAACGCAGGTTGGACCTCAGGCGCGCCTGGCGACGATGCCACGACCGGTATCTGGACGCGGGTCAACCCGGTCGGTACCGCCGCTCAGCCGAGCGACGACCACACTCCGGCCGGCGCCTTCTGCTGGGTCACTGGCCAGGGCACCCTGGGCGGCTCCATCGGCGAAGAGGATGTCGACGGTGGCGAGACCACTCTGACGACACCCAACTTCGACCTGAGCGGCTTGACCGAGCCGCGTCTCAGCTACTGGCGCTGGTATTCGAACGGCGCTGGTGCCGGGCCGAACGAGGATACCTTCTCGATCGACATCTCGAACAACGGAGGCGGCAGCTGGACCTCGGTTGAGACTGTCGGGCCGACTGGCCCGGGCACTAGCGGTGGATGGATCTTCCACGGCTTCATGGTCAGCGACTTCGTGACCCCCACGAACCAGGTTCGAATGCGCTTCCGCGCCTCCGACCTGATCAACGGCTCGATCGTTGAAGCCGCCATCGACGACTTCCGCGTCAGCGATCTCGTTTGCGAGTCGTGCGACGCCATGAGCTACTGCACCGCCGCGCCGACCTCGACGACGAGCGGCGCCCTCATGGGGACGACTGGTTCGTCCAGCATCTCCGTCAACAACTTCACGATCCAGACGAGCAACGCGCCCGCTGATAAGTTTGGCGTGTACTTCTATGGACCGAATCAGATCCAGGCTCCCTTCGGAGACGGTTTCCGATGCGTCGGCGGCGCTACGCAGCGCGTGTACCCGCTACTGCAAACCGATGGTTCCGGCTTCGCCAGCCGCCAGGTCGACTTCACGGTCTATCCGGCGGGCAGCGGCAGCAACCAGATCACGCCTGGAAGCACATGGAACTTCCAGTTCTGGTTCCGGGATCCGATGGGACCCGGCGGTACTGGCTTCAACCTGTCCGACGCTGTCTCGGTCAGCTTCTGCCCGTGAGCCGCGCCTGACAAACGCCTGAAAATAGAAGGGCCGGCCTCCTGAAAGAGGCCGGCCCTTCTCTTGTGTCGACCCGCTGCCTACCAGCTCACGACATCGCGCGCCGTGACCGAGTGCGGCGTATAGGGCGGCAGATTCTCGATCGAGTTGAAGGCCGTGTCGTAGTCCCAGTTCCGCTGCGGCGCCCGGTAGCGGTCACCACGGATGGACCAGGAGCCGGTCGCGTACTGGCTCTCCCAGAGGTTTACAAGCGAGCCCCGGATGTTGCAGTCGATGCCACCCCAGTCCTCGTGGAAGCGCGGCAGGTTTTCCAGACCACCGTTGTAGTTCCCAGCGGTGCTCTCGTAGTTCCCCGTGATCAGAGCGACGTTGTAGGTCGTCTCCGTCGCGTCCGGTAGGTCACCGGGCGCCTTGTCGCCGGCCCAGTCATTCGACAGGAAATTCACCGCATCAGCGATAACCGCTGCGCTGGATGGAATACCGTCGGCGGGCAAGTCACTGTTGTAGTCGCCCTGAATGTAGAGAGCTCCCTCGACCACGACCGTTACCGAAGACTCCAGCACGGCTCCGTTGTGTAGGTACACGCCCTTCAGGTCGTCCGCCAGCCCGTAGTGAGAAGCGTAGATCAGACCGTTGTCCGGGAACCAACCTGACTCATGCAGCAGCGCCATGTCGATCGTCAGCACCTGTGTCTGAGTCGAATCGTCGTCCGCCTCGCGCGCATCGTAGATTTCATCTACCCCGACGATCCCTGCAAGAGCGTCTGCCGGGATCACGTCTCCGTCGGCATCGTAGGCAGTCCAGGTCACTCCATCCGGATCCACCAGGATCGAGAAGCCTGCCTCGCCGTGAAAGTAGCCGGGATCATAGGACCCCGTGCCGTCCGCAACCTGCTCGTACGTCACTCCATCTGCGCTCAGGTCGTAGTCGCCACCGGCGACCTCCGTGTACATGTTCATGGCCTCGACCGAAGGAGCCGCGGCGGTTTGCACCCCGTGGGCCCCGGTCTGGACCGTATGACCGGACTGGCCATAGCCCTCGGGCTCACCCCAGAAGTCAAAGGCACCGGCGATGAACGGAAGCCAGTCACCATCGTCGTGGTAGTCCCCATCGCCGTTGGCGTCCCAGCCCATGAAGTTGCTGTCGTAGCCGCTGGTACTGGCCACACCCTCTGCAAAGAGCTGCCCCTTGCTGTGCATCCTCTCGAATTCGACAGGATTCGACGGGTCCCACGGATCGTCCACCCAGCGACGCACGTCGACCGTGCCGCGAGAGGTAGCGCTGCCCTTGCGATGCCGGAGGATCTCTCCCCTGGCGTGCATGTAGTTGGAGTCGACCGTAAGCGTGTCGCCACAGCCCAGGAACATGTCGCCGTTCGTTCGGACGCGGCCGGACAGGGTCATGCTCGGTCCCGGCTGGACCTCGAGATCGCTGTCATAGAAGACGGCGAACTGGAAGATCGGTGTCGAATCAGTACTGACGATGCGCTGAGCCGTGTAACGCGTCCCCGCCACCGTGGCACGCGCCTCGACCTCGTAGGTATCCACCAGCGTCTGAATCCCAGACTGCTCGATGGTCACGTTGTCAGATGCAATCCGCTCGACAACGAAGTCCACGTCGATGCCGTTGATCGTCACGCTTCCCTCCGTCGGCGCATTTCCCCAGTTGGCAACGGAGTCGCGGATCTCCTTGCGGGCGAAGTCGAGCGCACCCTCGGCCGCATACTGGGCCTGCATCTTGTCGCGCTTCGAATCGGCCAGATCATTGGTCCAGCGCCCCATGGCTAGCATGACCGCAACCATGCTTGCAGCGGCAAAGGCACCGAATACGGCATAGATCAGCGCGACGCCGCGCCGCTGCCCACTTCCTTGAATACGTACTCTCATGACTCTCCCAATCTCCCCTAGAGGTCCTCGTCGTTCATTCCGAACGGCGTCGGCTCTCCGTTGTGCAAGCTCACCCAGATCTCGCTCTCGTGCCGCATCAGGACGCCCTCCGGCGTTCGTTTGCGCAAGAAGAGCCGCATCCTGACCGCGTCCGGGGGGATGCCCTCAGCTGAATCGCGGGCGTCCTCGAACACGACGCGCTCGATGTACTTGGCGACCCGTCGTACGGCCCCATCTCCCCCATCCACCCGGCGCTCCAGGTAGTTGACTCCGTCTGGCGCCGTGTTCACGACATAGCTGATCTCGCGGTGCGACCAGACGACCCGGGACGGGTCAGCGATCGTGTTGTCGGCCGGGTCCCAGATGCCAATTGTGTCGACATCCTCGTCCGAGTACACACCGTCATGGTCGCCGTCGAGCTCGGGCACTCCGTCGCCCGGGGGCTCCCGGTAGACATCGAGTTCGGGGCGGTCGTCACCGTCCAGATCTGCTGGTAGCACGAATACGATTTCTCGATCGAGGCCAAAATCGGGGTCACCGGCCTCAGCCTCACTCTCTGCGGGAGTGTGGGTGTGTGCGTCGTATGCAGCGTTGTCGGGCTCGCCTCCCTCGAAGAAGTAGGGGTACGACTTCCCGTTCACCCTGCCCTGCACGAAGATTCCCGACTTGCGAAGGTCTGCAATGACATGGCGCGCGGCCTTTTCGGCCTCCACCTGCAGCACTGCCCGAGTATTGCTCGTCGAACTGACACGCCCGATCCCATCGGTCGTCAACACGAGTGCGCGCGTCAGTATCCCGAGCATGCTCGTCACGAGGACGACCTCGATCAGCGACAGACCGGCCTTCGAGCCAAATCCACTTGAGCAGGTCTTCATTGTGTTGCCATCGAAGTGAGTTGCAGGCTGCGCTGCCGTCCTTGGAAGTCAGACCAGGTGACCGTCAGCTCGATCGGCAATGGATCAGGAGCCACGCCGCCGGCGTATCCGGGATAGGAGACGACCATGGTCTCGTCCGTCAGCTGGCGATCGGCGAAGGCAACGATCGCCATTTCATGACCGTAGTCGTCGTGGTCTGGTAGCTGGCTCGCGGGCTCCGCCAGCACGCGCTCCATGGCTGCCTGCAGCTCCGCCATCGCGATGTTGGTCTCGCGACTGGTATTCATCAGGTTCATGGAGGTGACCTGTGAGGTGAACGCCCCCATCGAAGCGATCAGTAGAATCCCGACCGCCATCAGGAGTTCCAGCAGGGTGAATCCGGCGCGAGACCGACTCCGTTCGTTTTTGCCCAGGGATCGGCTGCGGTGGATGGCTGAAGTTCTCACGAGGTTCTCGTTCCGGAAAACTTTTCCCAGCCGGCCGGGGGGCCGGGCTCCGAGAAAAGGCGCGGAAACATACCCCCGATCCAAGGCTTGTCCAGCTGGACCGGGCTCACCTGGCGAGAAGCCCTTATCCTGCAACCAATTAGGGAAGTTGCTTTTCGGATAATGGTTCGCCGGGAGCCCGATAACGGGCCATCTCCGTGGACTCAAACCCGTGCCGGCGAAGCACTTCGGTCCACAGGTCACGCCGAGCGAGGGCGCTCGCCCATTCTCTGGCCCCTACCTCGAGCCTGGCCTGTGCGCCCCTGTGGCGCACACGAAGCTCGCGCAGACCGAGCTCGCGCAAGCTCTGCTCGGCCGCCTCGACCGTCGCCAGACGCGCGCGCGACACGGAGGTGCCCTTGGGAATGCGCGAGGCGAGACAGGCGGATGCGGGCTTCTCGGCGACAGAGATCCCGGCTGACCTCGCGTAACGCCTGACGTCGGTCTTGGAGAAGCCCGCGTCGAACAGGGGTGCGAGGACACCGAACTCACGGGCCGCGCGCTCACCCGGGCGGACGTCGAGGACGTCGTCGCTGATCTTGCCGAATGCCAGATACGAGATTCCACGCTGGCGCGCCACGATTGCCATGGCGTCGAAGAGGGCGTGCTTGCAGAAATAGCAGCGGTCGGCCCCGTTCGCCAGGTAGCGAGGATCATCCAGCTCGTCCGTACGAATCTCTACCAGCTCGCTTCCGATCTCGCGCGCAACGCGCCGCGCATCCTCCAGCTCCAGGCGCGGCAGAGACGGTGAATCGGCCACCACCGCGATGGCGGCCGGGCCCAGGGCTTCGTGGGCTGCATGCAAGAGCACGCTTGAGTCCACGCCGCCGGAAAAGGCCACCGCGACGCGCTCGCAAGTAGCCAGCGAAGCCACCAGTCTGGCGCGTCGATCCGCGTAATCGGCCTGATTGCCGGTCATGTGCCGCCGGATTCCAGGTATTGACGAATCTTGTTCACATAGCCCTGGGCGCTCGAGCGAATCATCTCGAGCTGCGCATCCGTCACCTCCCGGACCACGCGACCGGGAACGCCCACGACCAGGGAGCGCGGCGGCACCTGCATGCCCTCCTTCACCACGGCGCCGGCCGCGACGATGGAACCCGTGCCGATGCTCGATCCGCCCAGCAGGATCGCGCCCATTCCGATCAGGCAGCGGTCACCGATCTGGGTACCGTGCAGCACGCAGCGGTGACCAACGGTCACCTCTTCGCCGATCGTATTGGGCATGCCCGTGTCCGCATGGACCATGGTCAGGTCCTGAATGTTCGTCCGGCGCCCGATCGTGAGCGCGGCATCATCTCCGCGGACGACGCAGCCGAACCAGATACCCACGTCCTCGGCCAGGGTCACGTCGCCGGTCAGGATCGCATTCGTCGCTGCAAACCCGCCGCCCTCGATCGGCCGGAACAATCCTCTGGATGGAAACAAGCTCATTGCGCAAGACCGTTCATGGGGCCGATAAGAAAGACCAGCAAGAGCTGCGCGCCATTGTAGAAGCCGTGTAGAGCCCAGGGGCCGACGATCCGGCCAGTACGCAGCATCACCACGCCCAGAACGAGGGCCAGTACAAAGATTGGCAAGAAGGCCGAGGGGCCATGCATGAGCGCGAACAGAGCCGCAGTCAGGGACAGGCCACGTCGCTCACCCAGCCTCTCGATCAGGAGAGATTGCAGGAAGCCGCGAAAGATCAATTCCTCGAACAGGGGCACGATGATCACCGCCGCGAGAAAGGCCAGGAACAGGCCGCTACCCGAGGACTCAACGAATCCCTCGATCAGAGCCTGTTGCTCGAAGTCGCCACCGATGCGTTCGAACAGCCACGGCCAGAGGATGAGCGTGCCCCAGATAGCCGGAAAGCACATGATGCCCGTCACGCCGCCAAACCAGAGTGCGCGTAGATTTCCCCCCTGGCGCAGCCCCAGGCCCATCGCTCCGTGCGGATCGTGCTTCTGTGCCCAGTACAGGATCGCCACGACCGTGATCGCCTGGGTGGCGGCGGTGACCATGATGGCCGTCGGTAGGCCCATGTCCGCCCCGGCGAGGCCGACCAAGATGGTGGCCACCGAGAAGTACAACAGCACGACCAGTCCGATATGCGCCGGGCCCCAGGACACGTGCCGCCGGATCCGAGTCGGGTAGGCGTGGCGTAATATCCCGAGCGGAATATTGGAAAATGCGGCTCCCCCAGCAGCTAGCACAGCTCCAGCCAGGGCCAGCTGCGCGGTGATGATCGGTTCGGCCGCGGTTTCCACGGAATCAGGTCGTCGCGCGCGCGGGGCTCGAATCGGAGATCAGCCCATCCACGGGCGAGGAAGCGTTCGCGTAGCGCTTTTTCTCGATGCGGCCAGCCAGGTAGGCCTGGCGTCCGGCGATACAGGCGTGGCGCATGGCAGCCGCCATGCGCAAGGGTTCGCGCGCCCCGGCGATGCCTGTGTTGAGCAAGACGCCATGGGCACCGAGCTCCATCGCGATCGAAACGTCGGAGGCGGTCCCCACGCCCGCGTCGACGATGACCGGCACGCTGACGAGCTCCATGAGGATGCGCAGGTTGTTCGGGTTCAGGACGCCTTGCCCGGAACCGATAGGCGAGCCCGCTGGCATCACGCTCGTCACCCCAGCCTGCTCGAGATGTACCGCAAGGCGCGGATCATCGGATGTGTAGACGAGTACATCAAAGTCCTGGGCCACAAGTTCCCGCGCCGCCTCGAGGGTCCCGACGGGATCCGGTAGCAAGGTCTTCGGGTCGCCGAGCACCTCGAGCTTCACGAGTCTGGTCGCCAGGACATCGCGCGCCAAGACGGCCGTCCGCACGGCGCTCGTCGCATCGAAGCAACCGGCGGTATTGGGCAGGATGTGATAGCGCTCGCGGTCGATTACATCGAGCAAGCCGGGACCGGCGTCGGCCTTGAGGTTCACACGCCGCACGGCGACGGTTACACAATCGGTTCCGCTTGCCTCCAGCGCGCGGCGCGTCTCTTCGAGGTCTGCGTACTTGCCGGTACCAACCAGCAGGCGTGAGCCGAGCGAGATCGAGCCAAGGTCGAGGGGTTCGTCGTGGAGATAGTCGTTCATCGGTCGAGATGGCGGCTTGTTTGGAAAGTCAGTCTGCGAATTGCGGGTCGGGCGCTCAGCCCCCGCCGACGAGGGTCACGAACTCGACGCGGTCGCCGAGCTGCAGCACGATCTCTCCGCGCCGGTCCCGGGGTACGAGCGCCTCGTTGACTTCCACCGCTACCTGTTCCGGGCGCAGGTCGAGGTGCTCGAGTAGCTCGGCCACCGTGCGCGGCTCGGGCAGATCGAAGCGTTCCCCGTTAAGATGGATTTGGACGGACATGGTTCGGCCAGTATCGCACAACGACCCCCTGGCAATGCAGAGAAGCCCGCCGCTTTCGAGCCGGGGCTACCCTTGCGCCGTCAATCGGCGCGCATGAAAGCGCACTTCAGGTAGCGGCTCTCTGGCAGCTGAATCCAGTGCGGATGGTCCGGCGACGCTCCGGCCAGCGCCTCCAGCCAGACATCGCGTCCGGCCAGGCGCGCGGCCGTCTGCAGGAATTTGAGGAATGCCTCGGGTTGGATGTTGTATGAGCAAGAGGCGCTGACCAGAGTGCCGCCCGGCTCGAGCAGCGAGAGACCGCGCCTGTTGACCTCCACGTATCCGCGCTCCGCTCCCTCGACCTCCTTGCGATTGCGCGCAAAGGCAGGCGGATCCACGATGGCCACCCGAAATCGCTCGGTCTCCTCGGCCAGGGAGCGCAGGCGACCCATGGCGTCCACACGCTCGACCGTGATCTTGTCGGCCACGCCATTGCGCTCGGCGTTGGCGACCAGGCGCTCGCACGCGGCCTTGTTTTGCTCGAGACAGAGGACCGACTCGGCCCCGGCCACGGCGGCGTGCAGCGCGAAAAGCCCGTCGTAGCTGAAGGCATCCAGCACCCGGCCGCCGCGCACGTGGGACTCGACTGCAATGCGATTGTTGCGCTGGTCGAGGTAGGCGCCTGTCTTGTGTCCCTGAAATACGTCCACGCTGTAGTGGATATCGCCCTCGCGCACCGTGATCGATTCCGGGACACTGCCCGATAGAGTCTCGACCCGCGGCTCGAGGCCCTCGAGCCGTCGCACACCGATGTCCGATCGATCGACGACGGCCCGCGGCTGCTCGCCCAGGACCTCCACCAGGATGTCGACCAGGAAGTCGCGCATGCGGTCGGCGCCCTGGGTTCCGCACTGGAGCACGAGAACGTCAGCATAGCGATCGACAATCAGCCCGGGCACGCCCTCGGCGTCGCCGCTCAACAGGCGGCAGGCGCCCTCCGGGTCCAGCAGACCCGAGGCACGCCGCGCATCGACGGCGCGCTGCATGCGTGCCACCCAGAAGTCACGGTTGGGCTGGGCCTCACCGCGACTCACCATGCGTACCGCGATACGAGACGTGGTGCTGAAGAGGCCCCAGCCGAGCACGTCGCCGTTTGGAGTCTCGACCGGCACCAGCTCGCCTGCGTCGGCCTTTCCACTGGCGATATCGTCCACGTAAGCCCACGGATGACCTCGCTCGAGCCATCGACGACCCTTCCCGCTCACGGTGATCTTGCCCATGCCGGGGATGGTAGTGCGTCCGGGCCGAACGTCGACCCTTTTGTGCTTCCCGTTCCCGAGCGGTCAAAAAGAGTAGGTCCCAAGACCCTGGCGTGGGTCGGGCGCGAGCCGGTGACTGGACAATAAAAGGAGAGCCGACGAACCGGACTCGCCGAATCAGGCCCGACGCAGCCAGGTACAGCCACAGCCGGCACCGAGGCGCGGCCGCGTCGCGGGACGCGCCCTGGGTCTACTCCGGATCGACCAGGGCCTGGAAGCGCGGATCGCCACGCAGGGAGGCCAGATCCGGATCCTGGGCGGCCCACTCGCGCTGGCGCCTGACCGAACTCTCGCTCGGGTGGTTCTCCTCGAAGTCCCGTTTCAGCAATTCGAGCGCCTGTGGCGAGTCCCCCATCAGCGCAAAGGTGCAGGCCATGTTGTAGAACATCGACGGATAGGGCCGGATATCGCGCAGGAGAGCGCGCGCCTCGTCCGCATGTCCCGACCTGGCCCGGTAGCACGCCAGCAGGACGCGCATGAAGTCGTCCTTGCGCAGCGCGTAGGCCTGTTCAAAGAATTCGAGCGCCCGCTCGGGCTCCTTCAATTTCACATTGGCGTTGACCGCCAGACTGACCAGCGCGGAGCAGCGCGCATTGCGCAAGGGTGCTAGCTGGGCCCCGAACGCCCCGGCTTCGCGCATGCGCCGTTCGATGCCATCCAGACGCTCGACCGCCCTCAGCAGCTCGACTTCCGCCAGTTTCGGCACTCCTTCGTCCGTGTAGGAACTCCCGATCGCAATCTCGGCCTGGGCCAATCGCTCCAGCCCGAAGTAGTACCACCAGACCGATATCCCGTTCTCTTCGAGATCGTCTCGCATGCGCACGGCGACGGCGCGCGCCTCGGCGGCACGCCCCTCGTTGCGCAAGTCGCGGGCCAGCCAGAGCGCGAGTGAGGCTGGTGTGCGTAGCTCGAGCAGCTCGCTTCCGCCACTGCGTTCAATCTCCATGAACGAGCGTGCAATGCGCCGACGCCGGGTATCCAGCTCCTCGAGCCGCGTGGTGGCTTCGAGCTGAACGACCCAGGGCCGCAGCATCTGAGCCTCGGCCATTCGACGGGTCACACGCCGGACCTCGTCGACGATCCAGTCCAGACGCGCGTCCTGGATCGCCACCAGGAGCTCGCGCCGTTGCAGGTCGGCTAGCGGATCGGCGATTTCCTCCGGCAGGCCCTCCAGGGGCTCGAAACCAGGCATTTCACGGACCGCGATGCTGGCCAGCAACACACCGAGCTGGCGCTGACGCTCCAGTCCCGTGGAGATGTCGATCCCGGGCAGGTCGACATTCGTGAAGATCAACCGGAACGGCGAGAGCTCGCTGTCGAGCACCGCATCCCAGCCCACCAGTGTGTCCCCCGCAACGCGCGTGAAACCGAGTTGTGCCTCGAGCATCCAGGTGTGCGCCCGCCGCGCCCGTTCAGCCAGTGCATGCTCCTCGAGCTTCGCGCCCGCTTGCAAGTCCACGACCAGATGGGCGACCTCGACCAGGGCGCGAAACTCGAGCGCGCCGGCATCGAGTGCGATCGATTCCTTGTCCGCGCGGTCGAGGCGCTCGCCAATCAGGGCGTCGAGTACCTTCTCCGCCTCTTCCAGCAGGGGCACAACCGCGGAGCTTGCTTCACTTCCGGGCCTGGAGGCGACGCCGGCCATGGCCTCGAGATACAGGGAGCGCGCCAACCACAGGCGCTCTTCCGGACGCGCACCAGGAGTACGTCGGCTCGCAGCGCGCATGGCCCGCGCGGCCTCGCGGGCCATGGGCGGATCACCGGCCGGGTAGAAGGCGAGTCGAGCGCGGTGATACTGGGTCAGGCGCGTGTCGAGCCCCTGTTGCTCCAGCTCTCGCAGAACCTCCAGGGCACGTGAGATCTCCCCGACGGCGCGCAGACGGCTGACGAAGTTCTGGAAGGCGAGGGCTGCGGCGGCGCGGACGGACGAGTTTGGATGGCGCAGCCCACGCACCCAGGTGGCCTTTTCCTCCGCCTCGATCCAGGCACCTGGCCGATCTGCAATCAGGCGACCGTGCAGGGGAAGGGCAGCCGCCAGGACCGGGTCGGACGTGCGTTGGTTGGGCGCGTCCGCTGTGAATCCACCGACCACCCATTCACGGATGATCGCCAGTGAGCGCTGGGATACGGGCAGGCTGGAGACGACCCGAGCAGCCGCGGTCGGGGGCAATTCGTTGGCCAGGGCCCCCAGCTCATCCACGGCCTCGTCGGTATCGAGACGCCCCAGGGCCTCGATTGCGGTCCGACGGACATTTGATTCGGAATCGTTGCGTGCCAGCCCTCCGAGGTGCGCGACGCGCGCTTGAATCTCCACGCTACGGTGGCGCGGCTGCTCCAGGTACTTCACGAAGGCCAGCCGGACCAGGGCGTCGGGGTCTCGGGCCAGACTCCCGGCTTCTTCGAGAAGGTCGACCGGACCGTTCAGAGCGAGAAGATCGGCCCGGGCACGCCGCCCGGCCAGGCTCTGGGCCCCGAAGTCCTCGAGTACTGATTGCACGAGCTCGTTGCCGCGCGAGAGGATCTCGGCCCAGGCCCGGCTCGCATCCTCGGTACGGACCGCCTCGATCCCGCGCCACAGGGCCGCGATGTCGCCGGCCTCGTCCTGGGCCAGGACGGGCGCATGTAGGGCCAGGCCGAGGGCCAGGCTCGGCAGGAATGACCTCGGGTAGATGTTCAAGGGTGGAGCCTTCGGAAGCGCGCGGTGCCAATTATATAGGCGAGAGCCGGGCTAGTGAGAAGACGAGCCCGGGTCGCCATGGTCCGGATGGCCCCCATCGGCCCCGGGGTCCTGTGGCCGCTGCTCGAGGTACTTTTTCCGGCGGTAGTCGAAGGCGCGGCGTGAAATACCGAGGCTGCGGGCCGCAGCCGACAGATTGTCCCGATGCTGGCGCGCGGCCTCATCCAGCATGGCGCCGCAGAGATCATCCAGGCTGATCCCGAGGGCCAGGGCCTGGACGGCCACCTGCTCGGCGGCGGCCGCGAGCACGTCGTCCAGAAAGTCGAATTCGGCCGCAGACACCGGGGTTCCCGTCGCACCGGGCGTCGGAGACAGGACCATGACCCGCTCGAGGGCGTTCTCCAGCTCGCGCACGTTGCCGGGCCAGGGGTGCAAGCGGAGCCGGTCGAGGGCATCCGGTTCGATCGATCGCGGCGGTACTCCGGCACGGGCCGCGACCCGCTCGGTCAGGAGTTTTGCGAGCTTCGAGACGTCCATCGACCGCGCTCGCAGAGGCGGGACACGCAGGGTGACCACAGCCAGGCGATAGTAGAGGTCCTCGCGAAAGCGTCCCGCCTCGACCTCGGCGCGCAGGGTCTGGGCACTCGTGGCCACGACCCGGAAGTCGACCTCCTGGGGCCCTTGCCCGCCCAATGGCTCCACCATGCGCTCTTGCAAGGTCCGCAGGAGCTTGACCTGGACCTCGGGTGACAGGCCCTCGATGCCGTCCAGGACGATGGTGCCCCCATGGGCTGCTCGGAAGCGGCCCTGGCGCGCCGAACTTGCTCCAGTAAAAGCTCCCTCTTCGTGGCCAAAAAGCTCGGACTCCACCAACGTGGGAGCCAGAGCTGCAACAGCGACCTCGACGAAGGGCCCGGAACGGCGGGCGCTACAGGCGTGCAATCGCGCCGCCGCCACGGACTTTCCGGCCCCGTGCTCGCCCTCGATCAGGACGCCCGCATCGGAGGCCGCGACCTGCTCCAGCTCGTCCAGGAAGGTCCGGAAGATGGGGCTATCGGCCACCAGCAGGGCGCTGGCCTCGGCGACGGCTTTCGCCTGGTTTTCGGTGGGCTCAGGGCTCATGGCGCAGATTCCCAGGATACCCCCCATCGGGGGCCAGCTGAACCGTGTCGTCTCGGCCGGGGGCCTGTTGACGGGCGCGACCCCAAAGCCCAAACTGTTGAGTCACCTCGTCTCCGTTCAGGTTCATGGGAATCCTCGGCAGGCCCCTGGTCGCTCGTGGACCCGGTGCTCAGTCGGGGGCTACCCGCGGATCGAACGACAAGGAGTGGGCGGGCCCACTCCTTTCTCATAGTCCAACCGCCCGACCACGACCACGCTTCCGCCCGAAACTGCCCCCGACCGACGCCTACCTGTACTAATTGAACGGCGAAGAATGAACGGCGAAGAACTCCTCCGGATGATTGAACTCATCCACACCAACAAAGACATCCCTCGGGAAGTCATCTTCCGGGCCCTCGAAGAGGCCCTGGCCGCCGGTATACGCAAGCGTCTGGGCGTCGGTGAGGAGTTGATCGTTGGCATCGACCGTACTACGGGCGAGGTGACCAGCGAGGACGATGAGGGCGTCTACGAATTCGATCTGTCGGAGCTGGGCCGGATCGCCGCTCAGGCCGTGAAGCAGGGCTTCATGCAGCGCGTGCGCGAGGCGGAGCGCGATGTCCTGTTCGAGGAGTACGAGAGCCGGGTCGGAACGCTGATCAATGGTGTCGTCCAGCGCTACGAGGGCAATGACCTGGTCGTCAACCTCGGCAAGGTCGAGGCCTACCTTTCAAAGGAAGACCGCGTCCGTAGCGAGACCTACGCCCCGGGCGATCGAGTGCGCGCAATCATCGTGGAGGTGCGCAAGGACGGGTCACGGGTTCGCATCCTGGTCAGCCGCACCCACCCGGACCTGGTGCGCCGGCTTTTCGAGCTCGAGGTTCCCGAGATCGCCGATTCGATCATCGAGATCAAGCGCGTCGTGCGTGAGCCCGGCTACCGGACCAAGATGGCGGTACTGTCGTCCGATCCGAAGATCGACTGCATTGGCGCCTGCGTCGGTGTGCGCGGTTCCCGGATCAAGGCCGTAATCGACGAGCTGCGCGGTGAGCGGATCGACATCATCCGCTGGAGCGACTCCCTGGAGACGCTCATCATGAACGGGCTCAAGCCCGCCACAATTCACCTCGACAACATCTATCCCGACGTGGAACGCCATTCGGCGACGGTAATCGTCGACGAGGAGCAGCAGTCGCTCGCAATCGGCAAGCGCGGGCAGAATGTGCGTCTCGCCACCCGCCTGTGCGGTTGGGATATCGACATCAAGACCCGCGCCGAGTTCTTCGGAGAAGACGACGAAGAAGGCCTGGGTGAGGGCGAAGACGGGGCCGCGCTCGAAGGCGAGCCGATCGAACCCGATACCACTAACGAGGAACCGGTCGACGACACCCTGGGCGTCCCCTCCTCGCAAACTCCGGAAACCACGACAGAGGGCTGAGGCACCTTTGGCGAACGACAAGACACGCATTCACGATCTGGCCAAGGGCTACGGCCTGTCCGGCAAGGACCTGGCCTCCAAGCTCCGCGACCTCGGCTTCAGCCAGGCCAAGAGCCATATGTCCACGCTCGACTCCTTTGAGGTCCTGCAGGTGCAGGGAGTCCTCGAGGCGCACGGCATGGTCCTCAAGGTTGATGATCCGGTAAAGGACGAGGCCAAGGTCACCGATGCCGGGGGGGGTCTGATCCTGCGCAAGAAGCGCAAGAAGAAGCCCGCCGCGTCCGGGACGACCGTGGCTGACCCTGCGCCCGCTCCGAAGGCACCGGTGCCCGAGCCCGAGCCCGAGCCTGAGCCCGCACCCGTGGCCGAGACGATCGAATCGCCGGCCCCCGCCGACGACGACGCCCTCGAAACGGTCGAAGCGGCGACCACCGTTGCCCCGGAACCTGCCGAGACTCCCATCGAAACTCATGCAGCTGATCCGGTCATCGAGGAACCGGCTCCGGCCGAACCCCAGGCCGCGGTGAGCCAACCTGTCAGCACCCCCCCCGTGGTCGACATGCCCGATCCGGTGGAGGCCGCGGACGAAGTTGTCGCAGCGCCCGAGCCTCTTGCAGACGAGACTCCCGCCCCAACCTCCGACGAGACGGGCAGCGAGATCCCGGTGGACGTCCAGCCAGCACCGGTTGCGGCCGAGGCGGATAGCCCGACAACCGTCGCCGATGGTGGCACCGCTGGTGCCGGCGACCAAGGAAAGACTGCCGACCCGGCAACCGACGCTGCCGCCGCGAAACGCAAGGGAAACGTCGTCGGGTTCATCGATCCCGCGAACTTCCAGGCGGCCCCCCAGCGGCGTCGGCCTGAATCGCGCCGCCTGATGTCCCGTGATGACGCGACCCTGGAGGTGCGTCCCACGTTCACACACGACCGCAGCAAGGCCTTGCAGCGCGGCGCCGGTGCGGCACGCGGCTCGCTGACAGCGGCCCAGCTACGGGAGCGCGAGCAGAGCCGATTCCTGCGCCGAGCCCGTCCTGGTGGCGGTGCTGGCGCCGGCGGTGCCCGTCGAGGCTATGGCCGGCCCGGTCGTCAGACGGTCGTAGATTCCCCCCTTTCCGGGACCAAGGTCGGAATCGAAGCGCCGGTCACGATGCAGAAGCTGGCCGAGGCCATCAAGCTCAAGGCCAACGTCGTCCTGAAGGTCGCACTGACCAGCGGAATCGGCGCCCTGAACATCAACGCCCTGCTGGACGACGACAGCGCGGCTCTCCTGGCTGAAGAGTTCGGCATCGAGCTCGAGGTCAAGCACGCCCTGACGGCCGAGCAAGCTCACCTCGACGAGATGCAGCAGGTGCGCGGTGCGGTCGATGACGAGCTCTTGATCGAGCGTCCCCCGACCGTCGCCTTCCTCGGTCACGTCGACCACGGCAAGACGACCCTCATCGACGCGATCCGCCAGACCCAGGTGGCCGACCACGAGGCCGGCGGCATCACGCAGCACATCGGTGCCTACCAGGTCACGACCAAGCTCGGCCACAAGGTGTCCATCATCGACACGCCCGGCCACGCGGCCTTCACCTCGATGCGCGCCCGCGGCGCCCGTGCGGTCGACATCGTCGTGCTGGTTGTGGCGGGTGATGATGGCGTCAAGCCCCACACCGAAGAGGCCCTGGCCCACGCGCGCGAGGCCAAGACGCCGATCATCGTGGCGCTGACCAAGAAGGACAAGCCGGAGTTCGACGCGTCGCGCACGATGCAGCAGTTGACCGGTCTGGGACTGAACCCGGAGGAGTGGGGTGGCGAGACCGCCATGCTCGAGGTCAGCGGCATCAACGGCGAGGGTATCGACGAGCTGCTCGAGCGCGTCTTCCTGGAGGGCGAGCTCCTCGAGCTCAAGGCCCACCCCTCGGGTCCGGGTGCTGGAGTCGTGCTCGAAGCCGAAAAGCAACAGGGCAAGGGCATCGTCGTACACCTGCTCGTTCAAGATGGAACTCTCAAGCGCGGGGACGTCATCCTGGCCGGCGAAGGCTATGGCAAGGTGAAGGCAATCTCGGACGACCGCGGGCGCATGGTCGAGGAAGCGGGCCCCTCAACTCCCGTGGAGATCACTGGCCTCGATGCGCTGCCCGGCGTCGGTGACGCCTTCCACGTGACGACATCGCTCGCCAAGGCCAAGGAAGTCGCGGTCGAGCGAGAGCGCACCAATCGCGCAATGGCCCTGGCCCAGACCCGTCAACCCTCGACGGCCCTGGAGGCCCTCCTGGGCGCAGGCCCGACGGCCCAGGCCGATCAGATCAACCTGGTCGTGCGCGCCGACGTGCAGGGATCGGTTCAGGTTCTGAAGCACCAGATCGAAGAACTGAAGCACGAAGAGATCGAGTTCAAGCTGGTCCACATCGGCGTGGGCGCCGTCACGGAGAGTGACGTGGACCTCGCCGTGGCTTCCGGAGCGAAGATCATCGCTTTCCACGTTGCCGTCAATGGCAAGGCCCGCACGGAGGCCGAGCGCGGCAAGGTTGACGTGCTGCGTTACGACGTGATCTACGAACTGCTCGACGACCTGCGCAACCTGATGGAAGGCGCCTTGGCGCCCGAGTACGTCGAACAGATCCAGGGCCACATCGAGATTCGCCGCCTGTTCAAGTCCTCCAAGATCGGCCTGATCGCCGGTTGCTACGTGCTCGACGGAAAGGTCGCACGGGACAACAAGGTGCGTCTCTTGCGCGACAACCAGGTGATCTATACGGGCTCTTTCGCGTCTCTCAAGCGCGAGAAGGACGATGCCAAGGAGGTCCGCGAGGGCTTCGAGTGCGGCGTCGTACTGAGGGACTACCGCGACATCCGCGAAGGTGACATCGTCGAGGCCTACTCGATGAATGAGGTCAAGCGGACGCTCGAGGGCAGCAGGAAGAACAAGGGCAAGACCAAGGCAACGAAAGCCTAGCCTGATTCCCCTGCCAGGTCGCCATGGCGAATCCCAGGACCATCGCCCGCATCGAGGCTCGGATCAAACGCCGGGCAGCTCACTGCCTCCAGTTCGAATTGGCGGATCCGCGTGGGTCCTTCATTACCGTTACCGGTGTGAAGATTGCCAGTGACCTGAGCTCCGGCAAGATCCTCTACTCGGTCCTCGGCGACGATGCCGAGCGGGTGCGAGTCGAGCACATGCTCAAGGATGCGGCCGGGTTCATTCAAAGGCAGATTGCACGGGTGCTCGAGATGCGCAATGTGCCGCGCCTGAACTGGGTCTACGACGATTCGGTCGCGCACGCGGCTCACATCGACGAGGTCATCCAGGAAGCGCTCAAGCGAGACCGCCAGATCGATCCGGAGTACGACAGCCAGCCCGCGCCCGAGCCCGCTCCGGATGCGCCCGAAGAAGAAGACCTGTAGTCCCCCTCGGGGCAAGCTCGTCTATTTCCGACGCCAGGTCACGCCCTCCGGCGTGTCCTGAAGCTCGATCCCGAGAGCGGCGATTTCGTCGCGGATACGATCCGCTTCCGGCCAATCCTTGCTCTCCTTGGCGGCGCGCCGGCGTTCGATCAGATCCTCGACGGCCCGATCGATCGTTTGCTCCTCGAAGTCGATCACATCCAGTACGGAATTGGCGCGCTCCAGGAAGTCGAGAGCTCGACTGGCCGCAGCACTCCCCATGCGGCCTTCCAGCGCCTGGCGCCGGATCGTGAAGACCGAAGCGAGTGCCTGGGGCGTATTCAGATCGTCGTCCATGGCACGTTCGAATTCCACGACGGCGGCTTCGACAGTCTCGGATCCACTGGAGCTGTCCAGCTCGGCGCCCTCGTCGCCAGCCACGACCCGCCGCAGCCGTAGCACCAGATCGTCCAGGCTAGAGATAGCGGACGCGCATTCGGTCAGGATGTCCCAGGTGAAGTTCAGCGGCTGCCGGTAGTGCCCCCGGATCAACGCATATCGCAGGTGGCGTGCCGAGAAACCGCGCTCGGCCACGTCGTCCAGCGAGTAGACGTTGCCCAGGCTCTTGCTCATCTTGCCGCCATCGACCTGCAGGAATTTGGCGTGCATCCAGTAGGTCGCGAATGGTTGGCCCGTGAAGCACTGACTCTGGGCAATCTCACATTCGTGGTGCGGGAAGATGTTGTCCTCGCCGCCCGTATGGATGTCGATCCGGTCGCCCAGGTGCTTGCGCGCCATCGCCGAGCACTCGATGTGCCAGCCGGGGAAACCGTCCGGGCCGAAGGCACTGTCCCACTTCATCAGGTGGCGCGCGTCGCTCTTCCACAGGGCGAAGTCGGCCGGGTGACGCTTCTCGTCGTTGACCGCAATCCGGGCGCCGGCCTCCAGGTCGGAAACACGATTGCCCGATAGCCGGCCGTAGGGCTCGAAACTGGTCACGTCGAAATAGACGTTTCCGCCCACCTGGTAGGCGTGCCCACGTTCCACCAGCCCCTGGATCATCTCCAGCATCTCGGGAATGTGGTCCGTGGCCCGCGGCCAGACAGCCGGAGGGCGAGTCCGAAGGGCCGCCAGATCCTCGAAGAACTGGTCGGCATACTGGCGCGTGATGGCCCAGGGGTCGCGGCCCGTCTTGCGGGCCTGTGCCTCGATCTTGTCGTCCCCGTCGTCGTCGTCGTCGGTCAGATGCCCGACGTCGGTGATGTTCATCACCTGCTGAACTTCGAAACCGCGGTACTCGAGCCAGCGGCGCAGAATGTCCGCAAACAGGTAGGACCGAAAATTGCCAATATGGGCGCGGCTGTAGACGGTTGGTCCACAGTTGTACATCCGGACGATACCGTCCTCGAGGGCCTCGAATGGCTCCTTCTGCTTCGTGAGGGTGTTGTAGACGTGAAAGGGCGTCAAAGCCTTGCCTCGCTGACCTTTGGGACGATAGGGCGGAGCGAACTATAGTACGGGCCCCGCAGCCCGTAGCCAGCCGGGGATCTTCACATCCGTGCCTCTCCCCACCATCAAGATCCTCCACGAGCTGGGCACTGGCGCCTCGGCACAGGTCATGCTCGGGCGCCTCGAGGCGCCCTTCGAGGGCTGGCCGCAGGGTACCGAAGTGGCCGTCAAACGCCTGCGGCCGGAGCTGGCCGACGACCGCCGCGCCCTGGAGGCCCTCGAGAGGGAGGTCCAGGTGGCTCGGGCGGTCCAGCACGAGAGCTTCGCTCGCGCCCTCCACTTTCAACCGGGCCAGATCGTGCGAGAGGCGCTACCCGGGAATGACCTGGGAGCGGAGCTGGCTTCGCGCGGTCGATTTCCGGAGAGCGAGGTCCGCGCGATTGGCCAACGACTCGCCGCGGGGCTGGCGGCGCTGCACGAGGCCGGATGGACCCACGGGGACGTCAAGCCGGACAACGTGTGCATCGATGGCAACCAGGGCGCGAGCTGGGTGGACCTTGGCTTCGCTTACCGACTACCGACCCCGGGCACCGTCAGGGATCCCGCCGGGCCTCACCCAACGCGCAGAGGAACGGCGGCCTACCTGGCACCCGAACAGGCCCGCGGAGAGCCGGGAAGCGCGGCCAGCGACGTCTTTGCCCTGGGCGTACTTCTATTCGAGATCGCGACCGGTAGCCACCCGGTTCTGCACGACGAATCCGGAGGTGCCAGTGACCCGGAACTCGTCCTGCACGACATCCGGGAGGCCAATTTTGGTCTGCCTTCTTCACGCGTGTCGAGCCTGTCGCCTTTCTTCGATCACCTGCTCAGCGACGTACTCGCGCGCGACCCGAGCGACCGGCCCGATGCGGGTCAGGTGGCCGAGAGGTTTGCTGGTGGTGAGGACGGAAGCTGGTGGCGACAGCGAATCGAGACCGACGGTGGAGCCCTGCTCACCGAGCGTCAGGACCTGATTCCGCTCGTCGGCCGGCGTGACGAGCTGCGCCACCTGCGGGAGAGCTACGACCAGACGCTCACCTCGGGCGGACGGGTCGTCTGGCTGGAAGGCGGTCCAGAAAGTGGCAAGTGGCGCCTTGTGCGAGACTTCGTCGCCCAGGTGCGCTGCAGCGATCGCCCGCCGATCTTCCTGGCGGAGCGCGCTTCTGAATGGCGCGAGGAATGGCCCGGACGCCCGATCCGCACCATCCTCCGCAAGGCCCTGACGATCGCCCCATCACGCGCGCCATCGGATCGTGACCGGGACCGACTCTTCGACAAACTTCCCGAGAGCCTCGCGCGCAGCCTGATCCAGATCCTGACTCCGGACGCGACCGGGCCGACGGAGGTCGCACCCCAGGCTGCCCTCGTTGCCGGTCTCCGCTACGTATCCCGTGAGCGCCCCGTGGTGCTCTTCCTCAATGACATCCATTGGGCAGACCAGCTCACCCTGGGCGTCCTCTCCCAGCTAACCGAGGAGCTGCGCAAGACCTCCATGCTGCTTGTCCTGGGCCTGCGAACGGACGGCATCGATCACCGCCCCCAGGCGCTCGATCGCCTGCGCCAGCGCGCCAGAATCTGGGGCGCCGGGACCCGCCTCGAGTTGGGGCCCTTGAGTGATGAGGCCATTCTCGAGGCGGTGTCTGCCATGTTCGCCCCTTCGGTCCCGCGCTTGCGATTGGCTCAGGTTCTGGCCGAACGCTCGCACGCGAGCCCCGGGCTGCTGACCGAAGTCCTGCGTCGGCTCGTCGCCCGAGGTGACGCCGTTCCAGCTCCCAGTCCAAGTGACGGCTGGGTCCTCACGATTCCACCGCACGAGATTCCCGTCGCCCGTTCGGCGCCGCGCTTGATTCTGGAGCGCATGAGCCAGCTGTCGGTCGATCAGCGACTCTGGCTGCAGCGGCTCTCCGTCGTCGGTGGGCGCATCGATCCGCAGTTCCTGGAGCGTGCATTCGATCTGACAGCCGACGAGGCACGCACATGGGTCGAGACATTCGTTCGCAACGGCTGGCTGGTCAGCGACGGAGCCCGCACCCGTTTTGCGCGCCCGGCGGAGCGTGCACAGGTGTACCGCTCGATCGCGCCCGAACGGCGAGCTCGGCTGCACGGGCGCGCCGCCGCCGCATGCGCCGACCTGGCCACCGGATCCCTCGACGCGGCCTACCAGCACGCCTACCACCTGAATGCGGCGGGGCAGCACCGCGAGCTGCTCTCCATGGTGCAGGACCTGGTTCGCAAGCTGTCCGAACGGGGCCACCCGGGGCGTGTGCGCGCGGTCACCGGATGGGGTATCCAGGCCATCTCCAAGCTCGAGCCGAGCGTTGACCTGGCGCCCCTGCGGATCGAGTTGCTCGAGACGGCCGCGGACCTCTCCGACCGCCTCGGTGACCGCACGGATCAACGCGACGTCCTCGATCAACTGGCCGAGCTGGAGCTAGATCTCGATGCTGACCCGCGAACTGCGGGACGGGTCTACCTCCATCACGGCCGATTCCAGGCCCATACCGGTAACTTCGGGCTGGCCCGCGGCATGCTGCGAAACGCCGTTCATTTCCTGCAGCGTGCGGACGAGCTCGGTCCGGCCAGCGATGCCCTTTGCCGGCTGGCACTCGTTCAAGCCCAGGTGGGCGAGCCCGACGAGGCGTCCAAACTCGCGCGGCGTGGACGCAGCCTGGCACAGACCGACCTGGAGCGGGCAAACGCGACTCTCGTGCTGGCCGTAGTCGACCTGATGCGGGATCGACTTCAGGATTGCATGCGCCGCGCACTCGGGGTCAGCGACCAGCTGGAGAGCCGTACCGAGACCGTTGCCGAGCGTGGGGCCATCGCGGCAGCGAATATCCTGACCGCGCGCGCCTGGGCAATCGTCGGCAAGACGGACACGGCCCTCTCGATCCTCGAGGAGTCGGTCCGCCTCGCCCGTCTGTCGGGGGAGCGCCGGCTCGAGAGTGAGGCACGCGCTCGCCAGGGCCGCCTCTTGATGGACCTGGGCGACACGGCTCAGGCGGAGCTCGTGTTGCGCGATGCATTGCTACTCGCCCGTGAGATCGAGGATCCCCTCGGCGAGGCCCTGGCCGATCTGTTTCTGGGGATTCTGCTGGCCGAGACGGACCGCGACGGAGCCGGTGAGAGCCTCGAGCTGGCTTCGGAGCGCGCCCGGACCCTGGGCCTGCACCGTATGGAGGCCCTGGGCCTCGGTCTGCGCGCGCGCCTCGCAATGTTCGACCACGCAGCCGAGACTGCCCTCGAACTCGCCCAGCGGGCTGATGGCCTGGTCGAGCGCTACGGCGCGGAGATCCCGGACCGGATCGTCATCTGCGCCACCCACGCCCTGATTCTGCGTCGCGCCGGCCACAGGCGCAGGGGTGACAAGCTCGAACGGGAGCTGCGCAGGTCAGTCAAGCGTCAGAATCAACGCCTTGACGATCCGGCCCTACGCACCCCCCACTGGCGGCATGCCGCCCGTCTCCTGGAGACGACCCTGTCTTCAGAGGGTCCGATCTACCCCCGCGCCACGCCCCTGCCCGGCGCCTGAGGCCCGTCCGAGGCCCGTCCGAGGCCCGCCCGGGCCCGGGGCCTGACCCGGGGTTCGACCAGGGTTCTGAAATCCTGGCCTGGCGGCCTGCCCGCCATGCTCGCGATTGCGCAGGAGAACGCCGGCCGACGGACCAAGAAAGCCGATGTTCGTATTGACAATGAGATTCATTCTCAATTGAATACCCCCCGTCAGCCGATGAAGTCCCCCGTGCGCACCACCTTATTCCACCCCTTGCTCGCCTTGACGGCGTCCGTCGCCCTGGGCGGCGAGCCCGAGACGGTCCAGCGCCGCGCGGCCGTCATGGGTACGTGGCTGTCGGTCGAGCTTGAGGCCCCGGATCGGGCGAGCGGCCTGGCCGCGAGCGAGAAGGCCTTCGAGGCTGTCCGCCGGGCCGAGACCCGTCTTTCCACCTGGGGCGAAACGAGCGAGCTGGCGCGCTTCAACCGTTCGGCTGTCGGCGTGGCCTTCGACCTGAGCGATGAGCTGCGCAGCGAGTTCGAGCAGGTGACCCGGCTCTGGCGCGAGACGGACGGCTGCTTCGATCCCGGCATCGGTGCCCTGGTCGAGGCCTGGGGCCTGCGCTCCGGCGGCCGCAAGCCATCCGAGGCCGAGGTCGCGACAGGCCTGGCACCGAGCGGCCTGGAGTCCCTCGAACTCGAAGGATCGACCGCGCGACGCCTGCACGCAGCCCTCCGGATTGAAGAGGGCGGGTTCGGAAAGGGATCCGCACTGGACGCGGCCATCGATGCGCTCGATCACGCCGGCGTGCGCGCGGCGATCGTCGACCTGGGCGGACAGGTCTCGATCCTGGGCAAGGGCGCGCGCGAGATTTCTGTCGCACACCCCAGGCGACGCGAGTCACCCGCCGTTGTGTTGACCATCGATCACGGATCGCTCGCCACCTCCGGCAACAGCGAGCGCGCGATCGAGGTCGACGGGGTCGAACGGGCGCACATTCTCGACCCGCGCACCGGCGATCCGGCGCCAAACTTCGGAAGCGTCAGCGTATGGGCCGGGGACGGTCTGAGCGCTGATGCCCTGTCTACCGCACTCTTCGTCATGGGTCCCGATCGGGCACTGACCTGGGCCACGGCACACGACGGTATCGAAGTGCTCGTGCTGCAGCACCCTGAGGATTCTTCAGGCGCACTTCGCGTCCGGGCGACACCTGGCCTCGCCGGCCGGCTGCGCGCCGCCGGCGAGCAGCTTGATATCGAGTATTTCGGCGGAGACGAGAACGCTCTGCCTCTGCCCCCCACCGACGAGACCCTTCGTCCCATTTCGGCCAAGCCCTTCAACCTTCGCAGCACGGCTGCCGAGTCACGTCAGTAGCTTCGCCATGACCTTGCGAGCCCTCAGCCTGACCTTCACGACCGGAGCCCTTGCCCTGAGCGCGTCCGCCGCCGTCGACGAAAAGCCGGCATCCCAGGACACCTCGATGGAATTGCGCCTGAAACGCCTCGAGAGCAAGAACGCGCAGCTCGAGGGCATGGTCACCGCCCTCGCCGGCGACGTCGAGCACTTCGAGCTGCGCGACGTGATGCCACCCGTCGGCGATAGTGAATGGGGCCTCGGACCGGCTGCCTCCAAGGTCTACTCGGTCGAGCAAGGCCTGTCCATCGGCGGGTATGGCGAGTTCCTGTTCGACGCGCCCGCAGGCGGCACGGATACGGCCGATGCACAGAGGGTCGTAACCTACTTCGGGTACAAGTTTGACGACCACTGGGTCTTCAACTCAGAGATCGAGTTCGAGCACGCCACGACCAGCAGCAGCTCGGGCGCAACAACCAGCAGCGGCTCTGCTTCGGCCGAGTTCGCCTATCTCGATTACCTGCACACGGATGGCTTCAATGCCCGAGGCGGCCTGCTGCTCGTCCCGCTTGGTTTCTTGAACGAACTACACGAGCCGACGACCTACTTGCCTGCATCGCGGCCGGTTACGGAACAGCGCATCATCCCCTCGACCTGGCGCGAGAACGGCGTCGGTGCGTTCGGGAACGTGTCGGGAGTCGACTACCGCGTCTACGTGGTAAGCGGGCTGAACGGGTCCGAATTCACGGCGAGCGGTTTTCGCGGCGGCCGCCAGAAGGGTAGCCGCGCGGCCACCAATGACGCAGCGATCGCCGCCCGCGCCGATTGGGTCGACACGCCCGGGGTCATCGTCGGTGGTTCGGTCTACCACGGCCAGTCCGATCAGGACCTGGGCGGGTTGCCGGATATGGCCACGACCATCGTCGAGGTCCACGCGGACTGCAAGGTGGGTCCCTGGGCGTTCCGCATCCTCGTGGCCCGGTCCCACGTGAGCAACGCCGGCGCATTCAACTCCATCACCGGCGAGAACCTGGCTGAAGAGATGGAAGGCAGCTACGTCGAGGCTGGCTACGACATCCTCAGCACTCTCGCGCCGGAGAGCGACCAGTCGCTCACGCCCTTCGTGCGCTATGAAATGATCGACACTCAGGCATCCCTGCCGGCCGGCTTCAGCGCAAGCGGCGGCGTCGACGACGCCATCCTGACATTTGGTCTCAACTACAAGCCCATCGATCAGATCGTGATCAAGGCTGATTTCCAGGACTGGGACGACGGTACTGATCGTCTGCAACTGCTCATCGGATATGTCTTCTAGAACTTTTCTAAGCCTGTTCGGGATCTGCTTCCTGACCATGTCGGCAGCGACTGCAGCGGCACCGGCTCGTGCACGGGTCTTCATGACCAAGCCCGAGGCCCTGGAGCTCGCCTTCCCAGGCCTGGAGGTGGAACCCTGCAACGCCTTCCTGACCAAGCTCGAGAAGAAGCGCATCGGCAAGCTCTCTGGCTCTGAATTCGTGCGCGGGGTCGTCTACCCCTATGTCGCAAAGCGCAACGGGGTAGTCGTGGCGACGGCCTATTTCGATTGCCACCGTGTGCGCACCCTGCGCGAAACGGTCATGATCGTCGTTACCGCTGATCAGCGTGTGGAGCGAGTCGAGGTCCTCGCCTTTGGCGAACCGACGGACTACCTTCCGCGGGATATCTGGTACGGCCAGTTCGATGATCGCGAGCTCGACGCCGAGCTCAGCCTGAAGCGCGGTATTCGGGGCGTGGCAGGGGCGACCTTGACCGCGCGCGCGACAACGGAAGCTGTGCGGCGTGTGCTGGCCGTGCACAAGGTCTTGGCAGAGCGTCCGGTAGAGTCCCTACCCCAGGCGTCGGGCGGCAATTGACCAGAAGGACCGCCTGGTTCCTGCATCTGTCGACAATTCTGGTCGGGGGAAGCGGCCTGATCTTTGCCTGGATGCTCTACTTGCTGGAGCCAACGGATCCATACGCCCTTGTGAGCCATCCGCGCCAGCCGGACGTTCAGCATCTGCACGTGCTCACGGCACCGTTCCTGGTCTTCGGCTGTGGAATCCTGTGGATTGGCCACATCTGGAGCCGCATTCGGTCCGGCTACCAGGGGCGCCGCAAGACGGGAATCGCACTGACCGTCCTGGTGATCCCGATGATTCTCTCGGGCTACCTGCTTCAGGTCTCCGTCGACGAGGCTCTGCGCGATTTCTGGATTATCGCGCACGTGGCAACGTCGTGCCTGTGGCTAATCGTCTACGCCGTGCACCAGCTCAGTCCCCGCCGATCAAGCTGACCCGCGCGGATCCGGGCCACCGAAGCAGCGCTCGAGATGCCAGCCAATGCGATGCCAGCGGTTCCCGGCCTGGGCTGCCTCGATTGCACGCCAGTAGCGCTTCCACTCCTGGCCCTCGAGACCGTAGCCCCGGAAAAAGCGCCTGTAGTCCGCGCGCCACAGGGCGCGGCCCCGCTCACCCTCACGGCGGTCGACGTGCCGGAACAATCGTCCGATGTTCCGCCAGCGTTGCTCCTCGGTCAGACTCTCCTGTATCTGCGAGCGATCGAGGTCCAGGATCCAGAGGCGCGGCTCCTCGTCCGAGAGGCTCGCCTGCTCGACCAGCACGTTGTTCGGATTCAGATCCGCGTGCAGGAAACCACAGCGGTGCAGGCGCGCCACCAGCCGGCCGAGCTCGAAGAGCAAGCGGCTACGCCCGGGTGTTTCAGCCGAGCCCGTGGCACTGGCGCGCTGCAACTCCGCCAGCAGCACTCCCAGGTCTGAGGCTCCCTGCACACGTCTCGTGATGACTTCCAGGAACCAGCCCGTGGCGCCGGATGCGGCCCATGCTCGCGCAGCGACGATGCGCGCGGTCCGGATTCCGTGCGCGTGCAGATGCTCGGAAAGCAGGATTTCACGGAAGGGTCGCTCGGGGTCACGGAATCGTTCTCCGGTCGCCCAGCGCAAGAGGCCCCCATGGCTGAATCGACGCACGAGAAGCACCTCATCGGCGGTCTCGAGCTCGAAGAGCGGCTTGCGACCTTGTAGCCGAGACGGCGGGAGAGCCTTTCGGGCGAGCGGTCCCCACTCGATCTGCTTCAGAGCATCACGGACACTCTCATGGATGGCCGCGACGCCGCGATCCACACGGTCGATCGAGTAACTGGACGGCAGGTTTTCGAGGACGGGCAGGGTACGCATGGCAGGCCCTCAGCTCATCGCGAGCTGCTTGCTTCTAGAACAAGCCGTCGCCGAAGCCCGAACCCGATTCCTTTTTCTCGTTCGCGGGCGGCGTGGGCTCGGACGGTTGAGCTTTCTTGGGCTCGCTGCGGACGGGCTCGCTGCGGACGGGCTCGGGCCGCGAGGCCTCTTTCTCGGCTCCGTATATTCCGGACCCGAATCCAGAGCCGGCCTGCTTGGCTGCGGGACGTTGCTCGGGCGCACGCTCCGGCGCACGCTCCGGCGCACGCGGCGCCGGCTGCGGCTGGATCGTATCCCGATCCGTATCGCGGCCGCGCTCGGGGCGACGATCGCCTCGATCTCGATCTCGATCGCCGTCTCGCCCACCGCCGCCGCCGCGGGATCCGCGCCCGCGATTGCGATCGTCTCGCCCGTCTCGCCCGCGGGGCCGCCCCCGTTGGCCACGGCCCCCGAATCCGCGCTCGCGCTCGATGCCGTCGTCGTGGATCTCCCCGACTTCGAGATACTCGGTCGGAATCTCCTCCGCCAGGAACAACGCCTTGCGATCGTAGAACTTGACCCCCTCACCGTGCGCCTGCTGCGCATAGACGGTGACGATCGCGTAGCGGCCCGCGATCCGACGTCCTGTCTCGCGCGCATCGTCGTAGTCGAGCGCCAGGTGAAGGAAACTCCGGCGCCCGCCATTCAGGCCATGTTCGCTCGCACGTGCGGCATCGCGGCTACCAACGCCCACGTAGAGCAACTCCGGAGGTGCACTCGGCTCCCCGGGATCGATCTCGACCGAGTGGCCGTAGAGGGCACGGATACGCCCGTCGACAATCTCGTACCGTGGCCGGTTGCCCGACGTGATCGCCTCCTCCACATCCGACGCTTTGATCGGCTCCCCGAGCCGTTCGTTGAGGGCACAGGTGACGTCCTCGACTCCCGCGTAGCCATGGCGATCAAGTTCGAGATCGAACTCTTCCGGCTGGTGCCGAAGCATGTAGGCGAGGGATCGGGTGATGCGTTCGGTGAGGGAACCTTGCATGGCGTGGGCAGCTCGAAAAATGGGGTCCGGTAGGGAGCCAGTGATTCTAGCCGCGCACGGATGAGTCTTCCATGTCCGGCTGGCAGGTGAGTCAGCCCGTGGTCAGGGGCTCGAGCGGGCCGGTCTCGCCCTCGGTGCGGGCGATCGTGGCCGCGCCACAGGAGTCGGACCAGACGTTTACGACGGTGCGAAGCATGTCCAGCGGCCTATCCACGGCCAGGAGCAGCGCCGCCCCCTCCAGGGGCAATCCCAGGGCTGACAGAATGGTGAGCATCATGACCAGCCCCGCAGAGGGGATACCGGCAGCCCCGACGCTGGCGAGCAGGGCCAGCAGAACGATCATCCCCTGTTGACTGAAGGTCAGGACGAAGTCGCTCACGCCCGCGTAGTACTGGGCCAGGAAGATCACGCCGATGCACTCGTAGAGTGCCGTACCGTCCATGTTTATGGTGGCACCTAGCGGAAGAGTGAAGGAGGTGACCTTGTTGCTGACCCGGCCACGATGCTCGACCGTCCGCAGGGTGACCGGCAAGGTCATGCTCGAGGAACTCGTGCTGAAGGCCGTCATCAGGGCCGGAGACATCGCTCGGAACCAGGCCAGAGGCGATATGCGGGCCACGAATCTCAGGACGAGGGGAAGCGTCACGCAGGCGTGCAGGAGCAACGCAGCGGTGACGGTAACCATGTAGAGGAGCAGGGGCTTGAAGACGCCGAAGCCGGTGCTGGCCACGACCTTCACGAGCAGGGCAAACACGCCGTAGGGCAGAAGCTTCAGGACTCCCTCGGCCATCTTCATCATGACCTCGAACAGACTCTCTATCAGCTGGCGCGCGCGGCTCCCGTGGGGTTCGGGCGTGCGGGTGATGAAAAATCCGAACAGCAGTGCGAAAAAGATGATCTGCAACATCGCGCCGTTGTCGGTCAGCGAAGTGAAGATGTTGCTCGGCACCGTGCGCCGCAGGATGTCTCCAATGCCCCCATCGACCAGGGTACCCTCGGCGGATGGAGGACTCAGGCCCAGTTCAGCGCCCACCCCGGGACGTACCAGGTTTACCAGAGACTGGCCGACGATGATCGCGAGCAGGCTCGTCCCCATGTAGTAGCCGAAGGTCTTGCCGCCCAGACGCCTGAGGTCCTTCAAGGATCCGACGCTGGCGACTCCGGATGCGATCGATGTCAGCACCAGGGGCACGATCAACATCTTCAGCAGGGCCATGAAGATGTCAGCCGCGTAGGCGAATGGATAGATCCAGACTGCGCGCGGCGAATCGGGAGCCATCCCAAGTGAAACCGGAATGGGCTGGGCGCCGGTCCCGTCGCCCGCAAGGCCGAACCAGACCACGTCCCCGTTCTGAGAATCCGCGAGAACGGTGTCCATCGCCGCGAGATCGGTCAACTGGACCGTGCGCTCATTTGCGGTACCGCGCTTCAGCACAATACTCGAGACCACGTCTCCGATAACGAGCCTGGACTTCTTCGAGGGCCCCGCCAGGGACCTCACCTCGAGTCCGTCGCCGGCGTCCACGAACTGTGCTCCGCTCCATGCCGGCGCGTCGAATCCGGCCTGCATCCCGAGCCCCACGCCGACCCCGGCGACCATCCAGAGGAGCACCTTCCAGTGAAAACTCATGGGGCCAGCCTAGGAGTCTATGCGGCGGATAGCGAATACCGCCTCCATCCCCAGGATGGAGTCATCCCCGGAAAGCCGTGAGCCCGGGTCTCGGGAGGTGCTCTCGGCCCTACTCGGTGCGGACGATCACGTGGTTCGGAACCTCGTCCCGGTCCGTCGCCTCGCCCGGAAAGTGTTCGGCAAGGACCTCGGCCGAGCGACGGATGCCCGCGGCCAGCCCACGCTTCAGGGAGCCCGCACGGATGCCCTCGAGAATGGCGCTGTCCGTGGCTTCCCATTCCGCGGCGCCGACCCTCGCATCGATGCCCTCGTCACCCAGCACGATCACCCGGCGCTCGAGCAGCGAGACGAAGAGCAAGACGCCGGTCGCCGCCTGGGTGCGGTGTAATCCGTGGGCGTAGAATTCCTGCAGGGCCTGCTCTCGGGCCATCTCGTCGGCTCGCCCTTCCGAGATGAACGCGCGCTTGAATCCCGGCACCAGACGCGCCGCGATGAATCCGAGTGCTCCCATCCCAAGCTGGCACAGGAAGAACAGGGCTGGCATGTCCCAGGGCAGTTGCGACGCGAGCAGTACGGAGCCGCAGATCAACACCAGGCTGCCTGCCATCCATTCCGCTCCAGGGTGGCGGTCCGAGCGCTCGAGGACGACCACGACCACCTCGCCGATCGTATCCTGCTCGGCCCGCGCGATCTCCGTCGCGAGCTCGGCGCGCTCGGCCTCGCCCAGCACCTCTGTGGCGCGGTAGCGGCGGGCCTGGGTCAGGCCGCGCACCAGCAAGAGGACAAAGACTCCGGCCGCAAGCGCAGCGCCGATCAGGCCAGCACTTCCGGCCCAGTCAAAGGGCAGGCCGGAGTCGACGCTCCAACCGTCCTGAATCAGCCCGAGGGTTCGCATCGAGATTCCCATTACCAGCCCCCCGAGGCGCCGCCTCCGGAGAATCCGCCTCCCCCACCGAATCCGCTGAATCCTCCACCGCCACCGCCGCTGAAGCCTCCACCACCGAAGCCTCGGCCGCCGGACGTCATCGAGTTGATCAGCAACCAGGGCCAGATGGATCCCATGCCGCCTCCGCCGCCCCGCCGCCGGCTGCTCAGGGCGATCAGGACCACGATGCCAATCAGGAGCAGGCCGGCCAGGCCGCCTCCGCGCCGACGCCCACTGGCGCTGCGCCGCAGGGGGCCGTAGTCGCCGCCGATGGCCGAGTGCATGGCGACGATCCCGAGATGAATCCCCCCAGGGATATCACCCCGTTTGAATGCGGGCGTGATGACATCGCGAATGATGCGAGCGCAGATCACGTCGGGTAGATCACCCTCGAGTCCACGCCCGACCTCTATCCGCAACTTGCGTTCGGCCTTGGCCACGACGAGCAATGCTCCGTTGCTCGTTTCGGCCCCGCCGATGCCCCACTCGCGCGCCACCTCCAGCGCAACGCGCTCGATGGTCTCACCGCCCATTTCCGGCAACGTGAGCAAGGCGATCTCGTGGGTCGCCCCTTGCTTGTAGGACTCCATCAGCAGCTCGAGCTGCTGTTCTTGACCGGACGAGAGCATGTCGGCCAGGTCGGTGACCCAACCGTCGTTCGCCGGGACCTGGACCTCGGCGGCCGGCGCGGCGAGGGCCGTGCAGCAAAGGAGAGCGAGCACTCCGTTCATGCCCTAGCCGTCCGTCCCGAAGTCGATCGAGGGTACTTGCCGTTCGGCCTCGGTGGCTGATTCGAGCTGAGGCACCTTCTCCATGCCGAAGAGTCCTCCAACCAGGTTACCCGGGAACTTTCTCAGACCCGTGTTGTAGGCCATGACACTGTCGATGTAGTCCCGTCGCGCGACGGCGATGCGGTTCTCCGTGCCCTCGACCTGAGACTGGAGGTCGCGGAATCCGGCCGTGGACTTCAGGTCCGGGTAGGCCTCGGCGACGAGCATCATGCGGCCGATCGCATTGCCCAGCTGCTGCTGGGCCTGAAGGTACTGTGCCTGCGCGGCGGGGTCCGCCGACAAATCCGAGGGGGCCTGCAGCCTGCCCACCGAAGCACGTGCTTCCGTGACCTGGGTCAGCACATCCTTCTCGAAGCTGGCCGAGCCCTTGATCGTACTGACCAGTTGAGGAATCAGGTCGTTGCGACGCTTGTACTGGTTATCGATCTCGCTGAACTTGCCGTCGATATTCTCCTGGCCAGCGACCAGGCCGTTGTAACGCGAAACAGCACATCCGCCGATCCCGATGGTCAGGATCAAGAGGACGGCGAGTACTTTGGGCATGGCGCCGCCGGTGTTGGCGCGCCAGCTGGGATAGATCTTGCTCATGGTCGTGCAGATTGCGGATTGCGGAGCCAGGAAGTATGCGCTCGGCACCACAATATTCACGCCAGGCCTGTCTTATCCTGTGCGAATCTCCGTTCTAGGGTCTGAGATCGGACCCTGGCGCCAGCGAGGGCACCCTGGCGCAACGCACAGATGGCGCGGCCCCTTGGCCGGCCCTCAAGCTGCGGGAGGTGCGGACCCAGTGCGAGGATCGTCAGAAGACGTCGCACTGGGCCTCACACGGTTTCTTCCCCCAGTGCACTCCTCGGAGAGGAGTGCAGCAGTCTCCCGAGCAAGAGGAGTGAATCCGATGGATTCGAGCTCCGCCCGGAAGTCTCTTGAACTCAACAACTCGACCTCGAGAGACTCGCCAGTCTCCGGATCTTCCCATTGATAACGCGTCGCCTGTGTAGGGCCTGCGCCGCGCGCATGGACCTCACCACGCGCCTCTCCCAGGCTGGTCCGGGAAGGGCCAGATCGGGTGGGTCGCTGGAATGGGCTTGAGGAGTTCATCGTGTTCCTTGTGTGCTGCGAGCGGTTGGAACGCCGCTGTTCTGTGTGCCTTAGACGGATAATCATGCGCAGGATTTCAGCCAAGTTTGAGATTTACTGAAACGAATCCGTCGCACGTGTAGATACGCACGCCACGCTGGATCGATGGTCAAGAAGAGGAAAGAAATGCGTCCCTACTCGCCCCCCCCCTGGGCGTGAACCGGCCACCTCTCGGTGGTGGGGCCCTCCTCGTCGGGCTCGCTAGAGCCCCGGATTTCCACGCCATATACTCAACGCCCAGGACAGTCCCCGGACCCCGCCCCCAGCCCAAGGCCACGCTGCATGAATTCGACCGTTCACAACCCCTTCTCAGGCGAGCTCGTGGCTGAATTACCGTTCGACACGCGGACCGACATCGATCGAAAGCTGGACGAAGCGCGGGTAGCGCAGCTCGCGTGGGCCAGGCTCGACGTGCAGGAACGAGTCCTGCACGTGGCGCGCGGAATGGACTATTTCCGCGAACGGAGCGAGGAGGTCGCGCGCGATGTGAGCCTGCAGATGGGCAAACCCATCACCCAGGCCCGTGCTGAGCTGGCCGGGATGCTCGAGCGCTCCGACCACATGCTCGCGATCGCCGCCGATGTGCTCGAGCCCGACATCATGCCCGCAGAGGAGAACCTGCACCGACGGATCGAACACGTGCCCCTGGGCGTCGTCCTCAACCTTGCCGCGTGGAACTACCCGCTACTGATCCCGGTAAACGTTGTCGTCCCCGCACTGCTGGCAGGCAACTCTGTACTCCTCAAGCACAGCGCCAGGACGCCGCTCTGCGGTCTCCATTTCCAGCGCGCCTTTGCGAATCTCGAGCCGGCAAACCTGGTCACCCAGCTCATCGTGGGTCACGGGGCAACGGCCGAGATCGTAGGCGACGCGCGCGTTGACCAGGTTGCCTTTACAGGGTCTGTCGATGGCGGCCACGCTGTACAGCGTGCAGCGAGCGATCGCTTCATCGATGTGGGCCTCGAGCTCGGCGGCAAGGATCCGGCCTACGTCGCTGCCGATTGCGACCTGGACGCCACCGTGGCGGGCATCGTCGATGGCGCCTGCTACAACGCCGGCCAATCGTGCTGCGCGATCGAGCGAGTCTACGTGCATGCCTCGATCTACGACGATTTCCTGGCCCGGGTGCAGCCCCACGTCGCGGCCTACCAGCTGGGAGATCCACTCGACGAGACGACCACGATGGGACCACTCGCATCGGCAAGTGCACTGGCCTTCCTCGAGCAACAAGTTCGCGGTGCGGTCGAGGGCGGGGCGCGCCTCCTGATCGGCGGCGCCACGAGGGATCGGATCTTCTTCGAACCCACGCTCATCGCCGATTGTCCGGACGCGAGCGACCTGATGCGCTCGGAGAGTTTTGGGCCTATCGTCGCCTGTCGATCGGTCGTGGACGACGATCACGGGCTGGAGCGCATGAACGACTCCGATCTGGGCCTGACCGCATCCGTCTGGACGAAGGACAGGGAGCGCGCAGAGTGGTTCGGTGCGCGACTGCAGGTCGGCACGGTATTTCAGAACCGCTGTGACTTTCTCGATCCGGCTCTGGCCTGGACCGGGGTGAAGGACACCGGAAAGGGCGTCACCCTGTCGAGCTACGGTCTGCTGCAGCTCACGCGCCGCAAGAGCTTCAATTTCCGCGCATAGGAGCCAGCGGTCATCCCCCGCTTCTACTCGGGAGTGACGTAGGCGGCCGTCAATCCGCCGTCCACATTGAACGTCGAGCCGGTAACGTAGGAAGAATCGTCGCACGCCAGGAAGAGCGCGGCCTTGGCCATTTCGTGCGACTCGCCGAATCGGCCCATCGGAACGTGTACGAGCCGCCGCTGACGCTTCTCCTCGGTGTCGAGAAAGCTCATCAGGAGTTCCGTGCGCAGAGGCCCCGGGCAGAGCGCGTTCACGCGAATGCCCTCACGGGCGTGAACGACCGCGAGCTCCCGGGTCAATGCCAGGACACCGCCCTTGCTTGCGGTGTAGGCGAGTTGCGGTGTCGCGGCGCCCAGCTGGGCAACGAATGAGGCCGTATTGATGACCGCTCCTCCCCCCGCACGCCGCAGTGCGGGAATGCCGTACTTGCAGCCAAGAAAGACACCCTTGAGGTTGATCGACATGGTCAGGTCCCAGGTCGCCTCGTCCGTATCGACCGCGTCTCCGTCGGCGGAATGCATGATTCCGGCGTTGTTGAACAGCACGTTGAGCTTGCCGAAGGTCGACTCTGCGGCCGCGACCATCGACTGCACATCCTCGGCCGACGAGACATCGGCGTGGACGTAATGCGCACGCCCGCCCGCAGCCTCGATCTCGGCCGCGGTGGCCAATCCCGCTTCATCCTGAATGTCCGCGAGCACAACCGCAGCACCCTCCGACGCGAAGAGCAGTGCCGAGTCGCGGCCGATTCCGCTTGCGCCACCTGTTATCAGCGCGACCTTGTCTTTCAAACGCAATGCTGGGTCCTCCATCTGGGTCCGTTCAAGGGCTGGCCTGCCCACGTTTCCTGTACGCGGCCGCCTGCCGGATCAGCTCGTCGAATAGCCGCTGCTGACTCACATCCTCCGCAGCGGACAGCTCCGGATGCCACTGGACGGCCAGCAGCCAGGGATGGCCTGGGTACTGCAGGCCCTCGATCACTCCGTCGGGCGCGCGCGCGACGACTTCGAGCCCGTCCCCTGGAACGCGCACGGCCTGGTGATGCCATGAGAAGGGTTCCACCTGGGTCTCGCCCGAGACCGCCCCCAGCAGGCTGTCCGCCTCGATGGACAGCCGGTGCTTGATCGGTTCGCGGGGAGGAGCGCGATGCAGGGTCGACTCCCCAACCTCGTCGGGGAGATGCTCGACGAGTGTTCCCCCGAGCGCCACGGAGAGCACTTGCATGCCGCGGCAGATGCAGAATCCCGGCATGGCGGACGCGGCCAGGTCACGGACGAGCTGAAGCTCGGTCGCGTCCCGTTCCGGGTCTGTCATGTAGATCGAATCGTGTGTGTCTCCGCCGTATCGATCAGGTTCCAGGTCACCACCGCCGGTCACGATCAGACCGTCGATGCTCTCGAACCAGCGCGCCAGCCGGGACTCACCCGGGGGAAGAAGCAAGGGGACTCCGCCGGCACGCCTGACACTGTCCACGTACTCCTCGGGCAGGGAGAACTTCCGGTCCTCCCGGCCGTACATGGTGACGCCGATCAGCGGAGCTTCCGAGGGCATCAGATCTGCTCGAAATAGCGGGCGCGCTCCCAGTCGGTCACGGCGACGTCGTGAGCGGCCTGTTCGGTGGTAAAGAAGTGGGCGTAGTGGTCCACGACGTCGTCGCCGAAGCTGCGGCGGGCATAGGCGCTCTCCGAGAACAGCCGCGTGGCTTCACGCAGGCTCGCGGGGATCTGGTCGAGGCCCTGGGCGGTGTAGATATCTCCCTCGAAGATGGCCGCAGGCTCCATGCGCTTCTCTATTCCGTCCAGTCCCGCGGCGAGAGAGGCACCGAATGCCAGGTATGGGTTGCAATCTGCGCCCGGAATGCGGCATTCGATACGCAGGCTCTGGCCCTTACCGACGACTCTGAATCCGGCTGTCCGATTGTCGTACGACCAGGCCAGCTTGGTCGGCGCCCAGGAGGCGGACTGGTAGCGCTTGTAGGAATTCACGTTCGGGGCGAGAAACACCATGGACTCGGGCGAGTGAGCCATCCATCCACCCAGGAACCAACGGAAGGCATCGGAGCAGGCGATCCCCGACAGGTCGGAGCTACCGGGGAATGCGTTCTCTCCATCACGCCAGAGGCTCATGTGCAGGTGGCAGCTCGAACCCGCCTGGTCCGTGTGCGGCTTTGCCATGAACGTCACGCTGCGGCCTGAGAGCTGGGCGACCTCCTTCAGGCACTGCTTGTAGACCGTATGCCGGTCGGCCATCGTCAGCACGTCGGTGTAGCGCACGTTCAGCTCATGCTGCCCAAGCCCCCACTCACCTTTTGAATTCTCGACCGGTACGCCGGAGTCGCGCAGATGTCGACGCGCCGCGCCGACGAAGGGCTCCTCGCGTGTCGCCTGCAGGATGTGATAGTCCTCGATGAGGTCTCCCGCGGGCTTCAGCCGCGCGTAGTTGCCCCGGCTGGCGTCCTCATAGCTGTCCTCGTACGAGTAGAACTCGAGCTCGGACGCCGCGCGGCACTCGAACCCCAGGGCGGCTGCACGCTCGACTTGCCGCTTCAGGATCGAGCGGGGCGCGATCGGCAGGAGCCCGTTTTCGTCGCGCGCGGCGACATCGCACAGAACGATTGCGGTCTTCTCGAGCCAGCTCGCCACTCGCAGGGTCCCGAGATCAGGTAGCAGGTGCACGTCCCCATATCCCCGTTCCCAGCTGGCGAAGTCGTAGCCGGGCATCGGGTTCATCCCCATGTCCGTGGTGAACAGGTAGTCGCAAGCGTGGGCGCCGTGCTGAACGGCAGCCTCCAGAAAGAAGTCGACGTCGTAGCGCTTGCCCATCCAGCGACCATAGAGATCACTGAAGGCGACGATGACCGTATCGAGTTCACCACTCGCCGCAGCGTGCTCGAGTTGTTCGAGCGTCAGCATGCCCCGGATCTCACTCATGGATCCGGTGTTAGCCTTTGGCCAGGCCGAAGGCAAGCACCCTGCAGGGCCCAAGCCCCGCTCGAGCGACCCACGAGAAGGTCTGGCTCGCCTGCAAGGGCGCCCTGGACCCGAAATCGCTATGATCGACGCCATGTCCATGCTCAACACGAAACACAATCGCGCCGTCTGGTTCGACATCTTCGTCGTCGACCTCAAGCGCGCCAACGCCTTCTATTCCGCTGTCCTCGATGTCCGCGTCGACGAGGCTGATTTCGACGGCTTCTCCTTCTCGGTCCTGGAGCATGACGAGGGCAACGGTGGGTGCCTGGTTCCGGGCGCGGAGCAAGTCTCTTCGGACAAGGGCATCCTGCTCTACCTCAACGTCGACGGCCGCATCCGCGACGCGGCCGCAAAGACCGCTGAACTCGGGGGCAAGATCATTGAGGATGTCCACGCGATCGGCCCCCATGGCTTCAGGGCGATCGTTCAGGACAGCGAGGGAAATCGCATCGCCCTTCACTCGGAGTCCGACGCGTAGGCGGGACCTCCCTGGATCGAGCTCTGCCTGCCGGTGCCAGGGAAGCCCGGGGCTCACCGCGCCCCGGGCACGGCCCGCCTCAGGTGCGGGGGAGCCCCTTCTCCCCCATTAATAGGCGAACCCTTGTAGACTCGACGCTGGGGCTACTCCCGATGCCCCGAGTTGATACGAGGTTCACCATGAGTTCGATATCTGACCGCATCATGCCGACTGTTGTCGGCGCAGGCCTCTTCGCTTCGCTGACCGCGACGGTCGCCCTGTGCACCCAGGCCACCCCGCCGATCCACGAGATCCGCGTCCTTACTGCCGAACAGGCGGAAATCCTGAGCCACATGAGCATCGTCTACCTGGACGACGGCCTGGGCGGCACGGTAAAGACGATCGAGATCACTGGCGCTAACGTCCGGATCGTCAACGGGCTCGGCGCAACGAACGGATACACACCAGATGTGGACGCTGTCGATCCCAGGCTCACCGTGGTCAATGGCCTCGGAAACCTGATCATTGGATACAACGAACCGGGCAATCCCTTCGGCGATGACCGATCGGGCTCGCACAACCTGGTCGTCGGACACGGGAATAGTTTCGAGAGCTTCGGCGGAATTGTCGGATCGCGTGACAACACGACCTCGGGCCCCTTCGCCTCGGTTACCGGCGGGACCGGCAATCGGGCCAGCGGCGCCGGCGCCTCTGTCAGCGCGGGCACCTCGAATACGGCTGCCGGAGCCGCTTCCACCGTCGGCGGTGGACAGTTCAACACGGCTACAGGCATCTACTCATCGATTGGCGGCGGTCACTACAACACTGCAGTCGGCACGAGGTCATCGATCAGTGCAGGCCTGAGCAACATCGCCAGCGCCGAGACCTCATCTGTCAGCGGCGGGTACAACAACACCGCAGCGGGCGTCTCGTCGAGCGTCAGTGGCGGACGGCTCAATATCGCAAACGGCACGTATTCGTCCGTCAGTGGTGGCTACTACAACGCGGCCGTCGGCATCACTTCATCGGTCAGCGCTGGACGCACGAATGTCGCAAGTGGTGACAACTCGGCCGTCAGTGGCGGAAAAGACAATAGCGCCATCGGAATCGCCTCCGCCATCAGCGGCGGCCTCGATTCCAGCGCCAGCGGCGACTACTCATCGGTCAGCGGCGGCAGCACCGCTCAGGCGTCGGGCCGGGCCGCGAGCGTCAGCGGCGGATACAACAACATCGCCTGTGGCAATCTTTCATCTATCACTGGCGGTGAACGGCAGGAGGCCAGCGGCTACTTCTCCTCGATCAGCGGGGGCGCCAACAACACGGCCAGCACGTACCACGCCTCGGTCAGCGGCGGGCAGTCCAACCAGGCGACCGAACGCTGGTCATCCATCAGCGGCGGCCGATCCAATGTGGTCAGCGGGACCTGGGGCTCGATCAGCGGCGGCCGGGACAACACGGCGGGCGGGTATTACTCATCCGTCAGCGGCGGATGGAGCCGTTCTGCCATGGGCGCAAACGACTGGGCTGCTGGCTCGCTCTTCGAGTCGAACTGAGCTCTCTACACACCGGCAAGGTCAACCCTCACGAACTGACCTGAATCGGTGCTGGTCGTCTGCCTGTGCCGTAGATGAGACCGGGCTGACAGATTTGCCGGCTCGAAACTGAAGAGCAGCGACGCCCCACGGAGGGACGCCGCCACTCGGGGGAGTCGGACGCCAGAGATCGGAAAGGATCAGGGCGTGTGCTCTACATGCAACCCGTCGGTCACATTGAAGCCAGCGGGGCCGCCGGCCGGATCGCGGAACCAGAACTGGTAGTTGACGCCAGGTCCACCGGCTGCGATGCCGGCCGCGTAGTTCGCATTGAAGTTGATCGGCTGGTAGGCAATCCCGGCCGAGTCCGTGACTATGACCTGGAAGCGCTTGACGGCGCCGCCGACACAGCGCCGCCCCTCGCCAAAGGGTGCATTCACCTGGCCATTGCCCAGGAAGAACAAGCCTGGCTTTAAGGCCGGACAGTCTTCTGCCGTCAGGGTCATGGTCTGGTTGGCAACGCTCCGACTGCCCTCCATGCGCACATGACCCACATTCCCGCTCGTGTTGGAGTTGCTCGTGCAATAGGTATGGCCAAAGCTCTGGCTGTAGAGGATCGCACCCTCCGCATCCGCCATGTTGACGCCATTGATCTGATGCCAGACCGCCATGAAGCTGCCCCAGTAGCCACCAGCCGCATGGCGCGAGGCCAGCATCGGGTTGATCTCCATCGGAGTGCTGCCGGCAGCCAGGCGATTCGGGTCAGTGCAGTAAAGCTGGCCGCCGGCATAGTCGTACTCGGCCACGAAGATGTCCCAGCTCGTACCGGGCCTCGCCTCGGCGTAGGCCAGGACGAAGGTCGATCCGTCAGACTCGACCGCAGGGGTCAGCTGGGAGTTGCTCTGATTCGAACCGCCCTCGAGAGCCGTGAGATTCGTCTCCGGGGTAAGTGGCGTGCTGGCCTGCATGACCCGCCCCCAGATGTCGCCTCCCTTGACCCACGCCACGAGATAGGGCCGCGGCCCGGAGCCAGAATCCCCGACGCCGCCATCGAGAATGGTGCTGACGGTCGGGTAGAGGTCGCTTCCAGCCGCCGTGGTGATCGGAAAGGACGGCTCGGTGATGATGCCGTTCCAGTTCATCTGACATCCGTAGGTGTTCGCGTCCGCCCCCTGGCGAGTCCAGACGACGGTCCAGCGCTGGCTACCCCAGGGATAGCTGCCGCATGAGTTCGAAATCGTCGGCCGATAGTCGTGGTTCGTGGAACCATCGATGGCGAAGGTCGGGCCGTGCGGCACGCTGTCGGTCCGGAAGACGCGTGCGTGAATATCGATGTCGTCTTCCTCCCAGTTGTTCTGCCACACGATCCCGTAGTAGGTCGGCGGTGCGAGATCGGGATCACCAGCGATATCGGGGCTCGACTTGAGGCCGATCTCCTGGCCATCGACGCGGATCTGGAGCCCCATGTTGATCGAGCCAGCGTCGCGCGTGCGCCCCGATATCTGACCGCTGTAGCCGCCTTCGATGGCCACGACCATGAACTGGTCGTGCCGATTGTTGTTCGCGATCTTGGGCCGCAACCAGTTGTCGCTGGTCGAGTCGATCCAGAATCCGCTTCCCGCGAAGACACTCCCGGTGGTGCTGTGGGTCTGGACCCAGATGTCATTGTCGTTCTGGCTGAAGTAGTGCTCCCAGACTACCGCATACGCCTGATTGGTCTCGTCGAACGCAACGTCCGGGTTGGCCGTGGATTGGCTCGAGTTGTCGGCCGTGAAGGCAGAGACCAGGGGGTCCACGGTAAGGGGGTACTGGGCCCGAGCGAGAAAATCGGCCGGGACCTCGAGCTCGAGAGTGCCATCGACGAGGCGTGTCGGGGAAGTGGAAGCCCAGCCCGTGTCGTCGATCACGACGGCGCGCCCGTAGCGCACGCCACCGAGCTCGTTCGAGAAACAGAAGCCGTCAGCATCCTCGCCGGCGCAATCGAGGTCGCTCGAGACGGCAACCCTGATCAAGAGGTCGCCGCCGACGTCCAGCGGCCGGTCGAACCGGAAGCGTTGTTCGATGGAGTCCGTCTCGATCACATAGTGCTCGACCACGCTTCCTCGGTCGTAGTAGATGACGTCCCCGCCGCTCGAAAGGGCGCCACCGTCGTGTAGCGGCTCGACATCACGCGCCAGCTCGAGCTGCGTCTCTCCGACGCTGATCGACTCAAGCGTGAAGCGCACGGGAAAGTTGCGCGGTGCTTGCGCGCCGAGGAAGGGCACGAATTCCACCGCGTCAGCGCCAAAGCGCGCCTTGTAGGTCGCCCCGCGAACCCAGAGGTTCCCGTCACCGGGACGATCGAAATAGATCTGTTCGAAGTCGATCACCGGCCCCGTAGCGGTCAGCGACGCCGGAGCCTGAGCCTCGCTATCCACGGGGCGCTGATCGGGCCGCACGAGCGGCTCGGGATATACCCCGTCGGGTAGCTGCTCCTTCTGCATTTCGGGCATTCCGTGGCTGGTCGCAACGAGCGGCTTGACGCCTCGCTGGCCAGCCGCAAGGGGCGCGATCATGGTCATCGGGGCCAGGATGCGAGCGAGGGTGATCTTTCGGCTGTTCATGGGACGGCTCCAGTGGCGCTAGGGATGGGGACGGAGGTGCCTGGGTCACCACCTGCATCCGATCGCAAGCCGGAGCATCACGGCCAAAACCGAAAGTCCGCCAATTCGGGCCCCACGTCCGCTCGAGCCACCGGTTTCCCTCCACCTGCCCGCGAATCCGCCTTCGAAAGGAAAGGCCGCCTGCCACCGCAATAGCGGGCGAAGCTCAGCGACCAGGGGCCATCCCCCTGCCCGGGCAAGGGCGGGGCCTTACCGAAGCCGTCCGCTTCGGGCATGGCCGCCCGGTACCGTCAGCGCGCCGCCAGCGCGGCGCGCTCGGACCACCTAGTTGATCGAGAGGGCCGGCTTCTCGTACTCGGCAGGAATGCCCACGCCCATCAAGTCGAGAACCGTGGGCGCAAGATGCATGACGCTCACGCCGCCGGCCGGCAGGTCGACCTGGCGGTTGCAGAAGAAGATGCCGGGCACAACCTCCGGAGAGTTCGAGGCGTGGTCGCCCGACCAGTTGTTCTTGTTGTCGGTATAGAGCTCGCCGAGGACGATCTTTCCACCCTCATCCTTCAGCTTGATCTTCCCGAAGACCGTGGACCAGGACGTGCGGTAGTTGCGGGCGAAGCCGAGCATCATGTCAGCGCACTCGTACTCGGCGGTGCCCCAGGGACCGTCGTAGAGGTCCTTCATGATGATCGCATCGTGCCCGACATTGGTACCCGTCTCGGGATCGACCTCCGCCAGGAAGTCGACACGGATGCGCTCGAGCAATTCGGTTGCCTCTTCGAGCTTGACGATCCCGCGCGGTTCACGCCCCTCGAGGTTCAGGAAGAGCATGCCAAGCCCCAGGCTGTAGGCCTGGGTCTTGCTCCAATCGGGGTAGGCGTAGACGATGCTGCCTTCGCTCTTCTTGACACCCGGCTTGAGTGAGAGATAGCCCTTCTCTGCCAGCCAGTTGTTGACGTTCAAGCCGCGGCGGTAGCTGGTGAAGCCGTGGTCCGCGCAGAGCATCAAGGTATCGTCAGGCTTCAATCCCTCGTTCATGACTCGGCCGACGATGCGGTCCGCCTGGCGGTAGATGGCCGGGATGACATCACTCAATGCCACCTGCTCACCAAAGAATGTGACCTTGCGGGCCGCCTCCTCCGGATCGTGCATGGGGTGCTCGGCGTCGTAGTACTTGTACATGATGTGCTGCACACGGTCCGTCGTGCTGAACACGCTGAACAGGATGCGCCAGTCATCACGGCCGAGCGTGGTCATGGTCATCTTCTCGCGCCAACCCATCGTGAACTCGATGTCCTCGAGGAAGACGCTGATGTCCAGCTTCTCGTCCTTCATCTGATTGGTCATGCAGGCCCAGCCGAGGGTCTCGAATGGGCTCCCGATCCACTCGACCAGATCGGCCGAGAAGGTGCTCGGGCTACTGACCGGCTGCCAGAAGGGCGGATCTGCGGGGTCGATCTCGAGGGTGTTGACGTAGAGCTCGAGCGGGTCATTGGCGCTCACGAGGCGAACGCGCGTGACCGAACTGACGTGGATCAGGGGATTGATCTGGAAGTCCGGATGGAACCAATCGGACCACTGGCCCTCGGCCAGGTCTTCGCTGCGGCCGCCGATCGTGACGCGCACCTTGTCCCCAACTCGCTCCATCACCAGGGGCGTGCTGGTGCGATTCTCGTGCTCGTTGCGGTCAAAGGCCTTGAGCGCGTCCTTCTCTTCCTTCTGGCTCTCGCGCAATCCTCGACTCTCCTTCCAGCCCAGGTCCTTGTCCTCGAGCTGCTCATCCAGAGCGGCGATCCGTCGCACGATCCTGTCGCGCTCCCAGAAGTTGATCGGCCCGTAGAGATCGGTCTGCACCTTGCCATCTCGCTCATCGACGCGAAAGGTGAACCCGGAACCGGATGAGGTCTCGTCCCCCTTGGGCGGGCGCGACAGCTCGAGATCATCGGTCGTGTAGATGAACCACTCACCATTCAACGCGGCACGCACATCAGGCAGCCCGAGGCCGCCGAGGACACGCGCTCCAGGCACCGTGGGCTGATCGAAGGCCAGGGCTGCGTCGAGTACGACCGACTCGACTCCCGCGCGCGCGGCCACGGCCCAAAAGCCCTCGGCCGTCACCTTGTTCTCGTAGACGTTTGGAACCTCGCTCGGCACGTATGTGGTGGCGTGGTTGACACCCCACCCGCCTGCGCCCCCGAGCAACAGTGCCAGTGGAAGGGCGACCGTTTTCTTCACGCGCAAGAGGAGGGCGAAGATGCCGAAGAAGATCACGAAAGCGCCGCCACCGACTCCGCCGGTGAGAAGCATCGGATCGGTATCGACGAGCCACTTCATGATGCCCGTGTGTTCGAAATCCTCTATCGGCTTCGTCGTACCCGGGACGATGTGGCCGGCTGCCGGCAGGGGGCCGACGGATGCGATGTTGCGCACCAGGAAACTGGGCACACCATTCTTGGCCGGATTGATGCCCGTGTTGAGTGCCGCCCAGCCCGCGGCCGACTCGGCCGGGTTGGTCGAGACCAGCGGAGCAAAGGTCCCTTGCTGAGCCAGCTTCGAGAGGTTGGGAAGCTGCCCGGCGGCCATGAGCTCGCTGACAGTTCGAGCGTCCGCTCCGTCGAATCCCAGGACGATCACGCGGCCATCAGAATTGGCGTTTCGTGCGACACCGGGCGTGCCCAGCAGGGTCAGAAGACCGGTGACGAGAATGGCGGACCGAAGGAGGGAGCGGGTGTAGGATTTCATTCCGGAGGAGCGGGTGTGGGGCTAGAGAGCGCTCTCAAACGGCGCTAAGATCGAGGGGATGATGAGGGTGCCGCGAACCGATCGGATGGTCCCTACGGGCCAGACCGCAGCCCGAGAAGCGGAAGCCCGATTAATCGGGGCCGTGAGGGTAGGAGACCCGCGGCTCGGCTGTCAATCGCGCGGCCGGGCGGCCCTCGGCTGGCTCTCGGGCGTCCTGATCGTCGCGCTGCTTATCGGCTGGATGGTCACCCGGACTGGATCCATCCGGGATCCGATTAGCCCCGCGGCCCAGCCCTCCCAGGTGGCCGACCCGGGTGGGCCCGAATCCCTTGATCCGCCGGCCATTTCCGACGGCGGCCACCCCCTGGAGCGGGTCGGGCCAGCCCCCACGGATCCGGCCGGCGGGATCAGCCGCCGCGAGGACTTCGACAAGGAATACGACGGTCACGGTGTGATCCGCGGCCGGGTGCAGGTCGGCGAGGGCGTCGAGTTTCCGGACAACTGGGAGCTGGTGCTGGAGCCCGCGCGCTTCCTCGAGGGGCGCGAGAAGGCCGTCTATCGCGTGATCCCGATGACGGGCGGCGAGCGAGAGTTCGAGGTGACCGAGCTGCCCCTCGGCGGGTACGACGTGTCTGCGCGGGCGGCCGGGATGAACGGTACGCCCCTACCGGTGCTGCTCTACTCGGTCGCCGGGCGCCCGGATCTGCCCGGGGCGAAGTACAGCTACCTCATCCTGAACATGAGCCCGGCCGGCTTCGTGGACGGAAGCGTCGTCAACTCGTTCGGAAGACCGGTCGCCGATCTGCCCGTGGCCCTGATCAGCAAGAAGACCCAGGACGTGCTCGAGACGACCACGGACCCGGCCGGCAACTACATTTTCCCGGTGGTGCTCGACGGTGAGTACGAGATCCTGTTCGGTGATCCGAATGGGCCGCTGCGTCCGGCAGAGTGGTTCACATTCCAGGCACCGTCGATGCGCTACCCGGAGCGGGAGGTCCCCGCCTTCGTGGATGTGACCTTCCAGGTCTTTGACGAACGCGGTGCGCAAGTACCCGACGCAAGCATTCGTGGCTACAGGGATTCGGGCGGCACGATCGACCTGATGACGGATGGCGAAGGCATGGCCCTGGCCCGCTTCCTGCGGCCCGGCCGCTACCGCGTCAAGGCCAAGGACCGCGAAGGTCTACTGGGCAAGGTGGACTTCGAGATCTTCGCCAACGACGGGACGAAACGGATCGAGATCGTGACCAAGTCGTGAGTGGGGCCGTGTCCTTGGCCACTGACCCATTGCCCGGGACCGGGCGGTGACCGGTCCGATCGGCGGCGCGGCCCCGACCCGGGTTCGCGACGTCCTGCGCCTGGCCTGGCCGTCGGTCCTGTCCTTCGTCTGCAACAGCCTGTACCGGGTCAACGATCAATACTGGGTAGGAGACCTGGGCCCGGACGCCCACGCCGCACTGGGCGGCTGCATCTTCCTGCTGATCCTGAACTTCTCCTGCTACTTCCTCGTGATCTCGGGGGCTCTGCCGCTGGTGGCACGGGCGACGGGTGCCAATGACCCGGAAGCGCGGGACCGGACCGTTCGCCATGCCCTGGCCGTCGGTTCGATCCTGGCCATAGGGCTGGGCCTGCTCGGCCGCAGCTACACGCCCGAGCTGATCCGCGCGCTCGGCTTGACCGGAGGAACGGCCGAGATGGCGCGCTCCTACATGAGCACGATCTACCTCGGGACCTTGCCCCTGGCCCTGGCGCCCCTCGTGGACACGATATTCATCGGGATGGGGAACACTCTCATCCCATTCCTGCTGCAGGTTGCCGCGGTCGTCTCGAACTTCATCCTCAACCCCTGCCTGATCTACGGATGGGGTCCGTTCGAAGAACATGGTGTCGCTGGCGCCGCGATTGCGACCTGCGTGTCCCGCACGATCACGACCGTCGCCGGACTGCTGATCCTCAGTCGGACGTTCGGTGTGCATTGGCTCCCTACGCGCAGACTCGAACTGGGCCACTCGATGCGCATCCTACGCATTGGCTTTCCCTCGGCCGTTTCGATAACGATCTACGCGAGCATTTACCTGTTGCTCTTGCGGCTCGTGATCACAGGCCTGGGACGTGATGTCATGGCCGGCCTCGGCATCGGGTTCAACGCATTCGAAGGAGTGAGCTTTCCGCTCTTCCTCGGCGTCGCCGTCGCCGGTTCGTCGATCGTCGGCCGCAACCTGGGCGCAGGCTCCCAGTCAGCCGTCCTGCAGGCCGTGCGCAGCGTGCGCCTCGTGGCCGCGGTCCTCGGAATGGCCACGTCTCTGTTCTTCTATTTCGCGGCCCCGTCCCTCGTTCCCTTCCTGACTACCGATCCGAGCGTGATCCGCGAAGCGACCAGCTACCTGCATATCCTGGCCTTCTCCCAGCTCTTCGTGGCACTCGAGTCCGTCAACGAGAAGTTCCTGCTCGGCGCCGGACGGACCCAGCCGATCTTCTGGATCAGTGTCCCCGGCAACGCCCTGCGCGTCCCCCTTGCCTGGTGGCTCGCAGTGGGCCTTTCCTGGGGCGCAGCCGGTGTCTGGTGGGCGATCAACATCTCGACCCTGGTCAAGGCCGGCGCCTTCACCTGGGTCGTACATCGCCGAAACTGGATGCGAATCGACCCTCCCGGTGGACCGGGTCCCACGGTCGACTGAGTCCTCCGCGCCCAGGTCCGCTCCTCGATTTCCCTTCCCCATCGACGTACGCCCCCTAGACTCCTCACCCATGGCCTCCAAACCGATCCTGGATCTCGGCACTCTAGACCTCGAGACCGTCATCGCCCCCGCCGAGGAGATCCGCAAGGTCCTGGCCCAACGCGGCCGCCTCGAGATGCTCGACGGCATCCTTTACGAGGACATCGAGGCCGAGGTCCTGGTGGGCTTCAAGGACATCCGAGCCGACGACTGGTGGGCCTGCGACCACTTCCCCGGCCGCCCGGTCTTCCCCGGCGCCCTGCTGATCGAATCAGCCGCCCAGCTCGCCTCCTATGACTACATCCGACATCGCGGCACCAACTTCACCGGCAACGTCGGCTTCGGCGGCGTAGACGGCACCCGCTTCCGCGCCGCCGTGGTCCCCGAATCCAGGGTCATCTTTGTGGCCAAGCTAGCGCGCGCGAGAGCGAGCATGTTCAGGTACGAGACCCAGGCCTTTGTCGACAAGCAGCTGGTGTTCGAAGCCCAGATCATGGGCGTGATTTTCTAGCTGAGGTATTTGGGTTGGGGGTTATTGGGTTCGGGATGCGGGCTCGCTTTCATTGGCTTCGGGCTATTTGAAGTGAGATGGGGGCGTTGGTTGTGGGTCCTCTCGGCTTCGGGCTCTGCTTTGGGCTCTGCTTTGGGCTCTGCTTTGGCTTGGCATTGGCTTGGCATTGGGCTCTGGAGTGAGATGGGAGCGTTGGTTCTGCCTCCCCTCGGCTTCGGGCTCTGGAGCAAAACGGGGGGCGCCCCGCCTTGCCCCGTCACCGCCAGCGTCGGGGCCCAAAGGGCCGTAACCCGACGCTGGCGGTGACGGGGCAAGGCGGGGCTAGGGACCCAACTGAGTGAGAGAGGGCCATTGGTGGTCAGTGGGGGAATGTCCGCCGTAATTCGCCATTTGCCGAATAGATGCTTTTGGCGGCAGTTATTCCATAAATGACGGGTGACTTCGAGGTGCCTGTGCACTATAGAGCTACATGCAATCGAAGAAAAAGAGGCGTCGTCGCAAGGCCCCGGGTAGTCACCTCAGTCCGCAGCGAACGTTTTCATTCACGCGGCGCGAGGGGCAACGTGCTGGACGCAAACCGCAGGCTGACTCGGGGGTGTCACATCAGGTCCGCGAGCCTTTGGCCTCGAGGTTTCCGGTTCATGTCGTGCTGCGTCTCGACGAGGGGCTGCCGAGCATGCGGAGCAAACATCCGTATCGGATACTGCGGCGCTCATTTGCCGCGGGGTGCGATCGGTTCGGGTTCCGGTTGAACCACTACTCGGTGCAGGGCAATCACCTGCACTTCATCGTCGAGGCCCAGAACCGCGAGTCACTGTCACGCGGCCTGAAGGGCCTGGCCGTCCGCATCGCCAAGGGCTTGAACAAGCTCTGGGCCCGCAAGGGCCGGGTCTTCGCCGACCGCTACTTCGACCGCATCCTGCGCACGCCCCGCGAGGTCAAGAACGCCCTGCGCTACGTCTTGAAGAACGGCAACAAGCACGGCGCCCACAACAAGCCCGAGCCCGATCGCTTTTCATCGGGCCCGTTCTTCAATGGCTGGCGCGAGTTGCCCGCCGATGCGGCTGTCGCCTTCGGGCCCCCTCCCCTGGCCACCGCCCGCACCTGGCTCCAAACCACCGGCTGGCGCCGCCACGGCCTGATCTCCGTCTGCGCCGCCTGGTCCGCGTGAATCAACCACCCCCGGCGCACCGCGCCTACCCCGCCGCCCCACCGAACAACGGCAGAGATTCCCCCCGACCACCGATGGCCTCCTCTCACCCAGTGGGCTCCCTAGCCCCGCCTTGCCCCGTCACCGCCAGCGTCGGGTTACGGCCCTTTGGGCCCCGACGCTGGCGGTGACGGGGCAA